>Ga0209579_10003440_pt1 | contig 11495 bp, 15 predicted proteins | sample Coa_R1_2_FD_187152 | JGI IMG/M metagenome (GOLD analysis project Ga0209579, IMG submission 187152) | Surface soil microbial communities from Centralia Pennsylvania, which are recovering from an underground coalmine fire - Coalmine... | ecosystem: Environmental > Terrestrial > Soil >... | reverse complement strand
TGAGAAGAGTGCCCCTTCGCCTGAGCGCCGTTGCAATCACCATCGGTCTATGCCTGCCGGCTTACGCCCAGGAACCACCCCCCTGGCCGGACACCTACGTGGCCAGGCTGCAGGCGCTCGCGCTCGTCGAGACGCTCAATGCCGAGGTACTTGCCAGCCGAAGCGCGACGCTGACGCTCGGGGCGTGGTGCCGCGACCATCAGCTGGCACCGGAACCGGCCATTACCGCGGTGGTGGTCAGAGGCGTTCAAAAAGTTCCCACAGCGGAACAGAGACAGCGCCTTGAAGTGACTCCACAAACTGAAGTCAAATATCGCCGGGTCCGGCTTAGCTGCGGCGGCCGGCTTCTCTCCGAAGCCGATAACTGGTACGTGCCGGACCGCCTGACCGCCGGCATGAATCGGCTGCTCGACACCACGGACACGCCGTTCGGGAAAGTCGTGCAGCCACTCGAGCCCTACCGCCGGACCTTCGCCGTCAGACTCTTGTGGTCGCCTCTCCCGGATGGTTGGGAGCGTGGTTCAATCCCGGCGTCCGCCGCCCCTGCCGGAACTCTTAAGATTCCCGCCGCCCTGTTCGAGCACCGGGCAGTGCTGTACACGCGCGAGCACAAACCGTTCTCGGAGGTGCACGAGGTCTACCAGCGGCAGCTCCTTGGATTTCCCCCGCCCCGTTAGACGATGCCACGGCCCCTAACCGGTTTCAGAGTGGCGCGCCAGGAATGGTTTGATCGGCAAGGGCGCGCCTCCCCTAACCGCTGTCTGGAAGCCATTCTCCGAGTGGCCGGCGGTTCGCGAAGTTGCCCGGCGATTTCAGGGGTTATGAATACTACGGCCATGTAGCAGGAGCTGGCGAGCCCGGGCAACTCAATCAGAACAGCAATTTCGTCTCATTCACCCGCGCGACCGCAAATCGTAAGAACGCCACCGCATCAGCTTGCCGCTTCATCTGTTCACCATACACCCATCTCTCGGCTTCTTCGATCAAGTTTTCCCACTGTGGATACGTAGCTTTAGCCCACTGGCCTGCAACCTTTTTGGAACCCGGCTGGCCATGAATAACTGTGTGCAGGATGCGGCACAGATTCAAAACGAAGTACGACTGATAATGGCTATTCGAGAGCCACGCGCTGTCATCAATTTTCGGTGCCCATTCTTGAAACAAACCTCTCGCACTGGCTTGCCGCACGTCGTGGATGTCAATCGGTGGTATCAGCTCATTGAAGTCAGGCCCCTCAAGCGCAACGCCATGCCTGGATAGAAGATAATGATTAATGATCCATTCATGGCCGGCTGACGCCTCCGCATAGAGAGTGCCGAATCCCCACCACGGTCGCGTCTTTGCAGGAGGCGTCAATTCGCGCATGAGTTCGAGAGGAACGTAGGAGCACTCAATCCGCTCCAGCCATTCGGGACAGCGTCGCTCCACCTCTCGGTGCAATTCTTCAATCGATCTGAGTTCATCTTCCGGCAGTGGATTCCGAACGACCGCCTCCAAATCTATATCACTCCTGCCCGGGACAAAATCTCCATAGGCCAGCGAGCCGGATAGATAAAGGCCGACAATCTTTTCGCCGAGCAAGCGCTTCAATCCTTCGGCCCACTCGGTCACTACGGTATTGATCGCGGGATATGGGGTTATTGCGCTCATTCGCTGCCTCCTGGAGATACGCAGCGTGGCCGTACCGCCTTCTGGAACTCAGCCACACAGGGAACTTAGACGCGCGGAATCGAACATCGATTCGAGAACAGAGTTTGCGCTCCACGACCGGGCTTGGATAATCCGGGTTCCAGCTGGTTTACGCGGCAAATTTCGTCGGCAGACACGCCAAAACCAATGTTTCAACCCTATCGGGTCTTGTGAGCTTTCAGCTAATCCGAGGCCGTCCAGAATTTGCAGTGGCGCTTCGTTCAGCTTTTGCGATGACAGTTCGAATGCTTGCGCACCCATAGCCGCGCCGGCCGATCGTGGTGCACCGAAATAGCCCGGCCATCCGTTGACCTTGGCAATCCGTACCAGACCCGGGCGTTCACTCGGCCTTTGCCAATTGGGATTTCCGAAGAGCGGACCCGAGCTTCCAGATGATCCAGGAGGACGTCGCTTGCGATGATAATATTGCTCGTCTTCGTCTAAACTTCCAAGATCCTGGAGCACGGACGCGCGGAGCCTCACCGGCGCCGCCCGCATCCTGCCGTTTTGGCCGTTGGGTACCGCATATAGAGTTCGGTACGCCTGGCGAGAGCCTCCCTTGCTTCATAGCTGCTCCGCATTCTCAAGAGCCTGGGCGACAGCGTTGTCTTCCGGGGGGACAGTCTGTGGATCATGTTGCTCGACCCGCCCGACAGCGCAGTCTGCGCACGATGGCGGCCCGTTGTGCGTTATTGAACTTCAGGCGGTTACGGCTGAGCGCATCCACCTCGTCACCGCTCCAATTCGCCCGCATGATCCCATCGGTCCCATGACCGGGGCCGATTAGCAGGTGGCCCAGTTCGTGCGCCATGGTGAAAGCCAGCACCTGATCGCAGCCAGCGCTTTTGTGGAGGTACGTTGTCTCGCGAATGGCTCCGTAGTACGCGTCCGCCAGGTAGCCATCACCGCTAGCGTCCAGAAACGCCTGCCCCAAAGTCTCAAGAGATGCGGGGCCAGCCTTGTCTATGTGACCTCCCGCCAGCACCCGTACGATGAAATCCGGGCGCATCAGTTGATCCGGGGCGCGGAGTTCCGCTCCGCAGCTTGTCCAGCGGATCTCTACATCCATGGCCCGAAATATGTCGGTGACTTCGGCCTTGGCATGCTCGATCACCCAGGATGAGAGATCGATGGCGTTGCAGACAGCTACGGTCATGCGTTCGCCGGCGGGCACGGCAGCGATTGCGCTTGGAGGCGCAAATCGCGCGGTCTAGGCGAACGGCCAGCCTTTACGAAACGTGGGTTTCAGATACTGATTTGCCGCCTCATTATTCGTGAACCGCCCCTTTTCAGAATCCCATTCCAGCTTGCCGGGGAAACGGAGGGCGATGGTTCCCAACAACATCCATTCCACGAACGGCACCGCCACATTGAAGTTTGAACATGCCGGGTCACCTCCTTTACAGGCCCTGATCCAATCTTGGTAGTGGCCCGGCGACCGAGTCAGCAACGGCTGCGGGAACTGGTAGTCCCGCATCTTCTCCACCGGGATCAGACGGGTCTGTTCACCGTAGGTACCGGTCGTGATCATGCCCTTGTCGCCGATAAACAAGCTGCCGTCGGGCGTGGGCTGTTCCGCGTGGGGGTCGTTCTTTGCAGCCTGAAACTTCTCGTAATCGAATACGTCGCCAATGAACCCGGTGAACGGCGGTTCGCGATCGTCCCGCTGGCGCGGCGAGGGCTTCTCCGGGAGGTCGCCAAGAAGTTCACCATCGGGAACGCCCGCGATCTTCGGTGTTGCTTCGATCCCGTCGTGCCAGAATAGCCGGACCGGCGGCATCGAGCCGCGTGCCGGAAAATCATAGCGGATGACGGATTTCTTCGGAAACATGAAATCGCTCGATCCCTCGATTTGAACGCACTCGACACTCGTTGGGGCGGCGAGTTGCAGCGCCAGGTTGGGCGCCCCGAGAATGTGGCAAGCCATATCGCCGAGCGCGCCGCATCCAAAATCGTAAAAGCCACGCCAATTGCCCGGCTGGTAGAAATGTCCGCGAAGAGGCGACTTATAATTCGGTCCACCCGAAGTGTAGGGCCGGGTTTCCGCAATTCCCAGCCATAGGTCCCAATCGAGGGTGGACGGTACGGGTTCCGACGGAGGGATTTCCTTCAGCCCCTGCGGCCATATCGGCCGGTCGGTCCACGCATGCACCTCAGTTACCTGGCCGATTTCTCCGGCCCAGATCATCTCGGCTGCCTGTCGGGTGCCCTCGTTAGAATAGCCCTGATTGCCCATCTGGGTGGCGACATTGTATTTCCCGGCGGCCTCCAACAACTGTCGTGCCTCCCAAATCGTTCGCGTCAACGGTTTCTGCACGTAGACGTGCTTGCCGCGTTCCATGCACCACATGGCTGCCGTGGCGTGCATGAAATCCGGAATGGTGACGATCACAGCGTCAATATTATTCGCCTGCGCGTCGAGCATCTTGCGGAAGTCTTTGTACTTGGGGGCCTTCGGGTACTCTTTGAACTTACGTGCCGCGCGCAGTTCGTCCACGTCACACAAGGCGACGATATTTTCCGCCTGGCAGCCCTTGATGTCGGCGTTCGCTTTGCCTCCAGCACCAATCGCGGCGATGTTCAACTTTTCGTTAGGCGACTTGTAGCCAAGCCGCTTCAGCGAAGGAACGCTCCCGAAGCCCCGTGATGGAATCGCAGCCGCCAGCAGCGGCCCGAAGAAAAAAAAGCGTCGTGTGAAATCGTGTGCCAAGGCCAGCCTCCCTTATACAATCTTATGCCCATCGCGGAGCAGAAAGCGGGAACGTCCGCCAGTTTCCAATCAAGCCGGCGCCGCACGGCATTCGGTTGAGGCCATTACCGCCACCGGCCGGGAGGGCGGGCGCCCGAATGAGCCATCCCGGCCGAGTTAGCTACCGATATGCAACCACCACGCCGCAATTCGCTCCGGGCCGTTCTGCCCAATTCGCCCCAGACGGTGGCTCGCTCCCAGGCACGCGTCCAATTAAACGAGGGCGTCCAAGCGTTTACGGGCGCGTTGTATCCCGCGGCGATGGCGCACTTCACGTCGGCCGTCGAACTCGATCCGGTTTTTGAGTTGGTGTGACGGCAGATTCGTGCCCGCCATCACCGGCAAGCGATCACACAAGAAGGCGCCGTGCCAGGTCAGTTCGTCTGTACCATCTGGTAGTCCGAAGACTCAATGGCGACGTCGGTATGCCCGAAGAAGATCGAGTCTGACATCGAGTGGTTGTAAAGAGGTAACCATACCGGACCCACCTTCACGTACTGCTGAACAACGTGAACGTTATGAATCAATGCGGACGGCTTGAGCGCGGGAGCCGCGTCTACGCGTACGATTGCGAAATCCTCGCAATCAACCCAAATGCGGCCACGCATCAGAAATTTGCTTACCGTCCGGGGATTAACCTCCAGAACGTATGCCGGACGACCTTGCTGCGCTTCAGCGCCTACCAGGCGGAAGCTATAGTTCCGCGTCGAAATCTGTGTATTCTCTCGAACCCCGTCGCGGCTGGCTTCCTCCTCGGCTTCCAGCATTTTTTTCAGCACGCGTTGCCGGATGATCGACAACCCCTGCTCGGATAGCACTTCGAACGCTTTGTGTCCAGGATACGCATACGTCATCCGCACGCTGAGTTCCGCCGTCTTGTGGAAGCGCAGATTGGACAACGAATAGCGTCGGAGGCAAACGTAACGGGCCAACAGCGCAGACCTGGCTAGGTTTCGCGCCTCCATCTGCGCAACCACCTGCTGCGCCGTGATCGGTTCGGTAATCCCCGCTGGCCGGCCCAGCGGCGAGAGGATTCCGAAGATTACGAAGAACACCGCGATACGACCCATTGGACCAACCTGACGAATGAGTTCTGCCTGATTTAAGACGGACGTGAGCCAACTCGGACGACGGACCCGCTGCTACCCCTCGGCGCAGGCACCGCCCTGAGTGCTCCGATCATCGAGATCGCATCCGAGCGCGTCTGCCAAAGTCCGGTTGCCGGATTCTTATAGATTACCCAGCCACGGTTGTTTGTGCGGCAAGACCACCCGGCAGCGGTGATCCGCTGGTGTTCGCTATGTTCAAGCATTCTGCCCCTCTTGTACAGTATGGCTTCGACGGTGGGCCTGTCTGGTCAAGATAGCTCACCCTGCGTAGTTAGAATTGTTCACATTTGAACACGCTGTGCAATTCGATCCAGGTGCGGCCACCTTTCTTGCGCCAGGAGGCGTACTCCACCCCTTAAACTCGACTGTTGGCGACTGAAATCCCAAATTCCTGGCAACTGCGGCTTGATGAATAGCCGCCGCGCGCCCAGGCGAGGTCGCCGCGCAAGACGGTAAGCCGGATCGGGCCCGCCCGCGCCTGCCTTAACGGGGCCCTGGGTCGTGAAGCAGACCTCGTGACTGCTCATTTCTGTGGTCTTGCCTTACACCGATGGTCGAGTGCCGGCCACCAATCGCGCACGGGCAGTGGAGGTGTTGTTCGATGCTCTTCTCTCGCAAGTTCTTGCTCAACACGTTGATTATCGTTGACACTGTGCGGCCATTTGCTAACTGTGTGGCCAAGCCGCACCTCGACCAGCGGCGCTCGTCTTGTGGGCACCGGCGTTTCTCTGCTAATCAACTTAAGAATTCGGTCAAGTTTGCTCTCTGCCGTCGTATTTGAGGGGTACCTGGCCCAGGGAGGCGTCGACGGACCGCCGATGGCAGCAGGCGCAGACCCAAAGAGCGTTTTTCGGATGCCCCCGCTAGCAGTCGCCTTCCAACTGCGAGATATTGGTCCAGTGGGCGTGAACGTCCAGAAGTCCAATTGAAGCGAAGAACGGAGCGTCAATGGGAAAAAAAATAGCCTTTGGTTGTGCCGGTGTGATACTCGTATTCGCACTGATCGTGGGAGTTTCAATCAGCGGAACCTACAATTCACTTGTACAACTCGATCAGGCCGCGCAAGCGCAGTGGGCCCAGGTCCAAAATGCATATCAACGTCGCGCCGATCTGGTGCCCAATCTGGTGGCGACGGTCAAAGGCGCTGCAAACTTCGAGCAGAGCACCATGACCGCCGTTACAGAGGCGCGCGCCAAGGTCGGCCAGGTGACCCCTGCCGCGATGGCAGACATCACCAAAGATCCGGCGGCCTTCCAGCGGTATCAGGCGGCGCAGCAAGGATTGTCTTCGGCGCTGTCTCACCTGCTGGCCGTCACCGAAAACTATCCGCAGCTCAAAGCGACCGCCAACTTCCGCGACCTGCAGGCGCAACTCGAGGGCACCGAGAATCGCATTACGGTTGAGCGCCAAAGGTTCAATGAGGCAGCGCAAGCCTTCAATACCCGCCGGAGCACTTTTCCAACAGTGCTGATCGTCGGCTTCTTCGGTGATAAATTCGCAACTAAGCCTTACTTCCAGGCACAATCCGGAAGCGAAAAGGCGCCCGAGGTCAAGTTCTAAGTTGCTTCTGCGCCGTAGTTTCCTTGTCTTGATCGTCCTCATTTCGGCCGCGCTCCTATACGCAGCTGAAACGCCCATCCCTGCTTCGCCCACCCAGTGGGTGACGGACACCGCAAACTTCTTGTCGCCGGAAGCGGTGCGCTCTCTGGACGCACGCCTCGCCGCTTACGAGCGGGCCACCGGCCATCAATTGATTGTGTACATTGCCCCCACGACGGGCGATGCGCCGATCGAGGACTGGGCCGTCCGCGCCTTTGAAAAATGGAAGGTGGGCCGGAAAGGGCTGGATGACGGGCTGGTACTTTTCATCATGCCTCAGGATCATAAGATGAGGATCGAGGTCGGTTACGGACTCGAAGCCATAGTGCCCGACGCGATCGCGTCCCGTGTGATCAACGAAGTGATGGCTCCTCGGATTCAGGCCGGCCATGCTGATGATGCGGTAACGGCAGCTATCGACACGTTGACCGGCGTGATCGGCGGGCAGGCCAATGCGCTTCCGCCCACGCGGACGCCGGAGCAGTCCAAGCCATTGACCCTGTTTCAGTGGATCTTCTACGGCATCATCGGGATCCTGATCCTGGCCTTGGTGATTACGCATCCGGCACTAGCCTTCTTCCTTCTGGCCAACATCATGTCCGGTGGCAGTGGGGGTGGTGGCGGCGGAGGAGGCGGCGGATTCGGCGGGGGCGGCGGACGGTCCGGCGGTGGAGGAGCGAGCGGATCATGGTAAGAATCGACAAAGATCGGATCAAGCAAGCGATTCAGAAAGCCGAGAGGCTGACTTCCGGCGAGATCCGCGTTTCCGTGTCACCGCTGTTTTGGGGGGATGTTCGGAAAGCCGCCGAGAAGGCATTCGCGCGCATGGGCATGACCGCGACGAAAGATCGCAATGCCGTGTTATTCTTCGTCGTGCCGGCTCGCCGCAAGTTCGTCGTGTTAGGCGACATCGGCATCCACGAGAAGGTTGGCCAGGAGTTTTGGCATCACATCGTGCGCACCGTGTCCGAGAAGTTTAGGCAGGGTGATTTTACTGGTGGCCTTGTCGCCGGAATCGAAGCAGTCGGCGAGGATCTGGCCAGGCATTTCCCCCATGCCGCCCGCGACACGAACGAGTTGCCGGACGACGTCGACTATGGCCCCAGGCTATGACGGTGGACATTGGTCCTCGGAGTCCACACACCACCCGTTCGCCCGCCCGGCCCGCGATCATGAATGACGCGCCACACCGCGGCCGCACGCGGTCGCAGCTGAATTAGGTCTGAGGCGTCGGTGTCGAGCGTCCTTCCACCTACCGGCTCCGGACGGCATCTCGTGCACGATGGAGGACATTCTCGGTCTCCTGCAGCACTTGTTTGCTGTGCTCATGTAGCACGCGATATTTGCCGGACAACTCGCGCGTCGCCTCCTCCGCCAGTTCCCCGCTACGCTGGTATAGATTCTCGCACTTCTCTACCAGTTCCTTGCCCGTGCCGATCAGGTAATCCGCGACCGCTTCTCCCTTGCGGACTAATCTCCGGCGAGTCCGTTCGCCTGACGCCGGTGCCAACAGTAGTGCCGCCGCCGCACCGACCGTCGCTCCCACCAGGAAGAATGCGGCCCGGTCCCTTGCATTCGTTTCGCGCATAGTTAATAAACCTCCTTCCGCTGCTCATTCCGGCCGACGATCGGAAGTATCCGTATCTGATAATGCGGCATGGCTCCCCGGGCCGTGTGTAAATCATCACCCGCGCGGCAGGTGAACGTTCCGGCTTTGAGGGCCCTCGCACATCAGGCACCGATCACAGTGCCTGGTTCTTCATTACCTCGGCTATTCTGGCCACGCTATCACTTGGCACGCAGCATGCCACGTCCGGAGTGATCACATCTCTATAGGTCATAATTGCTCCTTTCGCGGGAAATTCTTGGGACTCCCTGCGCCAACGTGCAGCGATATGTGGACGATTCTTTGCGGGATACCCGTTGGCGAATTCGGCATTACACTGCCGCCGCTTTCCTCCGCTGCTCCAGCGGTCGCCCTTGCCTTTTTGGCGCAGTCCTTTTTACGCACCGCTTTTTTCATGAAAGGAACTTAATACAGTGCGCTGGGACACCATCTATCTGGAAACTCACCTCTAGAAACTATTGGTTTAAGCGGCTCTCGACTTTCGCCACCAGTACCGAAGGGAGAAACGGCTTCTCGAGAAAGTCTGCTGCTCCCGGTGGCAGCTGCCTGAGGTTTTGGAGATCAAAATCGCTCCAGCCTTCCAGCGGGGTCCCGGATATGAAGAGGATCGCGGTTTGCGGGTGCCATTTTACAAGCTCAATCGCGACTTCCGTACCTGACATGTCAGGGAGTTGCAAGTCGCAGAGCGCCAGATCAATATGCCCATGATTACTCCTGGAGGCCTCCAGGGCTTCATAGCCGCTGGCGGCTTCCAGCACGCGGAAGTGAAGCGCCCCGAGCCATACACAAAAGGCGTGCATATTGCTCGGCTCATCCTCCACTATGAGCACTGTCCTCATAAACCGTCCTGCGATCCGAGAACCGGACCACTGGTTATTCTGCACTGCAATCGCCAGACTGGTCACCGCTCGCCAGGCCCGCTAGAGAGGCGCCCACACAGCGCAAGCCGTTCGCCGCCGGACCAGGCCCGCCGCGATCGCATTCCAATGAAGGAAGAATAATGTTGAGTATACGTAACTAGGTCTGCCCGGACGCATCAGAATAATTGCGAACGGATTATGTCTAGTGTCAAGGATTGCTCTTATATGTCTTTTTTGGTACGTGGCTGTGGCTGGGTTCTGCTGTTTGCCTTAGCTTTGCCTGGGTTTGCCGCAACCTCCGTTCCTGGAATCAGGAATTTTTACCAGGTGAGCCAACTGGTGTATCGAGGCGCCCAGCCGACCGATGAGGGGTTCAAGTATCTCGCGACAATCGGCGTAAAGACGGTGATTGACCTGCGCGAAGCCGGCGCACGCACGGATGCGGAACGGGCTGCAGTCACGGCTGACGGGATGACGTTCATCAACGTTCCGATGACTGGAAAGACTCCTCCCGCGGAAGCGGAAATCAGCAGCATATTGAGTATTCTCGAGGCCGATAATCGAGGCGGGGTGTTCGTCCATTGCAAACGTGGAGCCGACCGTACCGGCGCGGTGATCGCGTCTTACCGCATCGATCATGACGGCTGGGATAACTCTCGTGCGCTGCGCGAAGCGATGGATCGTGGCATGAGCCACTTCCAGTTTCCTCGTCAGAACTATATCCGGGCCTTCAAGCCGCGTTTGATCACGGGGAAAGCTGACACCCGGCAGGCCTCGGCGTCGCTCGTTTCTGGCGCCTCTGCTGCGGCGGTCAATGCGGTTACCATCGCGCAATAGCACAAGCGTGTTCGGGAGGTTGTACACTCTGGAGACTCGACATGGCCCCCTCAGTTGATCGACACCGTCTCACGAGTGAGCAGAGAACCCTGCTCCGTGATGATCTCACCCTAATCGACGAGAAACTGCAAGACATCTGCGTCTTGATGCACGCCTGCCACGGCGACGACAGTCAGCCGGCGATTCGTGCGGATGAGACAGTGGCCGCATTGCAGCGTCTCAAGTGGGAGTTGGAACGACTCGAGCAAACGCAGCATGCAACTGGGGCAGGCTAACAGAAGGTACAGGCGGGACCGTACCAGCGTCTGACGCCCGTGTGCAATCGTACGGTACGGAATTAAAAACTCTTACCTGGAAGGGCACAAACGTGGAGCCTCCGGGCTACTGACGTTTTCAACGCAAAGGCTCACACTCTGCGAATGAGCCACACAATTAAAACAATCACGATAACGGTTCCGAGCAATCCCAAGCCAAGCATTTTATTTCTTCTTTGACGAAAACTCACAGCGAGCTCGTGCGCGGCACTTGTTTAGCGGTGGCTCGCGATGAAGGCGTCGTGCACCAATAGCTATTGCACGAGTCGCACCAATGTCGTTACCTGTCCGGCATATTCGTTCGCCGGCACTTTTCGAGGGAAGCGGGGGCCTCTGATGGTAACGACATCCGGTCCAGTGACCCGCCGACCGCCCGCACTGCGGTGATGGAATTGCACGGTTTACACGCGCCGCATTGACAACGGCGGAGTCGCCGGACGCGGGAAACTGGTTCGGCTGTTCGAGCGGCCTTGGCAGCCGGCTGCGCCGCGGCCGGTGCGGTGCGCTCAACCCTCACGGTAGAACCAACTCGACGGATGGATCGCCGGATTTCCGGTGAAGGCAACGTGAGATCCATGGCAGGCGCGCCTGATGTTCTGGGGCGACGTGCTACGATGGCCCGTGGAAAACCGCACCGAACCGAAGTCCGCCGGCCAGTTGTTCCGCTATGTTGTCGTTGCCCTGATTGCTCTCTTCCTAGTCTGGTGGATG
>Ga0209579_10003439_pt1 | contig 11503 bp, 9 predicted proteins | sample Coa_R1_2_FD_187152 | JGI IMG/M metagenome (GOLD analysis project Ga0209579, IMG submission 187152) | Surface soil microbial communities from Centralia Pennsylvania, which are recovering from an underground coalmine fire - Coalmine... | ecosystem: Environmental > Terrestrial > Soil > Unclassified... | reverse complement strand
GTCCGCCCAGATGCCTTCGCATTTTGGACACTCGCGCAAGTGCTCCATCCCGATTTGCACCGCGTCCATATTCACCTGGCAACGTGGACAAAGCGCGACCGTGTCCGCGGACACCTGCTCGCGCGCGATCGCCGCCCCGCAATGCGAGCAAAACTTCGCCCCCGCAAACACCATCCCGAAACACGATGGACACGCCACCATCGCCAGTCGCGCGCCGCAATGCTCACACTGCGTCGCATCTGCTGACACCGGCGCCCCGCAACTCGGGCAATTCATTGCTTCCGGACCTGCCATATTCACATCGTTATACCTGGAAAATGCCGTATTGCCAATGTCCATCCCATTACAGGTTTCGGCCAATTTTGTAGGTCCCATTTCAAGGTTAACTTCCATGACTTCTCAATTCGCCATTTCATTTTCAGAGTTTTGTCCATCCCGTCGGGATAAAGACACGTATATCCATCGTCGCTTCCCATGGCGTAAAGTCTCAACCAGAGTTTCCCAATCACGCAGTCGTGAACATGAAGAAAAAATCTCCTGGCTTTACTCTTATCGAACTACTGGTGGTCATCGCCATCATCGCCATCCTCGCCGCCATGCTGCTCCCGGCTCTGGCCAAGGCCAAAATCAGGGCGCAAGGCATCAGTTGCATTAACAACATGAAACAGTTGCAACTGGGCGCCACGATCTACGGCGGAGACTTCGGCGATGTCCTCCCAAAAAACGCTGCACTCAGGGTTGGTGGCGACTCAATGGCGGCAAATCCGAATTGGGTGGATGGTGTGTTTTCCTGGTCCAGCGGCGCCGGCGACATGCCTATGTACTGCGAGACAAATCCATTTTATCTCGGTGTGCAGGGAGACACTGGTTTCGGGGTTACGTTGATGGGCTCCATCGGCCCGTATGCAAAAGCTGCCGGATCTTTTCATTGTCCCGCAGATCAGTACATTGATCCGAAATACCACGCGCTACGCGTCCGTTCGTGCTCAGCCAATATGTGTGTCGGAACGCTTTTTGATCGCGGAGGCCAGGATGCGGGTCTGATAGCGCTGGGGGGAGGCACCCCTTACAAACAGTTCGAGAAGTTCTCTGATTTTGGAAGTGGTTTATCCGCATCAGACTGTTTCGTTTACCTTGACGAGAATCCGTTGAGCTTAAATGACGGATGGTTTTTATATGTTTGTCCCGGGAATGGTATCAACGACCGCCCGGCCATCAACCATGGTAATTCAAGTTCATTTTCTTTTGCCGACGGCCATGCTGAGCTCCATAAATGGGTGGATAAATTCCTGAATCCCACCAGCAATGGACAGGGACAGGATACAATATGGCTTGGCCAACACGGCACTTACCATCCGTGATGGCTCGGTTCAGACTTTTATCCATCCCAATCCCTTTTTCCGGCAGAGAGAAGTCCATCCAATTCTCGTAGCCCCCGCCCTTACATGTGAGATACTCAGGCAGCTACCTGAACCCATTTAAAAATGGGCCAAGCTTCTCCGTATTGCGATTATGAAAATGCTGCTTGCGGATTTCAGAAACCGCCTTGGTTGTAAATCGCGGAAAACATCCAGCGCCTTCACCCTCATCGAACTCCTGGTCGTGATCGCGATCATTGCCATCCTTGCTGCCATGCTGCTGCCGGCTCTTGCCAGGGCCAAACTCCGGGCACAAGGCATCACCTGCGTCAGCAATATGAAACAGTTGGGAACGGGCGCCATACTTTACGCGGGCGACAACAATGACGTTGTACCGGTCAATCTGCCAACTGAACAAGGTGGCGACACTGGTTCGCCGGCCAATGGCGTTCCGAATTGGGTGGATGGCATGTTCATGAACACCATCGGATTTCCCGAACCCGAGGAGCCAGTCCGTTGTTCGACCAATACCTTTTTTCTGGGGACGGGTTCTCTCACAGGATTTGGAGTAACCCTGGTTGGTTCTATAGGACCTTACGCCAAGGCGGCCGGAGTCTATCACTGCCCCGCCGATCAATTCGTGGACCCAGCGTACAGAACGTTCCGGGTCCGGTCATGTTCCATGAACATGTATTGTGGCAACAAAACCGCTTTGGTAAACACGAGCTATAAATCATTCATGAAGTTTTCGGATTTTGGTGGTGCTCTGGGCGCTTCGGATTGTTTTATGTACCTGGATGAGAATCCGAAGAGTCTGAACGATGGGTTTTTCTTCTTCGATTCGTCCGGAGGCTCCGTTCAGGACCGGCCGGCGATCAACCATGGCAATCTGTCGTCATTCTCCTTTGCTGATGGTCACGCTGAACTTCATAAATGGCTGGATAAATACCTGTCCTACACTTCTTCTGGTTCAGGAGCAGACACCTTCTGGCTCGCCCAGCACGGCACTTTCCAAAAGTGAGTTAAAGGCATCAGTTTATGGAGTGCGGTGGCAGAGCGTAGCGTCGGCACCGCTTTCCTTTTTGCCTTGCTAAAACACCTGATGACCGCCATAAGAGAACGCTGTCATTGGTGGTCGGCAATCCAATTATGAAAATGACTTTCAGCTCATCCGTCAGGCTCCTCGTGTTCGCGGTGCTGTCGGCCAGCTGCGCCTCCGCCGCCACGAGCATCGACAACGTAAATCGCTACGCCTACGGCGCAAACATCGGGTGGGTCAATTGGGTCGGCGACACCAACAATGGCGCTGTCATCGGTGATTGGGTTTGCTCGGGTTCCATCTATTCCGCGAATGTCGGTTGGATCAATCTCGGCAGCGGCAGCCCCACGAATGGCATTCGCTATCAGAACCTTTCCTCCAGCGATTTTGGCGTGAACCAGGATGGCCTCGGCAATCTCACCGGCTTTGCCTGGGGCGCGAACATCGGTTGGATTACCTTCGAGCAAACTTTCGGCCAGCCGAAAGTAGACCTGCTTTCCGGACGATTGACCGGTTACGCCTGGAGCGCCAACTGCGGCTGGATTTCCCTGAGCAATGCCACCGCCTACGTGCAGACGGATTATCTCAACCCCGGCCCGCTTGCTCCGAACGGCCTGCCGATTCCGTGGTTGCTGACTTATTTCGGCACGACGAATGTGAACCCCAATTCGGATCCCACCGGCAAAGGCATGACCATTGGCCAGGATTATGTAGCCGGCACGGACCCGAACAATGTGAACAGCGTTTTGGAAATCACCTCTGAATCCTTCGCTTCCGGCGGCACCAGCGGCAGTCTCACCTGGCTCAGCGAACCCACTCGCCTGTATTACCTCCAAAAGAACACCAACGTCGCCTCCACCAATTGGCTCGACAGCGGCCTGGGCCTGATTTCCCCAAGCGCCGGAAGTTCGACCACCCAGTCCCTGACTGATACCAGTTTCCCGGAACGCTTCTACCGCGTCCAGGCCGTTCTGCCCTTGTCCCCATAAACCTTCAATCCCAAACAGAGGGGAAACGTTTACTGCCAATCCCAAAGGGATTGCGCCCTCCAGCCCAAGGTTGCGAGGAACGAGCTACCTTGGGTGCGAATCCTGGAAAGAAAATCAACGCAACGGCGTTGCGGCCGACGGATATTGACGGATTAATATCCAGACGCTATCGCGAATGAAGGAGCGCAAGAAGATCCGCCAGGTTTTGGAGTGCGCCGGCCCTCCGGCGCTTTGGCGAATCGCTCAATGATCTCCCTTGGCCCTCACTTTTTTGAATGCACGCCCGTCCTGCCCCTCTTGCCGAGCCGCCCTTCGAGAAACGCCTTCAACACCACGGCGTTATTGTGTTCTACGTCGTGTGCACTGAATAACAACGTCACATCTCCGTCCTTTGCGGCTTCGAGCAATGGCTGCCAGTTCTCCGGTTTGTCGGATAATTCAGCGCGGTACCGCCGTTGAAATTCCTCCCATTTGGCCGGGTCATGATTGAACCAGTGCCGCAACGCATCGCTCGGAGCCACCTCTTTCAGCCACCCATCCATTTTCACCGCTTCCTTCTTCATGCCACGCGGCCAAAGACGATCCACCAGAAACCGTTTGCCGCCGGATTTGCCTTTGGCCTCATAAACTCGTTCGGTTTGAATCATGGATTATTGTCTCGCTGAAGGCTGCCGGCATCAACTGCAGATCATTACCAACATTGACAACCGAACATTGTCGTTTACTGATTGTAAGCAGTTCACATGAATCAACCGGACATCACCAAAATCGCCGCACACTACTCCGCCATCCTCACCGAAATCGGCGCCGACATTCAGTCGGAAGGAATCAAAGAGACTCCCCTGCGCGCCGCCAAAGCACTCGTTGAAATGACGGAAGGCTCACGGATGGATACGGACCAATTGACGAAGATGTTCAAGGCGGAATGTCAAAAAGCCATTTGCCACGACATGGTCATCGTCGAAGGTATTCACGAAGTCGGCCTGTGCGAACATCATCTGCTGCCCATTTTGATGGATCTCACCATCGCCTATATCCCTGACCTGAAAATTCTCGGCCTCTCCAAACTCTCTCGCATTGCCGGATATTTCGCCCGTCGCCTGCAAAACCAGGAACGCACGGCTCACCTCATTGCGGAATTCATCGAAAAGACCGTCGAACCTCTCGGCGTCGCCGTCCTCATCAACGGCAAACACATGTGCGCCATGGCGCGCGGCGTGCGCGACACCCACTCGACCATGAAGGTGAACGTGATGCACGGCGCTTTCCAGAAGGACCCCAACGCCCGCGCCGAGTTGTTCATGCGATTGAGCGGAAAATAGACCGTGCCGAAATTTAATCGGGCGCGTTCGACAGATTTGCGTCACTACAGCAGCGCAAGAATCACAAAGCCCAGTGCGGTTGCCACAGCCAGTTTCAAAAACAATACTTTAAGGAGAACAATCATGGTTCTTAACTTGATTCACAATGCTGCTTGATGTTATATCGTATTACGATATATATTCAAGTAGATAAGAGCAGGAAGTTCGTTGTCGCTCCGGACAGGTGCGGCGCACACAAATTGTGAAAGTCACCAGGACAGAATATGAGGCTCTGGCAGATCTGCGTTATTCGCTGCGGCAATTTATGCGGTTCAGCGAAGATGCAGCGGTCGGCGCAGGTATCACGCCCCAGCAACACCAGGCCCTGCTTGCCATCAAGGGTTTTCCCGCAGAGCGCCACATGACCATCGGGGAACTGGCCGAGCGCCTGCAGGTGCGGCATCACAGCGCGGTGGGTCTGGTTGATCGGCTGGTTTCCAGTGGCGCTGTTGTACGAAAAAATGGTGCTGCCGACCGCCGTCAGGTAAATCTCGCTCTGACCGAGCTCGGCGAAAAAACACTGGAGAAACTTTCCGCAGCTCACAAGGAACTGCTGCGCCGGATTGGTCCGCACATCGAAACCTTGCTCAAACGTTTGCGAGGATGATTTTATGAATACAAATATCGCATTTGATGGAAGCCGTTCACTCGTGGCGAGCCAGTTTTATGTCAAAACGCCGGACGGTGCGCATGTCCCGCGCTTCGGCCCGGCCATCACGATCTCACAGCAAACCGGCTCCGGCGCTCACGACATTGCCGAGCGATTGGCCGGAATGCTTCAACAAAGCGAGCCGGATCATCTCGCGCAATGGAGCGTCTTTGACCGGCAGTTGGTCCTGAAGGCCCTTGAAGAGCACCAGTGGCCGGCGCGCATCGAGAGATATATGGCCGAAGACCGGCGTTCCTACGTCCAGGACGTGATGGACGAACTCTTCGGATTGCGCCCGCCGTCCTGGGTGCTCGTGCCGCAAATCGCAGAAACGATCATGCGTCTCGTAAAGACCGGCCACGTGATTCTCGTTGGCCGCGGCTCCGTGGCAGTTGCCACAGACCTGCCCGGGGTGTTTCACGTCCGCCTGGTCGCATCGCTTCCCAAGCGCATCAACCGCATCAAAAGCGTTTTCAATTTCAATGCCGAGGACGCCGTAAAATATATCCGCCGGGAAGACCGGGGCTCGCGTCGTTACACGCAGGCTCACTTCCATGCCAACCTTGATAACGACCTGCTCTATCATCTCGTGATCAACACCGACCGGATTCCTTACAGCGAGGCGGCGCTGCTCATCGCCGCGGAGGCTCGCAAGGCTTTCGCGCGCGACGGCGATTCCTACGATAAAATTGGAGATTGAATTTCGTGCCGCCAGCCCTACCTTTCAGGACCAAATTTAAACCATCAACGAAAGAACTGTCCATATGTCTCTAAGATTAGGCGATATCGCACCAGACTTCACCGCCACCACTACCGAAGGCACCATCGAGTTTCACAAATGGCTCGGCAATTCCTGGGGAGTTTTGTTCTCCCACCCGGCTGATTTCACCCCGGTCTGCACCACCGAACTCGGGGCCGTTGCAAAAATCAAATCGGAATTCGACAAGCGCGGCGTCAAAGCCATCGCCGTGAGCGTGGATCCGATCAACTCGCATCACAACTGGATCAAGGACATTAACGAGACTCAATCCGTCTCCATGAATTTCCCGATCATCGCCGACGACAACCGCGCGGTGGCCACGGCCTACAACATGATCCACCCCAATGCTGACGATAAAGCCACCGTGCGCTCGGTCTTCATCGTCGGCCCGGACAAAAAGATCAAGCTCACGCTCACCTACCCCGCCAGCACCGGCCGGAACTTTTTGGAAATTCTCCGCGTGATCGACTCGCTGCAATTGACCGCCAATCACAAAGTCGCCACCCCGGCCAATTGGAAGCACGGTGAAGACTGCATCGTTTCGCCTTCCGTGCCGGACGAGCAGGCGAAGAGCTTGTTCCCCAAAGGATTCCGCACGGTGAAGCCCTACTTGCGCTACACGCCTCAGCCGAATCTGAAATGAAGGGCGTGGCTGAAAAGGCAAAGAGCAAACGCGCGGTAAAATCTGCAGTGCGAGAAAGCCGGACGTGGGCGGCGAGCCGTTATTTCGGCATCGACCGATACGTGGGTAACACGCCATTGGTGCGGTTGCGTCGTCTCTCCGAACTGACCGGGTGCGACATTCTCGCCAAGGTCGAATTCATGAATCCCGGCGGCTCGGTCAAGGACCGGGCCGCCCTCAGCATCATTGCTGAAGCTGAGGCGGCAGGAAAACTCAAGCCCGGCGCTACTATCATCGAAGGCACGGCCGGCAACACCGGCATTGGGCTCACCGTCGTTGGATTGGCGAAGGGTTATCACACGGTCATCGTCATTCCCGAAACGCAGTCGATTGAAAAAATTCAACTGCTGCGAACACTCGGCGCCAAAGTGATTACCGTTCCCGAGAAGCCCTACAGCGATCCCGGCAACTACAATCACCAGGCCCGTCGTCTCGCCGAGGAGAACGGCTGGTTCTGGGCGAATCAATTCGACAATACGGACAACCGCTTGGCGCATTATCAGACCACCGGCCCGGAAATCTGGGAGCAAACTTCCGGCGAAGTGACGGCGTTCGTTTCCTCCATCGGCACCGGTGGAACACTTGCCGGCACGACAATGTTTTTGAAGGAGCGGAATCCGAAAATCATCGCCGTTTGTCCGGACCCCTACGGCGCGGCGATGTGGTCATGGTTCAAACACGGGAACCTGGAAACCAAAGATGGCGATTCCTATGCCGAGGGCATCGGCCAAACGCGCGTCACGAAAAATCTGGAAGGCATCCAGATGGATGAGGCGTATCGAATCAAGGACCAGATGGCATTGACGATCATTCATCGTCTGCTCAAAGAAGAAGGGCTGTTCGTCGGGCTGTCGTCAGGCATTAACATCGCCGGAGCAGTGCGCCTGGCTTGCGAACGCGGTCCCGGCCAGATCATCACCACCCTTCTCTGCGACTCGGGTGTTCGTTATATGTCGAAGCTGTTTAACGACGAGTGGCTGCGAAACAAAAACCTCGATCCGAATCTTCCGTTGGAATCGGTTTTGGATTCCAGCAAATAACGATTTAGCAAGTCGCGGGTTCGTTGTTCTCGTCAGAAGCCTGTCATGATTTCTTTGGCTTGCAGATTTACTCATCAACTTCCCCTGAACTGTCCAACTTAAGCACATTAACATCCAGAGCCTGGGCACGGGCGCGGTCTCGCTCAAAAGTCGCAGAACTGTTGCGGAACTTTGATTGACATTTCAATCGCAGTCATGCATACTCGGCACGGTTCGAGCGATTTTGCGCTGCTCTGGATAGCCACTCTTGACGCAAGCGTTTTAAGTTGTGCTAAATCAGTCTCCAGTCATCGGTCCCCCGGGCTCCGTGCTCTCTCTGATATGAATTGCAGCCAGCATCCCACGCGTCTGCGACCCTTGGTTTCGTTGCGAGTTTTTGCAGTTGCGGCATTCGCTGCCGCATCGGTCATCGGTCGCGCGCAAATGATTGACCTGAATCATAACGGCATCAGCGATGTGTGGGAATGGACTTACAACGCCTACGGCATCAATCCGGACATCGATTCCGACGGCGACGGCTTCGTGAATTGGCAGGAAGCCATCGCCGGCACGAATCCTTTCGATTCCAACTCCTACCCGCGCATTCCAATCATCTCGAATTCGTTCGGCGGCTTCTCAGTGACTCTGCCCAGCGCACCGGGAAAAGTGTACACGCTTGAGAGCGTCGCGACGCTCGGCGATACGAACTGGATTGTAGAAACGAATGTGGAAGCGCAATCCGGCTCGAACATGACTTTGACCGTGCCCGAGTCGGCGAACGCGAAGTTTTATCGCGTCTCCATTTCAGACACAAACTCGGACGGCACCGGTCTGATGAACGATTGGGAGAAATATCAGCTCGGCCTCAACCCAACCAACGCCTTGAGCAACGGGACCCAGGATTCTCTTGGCCACGCCATGAGCGATTATGCCTATGCCAGCAACCTCCTGGCCTCGCAAAATATCGTTACCATCATCGCCACCGACCCGACCGCGACGCAACCCGATCCCGGACAAGCCGCGTCTGCTACCGGCCAATTCACCGTGACTCGCGGCGGATTTCCACTCGGCTCGATTAGCGTCAACCTTGGCCCCGGTGGCCCAGGGACTGGCTTTGCGACGGCAGGAATAGATTACACCAGCCTGCCGACGTCCATCGCGCTACCCGCCGGCAGCAGTTCAGCCAGGATTACACTCATCCCTCTGGCCAACACCAACCGCGCAACACCCGTCATCGCCCAACTGAATATTCTCCCGGGCAACGGCTACACTGTCGGTGTCCAAAGCAACGCCGCGGTCGTCATCTATCCCTCTCCCACTGCCAGCGGCACCGGTTTGCTCGGCCAATACTACACGAACTCCAGCACCACCTACGCGAGTGCCATCAATTTCAATCCTACGAATCTATTCCTGACGCGAACCGATCCGGTCATCGACTTCAACTGGACAAACGGCACCGTGCCGGATTTGAGCAACGGCCTTTACACTGTCCGCTGGACCGGCCAGGTGCAGCCGCAGTTTTCTGAAACCTATTTCTTCGACGTGAAAAGCGCGGACGGCTGCAAGCTCTGGGTAAACGATCAATTGCTCATAGACAAATGGCAGAAGCAAAACCTCACCGACCAAACGAACGACATCGCTTTGCAGGCCGGCACACGCTACGACATCCGGTTGGAATACCTCAAAACCGGCACGGCCCCGCAAGCGCATTTGTATTGGTATAGCGCGAGCCAACCCGAACAAATCATTCCCAACACGTGCTTGTATCCAACCAACAGTTTCGTCGGCGGCTCAAACGCGCCTGCCGTCATCACGAGTTCCCTGAGTGCCGTGGCATTCCTCGGCCAGCCCTTCAGTTTCACGGTCACCGCAGCCAACACCCCGCTCACGTTCACGGCGAACGGGCTGCCGCCGGGTCTGAGTTTTAACCCTTCAACCGGCCTTATCTCGGGCACTCCTTTGCTGGCCGGCAATTTTGAAGTCTCGCTCACGGCCAGCAATGCGGTGGGCGTCGGCGCATCCGTTCTCAGTATCGCCGTCCTGCACACCGACACTACGGCCGTTCGGGAATTCTGGACCAATGTTCCCGGCATAAACATCGCTGATATCCCCACGAGCACACCGGCCAATATCACCAACCTCATCGGCACGCTCGAAGGCATCTCAAACTTTGGTGACAACTATGGCGAGCGAATCCGCGGCTATTTCACTGCGCCGGCTACCGGTAATTATTACTTCTGGATCGCCGGCAGCGATTCCGCGCAGCTCTGGATTTCCGATGACAACAACCAGGTAAACCAGGTCCTGCGCGCCTGGGTCACTCCAACCAATAATCCGACGGCGCCCGGACAGAATGGAACTTCACCGCGACAATGGAATTTGCAGCCCTCGCAGCAATCCGGCTGGCTCGCGCTCAATGTCGGACAGCAATATTACTTTCAGGTCCTCCACAAAGCGGGCGTTGGCACCAATGATAACTGGTCCGTCGGCTGGCTGATGGATCCGACGGGCACCAACAACACTGCTCTGGGGGTCGTTCCCCGCTATCCGCTTTCGAGATATTATCCGCCACTTGCCGCCAACAATTCGGGAACCCTCTATTCCGCGAACCTGCTGGCCGTGCCCGGCGTCCAGAGCAAAGGCGTGGGTTCGGCCACCTTGCGCGTCAATGCCGCAGGCACGCAAGCCACTTTGAGCCTGAGTTTCACAAATCTGACCGGAACCCCTACCGGGCAATCCATTAATTCCGATCCTTATCTCAGTGATCCCGGCGAACTGATTTTTGATATATCCGCAGCGAAACCCCAGCCCGATGGCACCTTTCTTTGGAACATCAAGGCCACCGGTCCGCTGCAAATTAGTGACATCCAGCAAATCATCGCGGAAGGAAAGGCCGCCGTGGTGATCGAGAGCGCCGCTTTCCCAAACGGTGAAATCAGCGGCCACTTTACGCTGGCCAACGGTTCGCAAACCTTCACGCCACCACCGCCGCCTCCGGCATGGACCGATGATTCAGCCGATCCAAATGCGGCGGCGCGATTCCTGGCACAGGCGACTTTCGGCGCTAGTTCCAATGATATCGCTGCCGTGCAATCTCTCGGTTACGCCGGCTGGATCGCCAATCAATTTACACTCCCCCCGACACACGCCTTGCCGAACGTGCTGGCCAATCCATATTCGGATCCGACCGACCTGTATCAAAGCCCGCTCTGGTTCAGCACCTGGTGGATGAATTCCGTGACGGCGCCCGACCAGCTGCGCCAGCGCGTCGCCTTTGCGCTCAGTGAAATTTTGGTCGTATCGGAAAACGGCACTCTGCAAAATCACGCGGATGCGCTTTCTTCCTATTACGACACGCTCGTTGACCACGCCTTTGGCAATTATCGCTCGTTGCTCGAAGCGGTCACGCTTCATCCCTCCATGGGCTTGTATCTGGGCATGCGCGGCAACAGCGCCGGCAGCATCATTACCGGGATACATCCCGATGAAAATTATGCACGCGAGATTCAGCAATTATTTTCGGTTGGCCTGAACCGACTCTGGCCTGACGGTTCGCTGGTGCTCAATTCACAGGACACGCTGGTGCCGACTTATGGTCAGCCGGAAATCATGGGATTCGCCGCCGTTTTCACCGGCTGGAATTATT
>Ga0209579_10003438_pt1 | contig 11510 bp, 7 predicted proteins | sample Coa_R1_2_FD_187152 | JGI IMG/M metagenome (GOLD analysis project Ga0209579, IMG submission 187152) | Surface soil microbial communities from Centralia Pennsylvania, which are recovering from an underground coalmine fire - Coalmine... | ecosystem: Environmental > Terrestrial > Soil > Unclassified... | reverse complement strand
GGGGTGACCATGCCGAGGAGGAGATGGAGTTCGGCGTGTTCGGGGACGAGTGATTGCTGGAAGATTACGGATTTTTGCGGGTCGAGGCCGGCGGCCAGGTAGTCGGTGACGATTTCGATGGTGTTTTGCGCGACGGCGGAGGTGTCGGCGTAGTCGGAGGTGAGGGCGTGCCAGTCGGCGATGAAGTAGAAACAGTCGTACGGACGAGTCGAAAAGGCCGGGCTTTCCTCCGCTCTTTGCGCGGAGGCCCCGGCAGAAGGCGCGGGACCGCCCGGCCCTACAGGTCCTTCTTCATTCTGGAGGCGGACCCAGTTTTCCAGCGCGCCGAAGTAGTGGCCAATGTGGAGTTTGCCGGTGGGGCGCATACCGCTGAGGACGCGCTTTTTTTGTGGTGTGGTTGGAGTGGTCGCCAAGTTTTGTCCGTGCGATTTGAGTTGCAGGTAATAAGTTATAAGTTTTTGGGGATTCGCGCCAGTTGCGGGCGGAGAAAACCCTCAAGAGAGAATTTGCCACAGAGACACAGAGCACGACGGACTAATCGAAGAGAGATTCCTCGACTGCGCACGCCGACGCGTTCGCAGGAGCGAACGCGGAAGAAAAGGCGTCGTCCTGCTCCGTTCGGAATGACACGTTCTGCATGCCACGCCGCGTCCCCATTTGTCATTCCTAGCGAAGCGAGGAATCCGCTTTCCGTTGCCACAGGATTGACGTCACTTCAGCAAATCGCGGGCGATGATCATTCTTTGCACTTCGCTGGTGCCTTCGTAGATGGGGATGACGCGGGCATCGCGGTACATGCGCTCCACGTCGGTTTCGCGGGAGTAGCCGACGCTGCCGTGGATCTGCACGGCTTTGTAGGCCACGCGGTTAGCCATTTCGCTGGCGTAGAGCTTGGCTTTGGACGCCGCGCTGCCCATGGGCTTGCCTGAGTCTTTCAGCCAGGCCGCGTAGTAGGTCAGCTGGCGGGCAGCTTCCAGCTCGGTTTGCATGTCGGCGATCATCCACTGGATGGCCTGAAATTCGCTGATGGTTTTGCCGAAGGCGCGACGGTTGCGCGCGTACTTGATGGATTCGTCGAGCGCGCCTTGCGCCAGGCCGACGGCCTGCGCGGCGATGCCGATGCGGCCGCCGTCCAGGGCGCTGAGGGCGATCTTGAGGCCCTGACCTTCGTCGCCGAGGCGGTTGGCGGCGGGGACTTGGCAATCGCTGAGGAGAATTTCGACAGAGGGCGACGAGCGCTGGCCCATTTTGTCTTCGTGGCGGCCGATCTTGAAGCCGGGGAAGGCGGGTTCGACCAGGAAGGCGGTCATTCCCTTTCCGCCAGCGCTCGGATCGGTCTTGGCGAAGATGAGGTAAACGCCGGAGTGTGCACCGTTGGTGACCCAGGTCTTGGCGCCATTCAGTCGGTAAAGCTGGCCGTCCCGCTTCGCGCTCATCTGGATGCCAGCGGCATCGGAGCCGGCGGCGGTTTCGGTCAGGCAAAAGGAGCCGAGAATTTCGGCAGTGGCGAGCGGCTTCAGATACTTTTCTTTTTGCCCGGCGTTGCCGAACTGCGCGAGCGGCACCTGCACCGCGGAGTTGGTCACGCCGAGCGCGGTGGACATGGCGGTGTAGACGCGCGCGACTTCTTCGAGCATCAGCACGTAGGAGACGGTGTCGAGCCCAGGGCCGCCCCACTCTTCAGGAGTGAGCATGCCACAGCAGCCCATTTCGCCAAGTTTTTTCAGCAACTCGAGGGGAAATTTTTCCTGGCGCTCGAGTTCTTTGACCAGCGGGCGGACTTCCGTCTCCATGAACTGGCGAACGGTGTCACGGATGAGTTTTTGGTGATCGGTGAGGGAGAAATCCATCGTGGCGTCAGGTCTCGATTGATGCTAGCACACCACGCAGACAGGATTGTCTGCGCACTACAGCTTAAAGAGTTCGCGGAGGCGTTTGGTTTGCTGGCGGCTGACGGGGATTTCCGTCTGTTTTTTGTCGTGCATTTTCAGCATGTAGCTGGACTTGAACCACGGCACAACTTCCTTGATGTGGTGAATGTTCACCAGAAACGAGCGGTGCGGGCGCCAGAAAGAATCGGAAGCGAGAGCTTCCTGGAGGTCCTCGAGGGTGCGGTAGTTGGAGGTGCCCTCGAGGTCGCGGGCGATGATGGAAATGAGGCCGTCAGAGATGGTGGCGAAGATGAGGTCGTCGGCGTCCACCAGGAGCAGGCGCTGCTGCGAATTGACGAGAATTTTGGATGGACCGTTGGACTGTGGCCTCGCCGCGGCGGCTTGCGCGGCGCCGAGACGGCTGACCAGCTGTTCCAGGCGGTCAGCGGGAGAGGTTTCCGACTCGATTTCGCGGCGAGCGCGCTGGATGGCTTTGGCGATGCGTGCTTTGTCAAAAGGCTTCAAGACATAGTCCACGGCGTTTACGTCGAAGGCCTGCACGGCGTAGTGGTCAAAGGCGGTGGCAAAAACCACGTGAGGGACGCGCATTTTGCGCTCGACCAGCTTTTGCAAAACACCGAAGCCGTCGAGGCCGGGCATCTGCACGTCAAGGAAAACCAGGTCAGGCGAATGCTCTTTGATGAGGCTGACGGCTTCGAGGCCGTTCTTGCCCTGGGCGATGAGGTGGATTTCGGGGAAGGCTTTGAGGAGGAAAGCCAGCTCTTCGCGGGCGGGCTTCTCGTCGTCGATGATGAGGGTCGAGATGGGCATGGAAGAAGTCAGCAGTTGACAGTTTACCGTTGAACAGGCCGTGGGGGTAGGAATGAAGGCGAAAGGAGTCGTAATGAAGTAACGAAAAAGAGATACGCCGGATTTGCGGGTGAGCGAATCCGGCGTTGGCTTGCTGGTGTTGCAGCAGGGATCCAGAGGCGCACTTCCGCGCGCCTCTGGCTGACAACCCGAGAACACCAAATGGAAACGGCGCGCGGCGGGACCAACCCGCAGCGACAGGTTAGTCCTTGTCGTGTTCGCCGGACTTGCCGTGGTCGCCGAAGGAGAACAAATCCCACAGGTCGCCGAGCGCGGGCCGGTTGGCCGGAACGTAATCGCTGCCGGAGCCCGGCTTGGGGTTGGGCAGGTTGTCGCGGCTGCGATCAGTGATCGTCGGGAGGTCCCAGTTGCGCTCGATGAATTTAACTGTCGAGGCGTGGTCGGTGTAGCTGTGAGAGATGTGGCCGGCTTGGGTGAACGGCGAAACCACGATCATCGGAATGCGAGTGCCGTCGCCGAAGTAGTCGAGGGCTTGCACATATCCGGAGTCATAATAGCCTCCGCCCTCGTCCACGGTGATAAAGATGGCGGTGGATTCCCACAGCTCGCGATTGGATTGCACCGCGTCCACAATCTTCTTCACGAAGCCTTCAAACAGGTCGAGTTTGGACGAAGCGGGGTGGCCGTCAACCCAGCCGCTGGGCTTGACCCAAGAAACGGAGGGCAGAGTGCCGGCAGCGATGTCATTGTAAAAGTCGATGGTGTCTTTGAGGTGCGTGGTGCGGACGGAGGCATCGGTCATGATCGCCGTTTCGTACTGGAACGGGTTGCAGATGTTGCAGTATTGGTCGCTCGCGGCGCCGACCGTGCCATAGTTCAGCTGCAGCGGATCCGGCGCGATGGGCGGCTTGGCGTTGGGGAAGCCGTAAGTGTAGGCGTCATACTGATCGCCATAGTATTTCCAGGAAACGCCGGACTCGTTGAGCACATCGCCAATGCTGCGCTGCCTGGTTGGCGGAATCGTGAACGGGGTGTTGAAGGTTTCGACGTCGGTGTAGGCATTCACACCGTTGCCGAAATAGCCCGGATTGTAATTGTTGAGCAGGTAGTAGTGGCCGGCGTCGCATTTGGGCTCGACGGGCGGCTTGAGCGACTTCAGAAAATGGAGAATGGGACCGACGCCCGGCTGGCTGGAATCGGAGCAATTGGAGTAGGAGCCGCCACCGGAAACCGGGTTGGGTCCGAAGCTTCCCGAACCGTACCCATCTTCAACGTACCAGTTGTTGGTGCCGGTCTGCGGATTGGGGTTTTCAATTTCGTTGACGACGCCGGCATCCGGGGTACCGGAGTAAACAGTGACGCCATCGGGAGGAGCGCCGGCTGAGCCGTCCGGGTTCTCAAAGTAGATAGCATCGGCGAAGCCGAGATACAGGCTGTCGAGCCCGGTACCGCCCTTGGCGGGCTGATGGTAGTTGTCGCTCATGGCGTAGTGGTCGGCGAGCCAGGTCAGGTAAGGAACGTCGCCATTGGCCACGTTATAAAAACCCATGGAAGTGGAGCCTTCACCGGTGGTGAGGTTGTTGAAAGTGTTGGATTGCGGCTTGCCGTTGGTGCCGGCGCCTACGGTCACTTCAACCCAGGGAAACAGGTCCGCGAGGCAGCCGTCGGGGTTCTTGACATTGCCGTGGGTCGGATTGCAATCCAGTTGCTGCCACATCTGATAGAAGCGATGGACCGGGCTGGCGGCGTACTCGTCGTAGTGAAAATTCGAGCCGGTTATCTGGAACGGGCCGGGAGGCAGGTCGTTTACGTTGGCGATGCGCATGTCGGCGACGTGGGACATCTGGCCGGTGCCACCGGTCAGTAGGTCTTGATAATAATTGTCGGGCAGGCCGTTTTCAGAGCTCATGGCCTCGGCCAGGGTGCAGATGCCGTTGTTCTTGCAAACATCGGAAGGGCCGCCGGTTCCCGGAGGAGGAAGGGTGGCGTAGGGAGTTTTGTTGGAGGGGCTGATCTCAAACGTTGGATCCTGGCTGACGTCAGCTTGATACTGCAGAGCGAGCGAATAGTGGGGACCCGGCGTGCCGTCTTCCTTGATAATGCCTTTGGACAAGAGATTGTCCACTTTTTCGCCGTGTTTGGGTTTGTAGGTGGCGAAGACGTGGTCGAAGGAACGGTTTTCGCCGACGATGATGATGACGTGCTTGATGGGCGAGGTGCTGTCCTTGCCCTTTTCGTTGTCCTTACCGTGGTTGTTCTTATCAGGCGGGGCCGCGTAGGCGAGCGTGCCGCCGAGCGAGAATGGCAGGGCCGTAAAGATCGCCAGGCCGACTCGCGCGGCGTGCGCGATCTTTTTCAGTGTGTGTTTTGAAAACATCGTTTCTCCTTGGACGTGAAAGGATGAGCAGGGCGGCAGGAGTATCTCCGCGAGGGTGTTGCAGAACGGTTGTCGGCGTATGAATTTCGGTTTATGGCGACAACGCAACTGCAACAATTCAGAAACACGCGCAGAGAGTAGAAACAGTTGCAGTAGGATGGAGTTCAGAAATTTTTTGGAATAGTGGGAGCTGCGAGGGGGAAAGCGACCGTGACTCAGGCGAAGAGCCGGAAGGCGCAGATATTGAAGAGCGAAGTCATTTACGATGGCAAAGCGTTTGGGGTGCGGCGGGATGAATTGATCGAACCAACCGGCGTACGGACGGTGCGCGAGGTGGTTACCCACCCGGGATCGGTGGTAGTGCTGCCGGTGCTGGCCGATGGCAAGATTGTGCTGGTGCGGCAGTACCGGCACGCCACGCGGCAGTATCTTTGGGAGTTAGTGGCGGGACGGATGGAGGCAGGCGAAAATCCGAAAGAGGGCGCCGCGAGAGAACTGCTGGAGGAGACCGGCTATCGCGGGAAAACATTTTCCGTTTTCCTCGATGTCTTCCCGACTCCGGGGTTTCTGGAGGAGCGCATGTACTTACTGCTGGCCGAAGGTTTAACGGCGGGAAAGGCGCAACCCGAAGAAGATGAAAAACTTACGGTCGCGACGTACACCAAGAGCCAGCTGGAAGAAATGATCCGCAGCGGCAAGATGCGGGACGCAAAATCGATCGCGGGTCTGTTGTTTTATTTCCGGTTTTTGGGGAAAGGCAAGAAGCGGCGGCGGTGATTTGAATCGATTTTGTAGCGGGAAAGAGCCTTACAAAAAACTAACAAGGTTGCCCTGAGTTCTATTGACTCGCAGTTTCATTCTGATACATACTCCGCGACGTTCCGCTCGTGAACGATCGTGGTTGAGTGCCGCGCCATAACGAACGCGTTCCGGGACATTTGTGCCAATTCGTACTTCAGGGAGGACGAAGAAGGTGCAAGGAACCGTGAAATGGTTCAACAATTCGAAAGGATACGGCTTCATCGGGCGCGAAGATGGTCCGGACGTTTTTGTCCACTATTCAGCGATCGTGGGAGATGGGTATCGCACACTGCAGGAAGGTGATGCAGTGGACTTCGAGATTGTGCAAGGACCAAAAGGACCACAAGCAGCAAACGTACAAAAAGCAGCGTAACTTAACCGCAATCATGAGGCCGGCGGAGGAATTTCTCCGCCGGCCTTTTTGCACGCAAGTCGATTTTTGCAGCGCTTCGCGCCTATAATCTGGGCATGAACAACCAGCAAATCGCCCGCATTCTGCACGACACCGCCGCGCTGCTGGAGCTGGACGGTGCCATTATCGGACGCTACCGCAGCTACGAAAAGGCGGCGGATCTGATTTCCGGGTTACCGGAATCGGTGGAGCAACTGGCTAAAACTCCGGAGAAGCTCAAAGAGCTGCCTGGTATCGGCGACCGCATGGTCGAACATTTACAGGAAATCCTGAAGACCGGCGACTATTCCCTGCGCGCCAAACTGCTGAAAAAATATCCGGCCACCCTTCTGGACGTGCTGCAACTGCAGTCGCTGGGTCCCAAGAAGGCGGCGCTGCTGTGGAAAAAATTCAAGGCGGGGACCGTGGAGGACGTCGAAAGATTGGCACGCGAAGGCAAGCTGCGCGATGTCCCTGGTTTTGGCGAAAAGAGCGAACAGAACATTTTGAAAGCAGTGGAGTCTTACAAGCGCCGCTCGACCGGAAGGTATCTGATCAACGTGGCGGAAGCGGCAGCCGAAGCGCTATGCGCTCATATTGGAGAGGCCGGCAAGGCGGTGGAGAGCGTAACGCCAGCCGGTTCGCTGCGGCGCGGCAAAGAAACCATCGGCGACCTGGACTTGCTGGTCACCTTGGCGGACGGCCACACTTCGCAAAAGCACGTGGATGCGCTTGCGGAGCACATTCTGACCTTCCCGGGTATCGACCAGAAGCTGGCGCATGGCGAAAACAAAGTCAGCTTCACGGTGCAGGATGGGCTGCAAGTGGATGTGCGGCTGCTGAAAAAAGAGAATTTCGGCGCTGCCCTGCTGTACTTCACCGGCTCAAAAGAGCACAACGTACGTCTGCGCGGCCGCGCCAACGACATGGGCTGGACGCTGAACGAATACCAGCTGGCCACGCTGAAGGGTGAAAAGCACGTTGCGGGGCGCACCGAGGAAGAGATCTACGCCAAGCTGAAGCTGGATTTCATTCCGCCCGAGTTGCGCGAAAACGCGGGCGAAATCGAAGCCGCCGAAGTGCACAAGCTGCCGCACCTGCTGCAGCGCAAGGACGTGCAAGGCGACCTGCAAATGCACACCACGGCGAGCGACGGGAAAAACAGCATCGAAGAGATGGCACTAGCGGCCAAAGCGCTGGGGCACGCGTACATAGCGATCACCGACCACTCCAAAGCGGTAACGGTTGCCAACGGGTTGGACGAAAAACGGATGGCCACGCAAATCAAACAGCTGCGGGCCGCCGATGCCAAGGACTTGGGCATCCGCGTGTTCGTCGGTTCGGAAGTGGACATTCTGAAGGACGGCGCTCTCGATTATTCAGACGAGACTCTGGCGCAGCTCGATGTCGTGGTGTGCTCGGTGCACTCTTACATGAACCTGGATGCGGCGGAGATGACCGACCGGATGCTGGCGGCGATCGAGAATCCCTACACCCAGATCATCGGCCATCCCACGGGGCGCCTGCTGCTGCGCCGCGAAGCCTTCCCTTATGACATGGAGAAGGTGCTGGACGCGTGCGCAAAGCACCACGTCGCCATGGAGTGCAACTCCTTCCCCGACCGCCTCGATTTGCGGGATGTGTATTTGAGGATGTGCAAAGAACGAGGAGTGAAAGTGGTGATTTCGACCGACGCGCACAGCACCGGTAACCTGGCGTACATCAAGTACGGTGTGCTGACCGCGCGACGCGGCTGGCTAAGCAAACACGACGTCTTGAACACGCTGCCGCCGGAAGAGTTCCTGGCGGCGCTGCGGCCGAAGCCCGGCTCAGCCAAGGCCAAGCCGGCGGGGCGGGGCAAATAGAACGGTTCGCCGGTGGAACCTTTTCCCGACACCTCTCGTACCTCCTTTCAGCAACGGGTTCCAGCAGCAGTTTTATGCGGCAGGTCGGAATACCACAATCGAGGTCATCTGCAATGAACATTCTCCCCTTTTCCAAGGGTCGCTTCGCCTGTCTGGCGGGGGCAGCCGCCTTGGCTATCGCAGGGCTGGCACTGATGCCGGCAAACGCCAGCGCCGAGGAATGGACCAAGTCCTACACCATCAGTGGCCGGGCGCACGTCCGCGTGGACACCAATGACGGGTCGGTCCGCGTAAGCACCTCAGACACCAAGCAGGTCGAGTTCGTGGTTATTTACGAAGGCTACAAGATGGACAAGAACCTGACGGTGACGTCGCGGCAAGACGGCGATCAGGTGGAAGTCAGCGCGCGAGTGCACTCGGGCATAGGGTTTAACTGGGGTATCAATCACCGCACACTGCGGGTCGAGGTGCACATGCCGCGCGAAGCCGATCTGAACGTGGATACGGGTGACGGCTCGGTCGAGGCGCAGGCTCTTACGGGTAATCTGGACATCCATACGGGCGACGGCCATGTGCGCGTGGACGGGGCCAAGGGCGACATCCGGTTGCGTACGGGCGACGGCAGTATCGAAGGCCGCGACCTGGACGGCAAAGTGGAAGCGGATACAGGCGACGGCCACGTCACGCTGGAAGGGCGGTTTGACTCCCTCAACATCAAGACTGGAGACGGTAGCATCACGGCGCACGCGGGGGCCGGCTCCAAGCTCGCCAACGGCTGGAACATTCATACGGGCGATGGCAGCGTGGACCTCAGCCTGCCGGGCGACCTGCAAGCCAACATCGAGGCTAGCACCAATGATGGGCGCATTAGCCTGGGAATTCCGGTGATGGTCGAGGGGACGTTCAGCACTTCCAAGATTTCGGGAAAAATGAACGGCGGCGGCATGCAGCTAACGATTCATACTGGAGACGGCTCAATCCATCTGAGCAAGACCTAAAGGTGTTTTTTACAGTCGAGGAAACGGCGGGGCGAAGCAGGTCATTCGCTCCGCTTTCATTTATGGAGCTCCGCTTTCTCTACGGGCGGATTTGTTACTAAATCGCGATCTAGTTTTAGTACTGTAAAAGTGTCGTCCTAACAGCACGAAGTGTCCTTCTTTTCCTGTTCACGACCCTTGCCCCTGCCGTTAAGTGATTGAAAACACTGGCTTGCACTTGGAATGAGACGTGCCACAGATACGGCTAGACTCTAAGGGGATACCGCACGTGGTCGTCTATGCTTTGATTTTCGGGGTTGTTACACTTTGCGCAGTCTCGGCGATGGGCGCGATTTTTGACTCCCACCGCCGCCGCTCGTAGCGCCTTCTTGCCGGGAGCGGCTTTTGCCTGCGCGAGCGTGCACGTGCCCGCTCGCCTGCCAGGAATCCTTACCGGCCTCGTTTTGCGCCGAACCGAATCCCTAAGACCTCGGTTATCGTGACTGCGCCAAGCGAAGCTTCGCGCCAATCCACGCAGTGGGAAATGCGGTCAATATCAGGGCAACCGGGTACCAGTGGGGGCCTAAATCCTTGTTCCAAGTCGCGGCCGCGCCGGCGGTTGCAAGCACGAAGCCGATGGCTGCACCGATCATGGTGTGCTTCATCGGACTATGTGGGGCGAGCCGAGCCGTAATATAGCTGCCCAAAATGCCAAACACCGTGCGATAAATCGTCGCGGCGACGAACAAGCGGTCGCTCATCGGCTTACCCAGTGCCGGGTAGATACCGGCGGCGTGTAGAGCGGCGTCCGTTCCCAGCGACAGCAGCACCACCACCAGGAAGCCTGCAACTATTGCCCAGATGCTTCGACCTACGCTTTTTTGAGGTACGTCGGCCATAAATCGAGAACCCTCCTTCTCGTTTGACCTTGCTGTTGCGAGAGATGCTAGTAGAGGAGGGCTCGAAGTGCTACAGGAGAAATGAATAGAGGCAATTTGCAACACCGCAGCGGTGTGCGCGATACTACCAGTTCGGGTGGCTCATCGATTCGCAGCAGTCACATTCATCCGCAATCATCACTGAAAACTGAGGAGTGGCATGGAAAAGCCTGCAAAGATTGCGTCGCCTAAAGGAAAACTGGGAGTTCTGCTGCCCGGAATGGGAGCGGTCAGTACCACGTTTATGGCCGGAGTGGAGCTGATCCGCAAACAGCACGCGGGGGCAGTTGGCTCCCTGACACAATTGGGCACGATCCGGCTAGGCAAGCGCACCGACAACAAGTCTCCGCTTATCAAGGACTTCGTGCCGCTGGCCGGACTGGATGATCTGGTCTTCGGCGGCTGGGATATTTTCAAGGACAACGCTTACGAAGCCGCAGCCAAAGCCGGAGTGTTGAGCCCGGAACATCTGGCGAAGGTGAAGCCGTTCCTCTCCAAAATCAAGCCGATGAAGGCGGCCTTCGACAAGGAATATGTGAAAAGGCTGGACGGGACGTGGGTCAAGAAAGCTAAGAACAAGTACGAACTGGCACTGCAGATCAAGGAAGATATTGCGAATTTCCGCAAGAGCTCGCGCGCCGCGCGTCTGGTGACCTGCTGGTGCGGCTCGACGGAAGTATTTATCCGGCCGGAAGAGGTACATTCAACGCCGGAAAAGCTGATCGAGGGGATGAAAAACAACCACCCGGCGATCGCGCCATCCATGTTGTACGCGTGGGCCTCGGTAACCAGCGGGGTACCATTCGCCAATGGCGCGCCGAATCTGACCGTGGACATTCCAGCGATTCAAAAGCTGGCGCTGGATCACAACGTGGCCATCTGCGGCAAGGATTTTAAGACAGGCCAGACGATGATGAAGACGGTGCTGGCGCCGGCGTTCAAAGCGCGCATGCTGGGTCTGGAAGGCTGGTATTCGACCAATATTCTGGGGAACCGCGACGGCGAAGTGCTGGATGACCCGGGATCCTTTAAGACCAAGGAAGAGTCCAAGCTGGGCGCACTGGAATATATTTTGCAGCCGCAGCTGTATCCGCAGCTCTACGGCAAGATGTACCACAAGGTGCGCATCAACTATTACCCTCCGCGCGGCGACAACAAAGAGGGTTGGGACAACATTGATATTTTCGGTTGGCTGAATTATCCGATGCAGATCAAGGTGGACTTCCTGTGCCGCGACTCGATTCTGGCGGCGCCGATCGTGCTGGACTTGGTGATTTTTCTGGACCTGGCGCAGCGCGCCGGATTCCGCGGGATACAGGAGTGGCTCAGCTTCTACTTCAAGTCGCCGATGACCGGCCCGGAACTGTATCCCGAGCATGATCTGTTCATTCAGTCCATGAAGTTGAAGAATACGCTGCGCTGGATGATGGGCCAAGAGTTGATAACCCACCTTGGGCAG
>Ga0209579_10003435_pt1 | contig 11519 bp, 7 predicted proteins | sample Coa_R1_2_FD_187152 | JGI IMG/M metagenome (GOLD analysis project Ga0209579, IMG submission 187152) | Surface soil microbial communities from Centralia Pennsylvania, which are recovering from an underground coalmine fire - Coalmine... | ecosystem: Environmental > Terrestrial > Soil > Unclassified... | reverse complement strand
AGCCTGATGAACCCGCACCGTCTCGCGTGGGGGCCCGCGTTCAACTTCCCGTTCGCCGCGATCGTCGCCGGCACGACGCTTCTCGGACTCGTGCTGACGCGCGATCGCCGCAGCCTGCCGATGACGCCGCCGGTCATCATGCTGATGGTCTTCGTCGTCTGGATGTGCGTGACGTCAGTGTTCGCGATCTATCCGAACCTGATCGGCGAGATGTTCAGCCGGGTGATGAAGATCCAGCTCATGGTCCTGGTCACGCTCGCGTTGGTTCACACCCGCAAGCAGTTGCTGATCTTCCTCTGGATCGTGGTGCTGTCGATCGGCTTCTACGGGCTCAAGGGTGGTTTTTTCACGCTGCGCGGCGGCGGAACGAATCTCGTCTGGGGTCCCGCAGGATCGTTCATCGAAGGGAACAACGAGCTCGCGCTAGCTATCATCATCATCATTCCGATGTTGTTCTACCTCCGCGGCCTGCTGCGCAATGCGCTGCTGCGTTGGGGCATCGTGCTGGCGATGGTGTTTTGCGCGCTGGGCGCGCTCGGCTCGCACTCGCGCGGTGCACTGCTCGCGATCGCGGCGATGTGCCTGCAGCTCTGGCTGCGCAGTCGCCGCAAGTTCGTTTCCGGCATCGCGCTCGTCGCGATCGGGATGACGCTGGTCGCGTTCATGCCCGAGGGGTGGGACCGGCGGATGGAGACGATCGAAACCTATCAGCAGGATTCGTCGGCGATGGGCCGCATCAATGCGTGGATGATGGCGTATCACCTCGCGAAGGATCGTCCCCTCGGCGGTGGCTTCGAGGTCACCACGCCGGAGCTTTTCGCCCGCTACGCACCGGTGCCGACGGACATCCATGCCGCGCACAGCATCTACTTCGAGGTGCTTGGCGAGCACGGTTTCCTGGGCCTTGCGATTTATCTGCTGTTCTGGATTGCCACATGGCGATCGGCGAGCTGGGTCGCGAAGAACGCGGCGCGAAGCGAGCAAACGCGCTGGGCGGTCGACCTCGCGAAGATGTCGCAGGTGAGTCTTTTCGGTTTTTTTGTAGGGGGTGCGTTCCTCAGCCTCGCGTACTTCGATTTGCCCTATGACGTGATGATCGTGGTGGTCGTTTGTCGACGGATTGTCGAGATGCACGTCAAGGCGGACGTGAAGGCGGAGGAGAAGGCGCGGTTACCGCGGCCGCGCGACGCCGGGGCGGCGCTGGTCAATGACTAAATCTGGACCGAAGCATCGACGCTCGCCAACGACTACACGAAAAGTTATGCGCATCGCTTTCGCAAAATCGTGATGAAACATCGTCGCCGAGAGCTGATCAAGCTGCTGGCCGCCGCGGGTGCAATGCCGGCGTCGACGCGCCTCTTCGCCGCGGCGCCGGGCATCGAGCGCCATGGTTCACTGCCGCTCGAACGAAAGGGCTTCTGCGTCGACATCGCCGCGCTTCAGGGAGCAGACGCTTCGATCACCGACTATTCGGGATTCGGTTACTGCCCCGCGGTCGATTCGATGCTTCTCTTCGGTGGCGGGCACGCTGCGACGCCCGAAGACGTCGTGGCGCGCTTTGCGATGTCGTCGCTCGCGTGGAGCGCCGACTATCCGGCGACGCCAAAAGCGACGATGTTGATGCCGACCAGCGGAACCGCGCTCGATATGACATCTTCATATCCGGGCATCAAGCCCGGCGATGCCGGCTGGCCGCGCTATCTCACTTCAGGAAGGTTCTGGCGCGTACCTGGCGAGAAGCCGGAGCTTCGTCCTGTTTCGCGTCACACGTATTCCGGATTCATCTGGTCGCAGGCCGTAAAGCGGATGGTGCTGCCTATGGGCAACAACGGCATCTGCTACGGCTTTCCCAATAGCACGACCGGGGGAAACGTGGGCTTCTACGATCCCGTCGCGCGCGAGTGGGAGGATACGGGTGTCGCCGGGGGACCACCGGCGTCCGCATGGTGCGAAGACCCGGTGTCGGGCGTGCTTCTCGGACATTACGAAGGAGCGTTCGTCGTCTACGATCCGCGCGTTCGCAAGTTCATCCGCAACACGCAACTCAACGCGATCCCGTATTTCGGGTACGGCGGCAATCTCGTCTACTTCCCGCCGCAGGACAAGTTCTACTACTTCGGGCGCAACGTCGATCCGGCGACGGGCCACAACCATGTATGGGAGTACGCGCTCGATCGCACCGCATGGTCGCCGCGCTATACCAAGCCAGCCGCCAATTCGCAGTACGGATCGCCGATGGACACGAATGCGCATCCGATGCCACCGACGGGCGACACGCGGTTCGTCTACGATGCAGCCAACAAGCTCATCGTCGGCGGCATCTGCCAGAACCTGGTGTGCGCGTTCAAGCCGCTCGGAAACAATGCCGGCGAGTGGTATCAGCAGGATGCCCCGGGGATCGCAGCGACGATCTTCTATTGCCATCACTACGCACCGACACAAGACGCGCACTTCACGCTCGCCCATGTCGCAAGCGGCGTTCGAACGTTCGCGTTTCGCTGGGACTCCGCGAAGGCGGTGAAATGTGGAGGCACGGCGCCTGCCGTCGTCCCGGGGTCGAGCTCGAGCTCGGTCAAGGCGGACGGGATTGCCCGGGATGTTGCGCACGACCTGGATCTCGCGCGGCATCCCGACGTGATCGGGTACGTCGATTTCAGCAGTATCGCTCGCGTCAATGCCGACCTCGGCCGCTCCAACGTATGGATGCCGGGGCGTCCCTGGTACGCGAACACCCGGCAGCCCGACGGCTCGAATTTCTGCGTCGCGAATCCAGAGTTCTCGACGGAGCATGGCCTGCACTTCATGCGCTTCGAGGGAACGCAGCGGCTGATCGCGGCGTACCTGTGGGCGGGAAAGGGCGTGCGGCATGCGTTCGCACGCTACGTCCTCGTCATAGAGCCTGACGTTCCGCAATACATGACGGAGCTCGGCGTGAAGCTGCCGGGGCTCGCCGGCGCTTACGAGGACACGATCATTCATCCCCCTCACGCCGGCAAGGTCACGTTCTCATGGCGAATGGAGCACGGGCCAAAGGATCGCCTGTCGGTGCGCGACTACCTCTACGATGGCGCGTCGGGGGGCGGCTACGGCGATATTCGAGACTACGGCGTGCTGTTCCCGGTCGGCGTTCCCGTCGTCGTCGAGCAGGAGCTCGACGTCGACAAGCAGCAGGGACGCATCTGGATCGATGGCGTGCACGTCGGCGAACGCAGAGTGGTTACGGACGTCGACATCGAGATGTTGTTCATCAACGTCTATCACGGCGGCATGGGCTTCGCGACGCGCCCCATCCACTACCGCCTGGCGGCCGCATGCCTGGCGCGCTCGTATATCGGCCCCCCAAAGGAACTGCTCGCTGCGCTGCAAGCCTCGCCGCTGACGGTGCCCGCGTCGAGTGCGCAAACGACGAGCGCGCCGAACGAGCCTGGTCCCGACTGGGTTCCAACATCGCCTTACATCCGCGATAACCCACGCTTCGGCATTCGCAAGTGATCGCGGGCGCGACGCGCGCTACGTGAATGGAGCTGCCTATTCGGTCGCCATGAACCATACATTCTGCGCATAGCCTGGGTAATACGCGATTGCGCCCAGCGCGGCGAAATAGGCAAAGCGAGAATGTGCCCCGTTTACCGCGGGAATGGGCAGCGACGGCATTGGCGTTCCCGCCATGGTTTGCGGGTCGATGCCGTAGACGTCTACGCTATCCGTAAGGTAATAGCGGTCGTTCTCGGTGTCGTGGATGATTGTGCACTGGGCCTTGATCGCTTCGGGCAGTCCGGAAACCGCGCGCACCGTTGCGACGCCGGTCGCGAGGTCGAGCGTCGGAAGCTGGTTGAGGGCCGTCACGCTTTCCGACTGCAGGTAGCCTGCGCGCACGAGCCAGTTGCGCGTTGCGTCGACCATGCCGCCCTCATAGCCGAGGTAACCCATCGATCCGGACGCAATGGCAACGCGCGACCACCCGTTCGTCGCTTGTGTCCATCGATAAAGCACATCGTTCGACGTGCCGGACCCGACGTAGATGTCGCCGGTTGCCGGATCGGCTGCAACGAGCATCTGGGATTCGGTGATCGGGCAGTCGGGCCATGTGCCGGCCGCGTCCCATCGATTTGCGAGCGGATCGAATCCATCCATGTGCGTGGCGCCTTGCGCCGCGTACCACAGCGCCGAGGAAAACGGACGAAAGATTCGTCCGGACTGCGGCGACCAAACCAGCGACCAGTACGTATGGCAGGAATTGGGCTTGCCGTCGTGCGCGTAAGGCATCGGCGGCTTGCCGGCGCCCGCCTCGGCGGCGCTCACGCGCATCGCCTCGGGGCTCGGCGCACACATGACTTCCCACGACGGTGCATCGCTCAGCCAGTCAATGCCATAGACACCGTTGTCGTTGCTGTCGACGTGGCCGCCCGCGGCCGCCGAAACCCAGAGTGCCAGGCCGGATGTCGCGTCGTCGAGCGCAGCGAGCCCGCACCAGGCATCGATGTTTCCCGAGGGTACGCCGAGTTTCGAAAGCGACGTACCGGGAATCTCGACCCATTGCCCGACCGGCAGGCCGAGTCGCCACGCGGGCGTCGCGCCCGTGCTGCTGACTGCCGGCACCACCGGCGTGCGCAATTCGCGAGGCACGCCGATGTACGACGTCGCGATGCTTGCCGCGGCGAGCCTATAATGGATCGGCTGCGTCGAAAAACCCAATCCCCCGTGATAGACGTTGAGCCACAGGTGCTCGATGTCCACGTTGGTGATGACCGGGCGCATACCGATCAACACGCCGTCGACCCAGACGCGGCCGACCTGGTTGTCGACATCAAGCTCCTGCTCGATGGTGATCGGGACGCCGAGCGGAAACGCGCCGCCGTATTCCTTGATGTTGCCAAAGCCCGCGCCGGAAGCGCCGTCGTACAGATAATCCCGGCGACAAAATGGCGGATGCGGCGAGCCATCGCTGCTCGACGGCGTTTGGGGACCATGCTCCATGCGCCATGAAAACGTCTGGGCTGTCTGTCCCGCCGGCACGTCCTCCGGCGGGTTCTGCACCGTATCTTCATAGTCGCCATTGAAGCCGGGCAGCTTCACGCCGAGTTCGGTCATGTAGAGCGCAACATCAGGCTCGATGACGAGCACGTACCGCGCGAATGCATGCCGGATACCTTTGCCGGCGAAAAGGAACGCCGAGATCAATCGTTGATTGAGGTTGCCGCCGGAAAAGCGCATGAACGACAGTCCACGATCGACGATGAATTCCGGGTCGGCAACCGGAAACGACGCGCCTGCAGGCAGGGAGCCGGAAGGCGCGACGAGATTGCTGATCGCGTACCACGGCCGATGCGTGCCGTTTTTCTGGAAGTCGTACCAGTTGGACGCGCCCAGGTCAGCGAGAACCTGTTCCGCGCTGCTGAATTCAAGGTACGCGAGGACGTCAGGATGGTTACGAAGATCGGAATCGCGCATCACCTGCAAGGCGAGGTCGGCTCCGCTTGGTGCATCGACGACCAGCGGCTTCGTCACGCGCGACGCATTCTGCTTGTCGCCCGCGTCGATCACGTCGAGCACGCCGGACGGCCCGAGCAGTGCATCCGCGGGCGTGGCAAATGGCGCGATGCCGCCCAGGATGGCGACTCCGGCCGCTCCTCGCTTCAGGAACTGACGTCGCGATGACGCGTTGCTCTTCCGATGGTTTGGCATGCTCGATCTATTGCGAATGCAACGAGTATGACAATGTCATTGCGAGTATCGGGCTGTCAAGGCCGTTCGGCCGGTTCGCTTGCCACGGTCCGCGGTTGCCGCGTTGAAAGCAAACATCGTGGCGCACCGAATCGTTCTGCTGCCGCACGACCTCGGCGGCAACATTTATCTCGACGAGCTCGGCCAGGCGTATCGCACCCTCGGCTGGGACGTCGTGTACGCGAACGTCAACTTCCATCGGATGGCGTTGCGGCCCGATCTGCTGCACATCCACTGGCCCGAGGAGCTTTATCGCTGGAGCGGCACCGGGTCGGTGGCCGAGCGTGCACAGCGTTTTGTCGAGACGATCGATCGCCTGAAGGCGTCCGGCAGCAGGATCGCCTGGACGGTGCACAACCTCGCTCCCCACGAGGCCGGCAGCGACGAAAGCGATGAGCTCGTGTTCCGATCGCTTCTTGCGCGAAGCGACGTCGTCGTGCACCACTGTCCGCATTCGGTCGGCGCGCTTCGCGGGAAATACGCGATCGAAACGCATGCGGCGCAGATCGTCGTGCCACACGGACACTACTTCGCCTATCCGAATCGCGTGTCACGGCAGGAGGCGCGCGCCCGCCTTGGCATCCCGGCCGATGCCTTCGTTTATCTGCACTTCGGGGCCATCCGCGGCTACAAGGGTGTCGATCGGCTGCTCAGCGCGTTCGGGCGCGCAAGGGTGCCGAACAAGTTCCTGCTCGTCGCGGGTCGCTACCAGGCCATTCGCGGCAAGGGCGCGATGCGCGACCTGGCGCTGCTCGCGCGAATGCGTTACCTGTCGCGCTCGATCAAGCTCATGCGCTGGTCGATCGCGTCCGAGGATGTGCAGCTCTATCTGCAGTCAGCGAGCGCCGTCGTCCTCTCGCATACGCATGGGCTCAACTCCGGTGTGGCCGTCCTTGGCATGACGTTCGGAAAGCCGGTGATCGGTCCCGGCATGGGATGCATCGCGTGGGTGCTCGGTCGCGGAATGAACGTCGTTTACGATCCGAGCGACGAGGACGCGCTCGTGCGCGCGATGGAACGTGCGCCTTCGCTCGATGCGGCTCGCGCGGCCGAGGTCAATCGCGATGTCGCGCGCCAGTGGCAATGGCAAGCGGGAGCGAAGGCGATTCTCGACGCGGCGTGGCCGGATGAATGCGAGTCTGCACCGCGCGCACCGCTCACCGATGCAGGCGATGCGCCAATCGCGCGAGCGGACCCGTAGCGACGTACGTGGGGACGTAGAAGATCGTCGTCGGGACGCCCCCGACGTCGAGCTCCTTCAGGTGCCATGGATAGCCTAGACCGTAAGCGTCGCGGGCATCGGTGTCCGCAAGTTGCTCGCGGAACCGATCCGCATGGCGGCCATCCGCGAGAACGAGCTTGTTGAAGCCGATGGCGATCGGCCGCATCGCCTGGCTCTCGCGTAGATAGCGGAACAGCCCTTCGGCGACGCCGGGCCATACCGAATTGATCGCATCGTCGAGCACGACGATGCCATTCTCGAGCGAGGCCGATTCGGCGAGGCGCAGATCGGAGAGCGTCTCTTCCGCCGTGTGGCCGCCGTCGATGTGGAAGATGCGCTGCCGGGTCCCGATGTCGTCGGCGCGAAGCTCCGAGGACGCGCTGGCGTGGACGTCGATCCGCGCGCCGCGCACGAGGTGCGGGGCGATATTCGCCTCGAAGACTGTCCGGCTGCCCGACCCGGATCCCGACACGTTCTCGCTTTGGCGGCCGAAGAGATCGCAGACGCCGAGCTTCTCGGCGTCGACGTTCAGCATCGAGGCGAGGAAGACGCTGCTTCGCCCGTGGTGAACGCCGATCTCGAACAGATCGCCGACGATCTCCGATTGCTTCTGCATCTCGTCGAACCACGCGAGAAGCATCGCGGCCTCGGCCGAGAACCACCCGTGGATCCTCCGCGCCTTCGACCACGCGAGCTTCGCGGCAGCCGGGTTCACGGTAGCCGTCTTCTCGAACGACGCAAATCGCTGTCGCGCATGGGAATCGCCGCGTGGTGCGTTTCAGTGCGAGGGCGCGACCGCGCGCTCGACCGATGTGTGGCGGATCGCGGAATCGCTCGCGAGCGCGAAGGCTGAATTGGCCGCAGCCAACGACTCGACGAGCAGGTAGTAGAGCGCCTGCTGCGACGAAACCCAGCCGTAGCGGCGTGCGCCCGCGGCGCGAAGCGCGAGCCTTGGCAGCAGGAAGGTTTGTGAAAGGCGTGCGGATGGGCGCGATGCGGCGAGGAGCGCGAGTTCGAGGTCCATGCGCGCCGCCGGCCAACGTCGCGCTGCCTGCGGCGCAGCGCGCTTGTCCTCGTAGGGGATGTCGGCGTGCCGCGGATAGGCGCGCGCGATCGCGTCGTCATGAAACGCGTGCGACACCGTGTGCTCCATCGGAAGGCTCATGAGGAAATCGAAGAGCGCGGCTTCGACGTACGGAAGATGCACGTCGACGTTTCGCGCATACAGGCAACATGGCACCTGCGCCATGTTGCGCCGGCCGCGATTCCAGAAGTAGAAGGAGGCGAGCGGATTGGGCTCGTCCAGGTGCCGCGCGAGCTCGACCTCGAGCGCCGCGACGGCGCGATCGAAGTCGAAACGCTTGCCGAAAAGGGCCCGAATGCCGGCCTCGCTGCCGAACCACGGGCAGAACCTCTCGAAGAGCGCGAGCGCAAGCGGCGTCGCACGTCCTTCGCGGGCGAGCGCGGCGTTGCGCTCGTCGATCTGTGCGCCGTTGGAAAGGAAATCGCCGCCGAAGCCGTCGATGACCGAATCGAAACCGGCATTGATCGCGTCGACGAGCGGCTGCGCCTGCGTGCCCTCATGGGACTCGAAATGAGTCGAGACGTATTTGCGAATCTCGCGATCGAGCGTCTTCGGGGGTTGCTCGACGATGACGTGTCGAAACCCGAGCCGCTTCGCGATCAACCACGCGATGCGCGCGTCCTCGTCGGCACGCGGCGGCATGTGCTTGACGGTGACGCATGCATAGGGCGTCTCGCCGCGCTCCGCCATGTCGAGCACGACATGCCTCGAGTCCCGGCCGCCGCTTAGCAGGACTGCCGTGCGGCCGCGAAAGCGCTGCTGTTTCATCGACTGCGTGAAGAGGTCGATGAAGCCGTCGATCGCCTGAGCGCGGCTCAACTGCGCGGCCTCGCGGTGATACGGAACGCTCGTCGCGCGAAAACCGGCTTCGTCCCACGAGATCGTCGTCGCCGGCGGCACGCGCCTGATCTCGCGAAACGGTGTGCCGTCGCCGACGAAGTTTTGCAGCCGTAAGAATACCGACAGCGCGTCGTCGTCGAGATCCCAGCAATTGCGCAGGCGGGCGAGGCTCGCGAACGACGTCGATATGCCGAACTCGTCCGGACGATGGAAATAATAGAGCGGATAAAGGCCGAGCCGATCGGTCTCGATCGTCAACCGCCGTCCGGACCAACGCCAGCACGCGCTCGACGGCGTCGATTCCGGCTGCGGCTCGCCCGAGTCGTGCTCGCGATCCCCGCGAATTTCGAACCGATCGCCGAACCGTCGCACATGAAGCCAGGAAGCGCACCGGGGCGCTTGTTCCTGGATATGCGCGCCGAAGCGGATCATCAGCGGGCCGCCGGTCGCGTCGCCTTCGCGATCAGCCAGCGGATCCCGCGCACGCGATCGCATCCGAGCACGCGCGCCGATGCCGCGCCGGCGACGAACGACCATGCCCGGGGCGACAGCGGCCGGGCGCGGACGGCGTGCGAGGCCAATGCGAGCGCCGTGCGCGTATCCCCCACCGACGCGAATTTGCGCGACCAGGCGATGTAGTCGTCGGCGGCGGTGCTCCGATTGCTCGCGAGACCTCGTTCGCCGGCCCACGCGCGCGCGACATCGCGCGGGAGCGACGCCTTCCGCGCCCGGCGGGCGATGGAGCGCCTCTGGCACTCCCTGGCAAGCGCGCGTTGCTCTTCGAGTCGCGCCAGCGAAAGCTGGCCCGCGTGGATCCGATAGTCGACCAGCCGCTCGGCCAGGTTGGCGGCCTTGTAGCGCTCGCAGACGCGAAGCGCGAGATCGTAGTCGATCGTGCACGGCAGCGATTCGTCATAGCCGCCGATCGCGAGAATCGCCGATCTGCGAATCATCACACTCGAATGCACGAAACAGTTCACCTCGAGAATGTGGCGCGCAATCTCGTCCGGATCGGTCGGCACCTCGATCGAATTGCCGGGATCGCCCTTCGCTGAAATCATGCCGGCCGCGGTCCCGACCATCGCGATGTCGGGATGTTCGTCCAGAAACCGAACCTGCCGCTCGAAGCGCAGCGGCGACGACACGTCGTCGGCGTCCATGCACGCGACGTAGTGACCGCGCGCCTCGCGCAACGCGCGATTGCGACTTCGCGCGATGCCGCGGTTCCTATCGTTGACGAGCACGCGAATGCGCGGGTCGCGATAACGCGCGAGGATGTCTTCGGTCTCGTCCATCGAGCCGTCATCGACCACGAGGATCTCGAAGCTCGACAGCGTCTGGTGAAAAAGACTGTCGATCGCGCTTGCGACGTGCTCGGCGCCGTTGTAGACCGCGACGATCGCCGACACGCGCGGAGGGGGCGTCATCGGTTCGACACCAGAAGGCCCAGGCTGCCGACGGCGCGCGAGACGATGCGCTGCGCAGCCCACGGAACGTTCGAGCGGTACCCCTCGAAACCACGCCCGAAGGCGCGGCTCAGGATCTCCTCGCTTCGGAGAGCTCGATAGGCGTCGTACATCTGCCGCCGCTTCTCGCAAAGCGCCGCACGCACGTTCCGCGCCGTGCTCGCGAGCGCGATGTGCTTATCGCAGACGCGTTTCGCGCCCTTCCACATCAGCGCGGTCCTGCTCGACATCGACTGCGTGCGCAGCCGATAGCACGCGAGCTCGGCCTCGATCAGCGCAAGCGGCGGCCGCGGCGCGAAGACACGCAGCCAGCAGTCCCAGTCCTCGTGGTTGGGCAGCGATTCGTCGAAGCGGATCGCGTGCGAATGGAAGAGCCGGCTGTCGAACAGAAAGCAATGCGAGGGCACGATCAGGTCGGATTCCCATCGAAGCGCGATTTCGTGCGCCGGATCGTCGGTCGCGAGCCTGGGACGCGACCGTGCGCTCGAGTGAAGCGTCGTGACCTCGTCGTCATAAGCGTAGTGGAAGAAGCAATAAGCCGCCGCCGGCCGCGTGCACTCGCGAAGCGCCGCGACTTGGCGCGGGAGCTTGTCGGGCGCGATCCAGTCGTCGGCGTCGAGAAATTGCAGGAACCGGCCCTTGGCGAGCGCGAGGCCTGCGTTTCGCGCCGCGGACAAGCCGCGGTTCGATTGCGAAACGACGCGAATCCGCGGATCCGCGGATGCGTGTTCCGCGGCGATTCGCGCGGTTTCGTCGGTCGAGCCGTCGTCGACGATGATGCATTCCCATCGTGCATGGCTTTGCCGCGATACGCTATCGAGCGCGAAGGGGAGAAAGCGTCCCTGGTTGAAGCACGGGATGATGACGCTGACGAGCGATTCGTGGCGGTCGTCCATGCGAGTGAAAAACCTGTCGGGACGCTACGTGGATTCAGGACCCGTGGGGTTGCGAGACCGACGAGCGGTCCGGATCGTTGCATGCGTCGTCGCGAGACCATTGCGATACGGAATGGTTCGTGCGTCGCCGCGAGGCGCCGAGCCTGCGGCGGTCCTGCGTCGTTTGGGCTTGCCCTTCGTCTCGGTGCAGAGCGTAGCCCGCAGCGATCCGAACCGCTCGTCGGAAGAATGCGGCGAGCGAAGTGTTGCTCCGGTACCTCGAGCCTTCGGACGCATTCAGGGCTTCG
>Ga0209579_10003434_pt1 | contig 11523 bp, 11 predicted proteins | sample Coa_R1_2_FD_187152 | JGI IMG/M metagenome (GOLD analysis project Ga0209579, IMG submission 187152) | Surface soil microbial communities from Centralia Pennsylvania, which are recovering from an underground coalmine fire - Coalmine... | ecosystem: Environmental > Terrestrial > Soil >... | reverse complement strand
GGCCTTGATGGATTCGTGGGACGCGAGGTCGATTTCGACCCAGGTGGATCCGGGGATTTCGGCGGAGGCGGCTTCGAGACGGGCTTGATCGCGGGCGGCGAGGATGACTCGGGCGCCGGCGCTGGCGAGCGCGCGGGCACAAGCGAGGCCAATTCCCCGGCTCGCGCCCGTAACAAAAGCGGTCCTGTTTGTCATAGTAGTGATTATGGCTTATGACGACCTGCGGGAGTTCGTGCGCGCGCTCGAGAAACACAAAGAGCTGAAGCGCGTTTCGTTCGAGGTCGATCCGGAGCTGGAGATCACGGAATTCGCCGATCGCAGCGTCAAAAATGGCGGTCCGGCGCTGCTGTTTGAGAAGACCAAAGGCTCGGGCGTTCCGGTGCTGATCAATGCGTTTGCCAGCGAGCGGCGGATGCAGATTGCGCTCGAAGTTTCGTCAGTGGATGAGGTCGCGGGGCGGATTTCCGAGTTTCTGGAGATGCGCATGCCGGAGGGGATCATCGGGAAGCTCAAGATGCTGCCGAAGCTCGCCGAGATGGGCGCGTTCTTTCCGAAGATGGTGTCCAGCGGGCCGTGCAAGAAGCATATTCTGCGCGAGAAATTTTCGCTGGACGCGTTTCCGATTCTGAAGTGCTGGCCGGAGGATGGCGGCCGGTTCATCACGCTGCCGATGGTGTTTTCGCGGAATCCGGATACCGGGAAACGCAACTGCGGCTGCTACCGGATGCAGGTCTACGATGAGCGGACCACGGGAATGCACTGGCAGACGCACAAGCAGGGCGCGGAGCATTTTCGCAGGCTGCGGGCGAAGGGCGAAGTGAAGCGTATGGATGTGGCGGTGGCGATCGGGGCCGATCCGGCGACCATGTATTCGGCGATTCTGCCGCTGCCGCCGGACCTGGACGAGATGATGATCGCGGGATTCCTGCGGCAGAAGCCGGTGGAGATGGTGAAGTGCGAGACGTCGGACCTGGAAGTGCCGGCGAATGCGGAGATCGTGCTGGAGGGCTACGTCGAATTAGGAGAGCTGCGCACGGAGGGACCGTTCGGGGATCATACCGGCTTTTATTCGCTGGAAGACGAGTATCCGGTGTTTCATGTGACCTGCATCACGCATCGCGAGGATCCCATTTATGCCACGACGATCGTCGGGCCGCCGCCGATGGAGGATTTTTACATGGGCAAGGCGATCGAGCGAATTTTTCTGCCGCTGATGCGTCTGCAACTACCGGAAGTCCGCGACATCTGCATGCCAGCCGAGGGCATTTTTCACAATCTGATTCTGGTGGCGATCCGGAAATCGTATCCGGGACACGCGCGGAAGGTGATGCACGCGATCTGGGGGCTGGGCCAGGCGATGTTTTCGAAATGCATCGTCGTCGTGGACGAAGACGTGGATGTGCAGAATGTCAGCGAAGTGGCGTGGAAGGCGCTGAACAACATCGATCCGGAGCGCGATATTCAGTTCGTGATGGGACCGGTGGATTCGCTGGACCATGCGAGCCGGCTGCCGAATTACGGGTCGAAGATGGGGATCGATGCGACAAAGAAATGGCCGGGCGAGGGATTTACGCGGCCGTGGCCGGGGGTGATCCGGATGTCGGAGGATGTGCGGCAGAGAGTGGACGAGCTTTGGAAGAAGGCCGGACTCAAATGATAGACTGAAGGGACACGGCGGCTGTAGCTCAGTTGGTAGTAGCGCCAGATTGTGGTTCTGGATGTCGTGGGTTCAAATCCCACCAGCCGCCCCATTTGTTACCTTCATTACGAACGTAATGCCATGGCCAGCGTGTAATTAGGGAGTGCCCACGTGTGCAGGTACTCGGCTCCGAGGTCGCGGGTCATTTGGGCGAGTTTCGGGTCGTTTTGCCAGCGGGATTTGGGCAGGAATTCGAAGCCGGCGCGAGGGCCGCTGGCGGTCCAGCCGCTTAGATATTGCCGGCGTTTTTGGCCCAGGATTTGGGCGCCGAGGGCCGGGTCCTGGTTCACCGCCAGACCGAATTTCAGGCCTTTTCCGCCGATTCCGATGAAGGCGTTCGCGTCGAAGATGCCGCTGCTGAATGTTACGACGTTCACGTCGTCGAGCGCCCCGGCAGCGTCGGCGTTCACCAGGATTTCCGCGACGATCTTCGCGCCGATTCCGTGCTGGGTGACGAACGGTCCGAGTTCGCCTCCGCCCGTGCGGGCGCGGACCGGCATGATCAGGGCCATGTTGGATTTCGCCGCCATTACCTGCTGCCCCCAGCGGCACAGGATGAATCGATTTCGGACGTCCTCGAGCAGCGCTTTCGAAAGCGGATTGCTGTAGCCGAGGTTGGAATAGTACGCGTGGTTTTGCCCAAAACCGTGCGAAATGACAACCATGACGCTGGTTGCCCGGGCGTTGCCCGGTAGCATAAGCCAGCAGGCGCGCTCCACGTCGCCAAATTTGGCGGCGAACGCGCGCATATGGACCAGGCGGCCCGGCGTATCGACGAAATCGAAAACGTTGTTGGGGTCGCCGTGGCGGAACGTCGCGATATTCACCTGCGGACCGGCGAGCGTAATGTAGTTGAATTGTTCGACTCCGAAAATCTGTTTGGTGACGTCGCGGACGACGAGGTCCCTGGCCGACTCGACTTTGAAACGGAACTCCACTTTAAAGCTGGCGGCGGGAGGCCTGGAGAGATCTCCGGTGGCCATGATTGTGGCGGAGACGACCGATTGGGTGGCTGCGACATTCTGGCGGACGCTGATCAGGTATAGCTTTGCTTCGGCTGACCCGTCCTCGGGGAAAATCGACAAGTCGTTGCTATCGTTGGTGACGACCAGATCGTTGCCGGCGGAATCTTTCAGGCCGTTTAACAGGACGCGAACGCTGGTGCCATTGACGACGATGGTGGTGTTGGAGATGACCTGATTTCCCGGAACGCGAGTGAAACTTGGCATGGATACACTGCCCTCCTTGAATCAAGAACCCCGAAACCGCGGGCAAAGGCTCTATTCACATGTGACGGGCGGCGCCGGTTCATTTCATCTTCACATCATCTTCACGTCATCTTCATAAGGCGATCCCAGTCGATGTACGCCGGGGCACGAGGACGTGAGCCATGCCCAACTGATCTATAATCAAAGAGAGGAGTTCTGCCGACTTCACGTATAGAAGCCGTTGGAACCGCTCTCGTTCTAAGTAAATATGGATCATAAAATCCGGGTGCTGGTTGCCAAGCCCGGCCTCGACGGACATGATCGCGGCGCCAAGGTAATTGCTCGGGCGCTGCGGGATGCCGGGATGGAGGTAGTCTACACGGGCCTACGCCAGACTCCGGAAATGATCGTAAACGCGGCGCTTCAAGAGGATGTTCAGGTTATCGGCCTGTCCATTCTTTCGGGAGCGCACAACGCCATCGTACCTCGCGTGATGGAGTTGCTTAAAGAAAAACAGATGCACGACGTGGTCGTGATCGTAGGTGGCATCGTTCCGGATGAAGATGCCGCCCAGTTGAAACGTCTGGGGGTCGCGGCTGTGTATCAGCCGGGAGCCTCGCTCGAGGAGATTGTGGAATTCATCCGAAACACGGTGAAGCAGGCGGCCTGAGGGCCCGAGCTTCACCTTAAAATATGCCGCGCAAAACGCGGCTAAGGATAACATGCAAGACAAATTGAACATCGCGGTGTTTGTCGATTACGACAACATCGAGATCGGACTCAAATCGACGCTGCGGCGCGAATTTGATGTCTCGTTAGCGTTAAACGCTCTGAAAGAACGCGGCGACATCGTTGCCAAGTTCGCCTACGCAAACTGGGGACGCCAGGATGGCGCCACGCGCCAGATGGCTGAAAACGCCGTCCAGATGGTGCAGCGCATCCCGTCACCGCGCGGCGACAAGAACGGAGCGGATATCAACCTGGCGCTGGACGCGCTGGAGATGGCCTTCACGCACACTCATGTGAACGCGTTCGCCATCGTCAGCGGCGACAGCGACTTCATCCCGCTGGTGAACAAGCTGAAGGAATACGGCAAGACCGTGTTCGTGGTGGGCGGCAAAGCCTTTACCTCGACCATCCTGCAGCAGAACTGTCACGAGTTCATCAGCTTCGAATCGCTGATGTCGGACGCTCCGGAGCGCCCGTTCACGCCGATCTCGCCGCTGGAGTCCCGGCCACAGCAGCAATCGCATCAGCAAGGGCAGCAGCGGCCGCCGCGCGGCGATCGCATGGATCGTGGAGATCGACGGCAGCGTCCGGCTCCGCTGGAACTGGGGCAGGCGATGCCTTTAGTGGAACGCGCGCTGCAGGTTCTGGAACGGCGCGCGGTGCAGCCGCAGCTCGGGTTGCTCAAGTCGACCATGCTGCAACTGGATCCGGCGTTCAACGAACGTGCCTATGGAGCGTCGAGCTTTTCCGATTTTGTCGAGAAGCTGAAGCGCGGCGATCTGGTCAATGTCAGCGGGACGGGTGGGCGGTACATTATCGAACGCAAAGGCCAGGCGCAGCCGGAACGCGCGCAACTCAAGCCGGAAGATCTGCTGCCGGCGCTGCGCGACGTTCTGGAAAATCATCGCCTGGAAATCGAGAATGGATGCCCGGTGGAGGATCTGGAAGGCTGGTTCCGGGCGGAACAGCCGAGCCGCGATCCCAGCGCCTACGGTTTCCAGGAGTTCGCAGAGTTTCTGAACTACGCGCAGGACAAGACCGTCGTGCGGCTGGAGCCGCATGAGGAGCAAGGCATGCTGGTTTCGCTGGGGGCGGAATTTTATCCGCCCGCCGAGCCGGCGCAGCCTGAACCCGAGCCCGCGCAGGAAGAGATCGAGGAAGACGAGCCGCAGCCCTATGTCGAGGGGCAGCCGACCATCTTCGAGCCGAATCCGCCGCCGGCCAAGCCGAAGAAGACGCCGTCGCGCAAGCGTCCGCCCAAGCCGCAAGGCGGCGGTGGGGCGCAGCGCCGTCCACGACGGAAGAAAACGGATTAATAAATATGAGCATCGAACGAATCTTTCCGCACAACGCTCCGACGCCGCGCGGGCCCTACTCGCCCGCGGTGCGTGCCGGCGACTTCATCTTTGTGAGCGGGCAGGGTCCGATTGACCCGGTGACCGACAAACTTTCGACGGGCGATATCAAGCAGCAGACGCATCTGGTGCTTTCCAATATCAAACGGATTCTGGACGCTTCCGGCGCGACCATGGCGGACGTGGTCAAATGCTCGGTATTCCTCAAATCCGGCGCGGAGTTTCCGCTGATGAATGAAGTCTACAAAGAGTTCTTTGGGACACATGCGCCGGCGCGCACGACCGTGGTCTGCGAGTTCGTTTCGGATATGCGCATCGAGGTCGACTGCGTCGCGTACAAGCCGAAGGCGTGAGATTCGCCGTCCCGCGATTACGGCCGAAACCAGAGGACTCTGCTCTGGCTAGTCACTGCGGTCATCAGCTCTTCGTGTCGCGTGACCGTGACGGAATGAAGGCCGTTCGACTCGGCGGACCCGAGCACCTTGCCGGTCTTTCGATCCAGCTTCACCATCCAGCCGGGTGACGGGACGGGCAGATCGATCGGCTGCATCGCGGCCCAGATCACGTTTCCGGCGGCTTGTACGGAATAAGTCCGGCCGAGAGGCCATTCGCCGAGACACTTTCCGTTCAGGTCGAAGCGCTGCACCCGGCCATTTTCGCGGTCTGCCACGTACAGGACGTTGTCCTTGTCGATGGTGATTCCGTGGGGCAAGTGAAATTGTCCCGGGCCGGCGCCGGGCGTGCCCCATTGACGAACGCGCTCTCCCCGGGCGGTGTACTCGAGAATACGCGCGTTTCCGTAGCCGTCGGAGATGAACAGACGGCCGTGCGGGCCGAACGTGATGTCGGTGGTTCCGACGAAGCGTGTGTTTCTGCCGGACGGCTGCTCGCCGACGTCGATTCGCAAGAGCTGCGTCCCTTCCCGGGTGAACTTCAGGACGGTCGAGCTTTCGGCGTCGACTGTCCAGACATTACCGGATGGGTCGATGCGGATACTGTGCGGAGTTTTGTAGAGTCCTTTGCCCCAAGAGCGCACAACGCGGCCATCGTGATCCAGGACAATGACCGGGTCAGCCTTTTCGCCGCGCTGCAAAAGGTAAATCAATCCGTTGCGGTCGACGGCGACCGAGGAAATCATGCCGAGCTCCCATCCTTCGCGCGGCGGGTGGATGATGAAATCGGACGGCTTCAGGATATGCTGGGGCGCTGAATCCAGAAGCGAATGCAATCGCGCGGTCGCGGCGACTTTGGCCGGGTCGGGGGTGGTTTGTCCGTAAACGGTCAGCGGCGCGAGCGCGAATATCGCCGCCCTCAGAATCGACACGGAGACAAGACTAACACAAGCTATTCTGGTGGACGCGATGTTGTTCGAAGTCCAGGGGATTTCCAAGCGATTCGGGCGAATTCAGGCGCTGGCGGACGTCGGCTTTCATGTGAGAGCGGGCGAGGTGTTGGGGCTGATCGGTCCTAATGGGGCGGGTAAGTCGACGCTGTTCGAGTGCCTCGGCGGAACGCTTCCGTGCGACGCGGGAACGTTGAGCGCGGGCGGCCGGCTGGTGGACGCCAAGGAACGCCGCTCACTCCTGTTCTATGTGCCGGACGGGATCGCGCCGTGGCCGTCTCAGCGCGTGCGTTGGGCGCTCGATTTTACGATCGGGTTTCTGGGGGGGAGAGAAAACCTGCGCGAAGAGGTAATGGAACAGCTCGACCTGCGGCCGCTGCTCGACCAGCCTGTGGGCGCGCTCTCGAAAGGGCAACGGAAGCGGGTGCTGCTGGGCATCGGACTGTTGACGGCGCAGCCGGCGCTGCTCATCGACGAACCGTTCGAAGGGCTCGATCTGCGGCAGGCACGGGACATGGCGGGCGCGCTGCGAGCGCACGCGGCTCGGGGGCGGACTTTGTTTCTTTCGATTCACCAGATCGGCGATGCGGCGCGGCTCTGTGACCGGTTTGTTCTGCTGAGCGGCGGGCGGGTACGCGGCGAAGGCACCGTTGAAGAGCTTGCCGCGGTAGCCGCTGACCGCAATGCATCGAGTCCGGGATCGAGCCTCGAAGAGGTGTTTCTTGCGCTCACGTAAGACAGCCCCGGTGTGGCTGCTGGAGAAGGAATGCCGTGAGCTGATCGTTTCGAGAGCGTGGTGGGTGTTGCTGTTGGCCATGGGACCGCTGGTGGGGGTTGGGTTCATCAGTTCCGTGCGGACCTATGCGGAGGTGAGCGGACTCAACGGGACCTCGGCGGGCGTGGGCGAGGCGCTGTCGCCGCTGATCGGCGTGTGGGCTCCCACGTTCAGCGCGTGCGAACTGGCGGCTGTGTTTCTGCTGCCGTTCGTCGCGATTCGGGTGGTTGCGGGAGACCGGCAAAGCGGCGCGCTGAAACTGGAGTTGCAGCAGCCGATGGGGCCATTTGTGCGCATCGCGGCCAAGGCGGTGGCGCTGCTCGCCGGATGGATGGTGGCGATGCTGATCCCGCTGAGCGCGATTTTCCTGTGGAAGAGCTACGGCGGCAGCGTCCACGCACCGGAGATGCTGACGCTAATGGCCGGACACGTCCTCAATGCAGGATTAACAATTGGGCTCGCGGCGGCGATCGCGTCCTTTGCGGAACATCCTGCGACGGCAGCGATCCTGACGTTGAGCGTGACCGTCGGCACGTGGATCGTCAATTTTTTTGGAGCGATTCAAGGGGGATGGTGGGAGCGCGCGGCGGGATACACGCCGGCGGCAATGGTGGCTGAGTTTCAGCATGGGCTGTTGCGGATGGATACGGTGCTGGTTTCGCTGGCGCTGATCGCGGCGGGGCTCGGTATCGGCGCCGTGTGGCTGCGGCTGGGCGCGGCGGTGAACCGGCGCGTGTATGAATCGGCGGGAATCGCGATGGTCACCGCGTGCTGCATTTTCGGATGCAGTTTTGCGCGCGCGAACTGGGATACCTCCGAGGCGCGCAGCAATTCGTTCTCCGAGGCGGACGAACACGCGCTTCGGCAGATTCGCGCGCCGCTGCGGATCGAAGTGCATCTGGCGGCAGAGGATCCCCGGCGGCTGGATCTGGAACATCGGGCGCTGGGAAAGCTCCGGCGCATTTTACCGAAGACCGAAATACGTTACGCGGCGGCGACGTCGATTGGGCTGTTTGAGCAGACCAGCGCCGGGTATGGAGAGATCTGGTACGAACTCGACGGCCACCGTACGATGAGCCGGGCGACCACCGAGGAGGGCACGCTGGAAGCGATCTATTCTTTGGCTGGTATTGCGACGCCGAAGGAATCCGAAGACGATGTCTTTCGCGGACATCCGCTGGCAGTTTCGGCGAACGGCGCGGGCGCGATATTCTATGGGTTCTGGCCGGGCCTCGTCGCGCTCGGCGGATTTCTCATCAGAAGGAGATTCCATTGAGCAGAGGTGCATTCCTAGCCGGCGTTCTTGTAATTGCGACGGCCGCCGCCGCGGATATCAAGATCGATTTGAAGGGCGAACAGGTCGGCAAGCCGCCGGCCACGTTCGAGCCGATTGTCGGGACCTGGGTAGTGGCGCAGGACGGCGGGGAGAAGGTGATCATGCTTGACGGGCGGCCATGGGTGGCGAGCAAGGACAACCCCACCAAGCTGCTGCTCCAGACAGCGCGCAAGCTGTACGGCACATCGAACGAAGAGCTGATGGATAATGCCAAGCAGTTCGCCTACTATCCGGTGGCGATTCTCAAAAGCGTCGACAATTTCTCAAACGGAAGCATCAGTATGAAGTTCAAGACCGTCGCCGGCGATGCCGACCGCTGTTCCGGGATTCTGTTCAACGTGAAACCGAATGGCGACTGGCTGGCGATTCGCTATAACGATACGGAAAACAATGTCGGGTTGTGGGAATTTCACAACGGCATCCGGCGCAACGTCCGGTTCAGCGATCGGAATAAGCCGTTCATGCTGGATCGAGCTGCGTGGCACGAGCTGAAGATGACGGTGGACGGCGCGAGCTTCAAGGCGTGGCTCGACGGCACTGTGGCAATCGAGTACACGCTCGGAAGTGAGCCGGCAGCGGGACGAAGAGGGCCGCCGCATCCGGATCTTCTTCCAGCGAACAATGCAGTCCTGCGCCCGCCGGTCGCGGGGAGGGTCGGGTTGTGGTCGAAGACGGACAGCACCAGTTATTTCAAAGATTACGTCGTGAGTCCGCAGCCATGAGGACGGCTTTCCGGAGGCAGGTCGGGGACCTGCCCTACGTTTAGTGTCTTCAGAGACTGCGCACTTCCTGGTTGGCGCGGCGCTGGCGCTGCCGGCGATTCGATCCCGGGAATTGACGGCGATCTTGCCGGCGTGGACAATTCCAATCAGCGCCGGACTGTTGGCGACGACTCCTGATCTCGATCTCGTTCTGCGACGCATTTTCGGATTTCCAGTCGATGGCGTTCTGGGACATCGCGGGCTGTTTCACTCGCCGTTTTTTCTCGTCTTCGCGTCGGGTGTGCTGGCGGCTATGTTCGCCGGACGGCATTCACGAAAAGCGTTCGGGATGTTGTGGCTGGTGTGGGGCGGATGCATGCTGACGCATCCGTTTCTGGACGCATTCTCGACGGGCGGGCGCGGGCTTATGCTGCTGCTGCCATTCACGCGCGCTCGTGTATCTTTTCCGTGGCACGTGATTCAAACTCCCAGCCAGCAGCAGAGCTTGTTCAAGCGGGCGTGGCTGCTGCGGCCGTCCGAAATTCCGTTCTTTCTTGCAGCCGCGGGAATCGGTATTGGCGCACTGCTGGCTCGAAAGCGCGGTATGGACGCTTCGGCTTCCTGAGGCTCACGACGCCGGAAGAATCTGCTTCCAGACACGCATGTAGTTTCCACCGAGCATCATGCCGATCTGGTCGTCCGTGAACCCGCGATCGGAGAGCAGCTTCAGAAAATTGCTCCAATGCTGGTACATGGTTTCGTTTTCGACACCCGTGTAAGTGCGGGTCAGGTGGCCTTCTACTTCGCCGCCGCTCGGATTCGCGCGATCGTGACCCAGCCAGCCGACGCCGATATGCTCGGGGCCGATCAGTTTCGCCAGATACTCCACTTCATCCACCAAGAGCTTGTAAGGCGTTACGTTCACGATGTAGCGGATGCCGACGATGCCGCCGGTTTTCGCGATCGCTTTCGCTTCTTCGTCGGTGATCTCCACCAGCGGTTTACTTTTTACGAATCGTTCGAGGTTCTGATGCGTGGACACAATCGGCTGCGTCGAGACCTCGGCTGCGTGGAACACCCCGTTGCTCGAAAGATGGGAAACGCCCACCATCATGCCGAGGCGGTTCATCTCCTGGATCACGGCGACTCCGAAGGGCGAAAGCCTTCCCCCGGCTTTGTCGATCCCGCGCCCGTCGGCCAGCATGTTGCGCCCGTTGTGCGTTAATTGAACGCCGCGCACTCCCAAACGGAAAAACTGGCGCAGGAGGGCCATGCTCCGGTCGGGACGGAATACCGGCTCGGGCTGATCGGTCTGGATCGCGCCGCCGCCTTCGATATCCAGGAAGAACTGAACCTTGCCGGTATTCGGCCTGGTCGGGACGTCCGCCTTGGTAAGAATGATGGACGCTTTGCCGCGCGACTTCTCGATATCGGTGAGGATCATATCCAGCACGCGCATTCCGCCTTCGAGCATGCCCTGGATGTCGTCGCGTTCTTCGAGCGAATCCCCGCCCGCGGGCATGACGCATACGCTGACGCCGCCCTCAATCAAACGCGGAATGATGAAATTGGTCAGCGGAAGCCGCTGAGCGTCTTCCTTAAGCTGCGTGCGTCCCGTCAACTCCCAGATGTCGCGGTGACCTTCGACGACAATGAAATCGTTCGGGCCCTTGTTGGTCGCCGCGCGAGCCGTGGCGAGCAGGCTCGCGGCCAGCGGCGTGTGGACCAGGAATTGTCTGCGAGTTGAGTTGGACATATCTTCTCCAGTGGGAAGATTAACGAAACGCGAGGAAGTATCATCGTAGCTTATCGGCTTTGTGTTATCCATTTGCTGTGGAATGAGGGAGGAGCTGAAGTGACCACCCGCCGCGACATTATGAAATGGGCGAGCGCGCTGTCAGGGACGCTCACGGGAACAATGATGATCGCAGACCAGATCGACGCGGCCGAACGAAAGCCCATGGCCTTGCTGCTCGATCCGATATACAAGGAGCACGACCCTGGCCCTGGCCATCCGGAACAACCCGCGCGCTATGACGCGGTGATGCGCGCGATCGAAGACACGGGGCTCCAGTCCCGTTTTCAGCGCGTGGATGTCCGGGTCGCAACCGACGAGGAAATCGCGCTGGTGCACGCGCCCGAATACATCACAAAGGTCCGGCGCGAAATCGGTTCCGGCGCCCATCAGCTCAGCACCGGCGACACGAACGTCGGCCGGCGATCTTTCGAGGTTGCGGTGCGCGCTGTTGGCGGCGTTCTGAACGCGGTGGACGCAGTCATATCGGGCAAGGCCAGCAATGCCTTTTGCGCGGTGCGGCCTCCCGGACACCATGCCCGGCCGAATCAGGGCATGGGTTTTTGCATTTTCAATAATATTG
>Ga0209579_10003433_pt1 | contig 11527 bp, 2 predicted proteins | sample Coa_R1_2_FD_187152 | JGI IMG/M metagenome (GOLD analysis project Ga0209579, IMG submission 187152) | Surface soil microbial communities from Centralia Pennsylvania, which are recovering from an underground coalmine fire - Coalmine... | ecosystem: Environmental > Terrestrial > Soil > Unclassified... | reverse complement strand
TATCTGTTTCATCGCCCGCGCCGCTGGAATCCGCGCGAAGGCAAATGGATGGGCGTCGAACGCAAGCGCGGCAAGCTGGCCGAGTTCAACCGCGCGCTGCGCGGCGGCAGCCTCGACGGTTTCGCCGCCGTGGTCGGCGACCGCGCGCTGCTCCCCACGTTTAAATACGTGATCACGCTCGACACCGACACGATTCTTCCCAGCAACGCCGCGCGCCGCCTCGTCGGCGCGATGGCCCACGTGCTCAACAAGCCCGTCTTCGATGCAGCACGCGGGCGCGTCGTGGACGGCTACGGCCTGCTGCAGCCGCGCGTTGCACTGAATTTGACGAGTTCGCGCCGCTCCTGGTTTACGCGCCTCTTTGCGTCTGACGCCGGCATCGATCCGTACACGCGCGCGGTTTCCGATCTGTATCAGGATTTGTTCGGCGAAGGTTCTTTCGTCGGCAAAGGCATCTACGACGTGGACGCCTTCGAACAAGCCTGCGGCACTCGCTTCCCCGAAAATCGAATTCTCAGCCACGATTTGATCGAAGGCTGCCACGCGCGCTCCGGCCTGCTGACCGACGTCGAACTCTTCGAGGATTATCCGCCGCGTTTCAACGCCGACGCGCACCGCCGCCACCGCTGGATGCGCGGCGATTGGCAGATCGCGCGCTGGCTGCTGCCGTGGGTGCCGACGCGCGGCGGAAAATACGATCGCAATGTTCTCTCGCTGCTTTCGCGCTGGAAAATCTTCGACAACTTGCGCCGCAGTGTCGTGCCCTGCTGCGGCGTGGCGCTGCTCGCGCTCTCTTGGCTGCTCGCGCCGGCGTCGGCCTGGATCGTCTCCGCGGCCATGGTTGTGCTGGCGCTATTACCCGCGCTGTACGCCTTCCCGCGCGAGTTGTTTGCGAAGAAACGAGACGTGCCGCTCGCGCTTCATCTGCGCAAGGTCTTTCACGATTACTTCAAAAGCCTGATGCAAGCCGAGCTCACGCTGCTGTTCATGGCGTACGAAGCGCTGCTGAGCGCCGACGCGATAGCGCGCACCTGCTGGCGCGTGGCCTTTTCGCGGCGCCAACTTCTCGAATGGCAGACCGCCAGCGAAGCCGAACGCAACTCGGCCACGACGTTGAGCGGCTTCGTGCGCGAAATGCGGCTGACGCTGGCGCTGACCGGTGCGCTGGGCATCGCCCTCGCCGTCGTCGCGCCGGTCGCGCTGCTTCAGGCAATTCCCTGGCTGGCATTCTGGCTGCTTTCGCCGCTGGTCGCGTGGTTCATCAGCGTGCCGCATCCCTCCGGTCCGCGGCCGTTGGACGAGGACGATCGCGTTTTTCTGCGCGAAGTCGCGCGCCGCACGTGGCAGTTTTTCCTCAAATACGTCACGCCCGAAGAGAACTGGCTCCCGCCGGATAATTTTCAAGTCATCCCGAAGCCCGAAATCGCGTCGCGCACTTCGCCGACTAATATGGGCGTGGCGTTGCTCTCCACGCTTTCCGCGTTCGATTTCGGATTCATCTCGGTGAGCACGCTTGTGCAGCGCATGCACGCGACGCTGCAAACCATGGCGTCTTTGCCGCGCTACCAGGGACACCTGTTTAATTGGTACAACACGCGCACGCTCCAACCGCTCAACCCGCATTACATCTCATCCGTGGACAGCGGCAATCTGCTCGGACATCTGCTGGCGCTGCGCTGCGCGCTGACTGAACTGCCTGACGCGCGACTGCTCCCCGATGCCGCCCACGGCTTCGACGGAATCGCCGACACGCTGCGTTGCATCGAACGCGCCACGCAGAACGCAGCCGCGCATCCCAGCAAAAGCGGCACGTCCATCCGGCTGGACAGCAAGCGGCTCGAAAGTCAACCGCGTCCGAACGCCGCGGACCCGCGCATCGAAGAATCCGTACACAAACTTCTCGCTCAAGCTGACGCGCCCGCCGCCACGCTGCCGCAGCGCGTTAAGGCGCTCGCGCAAATCGCCGCCGGCGCCGCGGAACTGCGCGCGCTCGCCGCTGGCGCAGCGCATCCCGAAATCGTCGAATGGGCCGAAGCGCTCGAAACGCACGCCGAGGATTTGCGCGACTGCATTCTGCAAATCGCTCCGTGGCTGGCGCGCGAGGACGTGCCCAAGTGGCTATCGGGCAGCGAACAATTCAAGCTCTTTGAAGACGTGCGCAGTTTAAATGCGGCGATTGAACTCGAGCCAAAAACGGCGAAGCTCTTCGACGACTTCGCTGCGATTCTCGATCAGGAACATCACGAACAGCTCAACGCCTGGCGCGAGGACGTGCGCAGCGGCGCGGAGAACGCGCGCAAACTGCTCGGCGCCATCGACGCCGTGGACAAACTCTGCGCCGAATTGTGCGAGATGAAATTCGGCTTCCTGTTCGATCCCGTGCGCCTGCTGCTGGCCATCGGCTACAACGCCTCCGATCACCGCCTCGACGGCAGCTACTATGACTTGCTTGCCTCCGAGGCGCGCGTGGCCAGCTACGTCTGCATCGCGCTGGGCCAATTGCCGGCAAAACACTGGTTCATGCTCGGTCGTAAACTCACGACGGTGGACGGAAGCGCCGCGCTGCTCTCGTGGAGCGGCTCGATGTTCGAGTATCTGATGCCCTCGCTGATACTGCCCTGTTACGACGGCAGCCTGCTCGACTCCACCAACAAAGCCGTGGTCAAATGGCAGATCGACTACGCGCGCGGCAACCGCATGCCGTGGGGCGTTTCGGAGTCCGGATTCAATTCGCGCGACATGCAGCACAATTACCAATACCGCGCGTTCGGCGTGCCGGGGCTTGGCTTCAAGCGCGGCCTCTCCGAAGACCTGGTCGTCGCGCCGTACGCGTGCGTGCTTGCGGCGATGATCGCACCGCAGGAAGCCTGCGCCAATCTGCGCCGGCTGGTGAACATGGGCGCGCTCGACACGTGCGGATTTTTTGAAGCGATCGATTACACGCCCACGCGCCTCATGGCCGGACAAAAGTTTGCGATCGTGCGCTCGTTCATGGCGCATCATCAAGGCATGAGTTTCGTGGCGCTGGGCGAATTGCTGCTCAACAACCCGATGCAGCGGCGCTTTCTCAAAGACCCGCGCATGAAAGCGGCGAACTTCCTCTTGCAGGAACGCGTGCCCAGCGTGGCCACGCCGATTTATCCCCATTCGGCGGAAGAAGAACATCTCGAAAAGAAAGCCGAGCCTACCGGCGTGCGCCTGCGCGAGTTTACCAGCGCCGATTCGCCGCTGCCCGAAGTGCAGCTCCTCTCCAACGGCCGGTACCACGTGATGCTCACGCAAAGCGGCGCCGGCTACAGCCGCTGGCACGACCTGGCCGTGTCACGCTGGCGCGAAGACGGCACGCTCGACGCCTACGGGCAGTTCTGCTATCTGCGCGACGCCGACACCGGCAAAGTCTGGTGCGCAACTTACCAGCCCTGCGGCGGCGAGCCGGACGAATATTTCGTGCAGTTCTCGCATTCCACCGCCGACTACCGCTGCCATCAGCACGGCATCACCAGCCACCTGAGCGTGTGCGTCTCGCCGGAAGACGACGTCGAGATTCGCGAATTGAAACTGGTCAACACCACGCGCCAGCGCCGGCGCATCGAAGTGCTGACGTACGCCGAAGTGGTCTTGAATCCGCAAGCGGCGGACATTGCGCACCGCTCCTTCAGCAACCTTTTTGTGCAGACTGAGTTGGTCCCTGAAAAAAGCGCGATTCTGTGCACGCGCCGCCCGCGCGAAGCGCACGACAAACCGGCGTGGATGTTCCATCAGGTCACGGTGAAGAAGGACAAAAGCAGCGAGATTTCGTTCGAAACCGATCGCGCGAAATTCCTTGGCCGCGGGCGCTCGTACAAAAATCCGCTCGCGCTTCAAGCCGGCAAGGCGCTCTCCAACACGGCCGGTTCGGTGCTCGATCCGATCGTGTCCGTTCGCCGCGTGCTGACGCTTGAGCCGTCGCAGTCGATCGAATTGGAACTCGTCACCGGCGTCACCGAAAGCCGCGACGCGGCCATTTCGCTGCTCGACAAATTCAAGGACCATCGTCTCTGCGAGCGCGCGTTCGAAGTCGCGTGGACGCACAGCCGCGTGATCTTGAGCCAGTTGAACGCGACCGAACAGGACGCGCAAACCTTCTGCGAATTCGCCGCGCCGATCCTCTTCGCCTCGCAAGCGCACCGCGCCGCGCCAGGCGTGCTCGCGCGCAACCAGCGCGCGCAATCCGGCCTGTGGGGCTACGGCATTTCGGGCGATCTGCCGATCGTGCTGCTGCGCATCGGCGACGTATCAGGTCTCGATCTTGTTCGCGACGCGTTGAAAGCGCACGCATTTTTGCGCATGAAAGGCCTGACCTTCGACCTCGTCATCTGGAACGAAGACGCATCGAGCTACCGCCAGGTGCTGCAAGATGAACTGATGGGCCTGGTGCTTACCGGCTCCGAAGCCAGCACGCTCGACCATCCGGGCGGGATCTTTATTCGCCGCGGCGATTTGATCGCCGAAGAAGACCGCGTGCTGCTGCAATCGCTGGCGCGCGTCACGCTGCAGGAAGGCCGCGGCCGCTTTGCCGAACAGATCGACCGCCGCATCTACGCCGAATTGCGTTCGCCGCCGTTCACGCCCACGCGCCTCATGCTTCCGCTTCCGCCCAAACGTTCCGCGCTGGACGTGAAGGCGTTGAAGTTCTTCAACGGGCTGGGCGGTTTCAGCAAAGATGGCCGCGAATACGTGATTTTGCTCAAGCCCGGCCAGGAAACACCCGCGCCGTGGTGCAATGTGATCGCGAACCCAGATTTCGGAACGGTCGTCTCCGAAAGCGGGAGCGCCTACAGCTTCGCCGAGAACGCGCACGAATACCGCCTGACGCCGTGGCACAACGACGCGCTGATCGATCCCAGCGGCGAATGTTTCTATCTGCGCGACGAAGAAAGCGGCGCGTTCTGGTCGCCGCAGCCCAAACCCGCGCGCGGGAGCGGCGATTACGTCACGCGCCACGGCTTTGGTTACAGCGTTTACGAAACGACGCACAACGGCATCCGCTCCGAACTGACGGTCTTCGTCGCCGCCGACGCGCCGATTAAAATCGCGCTGCTGAAGATTCGCAATGAAGGCCCCGACGCGCGCCGCTTGAGCGCCACCGGCTATTGGGAATGGGTGCTCGGCGATACGCGCTACAAAAATGCGCCGCACGTGATCACCGAAGCCGACAACCACAACGGCGCGATTCTCTCGCGCAACGCCTACAACGCCGATTTTCAACAGCGCATCAGTTTCTGCGCCGTCAATGACCGCGCTCGTACCGTGACCTGCGACCGCGCCGAATTCATTGGCCGCAATGGTTCCTATGACAATCCCGCCGCGCTGCGCCGGCGGCGCCTCTCCGGGCGCATCGGCGGCGGTCTCGATCCCTGCACGGCGCTGCAGACGCGATTTAATCTGGCGCCGGGTCAGGAAGGCGTGACGGTCTTCGTGCTTGGCACCGGCAAAAACAACACTGAAGCTGCGGCGTTGGTGCAGCGCTTCTTGAGCGTCGATGCCGCGCAGCGTGCACTGGATCAGGCGCGCAACGTTTGGCTGCGCATCATGGATAAGCTGCAGATCGACACGCCCGACCCGGCGGTGAACATGCTCGGCAACGGCTGGCTGATTTATCAAATCCTGTGCAGCCGCGTGTGGGCACGCAGCGGCTATTACCAATCCGGCGGCGCGTACGGCTTCCGCGATCAATTGCAGGACATGATGGCGCTCACTTACGCCGCGCCCGAATTGATGCGCGAACATCTGCTGCGCTGCGCTTCGCGCCAATTCGAAGAGGGCGACGTGCAACATTGGTGGCACCCGCCTTCGGGCCGCGGCGTGCGCACGCAATTCTCCGACGATTATCTCTGGCTGCCCTACGCCGTCAGCCGCTACGTGCTGACTACCGGCGACACCGGCGTCTTAAGCGAAAGCGCAAATTTCATCGGCGGCAGAGCGCTGCGCCCCGACGAGGAAGCGTATTACGATCTGCCGCACCAGACCGACAAAAGCATGACGGTCTACGAACACTGCAAGCGCGCGCTCGATCGGGGCATGACGCGCATCGGCCGCCACGGCCTCCCATTAATGGGCTGCGGCGACTGGAACGACGGCATGAACCTCGTCGGAATTCATGGCGAAGGCGAAAGCGTCTGGCTCGCATTTTTCCTCTATGACGTGCTGCAGCAATTCGCAACCGTGGCGCGGCGCATGGGCGACACGGGCCTCGCCGAAAAATGCGAGGAAGGCGCGCGCAAACAGCGCGACAGCATCCGCAAGCATGCCTGGGATGGGAAGTGGTACCTGCGCGCGTTCTTCGACGACGGCTCGCCGCTCGGTTCGTCCTCCAATCCGGAATGCCAGATCGATTCGCTGCCGCAAAGCTGGGCGGTCCTCTCCAAAGCCGGCGAACCCGAACGCTGCCGGCAAGCGATGGATTCACTGAATACGCGCCTCGTGCGGCGCGACCGCCGCTTGATTCAGCTCTTCGATCCGCCCTTCGACAAATCGAACCTCAATCCCGGTTACATCAAAGCCTACGTGCCGGGCGTGCGTGAAAATGGCGGGCAATATACACACGGCGCGGTCTGGGCGGTGATGGCCTTCGCTGAAATGGGCGATACCGACCGCGCGTGGGAATGCTACAATCTGCTGAATCCCATCAACCACGGCCTCTCGCCGGCTGAAATTCAACTCTACAAAGCCGAGCCGTACGTGATTGCCGCCGACGTTTACGCGGTCGCGCCGCACATCGGCCGCGGCGGCTGGACCTGGTACACCGGCTCCGCCGGCTGGATGTATCGCCTCACCGTCGAATCGCTGCTGGGCATCAAACGCGAAGTGAACACGCTTCATCTTCGCCCGCGCGTGCCGAAAAGCTGGAAGAAATTTAGCATCCGCTACCGCTTCCGCGAAACGCTCTACAAAATTTCGATGGAGCGCGGCGACACGCCGTCTCTGAGCTTGGACGGCGCCGAACAAAAAGACGTGAATTCGCTCTCACTTGTTGACGATGGCCGCGAACACGAGGTGCTCATGCGCTTTGTCGATGAAAAAGTGCCGCCGTTGGTTGAGCACAAGCTGGAAGACGCGCCGCAGTTGGTCGCGCAGGAGTAGGAGTCAGGGGTCGGGAATCGGGAGTCAAGGACGGCGTGACTAATTACTGACTCCTGATCCCTGACTCCTTTCTTAGGTCTGCCGTTTGCGTATTTTAGAAATGCGTTGCATTCATGGAGGAATGCCCAACTTGCCTTAGGAGTTTCATCGATGAACGTCACCAGCGAAAGAAAAAAAGAGAGCACCGTATCCGGTCCAACCAAGGACGCCGCGCCCGCGGATTCCGTCGAAAATTATCACAGTTCAGCGCGTTTGTTGGCCGCGGTCGTTAACTTGCGCCGCATGACAGAAACTCGTCGAATCACTATGTCATTGATTAAAGCTCGTTAACGTCAGAAGAATCTCGACGAAAAATCGGCGATCTGACGATTGATAATCCGAACAGCGCGCGCCGCGAAAAAATATTTCGCGGCGCGCGTTTTTATGTGATCTAACTTCGTGACGACGCGCACTGGATGGTGTATCATTCTTGTGGATCGAGTACGATGAAGTTGCCGGATGAATTTGCAAAGAAATCTGCCGCTTACTGACGTGCGCGGCTCTTGAATTTCCTCGCCGTTCGCTCGTAGTCTTCATCTTTAAAAGCAAAATGGATCTCACGTTGGCGATGCGCCGGCGCGTTTGGGTGCTGCGACATGCACAAACGACTATTGATTCTCCTGACGTTCGCCGCGATCCAGCTCTTCGCGGCGACGCCCGCCCTGCCCGTGCCGCAGGCGCTGACCGTCGTGTCGCGGCAGTTGCGCGTCGATCTGCATTGGCGCGATGACGACGCGGCGCAGTTCGAAGTGCAGCGCGCGCAAAAAGCGGACGGCCCTTTTGAAATGCTGGCCCTGCACAGCGCGACGCGCCCGTTCGCTTCCGATTTTATCGGCGAATCCGGCGGCAACTACTATTACCGAGTGCGCGCCGCGCAGCCTGCGCCGGCATCAAAGGCGCTCGAATTCTCCGACTGGTCGGCAGTGGCGAAAGGTTCGCCGCTGCCCGCGGAACCCGAATCTCTGCTCGGCGAAGTGCAGGAAGCCGGGATTCGTTATTTCTATGATTACGGCCATCCCGTCTCGGGATTGGCGCGCGAAAGTTTTCTGCGCAACCCGAATCTCTGCGCGACCGGCGCGACCGGCATGGGCTTGTTCAATCTCGTCGTCGGCATCGAACGCGGTTTTATATCGCGCGACGACGGTCTTGCGCGCACGCTGAAGATTCTCGATTTCCTCAGCGAAAAAGCCGACCGTTTCCACGGCGCGTTCCCGCATTGGCTAGACGGCACGACCGGAAAGACGGTTCCCTTCAGCGCGCTGGACGACGGCGCGGATTTGGTCGAAACCGCATTCCTGATCGAAGGCGTGCTCACTGCGCGCGAGTATTTCGCACAAAATTCGCCCGACGAAACGCGGCTGCGCAAACGTGCCGACGACTTGTGGCGCGCCGTCGAATGGGATTGGTTCGTGCGTGAAACCAATTCGAGCCTGTGTTTGCAATGGCATTGGTCGCCGAAAAATGGCTGGAAGAAGAATCTTCGCATCGCCGGTTTCAACGAAGCGCAGGCGGCGTACCTGCTGGCGCTGGCCTCGCCGACGCATCCGATCCAGCCGAAATGCTATCGCGATGGGTGGATCAATCCGCTCTTCGGACAAACGGCGAACGCGACGCCCGCGCGGCTGGATTTTCCGCGCGAGAACGTCGGGCCGATGTTCTTCACGCACTATTCCTATCTCGGTTTCGATCCGCGAAAAATCACGTGCGGCACGAAAAGTTATTTCGAAGTTTTTCAGGACCTGTGCCATTCGCAGATCACTTACGCCGAAAGCAAACGCGGCGAGTTTGACGGCTATGGCCCGATGTGGGGCCTCACCGCCAGCTACGGGCCCGACGGCTACCGCGCCTTCGCGCCGGGCCGCCTCGATAATGGCACGCTCGCGCCGACCGCCGCGCTCTCGTCGATGCCATACGTTCCAAACGAAAGCCGCACATGTCTGATGGAGATGTACCAGAAATACGGAAAGAAGCTGTGGGGTCCGTTTGGTTTTTACGATGCGTTCAACCTCAAGCGCAATTGGGTCAGCGACGACGTGCTCGGCATCGACGTCGGGCCGATTGCGCCGATGATTGAGAATTATCGCTCGGGCTTGTGCTGGAAATTGTTTATGAACGCAAAGGAAATCTCGCCACTAGTGGCGACCTTGGCGCAGCCCATCGACAACAGCCCGCTGATCGCAATCCCCGCCGTCGCTCCCGCGCCGCTGACAGTGCCGGCGATGCAGCGGAACTAAACGCGCATTTCGTGAAGGCGAAATAGGCCTTATCGGGCCAATAGGCCCAATAGGCCCAATAGGCCAAGCATTCGGAAGGCGCTCTCTTGCGAAGTAGGTGAATGCGCCTGGATGACTCCTGACTCCTGACCCCCTGACTCCTGAACCCTGACTCCCGACTCCTAGCCTATCCCAATCGCTGCACATCCCACATTTCGCGATACAGACCTTCTTTGTTCAGCAGGTCATCGTGCCGGCCCTGGTCCACGATGCGGCCTTCGTCGAGCACGAAAATGCAATCGGCGCCGCGCACCGTGTAAAGCTGGTGCGTGATCACGATGCGCGTCTTGCCGGCGAATTCGTTTTTCAGTGCGCTGTGAATCAGCTTCGCGGTTGCGATGTCGATGTTCGCTGTGTATTCGTCGCAGACGACGATGCCTGGATTGCGCAGGAACACGCGCGCCAGCGCGATGCGCTGCCGTTCGCCCGCCGACAAACTCGCGCCGCCCGCACCGACGGGCGCGTCGAGGCCGCCGTCTTTGCGGCGCTTGGAAATCAGCGCGCCGAGTTTTGCCATTTCAACGGCGTATTGAATGCGCTCGTCGGAAATCTCGCCGTCGTTCGCGCCCATCAACAGATTCTGACGAATCGTGCCGCTGAAAATGAACGGCGCTTGCGGAATGAAGCCGACGTAATCGCGCAGCAGTTTGAGGGGGATTTCGCCCAGCGACAAACCGCCGAGCAGAATGTCGCCGGCGATTGGCTCGAGCAAGCGCAGCAGCAAATAAAAGAGCGTGGTCTTGCCGCTGCCGGATTGTCCGACAATTGCGGCGAAGGTGCCCGGCCGAATGCGAAAGGTGACGTTGTCGAGCACTGGCTTGACGGCGGTTTCGGTTTCGACTGCTTGAGTTCCATTGGTTTTCGCGCCGTTTGACTTCGCGCTCGCGCCGTTTGATGGTACCGCGGGGCCGCTCCCTTGCGGTCGCGGTTCGTGTGCCGGGCTGCTCGATCCGCTGAGCGACGCAAACGCCGCTTTCAGCGCCTCTGTGCGCGACGCTTTGGGCACGCGGAGGCGCCGCGAACTGAAATGGCTGCGGAATGCGCCGTACGCAAAGGTGACGCGGTCGAAGACGACTTCGCCCGACGCGATCGCGGCGCTAACGCCCGGGTCGGAAACTTCGGGCGCTTCGAGCAGACGCTTGAGTTCGAAGAGACTGGGCGCGGACAGTTCAAAATCGGTCGCGAGTTTGAAGACGCTCAAGACCAAGCCTTGCGCCATCAGCAGATTTCCGCCGTAGGCTAGAATCGTGCCTACTTCGCCTTGCCCATTGAAATTGGTCATCGCGATGCGCGACAGGTAATAGCCGAAGATCAGCATCGAAAAAATCGCCGTCGGCACCATGCCGGCGAGGTTGTTCCACCACGCGCTCAAAATCAGGAAGCGCTGCTTTTTAATCAGTTCGCGTTCGTATTCTTCCGCCGATTTGTCGAAGCGCCCCGACGCGACGAGGTCGCGCACGCCGCCAATCGATTCGATGAATTGCGTCAGCAGCCGCTCGTGTTCAAGCTGGTCTTTGCGCGCCCAAAAGCGAACGCGCTCATTAATGCGCCGCAGCACAAACCAGATCGTGACCACGACCACCGGCAGCGTCCACGCGAAACGCGCGTCCAGCCAGAAGAGCGCGCAGAGCATGAAGATTAATTGAAGCGCCGCGAAGACGGCCATCGGCACGCCGGGCGAAACAATTCCGCCCAGCCGCATCACGTCGCCAGTGGTGCGCTGCGCGAATTTGCCCACGACTTGAAAACTCATCTCTTCGCTGGGCAGCGAGCCGACTTTCTTAAAGATCGCCAACTTCACGCGCCGCACCACGTTTTCGGTTACGCGCGTCATCAGCCAATTGACGCCGACTTGCACCATCAGCACAATCAGGTTAACGACCAATAAGCCGCCAATGGCGAAAAAAAGCCTGTCGCGCAGGGCCGCGCTCCAATTGCGTTCCAAAATTGCGGGTACCATCGCGATAAGCACGGAGAAGGCCGCTTGAATCGCCAGCCCGAAAAATGAAAGCGAGAGCCACGCCCAATCGGGCCGGATGTACGGCCAGAAAAAAAGCATGTCTCGTGGGCTAAATTTCGGTGCTTTGGATATG
>Ga0209579_10003431_pt1 | contig 11534 bp, 14 predicted proteins | sample Coa_R1_2_FD_187152 | JGI IMG/M metagenome (GOLD analysis project Ga0209579, IMG submission 187152) | Surface soil microbial communities from Centralia Pennsylvania, which are recovering from an underground coalmine fire - Coalmine... | ecosystem: Environmental > Terrestrial > Soil >... | reverse complement strand
TGCTGCCAGTAATCGAAGCCGTGACGCGCGTAATGCGGCCGGTCGTAGAGCACGCGCTCGAGCGGCTCGCTCACGACCACCTGGCCGCGCGTCGGCCAGATCGCGTCCGCGAGCTCCGGAAGGAGGTCGCGGCCGTAGCCGTCGGTGGCGACGACGACCTGCTCGGCATCCAGCGCCGCGAGGTCGTCGACGCGGTCGTGCTCGCGGATGTCGACGCCTGCCCTCGCGGCGAGCCGGCGGACGAAGCGCGCCGGTTGGATCGAGCCGTCGCCGAGGTGGTGAATCGCGCCGTGGAACTCCTGGAACTCGTCGATCCACTCCGCACTGAAGCCGTCCTCACGCAACGCCTCGTACTCGGCCCGGATCTGCTCCCGCTCCTCGTCGTCGGACGCGAGCCTGAAGCTGCCGGGACGCGAGAGCGCGTCGCCGCCGAGCTCCTCCATCGTGTCCAGCGCGTCCTCGGTCCACTGCCAGAGTTCCCGCGCAGCGTCAGCGCCGTACGTGTCGCGCGCCACCGCATAGCTCGCCGCCCCGCCGCGGAGCGCGAAACCGCCGTTGCGCCCGCTCGCGCCCTCGGCGACGGCGCGCGCGTCGTGAACGCGGACCCGCTTGCCCGCTTCGGCGAGACGGAGCGCCGCGCTGCAGCCGGTGATGCCGGCGCCGACGATGGCGACGTCGACGCGGCCCTCGTGGCGGCCGTTCGTGCGTTCCGGGACCGGGTCCTCGAGCCAGTACGGATTCACGCGCCTCGACGGTACACGCCGTCGCGGGCGGACACGCGGCCGAGGAGCTCCAGCTCGACGAGCTCGCGGGCGATCTCCGCTGCCTCGCGCCCGGTGCGGCGGACGAGCTCGTCGGCCGTGGCCGGGAGCAGGTCGAGGAGCGGCGACGGCTCGTCCGGCGGCGGCTCGATGCCGAGATCGGCGGCGCACGTCAGCGGCGCGGCGCCGAGCTTGAGCAGCGCGTTCGTCCCCGACGACAGGGCGGACGTGATCTCGCCGGGGACGGCGAACACCTCGCGGCCCTCCTCGAGCGCGAGATCGGCGGTGATGAGCGCGCCGCTGCGCTCGCGGGCCTCGACGACGACCGTCGTCGCGCACAACCCGGCGACGATGCGGTTGCGCGCCGGGAACCGCCACGGGGCAGGCTCGACGCCCGGCGCGTACTCGGACACGATCAATCCACGCTCGGTGATGCGCCGTGCGAGATCGGCGTGCGCGGCGGGATAGTCGCGGTCGATGCCGCAGCCCAGGACGGCGACCGTGATTCCTCCCGCGTCGAGCGCACCACGGTGCGCTTCCCCGTCGACGCCGCGCGCGAGGCCGCTGACGACGACGAGCTCCGCTGCGGCCGCTTCGCGAGCGAGGCTGCGCGCGACGGACGCGCCGTAGCCCGAGCACGCGCGCGCGCCGACGATGGCGACCGCCGGCCGCGCGAGGACGTCGAGCGACGCACTACCCCGCACGAAGAGCCCCACTGGTGGGTCGTGAATCGAGCGCAGAAGCGGCGGCAGATCGGCCGTGAAACGAAAGCCCCGCTCCGCGAGCCGCCGCTCGTAGGCGGCGGCATCGAACCCGCGTAGGTGCCTCCGCCAGCGTGCTGTGTCCGGCGGACGCAGAAGATGCGCGCCCGACTCGGAGGCGAACACGGCGAGCGCGAGCTCGTTCACGTCCGGTACGCCAGTGCTTCGGCGACGTGCTCCGCGTTCACCTCGTCCGCTCCCGCAAGTGCCGCGATCGTCCGGGCGACGCGGCCGACGCGTGCCCGGCCGCGCCCCGACAGCGGCAACCTGTCGACCGCACGGGAGAGCAGCGCGTCGGCGTCCGGGGCGCGTCGCAGATATCCGGCGCCCTGCGCGCCGAGGACGCGCGACGCGACCGCTGCAGAACCCTCGGCGGGGCCGGCGGCAAGCTCGGCGGCGCGGGGCCGCGGGACCGTGACGACGAGGTCGAAGCGATCGAGCAGCGCGCGCGACAGCTTTGCGTCGTACGCCGCGAGCCGCTGCGCCGTGCACGTGCACGTGGCGGCGGGATCGCCACGAGCGCCGCACGCGCACAGGTTCATCGTCCCCACGAGCTGGAAGCGCGCCGGAAACACGGCGCGGCCGGCGGCACGCGCGATGCAGACGACGCCGTCCTCCAACGGCTGCCGCAGCGCCTCGAGCGTCGGTCGAGCGAACTCCGGCAGTTCGTCGAGGAGCAGCACGCCGTGGTGCGCGAGACTCGCCTCGCCCGGACGGATTCCCGGGCCGCCGCCGACGATCGCCGCCGTCGAAGCGCTGTGGTGCGGCGCGCGAAACGGCGGCGTGCGCACGAGCGGCTGCTCCGGCGCGAGAAGGCCCGCGACCGAGTGGATGCGCGTCACCTCCAACGCGGCCTCGTCGTCGAGCGGCGGCAGGATGCCCGGCAGCCGCCGCGCGAGCATCGTCTTCCCCGTCCCGGGCGGCCCTGCGAGCAGGAGGTTGTGCCGCCCGGCCGCGGCGATCTCGAGCGCTCGCCGCGCCCGCTCCTGCCCACGCACCTCGGAGAGGTCGGGCAGCGGTGCGGCGTCGGTCGCCTCCACCGGGTGCACCTCGGGCGGGTCGAGCTCCCCGCGGAGGTACGCCACCGCCTCGGCGAGATGCGCGACGGGCACCGGCCGCACACCGGAGAGAGCCGCCTCCGGCGCCGACTCGGGCGGGCACAGCAACCGCTCGATCCCGAGCCGGCGCGCGCCTTCCGCCACCGCGAGCACGCCGCCGACACGGCGCAGCCGCCCGTCCAACGCGAGCTCGCCCACCGCGGCGTGACGACTCAACTCGTCCCGCGGGATCTGCCGCGACGCCGCGAGCAGCGCGAGCGCGATCGGCAGGTCGTAGCCCGAGCCCTCTTTGCGCAGCCCGGCCGGCGCGAGGTTCACGGTCACGCGGCCGCGCGGAAAGTCGAGCTCCGCCGAGGCAATGCCGCTGCGCACGCGGGTCCGCGCCTCGGCGCACGCACGGTCGGGAAGCCCGACGATCGCGAAGGCCGGCAGCCCTGTCTCATGGACGTCGGCCTCCACCTCGACACGGCGCGGCTCGAGACCGACGAGCGCATGCGTCACCGCGCGTGCGAGCACGCACTTACGCTACGAGGCGATGCGTTACGCCTTCCTCGCGGTTCTCACATGCTTCCTCGTCGCCGGCTGCGGCGGCTCGCACAAACGCGCGGGCCACATCGAGGTGATCCCGTCCGACGGCTCCTTCCCATCCGTCACGGTCACCGTCTCCGGCAACTCCGCCGCCGACTGCGCGAACGACATCACGACCTTCGCCGACAACGCGCACCAGGTGCTCCTGCACGAAGGCCCGCAGGCCGCGTATCCGGCCGACCTCTACTTCCTCGGCATCCGCGACGCGTTCCGCGACTTCCAGGTGCGCGGCTGCCAGCTCTCGCTGCTCGGCGAGACGCTCGCGCAGCGCTTCACGGCAAGCCAGCTCCGCGCGCTCATCACGTATCTGCCGAGCACCGCGGAGCCCCCGCTCCGCGCCGGCCTCGCCGCGAAGTCGCCCTAGTCCACGATCTTCAGCGCCCCGAGCCCGACGAGCTCGCGGCAGAGCGAGACGGCGCGCTTGTCAGCGCCGAGCTTGCGCAGCGTCTTCTTCCCGTCGAGCTTCTCCACCATCGCCGCCGCGGCAGGCGTCGTCGGCAGGATCGAGCACGTGCCGCCGTCGAGGACGACGTCGGCGGACTTCCGCCCCATCTCGTGCTCGATGCGCAGCGACATGGAGCGCTTCAGGCGCGCGTCCAGCAAGCCGTTGCCCTTTCCGCGGTTCGCAAAGGCACGGCGGATCTGGGCGTCGGCGTCCTCGAGCGTGTCCTCGTCGATCTCGTCGATGCGGAGGCTCGTCTTTCCCCTCCGGCGGTGCAGGAGGATCGCGCCCTCGCCGACGCCGCGGGCGCCCAGCTCTCCGATGTACTTCGTCCACCGCTCCAGCGCCTCCGCGTACGTCTGCGCATCGGCGAAGAAGCTCCCGTTCCAGCTCGCAGCGTGCTCGAGCGCGTCGCTCTCGATCGACGTGAGGATCCACGCGTCGCAGCCGGTGCCCTTCACCCACTGGGCCGGGCGGTCCTCGGGGCCGTCCTCGTCGACGATGAGCCAGCTGCCGAGCAGCGTCGCGTATCCACCCGGCGCGAGATGCGACGCCGCCTCGCGAATGACGTGCTCGGTGACGTCGTCGCCGCGGTAGCCGCTGTCGCGATAGGCCCACCGCTGTTCCGGCGAGACGACGAACGGCGCGTTGCACGTGATCAGCCCGAACGTCTCGCCGTCCACCGGCGCGAAGAAGCTCCCATTCCGGCACTCGACGTTGTCGCGGCCGTTCATCGCCGCGTTGAGCGCTGTGTACGCGAGCGCACGGTCGTTCACGTCGATCGCGACGACGCGCTTCGCATGCTTCGCCGCGAGCAGCGCGTGAATGCCGCTGCCGGTCCCGACGTCGAGCGCGGCGCGCACGCGCGGGCGAGGCGTGAGCAGGTCGCACGTCCGGGCCGTCGGCGTGTACGTGGCGACGTAGTCGGGCGGATCGTCCGCGTCGCGGGTGAAGCCGTCCGAGGCCAGGAGGGTTTCGTCCACCGGGACGACGCGTGCGTACGGGACGAGCTGCTTCCCCTCCCGTGCGACGAGGCCGAGGGCCACCATCGCCTCTGCCGCGCCCGCCTCGACCTTGGCCGCCGCGACGGAGAGCTCCAGATAGAGAAGCCGGATCACCGTCTCGAGCGCCGACTCGGAGAGGCGCCGCTCGGCGACGACCACCTCCTCCCGCTCGCCGACGTCCTCGCCGATCAGATCGGTGATGACATCGCCCTCGTACTCGAGGTCACGAAGGAATGCGCCGAGCGTGAGCGCCGCGGCGCGATCGGGGACCGGAGAGAGCACGAGAGCGAGATTACTGGCGCGCGACGAGGACGTCCTCGTAGTACTCGCCCGCGCGCCGGCCCGTTCTTCGGTTCACGTGTCGCCGGAGGCGCTCCTCGAGCGTGAGACCCGCTCGCTCCAGGATGTCCGGATAGAGGTCGCGCCGGTCGTTCACGACGACGAGCACAGGCGCGCCCGGCGCGAGCGCCGAGGCGGCGCTCGCGAGCGCCTCGGCGATCCCCGCCGAGTACGCCTCCAGCGCCGCCTTCGTCGAGCCGGCGCCGAGCTCGAGGTCGCGGCGCTGCTCGAGCCCGAGCAGCTCGTACGCGTACCGATGCTGCTCGTGGTAGTCGATCAGCCCCGGATAGGGCGGCGAGGTGAGAACGCCGTCGAAGGTGTCGTCGTACTCGACCGTGCGCGCATCGGCGTGGAGCACGCGCGCCGCGCGGTCGCTCCGGACATCGTCGAAGGTCTCGATGCGCGACAGCGTGTCCAGCGCATAGCGGCGGAGAAACCCGTTGGCGGCCGCGACAGGCCGGCACGTACGGCGATGTTTGTGGCACCAGTAGGGACCGGTGACGGGCTCGCTCGGCGCCTCCAGGTCGAAGTGCGCCGCGCGCCGCGCGGACCGCGCCGCGCGGGAAAGGATCACACGGAGGAGGTCGGAGTCGGCGTGCTCGCGGAACGCGAGCAGCTGCTTCGCCGCCGCGGGCTCGTACCAGCGCCGCATGTACGCGTTCGGACGCGCGCTCGTCTTCAGCGACTCGAGCCGCCCGGCGAGGTCGTGCAGCTCGGCGCCGAGCGTGTCGACCTCGTAGCGGGCCGTCTTGACGCGCATGAGCAGGCAGTTGAACGCGGCCAGCTCGACGCCCGTCGCGTCGTAGCCGGACTCGAGACCCTGCACGAGTGTCGTCCCCGAGCCCGCGAACGGATCGAGCACATGACCGCCGGCCGGGATGTAACGGTCGAGGAGGACTTCGACGAGCTGCGGGATGAACTTCCCGTGATACGGATGCAGCCGGTGCACGTGCTTCGTGCGCACGTGCTCGGGCAGATCGCGCTCGGACCACGAGAGCTCGAGGTCGAGGGTTGCGTACAGCTCCTCCTGCGTGACGGCCACGCGGAGGACTTCGCTACGGCAGCCAGCCCTCCTGGTACGGCGTCGCCTCGATGGTCATCCCCGCGTACGCCTCCTTCGGGCTGCTCGTCTCAACGGGGACCGCGGCGCCGTGCTTCCGCGCGACCGGGTCGGCCGGATAGAACACGCTGTGGTCGCCGACGCGCGACCCGACGGCGAGCACGACGGACAGCCCGTCGCCGGCGCCGACGATCGCGTGCGCGACGCCCGCAGGGCAGTGGAAGAGGTCCCACTTCTTCATCGGCCGCTCCTCGCCCTCGACGATGAGCAGGCACTCGCCCTCCAGCACGAGGAAGTCCTCCTGGAGATCCTCGCGGTGGTACATCGTCATCGGCTCGCCCGGTGCGAGGACGTTGAGGTTGAAGCCCATCTGCTCGAAGCGGGCGTCCTTCGGCTCGAACTGGCAGAACCGCCCCATGCGGCAGATCTCCCAGTCGGTGTCGCGCGCGTTGACGACGAACCAGTCGCTCACGGCAACCATCCGTCCTGGTAGTCGGCCCAGTTGAAGCTGTACTCCGCGTACGCGACCCGGTTGTCCGGTGTGTCCTCGTCGACCGAGACGCCGTGCTTGCGCGCGAGCTCGTTCGCGAGGTACATGATCCCGTTGCGCGGCTCGGCGGTGCGCGCCCCCGCGCACACGAGCAGCAGCGGACGGTCGCCGGTCGCCTTGATCATGTGCGCGACGCCGGGGCCGCAATGGAGCATGTCCCACTTTCCCAGCGGCCGCTCCTCGCTGTCGACGATGGCGATCCCTTCGCCGTCGAGCACGAGGAAGTCCTCTTGCCCCGCCTCGGAGTGGTACATCCCGATCGCCTGCCCCGGCTGCAGGACGCGGACGTTGATGCCGAGCTGCGGGAACGGGTTGTTCTCCTCGTCCTCGAAGCCGACGAAGAGACCGGTCTTGTCCCCCTCGACCCAGGGGCAGTCGCGGGCGTTGAGCACGTACCAGCTCACCACTGGATCCTAGAAAGCGTCGGGCAGTCTGCGTAGCGATCCCTCGCGCACGGCGACGACGTCGAACGCGACGTCGAGCCCACGCAGCTCGGGATGCGACGCGAGAAACGCCGCGGCGGCGCGACGGACGCGGCGCTGCTTCTCGGTCGTGACCATCTCGGCTGGATCGCCGAAGCGCGGTCCGGTCTTCTCCTTCACCTCGACGAAGCGCAGCGAGCGGCCGCGGCGCGCCACGAGGTCAATCTCGTTCGAGCCCGCCCACACGTTCACGCCGACGATGCGCCAGCCGCGCAGCCGGTACCAGCGTGCGGCCCGGCGCTCTGCCGGATTCACCGCGAAGGCATCGCTTGCGATGCCTTCATCAGGACGCGCGGGTTTCCTGCGCGTCCGTCTGCGCTGCAGGACTCCCACGCCGGAACCCGATCGCACTTCCGCCGTAACAGAGGGCCTGAAACGACAGGCGATGCACGGCGGACGGGCCGCGCTCGCGCACGACGGCGGAGTGTCCCGGCGTGATGTAGCCGACGTGCTGCGCGAAGCCGTACGCGGGATAGAGCGCGTCGAGGCGACGCATGAGCCGGTCGCGCGTCACCTTGGCGACGATCGACGCCGCGGCGATGGCGGCGCTCTTCTCGTCGCCGTCGACGACGGCGGTGTGCTCGGGTGCGAGCGGGCCGAGACGAAAGCCGTCGACGAGGCACGCTTCCGCCGGCGGCGAGAGCGCCTGCAGCATCGCGCGTAGCCCCGCGAGGTTGGACTTGTGCAGGCCGTTGCGGTCGATGTCCGTCGCCGGGATGGCGCGCACGACCACCTTCTCCGCGCAGGAGACGACCGCCTGAAAGAGCTCTTCGCGCGTCTCCTCGCTGCACTGCTTCGAATCGTTCAGATACGCGAGCGGGCGCACGCGATGCTCCTTGAGCGCACCGTAATCGAGCAGCACGCCGGCGACGACGAGCGGTCCCGCGAGCGAGCCTCGCCCCGCTTCGTCCGCGCCTGCGACGTACCGCGCCCCGAGCTTCCGGTCGAACTTCAGGAGCTTCTGACCGGTCCGCTTCACAGCGGTTGAGACTAGCGCCCTACTCGGGTGTCGCGACAGTCTCCGTCTCGGCCTCGGCCTCGACGGGCGCTTCCTCTTCGGTCACGGCCTCCACCTCCTCGGGCTCGGGCTCGGCAACAGGCGTCTCCTCGACGACCTCCTGGTGGCGGCCGTACCGCTGCTCACGGACGCGCGCCTTCTTGCCGACGCGACCGCGGAGGTAGTAGAGCTTGGCGCGGTTGACGTCGCCGATAGCGGCCACGTCGATCTTCTCGATCTTCGGCGAGTGCAGCGGGAACGTGCGCTCCACGCCGACGCCGAAGGACTGCTTGCGCACCGTGAACGTCTCGCGGGCGCCCGAGCCCTGCCGCTTGATGACGATGCCCTCGAACACCTGGACGCGGCGGCGCTGACCCTCGATCACCTGGAAGTGGACGCGGACGGTGTCCCCGGCCTTGAAGCGGGGCACCTTGCGCATCTGAGCGCGCTCGATGGACTCGATGATGTTGCTCATGAGAAGGCAGCCCGCAGGCCGACGCGCAGGGTAGCGGAACTCAGTCCTTGACGGGTGCGATGAGGGCCTGCAGGACCTCCTTTCCGCCCTGCAGGACGGGATCGCCGTGCGAGACGAGGATGCGCTCGAGCGGCAGGTCGAGCAGCGGCAGGAGCGACTTCACGAGCTGCTTCGTGGTCGCGCCCTCGAGCCAGGCATCCGGCGCGAGCCGGAGCGGCTCGGAGCTCGCGTTCGGCTTCGCCCCGGCGCCGAGGAGGACGTCCCCGACGACGAGTGCCTTCTGCTGGGGCAGGTAGTAGACGACCTCGCCTTCCCGGGCCGTGGCGAAGGCCTTGATCCCGCCCGGCAGCTCGGGGTCCTTCTCGAAGGAGTCGGTGACGACGACGCCGCGGTTCTTCAGCCGGCGGACGTCGCGTGTGGGCGCCCAGACGTGCGGCGCGCCCAGATCTCCGCCCGAGCGGGCGTGCCACCACACGGTGACGAGCACGTGCTCGGGGCTCCGGACCTCCGGCGGCGGGTCGAGCGGGTCGATGAGGACAAGCCCGTCTGGGGTGTCGACCGCCACCGAGCCGACCTCCTGGCGCCACTCCGGATGCCAGGCGGACCACCGGCGCAGGCCGGAGGCCACCTGCTCGAGCCGGCTCACCGGAAGCCGATACGGGTCGGGGGCCAGTACACGAAGAACACCGTGCCGATCAGGTTCTTCCGCGGGACGGACCCCCACTCCCGCGAGTCGCATGAATCCGCCCTGTTGTCGCCCATGAAGAAGTACTCACCCTCCGGCACGTGCCAACTCTTTCCAAAATGGACGGCATCTGACAAGCGCCGCTGGAGCTGGATGAAGGGTTCGTTCAGCTTCGTGAAGGTGTGGCCCCCCGGCTCTTCCACCCAGATGTTCCCTTTGTCGTCCTCCTTCAGGGTCTCCCCGGGCAGCCCAATGAGCCGTTTCACGAAGGTGCCGCCCTCTCCGCATTTGACCGCGGCGAGCGGCGGCGTGTTGAAGACGACGATGTCGTTCCGCTTGGGCGCCCCGAAATGGAGGCAGATCCGGCAGGCCAGGACGCGGTCGCTGAAGCTCGCCTCACAGCCGGCCGCGGGCCGGGCGCAGTGGAGGGTCGGCTCCATCGACGAGGACGGGATCCGGTACGGATTCACGACCCACAGCTTCAGCACCCAGACGATGAGGACCGCGCCGCCGATCGTCAGCACCCAGTCCAGGACGACGCGCGCCCCGTGGGGCATGTTCGGGAAGAGGCGCGCGAGCGGGTCGCGCGGCCGGCGCCTGGGCGGCGGAGGCTCCGGCTCCGGCTGCTCCGGCGGCAGCTCGTGCTCGTCGACCGGCGGCTCCCAGCTCATCGCACGTGCTCCTTCCGCCAGCGCTCGATGCGCGCGTGGTCGCCCGAGAGGAGGACGTCCGGAACCGTCCAGCCATGGAACTCCGGCGGCCGGGTGTAGTGCGGGTATTCGAGGGCCCCGCCCAGCTCGGCGGAGAAGCTCTCCAGCTCCCCCGAGCCCTCGGCGAGCGCGCCGGGGAGTCGCCGCGCGACCGCGTCGAGGAGGACCATCGCCGGCAGCTCGCCATTGGAGAGGACGTACGGGCCTATCGAGATCGCGTCTGTGGCGAGGTGCTCCACGATGCGCTCGTCGAACCCCTCGAAGCGCGAGGAGAGCAGCGTGATCGCGTCCTCGGCGGCGAGCTCCTCGACCACTGCCTGCGTCAGGGGACGGCCTTGCGGCGTGAGCGCGATGACTCGCAGCGGCCGCGCGGCCCCGTACGCGGCCTCGAGGGCCGCCGCGACGACGTCGACCCGCAGCACCATGCCCGCGCCGCCGCCGTAGGGCTCGTCGTCCACCTGGCCGGCCCGGAGCGGCGTCGTGTCGCGGTAGTTGAAGAGGCGCAGCTCCAGCTCGCCGCCGAGCACGCCTGCGATCGGCCGCTGCTCCGTGAGCCAGGCGAACGCGTGCGGGACGAGGGTGAAGACATCGACTCTCATGCCGGATCTGCGAAGCCTGGCGCAATCACGATTCGCCCACCCTCCAGATCCACCGACCGCACGCAGGCTTCGACGAGCGGCAGGGACAGGCCCGAATCGAGCTCGAGCACGTCGTTGGCAGGGTAGTCGACCACGTCGGCGACGTTCCCGAGGAACCGGCCTCCCTCCTCCTCCACGGCGAGGCCGACGAGCTGGAACGCGTAGAACTCGTCCTCGCCGAGGCCTGGGAGACCGCTGCGGGGTACGGCGAGGTCGGCTCCGCGCTCGGCGGGGCGGTCGAGGCGGATCACAGGGCGGTTGCCGCCGCCGCGGCGCGAGATGGTGACGCGGGCCGGTTCCCCGTCGACGTACAGCTCGGCGCCCTTCGCGAAGAGCTCCTCGCGATCGCTCGGCCCCTCGACGAAAAAGGCGCCGTCGAGCCCGTGCGGCCGGCCCACGCGGCCGACCGTGACGAGCTCAGAGCCCAATCTTCGTGTACTCGGCGAGCGTGTCGGGGCGCGAGCGCTTCGACGGGGCGGCGCCGTCGTACGGCGTGAACCGGTGCACGAGGTCGAGCGTCCAGTACGCACCCGGCTCGTCCTCGAACGGCTCGCCCACGCTCCCGGAGTTGACGACGCGCTTCCCGGCGATCGTGCGGTCGAACTGCATGTGCGTGTGACCGCAGACGACGACGTCGGCGTCGACGTCCTCGAACAGGAACGCGATGCGCTCCTCCGGTGTGCGCTCGGTGAAGATGTCCATGTCGTTGCGCGGCGTCGCGTGGACGTACAGGACGCGATCGATCAGCTGCGCCGGCCGCAGCGCCTGGAGAAATGCGACCTGTTCGTCGCTCAGCCCCGATTCCGTCGTGATCGTCCGGTCGGTGTTGCCACGGACCCATGCGACGCGGTCGCCGAGCGCGCGCAGCCGTTCGAGCGTCTCCGCCGGCTGCGGTCCCGCGAAGCAGACGTCGCCGCCGACGACGATCGTCGCCTCCTCGGGGATCTCGGCGAGCACGGCGTCGAGCGCACGGAGGTTTCCGTG
>Ga0209579_10003429_pt1 | contig 11549 bp, 8 predicted proteins | sample Coa_R1_2_FD_187152 | JGI IMG/M metagenome (GOLD analysis project Ga0209579, IMG submission 187152) | Surface soil microbial communities from Centralia Pennsylvania, which are recovering from an underground coalmine fire - Coalmine... | ecosystem: Environmental > Terrestrial > Soil > Unclassified... | reverse complement strand
CACGTCCCAGAACGCCCAGACTTGATCGCTGACAACGCCAGCGGGCACTTTTCCCGGCCAGCGCGCAATCGCCGGAATGCGGATACCGCCTTCATACAGATCGCGTTTGATGCCGCGCAGTGCACCGCGGCTTTTGAAGAATTCGGAATCGTGGCCACCCTCTTTATGCGGACCATTGTCGCTCGTAAAAATGACCAGCGTGCGTTCGTCGAGATTCAACTCCTTGAGCAGCGCCATGATTTTTCCAATGTCGGAATCCATGCGCGTAATCATCGCTGCGAAGTTCTTTTCTGTGGCCGGCCATTTCTCATCGGAATACGGCGCGTCGCTGGGCACTTGCATGCCGTTGGGTTTGGCTTCGTTGTTGGTGTGCGGAATCGTGAACGGCAAATAGAGGAAGAACGGCACGTCGCGTTTTTCGCGGATATATTTCAACGCTTCCTGCGCGAACAAATCGTGCGTGTACACACCCTGCTTGCCGCCGGCATTGCCGTCGAGCGGATATTTTTCGGCGTTCTTCCATATAAAGGGCGGATAATAATTGTGCGCGGCCTGCTGCGTGAGGTATCCGAGAAAATAATCGAAGCCCTTCTTGTTCGGCGCGCCCGTCGAATCGTTGAGCCCCACGCCCCATTTGCCGATCATCGCCGTCGAATATCCAGCGGCTTTGAATATTTCCGCGAGACAAATTTCGTCCGCGCGCACCGCCGGTTCGGGACTCATGTTTCCGCGAATGGTCGCGTGCCCCGTGTGCTTGCCGGTCATCAGCGCGCAGCGCGACGGCGCGCAGACGGTGCAGCCGGCGTAAACCTGCGTGAAGCGCGTGCCTTCGGCGGCGAGCTTGTCGATCGCCGGCGTTTTGATTTTCTGCTGGCCGTAGCAACCGAGATCGCCGTAGCCAAGATCGTCGGCGAGGATGAAGATGACGTTGGGTCTTGCGGCGTCAGCGGCAAATAGGTTTATGCAGACACAGGTCGAAAAACAGGCAATTGCGAGGAGGAATGTGCGATTCATTTGTCGAGTTCCGTTCAGCGGTTCAACCGAATTCGAGTGTCAATCAGCAAGGAGCGGAGTACCGCTCCTTGGCACCCGATGCTAATCCACATTCAATCGCACAATCGCCTGAGTATCCTTCTTATCCGTCAAATGCCAGCAATAAAAACATTTCGCCGGCGCGCTGTAAGCGATGCCGCTGGCTTTGAATGGCAGCGGCGGGTCGAGCTTCGTCCAGGTTTTTCCGGCGTCGGTGGAGACGTGAATTTGTTTTTCGACGAATCCGGCGAGACGCTTGCCGGGCAATTCGATGACGTTGCTTTTCACCGGCGCGGGAATTTGAGTCCACGATTTGCCCGAGTCGGTGCTCTGAAGCAACCCGCCGCCCCACACGCGCTGCCAATACATCGTGCCGTCGGAGGCAACCAGCGGATTGCCGGAGGGGCCGAAGTCGGATATTTTCGTCCACGTTTCGCCGGCATCTTCGGAGCGATAAATGCCCAGCGTCGATTTCTGCTTCCAGCCGGCGGTGTTGATCAGGAATGTTTTGGAATCGATGATGATGGGGTCGGTGCTGTGGTTGCTGTCTTCAGGCAATTTATCGCCGATTTTTTGAAAACTCGTGCCGCCGTCTTTTGAAATGTGCAGACTGCGCGCCTGTTCGTGCAAGCCGAGCAGCAGCGTTTTGCGTTCGGGGTCGCTGAAGTCGATGGCCACGCCGTCGGCGTGATTGGGCGCGTTGAGTTTTTGAAACGTCTTGCCGCCGTCTGTTGTTTTGAACACGGCCGAGCCGTAACAGCCGCTCACCCAGAACGTCGCCGGGTCTTTCGGATCGAAGACGATTTTGTGCGTGCGGTGCTTGATCTGCTCCTTGTCGCCGGCACCGAGTTTTTTCCACGTCGCGCCGCCATCGGTGCTGGACCAAACGCCGCGTTCGCTGACGCCGGCGATGACTTCGGTGCTGTTGGGAACGCACGCGACATAGGTGACGCCGGCGTAGCCCCAAGTGTCGCCGCCGATGTTGTTGGTGACGTTGAGCCACTCACCTGCGCGGGCGCGCGCGAGGACCGCGGCAAGTAGAAGTGCAATTGCAAGCCATTTTTTCATGTGAAATTTCCTGTACAAGTGGAGCGTTTTGCCGCCTAAAGGCGGGATTACAAACGATTACTTATCGCCGATGCAGTACAGAAATCCGGGCGTGCGGTAGTACATGCGCGAGGCGTCGAAGATCGGCGTGGAGACAAATTGCGTCTGCGATTTGCCGTCTCTGGATTCCTGAAGCATGTTTTGCGCGAGTTCTTTGTATTGGCGGCCGGGCTGCAGGACGATCGTCGTGCCTTGATTGTCCATCAGATAAATGTTCTTGCCCGCAAGAGTGGGGCTCGCGGACGTGCCGGCCCAATTCCAGTACTCTGTCTTGGCGTGCATCGGCAACACCTTGCGGTAAACCTGCTCGCCGCTCGCGGCGTCGTTGACCATCAGCCCGCTGCCTTCGGTGATTTGATAAATGAGGCCGTCCACGAGCAGCGGCGAGGCGACGTAGCCACGGTCGAAGGGCGCTTTCTTGTCCTCCGGCGCGGCGAGGTCATCTCCCCAATCCAACTTGAACATGTGCGTGGAAGTGAGCTTGCCGCTGTCGGTGCTGGCCGGAATTTTGAACGCGCTGAAAAGATCTTTTTTGTTGCCGTTCTTCGGGTAACCGATGTGCGAAAAAATATATCCGTTTTCAACGATGGGCGTGGCGACACAGTCGCCGAAAACTCCTTTGTCCCAGATCGGCGCGCCGTCGCGGATGCGCACGAAGAAGCCCCATTGAAACGCGGCGACGAGTTCGTTGCCGCTGATCACGCGGAAGAGCGAGCCGTAGGTGTTGAACGATTTCGCTGGGACCGTCCATTCAAGCTTGCCGGAATCGACGTCGTACGCGCGAATTTCCTGCGCCCACACGGCGACTTTGTTTCCGCACAACAGCGGGCTGGCGAAATTGCCGTGCTCGCTGCCGTCGCCTTTGCCGTAGTGAATCCATTTGCGGTTGCCGTCCAGGTCATAGCAGCAGGTGATGCCGGTCGTGAAAAACGCGCAGACGTGTTTGCCGTCGCTGGTGGGCGTCGGGCCGGCGTAGCCAAAGACGGCTTGCGCCCAGTTGTGTTCGAATTTTTTCTTGTCGATCAGTTTCTGCGCGTCTTGAACCTGCTTCTCCAAATCTTTTTTCTTTTTGAGCGCAGGCGCGTTTTGTTGCGCGGGCGCGGCGGACATCGCTTTGGGAGCTTGGGCATTCATCGCTTCGACGAGTTCGGCGTTGACCTTGGCAATTTGCGCAACGAGCGGCAGAAGTTTTTCGGCGTACTGCGGTTCGGCTTTGAGTTCCTCGTCGCTGAGGCCTTCGAATTCCAGATTGGAGCGAATCCAGAGAATGCGGCCGGTTTGTTTGTCGAGGCAAACGAGGTCGGCCATTTCGGTCGTAAGAAAAATGCGCGGGCCGACCACGATGGGTGTTGAGACGCCGATGTTGGGCAGCGGCGTCATCCACAGAATGCCCTTGGTTGTGTAGCCTTTGCCGTCCTGCTTGCGCTCCCAATTAATAGGAGGCGTGGCGCCCGGGTAGCGGCCGGTGCCGTCGCCGCGCCAGCCGACGGTGCTTTGCGGCGTGGGCTGGAAAGTGGGTGCGCCCAGTTGCGCATCGCCAGCGCTCGAAACGGCGGAAATAATTGAGGCGAGTAAAACGATCTGATGTAATGCGATTCGAGGCATGTACGCTCCAGGAGACGCAATTCGATAGATTATGTACAATGGAATCGAGCGGCGTGAGCAGGATATGCATAAAAAAATCGGGAGCGGCAATATCCCGTTCCCGATCGTTGCCAACACTGAGCGTTGTTTCACGCCCGGCATTCGCAATTTTTATTCGCCGCAGCAGCAATCGCTGTTGCCTTGGACTCGCACCGGCCGCGGTTCCCAGTTCGTGTTGTTTTGCTCGCGCGGCATGGGTTGAGCATAATCGCGCCGCATCGGCGGATTACTGGTCATCGCCGCACTGCCGCCGCGTGAAGCGTTTTCGATCATGCTGAGATGATGTTCCACCATTGGCGCAACACGGCCCGCGAACGCGCGCAGGTCAGCGTCCGTCAACTCCCTGCTTGCGCGTTGGAATTCGGACAAATCCCCGCGGTGATCCTGGATCATTCCGTCGACGTACGCGCGGTCAAATTCCGCGGTGCTCAAGGTGGACAAGTGATCCAGTTGCTGCTGGTGCTTTTCGTCGATCTTCGTGGGAAGACTCCAACCCTTCTTTGCCGCCAGCGCTTTCAAGTCCTCGTTTGCCTTTTGATGATCGACGATCATCTGCGCGCCGAACGAACGAACTTGTTCGCTGCCGCCTTTTTTCGTGGCCAGCTTTCCAGCTTCCACTTCGAACATGCCGCCCGACGCGGCCTCCTTCGCGAAATCCTGATCGCTCATTTTCGTTGCGCCATCCGCCGCAACGGCCATCGACATGGCCATGGCGAAAGCAAGCACCGAAAAGAGATGTCTTGCATTAATCATGTGTCTTCTCCCGGAAAAACGTTTTCTCTCGACGCCTTCGAACAATGAAGGCGAGCCACTCTGCTTTGACGCAGATCGGATGCCAGCCCAAATGATGGCAATCGGGGAAATTTTAGCGCAAGGATTCGATTAAGTGGGCGGTCTGCGGGAGGGTGATGACCAAATTGGGGCGGACGGACGGAGAATCGTCGGCTAAGTTCGTGGTGCAGGCGTCTCGCCTGCACGACTCGCAGGCGAGACGCCTGCGCTACGGTTTTTATGGAACGCCGCCGCCGCAGGCGACCCAGATTTTGTACCACTGCTCGCGCGAGAGCTTGATTTCGGCGGCCGCGGCGGCGGCGCGAATGCGGTCGGCTTTGCCGGTGCCGAGCACTGGAACAATGCGCGCGGGGTGCGCCAGAAGCCAGGCGAGCGCGACTTGATCGACGCTCGCGGGAATCGGAAGCGCGTGGCCGATTTCGTGCAAGACGGCTCGCGCGCATTCGGCTTGCGGAGTTGCGCCGAAAAGATTCCCGCCGCCCAGCGGCGACCAGGCCATTGGCGCGATGCGCTGGCGCTGGCAGTGGTCGAGCGAACCGTCGAGGAACGGGCTGAGTTTCAGCACGGAGATTTCGATTTGATTCGTGACTAGCGGAATCGAAAGTCTAGAGGCGAGCAAATCGAATTGGCTAGGAGTGAAATTTGAAACGCCGACGTGGCGGACTTTGCCGGATTGGACCAGCGCTTCGAATGCGGCGGCAGTGTCGTCGGGGTCCATGAAGGGATCGGGGCGATGAATCAGCAGCAGGTCGAGGTAATCGGTGTGGAGAACTTTCAGCGAATTTTCGGCGGAGGCGAGGATGTGCGCGCGGCTGGTGTCGTAATGTTTGAGCGTGTGGCTGGGGCGTTTGGCGGAGACGATTTTGATGCCGCATTTGGTGACGAGTTGCAGGCGCGAACGCAAGCTCGGTTCTTCGCGTAGTGCCACGCCGAAGAGTTCTTCGCAGGCATATTCGCCATAGAGGTCGGCGTGGTCGATGGTGGTGATGCCGAGGTCGGCGCTGGTGTGGATGAGTTGGAGCAGTTCGCGCGCGGAGAGTTTCCACGAGGCGAGACGCCAGGCGCCGAAGATGAGGCGCGAGAACTGGGGGCCGCGCGCGTGAAGATTAATGGTGGGGACAGGCATTGATGGATTCCAAGTAGGGCGGGCTGCCAGCCCGCCAATTCGCGGCATAGTCCAAATTCAAAACGGACGGGCTGGCAGCCCGTCCTACTTATCGAAGTCTTTTATCAAATCGGGCGCGGGCAAAATCAGCGATTGGACCTTACCGCCCGCTTCGAAAATCGCCACTTCTCCGCCGCCGTCGCCGCGGCCTATCGCGGGCGCGAAGGCGTACGTTGCAGCGGGACTGAGGCCGGCGATCACGACGGCGGTCAATTTGGGATCGAGCGGATTGGCGCCGACGGCGGCGACGGCGCTGCGCGCGTGCGCGTATAGATCGTTGCCGACTTTGAAGGAGCGCGGGCCGAATTTCACCGGCCACGCGCTCGCAAAATCGCGCACGATTTTATTGCAATCGGGCCGGCCGATCAGCAGCAAATGATGCGTGCGCAACTCGGCGTCCGTGATTTCCTTGTCGGTGCGGATTGGGATGAGCACGTTCGGGCCGCGGCGCAGAAGGGCTTTCTGCAATTCTTCGGCGGCTTCGAGATTTGTCGCGGTTTCGTCGCCGGTGCCGTAGACGATCAGCGTGTGATTGAGGTCGATCATGAAGGTGTCGATGCGAAATGCGTTGCCGTTGGCGAGCGCGGAGCGGCGGTATTTGTCGATGATGATCGGACGAATAGGGAAATTATCCAATCCGACCGTAAAATTCCCCGAGACTGGATCGGGCTTGATGGTGCTTGTAATCTCACCTTTTTCGGTCTCAATTGTAATCTCGATTGCGCTTGGAATCGGACCGTATAACGCGCGAAGTGTGCCGTATATCACGAATGGTGGTGGTGGTCGACCGATTCCGTGACTGGTGGCATCATGGCTATCGCGAAAATTTTGATAAGTCACTTTTTCAAATCCCAACCGCGGCAGGCCCGCCTGATTCAGCCAAAAATCGAAGAACCCCTTCAAATCCTTTCCCGCCGCCTTCTCCATGTGCGCGACAAACTCCCCGCTCGTCACTTCCTGCCCCGCGTGCTGCGTGCCGAAGGAATCCATGCTTTCGGCGAAGAGTTTGTCGCCGAGTAGCGCGCGGAGTTCGTGCAGGACCAGCAGGCCTTTGCCGGAGCAGATGCGGTACCAGTCGTCGTTGGCGTCGGTGCGTTTGATCTGCAGCAGCGGCACGTCGCCGGTCGCGGCGGCGGCGACGAGGTATTTGCTGCGCGCGCCGTGCAGGTCGAGCACGGTTTTCTTTTTGTCGTCGGCGCAGAGGCAATGCTCGGGCGAAGCTTCGATGCGCTGCTCTTCCTGGCTGAAGATTTTTTCGTAATCGGCGAACGCGGTGGCCAGCCACAAATCCGCGTCGGTTTTGGCGAAGAGGGTGCCGTGCCACCCGGATTTGGTGCCGCGGCCTGCGCGGATGCCGCGGCGCTTGGCCGCTCCCTTGCGGTCGCGGTTCGTATCGCCGTCGTCGTGCGCGGCGAGATCGACGGCGAGTGAAGTTCTCACGCCGGAATCATCGGTGCGGACGTCGGGGGTGACGCCGTTTCCCCGCACCCCTAACCCCTCTCCTCCCTTCTCGTTAAGGGGAGAGGGGGACACGGTGCTCACGACTGTCCACGGATTGGAGACCATCGGTTCGATCGCGGGGTAATTCGCGCGCTCGTCGAGGGTGGGCTGCCACGCGCGGCCCAGCGGCGGGCCGAAGAGCGCCCATGACTCCATGTTTTTCGCGGCGTCGGACGTCGTGTATTTCGCGTCGGCCGACGTGTACGCGCAGATCGGCGGCGAGGTCAGCGCCATGCGTCCGAAATTGGCGTCGATGTGGCCTTTGTATTTCTGATAGAGCGCATACCAGAGGCGGTCGCGATCTTTGGCGTGATAGACCGTGTTGACGGGCTTGTCCGAAAAAGTGGCGAGTGTTTCGAGCCGCACGTCGCGGTCCTTGGCATTGTTGTCGCCCCAGTAGAAACCTTCCGTGCCGCCGTACCATTCGTTTTTGCTGCTGCGATAAAGCTTGCTCTTCTTCGTGCCGAGTTCGAACATCGCGATTTCGTTGGTCTTGATGTCGCCGATCAGCCATTCGTTGGCGTAGAGTCCGTTGCCGCTTTGCAGCAGCGCGGCGACGAGCGTGTCGATCGAATCGCTGTATTGCAGGGCTTTGCGGATTTGCGAGGTGAGCGCCGCGCCGTTGATGTCGTAGCGCGTCTGCGCGATGGTGGTTTCGCTGCAGAGCAGGCCGGCGTCGGTGATGTAATAATCAAGGCCGCTTTGAATGCCGCCGGGGACCGTCTGCATCAAAATGCGGTGGCCTTTCGACGGTTTCAAGTCGATCCAAACATTGAAAAACGACGACGGATACAGATCGTACATGCTGATGTGGCCGAAGACAATTTTGCCGTCGGCGGTGGCGGGGCCAGTGGCGATGAAGGACGAGCAGTGCTCGCCTTGCGGCGGCGCGGGCGGCTTCGGCGATTCATCTTTATAATGAACGTCTTCTAGGCCCGTCGGCGTGGCGTGCAGCGCGGCGTCGAGCGTCATGATTTCGGCCCAGACATTGAGCGCGACGATGTCGGTTAGATCGAGCGGGCGGCCGTCCCATTTCGCGCCGCGGTCGGCGGCGCCGTCGGCGATGCCCTGCATTTCTTCGAGGTATTCCTTATCGAAGTGGCGCAGGAAGAGCGCGTTGACGGTGGTGCGCATGTGGTCCCAGCCGTCGTTCGGTGCTTTGGGGGACGAATGCGTGGCGAGGCATTGGATGTGTTTTTCGATTTCGCGATAAAGCAGTTTGCCGTGCTGCACGCCGCGTTCGTGTGGTTCGCCTTCGATGTGGAGCACGACCCAGCCGGCTTGCGGGTAGCAATACGCGGGGCCGTACCATTGGACGGTGACGGGATCGGGACGGAATGGCTCGGGAACTGTTGACGAATCCTGGGAATATGCAACAGTGAACGCGAACAGGACGATTGCTAAGTAACGCATGACTATTTCCTTGTCGGACGGTTTTCCCCTCACCCCGCGAGCGCAAACGGCCGCGCTCGTCGGCCCTCTCCCGGAGGGAGAGGGGAACGGCGGGGCTTCGCTTCGCGAAGCCATGAACTCGCCTCATGGACGCAACATACAATGTACACCATCGCAGTTATGCGCGCTAATGAGTCGAACACAGCGCCAAGAGCGGGTATACTATTAATGGCGGCTGATATAAGGAGGCTCGCATCATGATTGAATTCAAAAATATTCTGCTGACCACGGATTTGTCGAGCAATTCGGAGGCGGCTCGGCCGTACGCGGTGGCGCTGGCGAAGAAATATGGCGCGACACTGCATCTGCTGCATGTGTTCGAAGACGCGGGCTATTATCACGACGCGGGGATGGGCGAGAACGTGCCGTTCGCGCCGCTGGAGTGGATTGAAAATGCGCAGCTCGAACGCAAAAAGCGGCTGGATGCGCTCGCGGCGTCCATCGAAAAAGAAGACGGTGTGAAATCCGATGACGTGATGCGCATCGGCTTGGCGGCGCGCGAGATCATTGCGCACGCACAGGAGACGAAAGCCGATTGCATCGTGATTGCGACGCACGGGCACACGGGGCTGGCGCACTTTATTTTCGGGTCGGTGGCGGAGAAGGTGGTGCGGACGAGTCCATGCCCAGTGATGACGGTGCGGCCGAAAACAAAAGCATAGAGTGGCCGTGCGTCAAGGAATTGAACAACGAATCGCACGAATTTTCACTAAGGAAGGGTGGGTTTGTACACGCCTATGGATGAGCGCTCGCCGGGTGGTCCACCCATCGTACGCCGCCACCAAATTTAAAGCCACACAGTGATTACTTGAATCGTCCGAGCTTCGGCGTTTTTTTCAGCGGGAGTTTCACGGCTTTTTTGGTCAGCGCGCTTTGGTAGCTCGCGAGGATCACTTCGACGGCCTTTCGCGCTTCGTGGCCGTCCACCATTAATTTGCTTTCGCCGTTGAGGCACTTCACGAAGTTTTCGAACTGGCGCTGGTGGCCCACGAACGAAATCGCGCGGGGGTCGGCGGCGCCGCCTTTGCCGGCGTCTTCCTTCGGCGGGCCGAAGTCGATGCGGGCTTGCGCGTCGCCGGGTTCTTCTTTTTCAAATTGAAAGACGGACAGATGCCCGCCTTTGAGCCACGCTGAACCTTTTTCGCCGCTGATCTGCACTTCCATCGAATGGCCCGGATACATCGCGGTGCTGCCAATGATCGCGCCCATCGCGCCGCTTTTGAAACGCACGGCGGCGACGGCAGTGTCTTCGACTTCGATGCGTTTGTGCGCCAAGCACGCGGCGTAAGCGCTGACTTCGGCGATGGGGCCGGCCAGCCATTGGAGCATGTCGATTTGGTGAATCGACTGGTTCATCAGCGCGCCGCCGCCGTCGAGTTTCCAGGTGCCGCGCCAGCCGCCGGAATCGTAATAGGCTTGTGTGCGCAGCCAGGGGACGAAGGCGTTGCACACGGTCAGGCGGCCGAAGCGCTTCTTGTCGAGCGCCGCGCGAATGGCTTGCGCGCCTCCGGTGGAGCGCGATTGGAAGACGCCGCCGAGTTTGACGCGGTTGCGTTTGCAGGCGGCGATCAGCGCGTCGCAGCGTTCGAGCGTGATTTCGAGCGGCTTTTCGCTGACGATGTGCTTCTTCGCGTTGGCGGCGGCGAGTGCGGGTTCGAGGTGCGCACCGGAGGGCGTGGCGATGGTGACAATCTCGAGGCCGGACGTGTGAAGAAATTTGTCGAGGTCGCCAACGCTGACTTCGACGCCGAATTCCTTGGTGAATTTTTCGGCGCGTTCGCCGCCGCTGCGCGAAAACGCGCCGAGCAGGCGGCCGCCGTCCATGGCTTGAATGGCTTTCGCGTGAAAATCAGCGATCGAGCCTAAACCGATAATTCCGAAACCGCGGCCGGCGGACAGGGACATAGTTGGCTCCTATGCGTTGCTTTGCCCGCTCCCTTGCAGTCGCGGCTCGTAAGATTTTGCGATCGACGAAAAGCATTCTTTGCGGAAGGGCATTAATAATCAATGGCTATTTGGTGCGCGTCCAGGATTCGTCGGGATCGAAATTCTTGATGGCTTCGGCGATGCGCGCGGTATTGTTGCCGAAGTCTTTGGCGTAAATCGCGCCGTCGGGGCCGCGCAAAAAAGTTCGTTTCGCGTCGCCGTACTGAGCAGGATAGGCAAGGATGGCGTACTTCGATTTCATCTGGCCGCGCGCGTCGCGGTAGGTGACGGATCCGCCGGGCGCGTGCGCGCCTTGCGCGCTGAGGATGCGGAAGACGTATCCGCCGAAAGGCTTCGCCGGACCGGGCGGCGCTTCGGCGGCGGCGATGGCGTCGCTGCCGAGCATTCCGGCGGATTGGAGGCTGGGGTCGCCGGAGATGCGCGAGGAGTAAAAACTGAATTTATCGCGGTACGATTCTTCGGCGGTTTCGAGCAGATGAATGGTGCTCGGCGCTTTAATTTCGAGGTCGGTCGAGACAAAGCGGTTTTTAAACTGCGGCCAGACCAAGAGCCAGAATAGCACTCCGGCGATGGCGGCCAGCACGAACAAGACGCCGACAGCGAAAACCGCGAGCATGGCGCAGGAGAGGCTTTTTTTTTCCGGCGCGGTGGGCGCTAATCCGACGATGGCTTTAGGAGCAGTGGGCGCGCTTGCAGGCGTGGCGGGCGCGGTGGGCACGCTCGGTGCGGGGGGCGCGATCAACTCAGGTTCGACGATTTTGATGTCAGGATTCGGATCGGGCGGCTGGACGGGCGGAGGATTTTCGGAGGGTTCTTCGATTTCGATAGTGGAAGACGGGATGACGGTGATCGCGCCGCAAACCGTGCAGCGGCCTTTCTTCCCCGCGGCGCTGTCGGGCGCGGCGACCAG
>Ga0209579_10003425_pt1 | contig 11553 bp, 9 predicted proteins | sample Coa_R1_2_FD_187152 | JGI IMG/M metagenome (GOLD analysis project Ga0209579, IMG submission 187152) | Surface soil microbial communities from Centralia Pennsylvania, which are recovering from an underground coalmine fire - Coalmine... | ecosystem: Environmental > Terrestrial > Soil > Unclassified... | reverse complement strand
GATGGACGTACAGTTCCGCACCGAGCATCTCGACGACCTCTACGCTGCCGCGTACCGCGACGTCGATTCTTTCGGTTTCCGCTTCCGCGATCATCGACAACCGCTCCGGACGGATGCCGACCGTGATGCGGTCACCGCCAGCGCGTGCAAGTGCCTCGGCTTGTTTCGGGCTCACGCGAATCCGGGTCGCATCGGCGACGAGCTCGACAGCGCTCGCTGAGCCGGCGACGCGGCAGTCGACGAATCCCATCGCCGGCGTGCCGATGAACGATGCGACGAACCGGTCGATCGGCGCATCGTAAAGCTCGGCCGGCGTGCCGACCTGATGAATGCGTCCATCGTGCATCACCGCGATCCGGTCGCCCATTGTGAGTGCCTCGATCTGATCGTGCGTGACGTAGACCGCCGTCGCGGCCACGGCTCGGTGTACCTTGAGAATCTCCGCCCTCATCTGCACGCGCAGATGCGCGTCGAGGTTCGACAGTGGCTCGTCGAGAAGGAACACCGCGGGGTCGCGCACGATTGCGCGCCCAAGCGCGACGCGCTGCCGCTGTCCGCCGGAGAGCTGTCGGGGTCTCCTCGCGAGGAGGGACTCGATGTCGAGCATCCTGGCGGTGCGGCGCACGTTCTCGTCGATCTGCGCCGACGGCAGCTTTCGCCGGCGCAAGCCGAACGCCATGTTGTCGTACACCGACATGTGCGGATAGAGCCCGTAGTTCTGGAATACCATCGCGATGTCGCGATCGGCGACGTCGACATCGCCGACGGGCACGTCGTCGAAATGAAGCTCGCCGCCGCTCACGTGCTCGAGCCCGGCGATGATGCGCAAAAGCGTCGTCTTTCCCGAGCCCGACGGCCCGACGAGAACGATGAACTCGTGGTCGCCGATCTCGAGGTTGCAATCGGACAACGCGACGACGTCGTCGTAGCGCTTTTCGACATGTCGGATCGAGATTCGCGCCATCAGAAAACCCGGCGCGCGTCACGCACCGGCGAGCGCTCCGGAAGTGAGCCCGCGAACGATCGACCGCTGCACGGTGAAGAAGGCAATCATCAACGGCAGTGTCGTCAGCGTGGCAGCGGCCATCATGCCGCCCCAATCGGTCTTGAACTGACCCGTGAACGTCAGCACCAGCGCGGCGGGCAGCGTCTGTCGCTCGAGCGTGGTGACGAACGTCAGCGGATAGATCAGGTTGTTCCACGCCTCCATGAAGACGAATGTCCCCGTTGTCAGCAAGCCCGGCAGGATCAGCGGCGCGACCACCTTCATGAGGATTTGCAGGCGTGGATAACCATCGACGCGGGCCGCTTCCTCGACCTCTATCGGCACCGCATCGATGAAGCTCTTCATCATCCAGATCGCGAACGGCAGCCCGAACGTCGTGAATCCGACGACCAATCCGACCCGCGTGTCGAGAAGCCTCGCGTCGAGCAGCAGCAGATAGAGCGGGGCGAGCAGCACGACGAGCGGAAGCATGCGGAAGAGGAGCACCCCATACGCAATCGCCCCGCGCAGACGAAAGCGCGCGCGCGACAGCGCGTAGGCTGCGGGCGTTGCAATGACGACCGCGACGACCGCTGTCGCGAGGCAGGTGCCGACCGTGTTTCCGAAAAACAATGCGAAGGGCAGGGACCCGCCGAACAGTCCTTCGTAATTGGCCAGCGTGGCGACGTGTGGCCACGGCGTCGGATGCAGGTTCGCCGCTTCGAGCTCGGTCTTCAACGACGTTGCTACCATCCAATACACCGGCGCCAGGCTCCATGCGAGCGCGAACGCGATGGCGATTGCCTGCGCGAAGCGTGTCGATGTGAGGACGAGCCTTCGTCGACGCGCAACGGCGGCGAGCGGTGCACGTATCGCCTGCGACGCGGACGCCATTTCAGACAACGCGAATCGACCGGACGTAAACGATCGCGAACGCGAGGAGCATCGCAAGCCAGACGACGCCGATCGCCGAGGCATAGCCGAACGAAAAGTTCTCGAACGCCTGCCGGTAGACGTAGACGACGAGCGTCGTCGTGCTGTAGCCGGGGCCGCCCTGCGTCATCGCCCAGATCTTCGCGAAATCGTTGAAGTTCGAGATTGTCATCAGCAGGCTGCCGACGATCAGTGCATTGCGCACGAACGGCAGCTTGATGCGGAAGATCATCGTCAGCCCGCGCGCGCGATCGACCCGTGCGGATTCGAGGACCTCGCTCGGTATGCCGGCGAGCGCAGCGCTCGACAACAGGAAGAAGAACGGCGTCATCGCCCAGATGTTGGCGACCATCACGGCAGGCATCGCGATCGACGCCACGTTGAGCCACGAAATCGGCGCATCGATCGCGCCGATGGCGAGCAACGCCGCGTTGATCGCGCCGCCGTTCTGGAGATACATGTAGCGAAACAGGAACGCGACGACGACGAACGGCACGGCCCACGGCGTGAGCAACAGCGCGCGCAGCACGCGCCCGTGCCGGCCCATGAAGCCTTCGGTGAGAAGCGCAAGTGCAAGGCCGAGCAACGCCGACACCGCGACGCTGCCGAACGTGTACATCGCGCTATTGACGAGCGCCTGCCGGAAAATCGGATCGGCGACGAGCTTCTGGTAATTCGCCGCCGCGACGAAGCGCGGCGCCGCGTTGCCGATCAGGTTGTAGTCCTGAACGGAAAGGACGAGCGTATAGACGATCGGGTAGCCGACGACGATCGCCAACACCGCGAGCGACGGAAGCACCAGAGGATCCAGCCACCGCTGGTCTTCTCCCGTCCGTGATCTCGGGCGCACCCCTCGTCCGCGGGCCATGATCAGCCTTCATCGGCGCTCGAGCTGCTGCTGGATCGATGCCGCGATTCGATCGATCGGTTCGGAGCTCGTCACCGCCTGCTGGACGCCCGCCATGATCGCCGTCGATGCGGACGCGAACTCCGGTCCGAACGGAGGCGTCGTTGCGGTCGGAATGATCGACGCCGTGAAGCTCCTGTAGATCGGCGTGTCGAGCTTCGCGGCGAGCTCGGCATTGGGCGCCTTGACGAGCGGCGGCAGCGACGATTCGGGTCCCATCGTGTAGAGCTTGATGGCTTCGGGCGACGTGGCCAGATACTCGATGAAGGCCCAGGCGGCTTTCTTCTGCTTGCTATCGGCGAACATCACGAGCTGGTGTCCGCCTTCGAACGTATGGGACTTGCCGCTCGGTCCGGCGGGCTGCGTCGTCACGCCCCAGTGCTTGTAGAAATCGGCGTCCGACATCTTGTTCGCGTTCTGGATCACGCCTTGAAGCAGTACCTGGTCCCAGATGAACGCGACCTTGTCCTGTGCCGCGAGCGGCCGGAACTCGCCGATCTTGCGACCTGGATCGATGTACTTGTTCGTCGCGAGGTCCCGCATCCACGAGAGGTAGCGCTTCATCTCCGGCGAATCGGCGTCGGGCTTTCCTCCGCCGATCGGCATCGCGCCGAACGTCGCCATCCAGGGCCAGTTCGATTGCAGCGAGAAGGGACGATTGGTCGTATCGAGCCCGAGCGGAATGACGTCGGGCTGGCTTTTTTTGATCGCGGCCATCGAGGTCATCAACGCGTCGATCGTGCGCGGCGGCTTCTCGGGATCGAGCCCGGCCTTGCTCATCACGGCCTTGTCGTACCATAAACCGGCTGGCGCAAGCGTCCACGGCAACGCGATCAGCTTGTTCTTGTAGTGCAACCAGCCAAGTGCCTGCGGCTTGAGCTCGGTTTTAAGCGCTCCGGTCAGATAGCCGTCGAGCGGCTCGAGCTTGCCGGTCGCGGCGATCACGATCGTGTCGTTCCCGGCGAGCTCCGCGACGTCGGGCGCATTGCCCGACCGGACGCGCAACGCGAGCTGGCGTGCGATGTCCGAAAACGAGATCGCCTCGCTTTTGATCTGGATGTCGGGATGCGCCTTCTCGAAATCGGCGATCACCTTCTCGATTCCGGGCTTGGTCGTGGCTTCGGCCGATGCCCAGTTCGCGAACGTCAGCGTGATCCTGTCGGCGGCATGAATCGAGTTGCAAAAAACGACGCCGGTTGCGGCCAAAGCGGCAAGGACGAAACGACGTAACCAGGCGATCGAATCGAACATGGACGTCTCCGTGGATCGACGATGGCGCGCGAAATGACGCGCGGGTGACCGATAAGATACCGTACGAGCCAGCCGCGCGCCGAAACGATCGACGAACACGGCGGCCACGACATCAAGCGGGTCGTGGCGCCCGATTCGCACCAGGGGCGGTATCGAGCACCGCCGCGCCCACGAGCCGGCCTTCGCGAAGCGCCGCGAGCGCTTCGTTCGCCTGTGATAGCGGAAACGTCGTCACGGTGCTTTCGATGCCTGCGCGTTGCGCGATGTCGATGAATTCGACGCCGTCACGGCGCGTGAGGTTCGCGACCGAGCACACGCGGCGCTCGCCCCACAGGATCACGTAAGGGAACGACGGGATGTCGCTCATGTGGATTCCCGCGCAGACGACGATGCCACCCTTGGCGATATCGCGCAGCGCCTTTGGCACGAGCGCACCGACCGGCGCGAACAGGATCGCCGCATCGAGCTCGCATGGCGGACGCTCGTCGCTGCCGCCCGCCCACACAGCGCCAAGGTCGCGCGCGAATTGCTGCGCGTTGTCGTCGCCCGGGCGCGCGAATGCGAACACGTCGCGCCGTTCGTATCGACATACCTGCGCGATCATGTGCGCAGCGGCGCCGAAGCCGTAGATGCCGATTCGTTTCGCGTCGCCTGCCGCGCGTAACGCCCGGTAACCGATGAGCCCCGCGCAAAGCCAGGGTGCGAGCGCGTGCGCGGAAGGTGCGTCAGGCAGCCGAAAGCAGAAGCGTGGATCGGCGAGCGCGTATTCGGCATAACCGCCATCCACCGTGTAGCCGGTGAAGCTGGCGTAATCGCAAAGATTCTCGCGACCGCTGATGCAGTAGCGACATACGCCGCACGTTTGTGCGAGCCACGGTATCCCGACGCGCTCGCCGGTTTGCAGGTCGCGCACTTCCGATCCGGTCTCGACGACGAGGCCGACGATTTCGTGGCCGGGGACCAGCGACCGTTTCGCATTCGGCAAATCGCCGTCGACAACGTGGAGGTCGGTCCGGCACACGCCGCACGCCTGCACCTCGACCAGCACCTGGCCAGGTCCGGGCCGCGGTACGGCGCGCTCGACAAGCAAAAGCGGTGCGCCGACCGTTTCGAGCTCCATTGCACGCATCATCGATCACACCGATTGGCTATGATTCGCCGGTTCCGGCGCCACCGGCGCCCCTTCGTCGTCCGTTCATGGGAGTCGAGTTTTTCCTCGTCGGCTGTACGCTCGTGCTCGCGGCGCTGCTGTCCCTGGTGCTGTTCGAGCCGGGTCTTCGCTACCGCATTGCAACGCCCGTGTCGCGCGCCGGCACGGGCGAGTTGCTCGACCTGCTGAGCTCGATCACCGATTCACCGATACGACACGCGCAGGGCGTGGAAGTGCTGACGAACGGGGATTGCTTCTACGAATCGGAGCTCGAGGCGATCCGCGCGGCTCGTTCGAGCATCCACATCGTCGCATTCATTTTTCATCGAAGCGAGATCGGCGATCGCTTTCTCGCCGCGTTGAGCGAGCGCGCCCGCGCGGGCGTTGCCGTGCGCATCGTCGTCGACGCGATCGGCAGCTTCCCGACGCCGGATCGCTATTTCTATGGTCTGCGCGCAGCGGGCGGATCGGTCGCGTGGTACCAGCCGATCCGCTGGTACACGCTGAAGCGCTTCAACAACCGCACGCACCGCGAGATCGTCGTCGTCGACGGTCGCGTCGGTTTCGTCGGCGGCGCGGGGATCGCATCGCACTGGTTTCGGCCCCCGCGCGATCTCGCGTGGCGCGATACGATGCTGCGCGTGGAAGGCGGCCTCGTGGCCGGGCTTCAAGCCGCGTTCGTCGAAAACTGGCTCGAAGCGAGCGGCGAGATCCTGGCCGATCCGGCGTTGTTTCCACGCTCCGATCTGGAAGAGGGACCGGTGGCGGGCCTCGTCGCAATCGGCACGCCATCGCCTGCGCGCTCGTCGCGTGCGCGCATCCTGTTCGAGGTGCTTCTTGCCGGCGCACGCGAGACGCTCGACATCAACTCGCCTTACTTTCTGCCCGACTCGAGCGCACGGCGGGAACTGATCCGGGCCGTTGCGCGCGGCGTTCGCGTTCGCATCGTCGTGCCGGGCCGGTTCAACAACCATCCGATCGCGCGGCGCGCGAGCCGACGTCGCTATGGCGAGCTACTCGAAGCGGGCGTGGAGATCTACGAATACGAGCCCGGCATGATCCACGCGAAGATCATGATCGTCGACGGCTTGTGGTGCGTCGTTGGATCGACGAACTTCGACAGCCGCTCGTTCGATCTCAACGACGAAGTGAATATGGTGGTCGCGAATCAGGACCTTGCGGCGAGGCTCGCCGTCGATTTCGATCGGGACCGCGCGCAGACCAGTCGTGTCACGCTCGCACAGTGGCGAGAACGCCCGCTTGGCGAGCGCGCGCTCGCTTCGCTAGGGTTCCTGCTCGAGCGGCAGGAGTAGCCGCAAGCGGGAGCGGAGCACCTTGACCCGCGCATTGCACGGGCGTAGCGTTTTTGTCCGCGGCAGGGCTTCGCGGGCCGGGTTCTTTCTTCAAACCTCGCGTGAGGTCGTCATGTGCAAACGATTCGTCGCCGGCCTTGTTCGGCCATGCTCATCCGTCGTTGTCGCGATTCTCGCAGTGCTCACGACGCTTGCATGGGCGCAGCCCCAAGCGACCGCTGCCGACGCGCTGCTCGCGATCGATCAATCGCGTGCGAGCGTGGTCGAGCGCATCGTCGATGCGCGGGGACCGACACTCGCCAAGTCGAGCGAGTACGAGATTCTTCCCCAAGGCTCGACGTTCGGCAGCACGGCGACGATGGTGTACGTGGGCACGATCGCGTTCAACACGGTGTCGACGACGGCAAAGATCAATCCGGCGAGCAACGAGATCAGCGTGCAGGCGCGCGATGGGGGCGCGAACCTGGCGACGGATGTCGTCGGTTACTTTGCCGCGCCGAGCGGCAATGGCGGCAAGTTCTTCGAGCAGGGTGGCAACGCGTTTGGGACGACGGCGACGATCGGAACGACGGATAACCAGGCGTTGAGCGTTCTGGTCGACAATCAACCCACGCTTCGGCTCGCCGCGGTCACCGCCGAAGACACGACAGACGCCGTGAATGTCATTAACGGCTCGCCACTGAACACGGTCGATCCAGGTATTGTCGGCGCCACAATTTCGGGCGGCGGCGCAACGTTCGAGGGAACTTCGGCCGCCCATCACGTTACCGGGTTCTATGGCACGATCGGCGGTGGATTCCGGAATTCGGCCGGCGGCAGTGACACGGTGGCTGGAAAAGCCGAGAACATGGCGAAGGGCGGAGAAAGTTCGGTCGGTGGCGGCATCGGCAATATCGCAAGTGTCGCTTCGGCGAATGTCAGCGGCGGAAACGATAACGTCGCAAGCGGATTCTGGAGCGCGGTGGGCGGGGGGCAAGGCAACGGCGCCAGTGGCGACCAGTCGACGGTGCCAGGAGGACGGTTCAACACGGCAAGCGGGGCTTCGAGCTTCGCAGCGGGCAACCGAGCCAAGGCAACGACGGATGGCTCGTTCATCTGGGCCGACTCGCAGGATTTCGACTTCCAACCATCGGTCGACAATTTCTTCGGCGTGCGCGCCACCGGCGGCGTCGGCTTCACCGTCGCGATCAATCCAACGAACGGCGCCGTAACCCAGTTCTGCAACCTGTTGCCGGGAACGCCGAGTTGGCAGTGCACGAGCGATCGCAACGCGAAGGAGAACTTCGTGCCGGTCGACGGCATGGACGTGCTCGCGCGCGTCGTTGCGATGCCTATCTCGACGTGGAACTTCAAGGGCGCGGATCCTTCGCTTCGCGCGATAGGTCCGACGGCGCAGGATTTCTACGCCGCGTTCCATCTCGGCAACGACGACAAGAGCATCGCCACGAGCAATCTCGCCGGCGTCGCGCTTGCGGCGATCCAGGGTCTATATCAGACGATGCGCAGGAAGGACGATCAGATCGCCGCGCAGGGCCAGGCGATCGCGCGGCTCACGGGAGAAGTAGCGGCGATGCGCGGCGAGCTCGACCGGGCGATGCGGACGCTCACGCGAAACGGAACGTTGCGTTAGCGAAGCGAATCGACCGGTGGTCGCACGCGGTCGGCGCGCTGCCATCAATCGCATCGCTTCATCGCGATCACATAGATCTTTGCAGGTCGATCGCTTTCATTACGAAGGTCGTGCGGAGTCAGTCCCGGTAGCCAATAGGCGTTGCCCGCCTTCAGAGATTGGCGTCCAGTCGGGCTCGAAACCACGACTTCGCCATCCGCGACGATACCCACTTCGCCCGGAACGCCGGAGTGTTGGCCCGTTCCCTGACCCGGAACCAGCGTCACGAGCTCGATATAAACGCCCGACGTGTTCAGTACCGCGACCGAGCCTGCCCCCTGCGCAGCGACGAGCGAGGTGCACAAACCGACCGCGATGCCGGCCATGAAGAAAAACGTCTTTTTCAAGAGACCGCACCTCCGCAATCAGTTCACTTGATTCTACGGCGACTCGCCTTCGGCGACTTGATGTGATCGAAAGCCGCAAGGCGCCGAGCCCCGCGACCTTCGCATAACGACGCTCATTCGACGATCGGCTGAGCGATGATCCATAAGCTCATCATCGTATACGCAATCATCAATACGAGCATCGGGAACTGGCTCCGTATCGCCACGCGACGATCGTCGAAACGACGAAGCGCCACGATGTGCGCCAAAGATACCGCTGCCACATGGCCGAGCACGATGGCGACCAGCGACGTATACCACACGAAGCGGGCGCCCACGATGCCGATGTCCGGTCGAAAATGGGCAGTGCCGAGAAGGTTCCATCCGAATCCGAACGGATCGGAGGCCAGACGGATCAACAACTGTCCCTGGATCAGAAAGTAACTCAGGTAATGGGCAACGAGATAGGCGATCGCAATCGGCACCAATGTCAAGACAAACGCCCGACCCGTTTCCTCGGGCGTCATCCGATTCTCGGAAGCGTTCGCGATCAACGTTGCCACGAGGCGGTAGACCGCGATGAAAGCGAGACAAAAAACCAGGAGGCCAACAGTATTGATAATCGCAAGACGCGAATCCCCCAACACCGGTAGCGCCACGTAAAGAGCGCTTTCGATGCGCTGCCAAAGTGGGGTCGCCATGAAGCCGTCGAAGGTTACCGTGGAAAGCATGACGATGACGAACACGGAAAAAGACGGGCTTATGTCTTCGTGGTCGACCAACCCGGCGCCCGGCGGTCGCAATATCAACGTACGCTGCGCGCGTCGATAGCGGCGGAATCGGCCCGACGTTTCACCAGAACCGGTTTCGATACGGATGTCGGTCGGCCCGAACTTCGACAGAACGCCAAACGCCAGAGCGAAGGGATCCGCGTGTGTCAGCCATGTGCTGCGACCGAAAATGAACATTCCTGTCCAGGTGAGGACCGAGAATCCAATGGCCAACCAAGCGAGGTGCGAGGGAATGGATCGACCTTCCCAGATCAGCTCCATCCAGGCAAAGGCGATGAACAAAGCGATCCCCGGCCAGACTCCGACGCTTTGCGGCCACTTGACTGTCGATCTTCGTGGCGCCCGCCATTTCGACACTATCCGCTCGCACCAATCGAATATCGCCGCCCATGGATTGACGATGGACCAGACGTTGCCGACGAAAGCCGACAGGTAGGAAAAGCCGACCCACCATGCGATCCAGATTGCAGTGGGTGCAACATTCCGGGTCGGTGTCTGGTCTCCGATGATTCCAGCGGCCACGACCAGGATGAGCGCTGCGACCGCGAAGACCTGTGCAACGAGGCGGATCTTCGGGCTGGCGAAGCCGTTGTCTATTTGCCACCGAAGGACATTTGGTTGCGCAGGAGCTTCAACCACGGCACTCGCGCGAACGGCAATCGATATGACAACAAAGGACAACGCGATTGCGCCGGCGGCTCCGATGATCCAAAGCGTCAGCGGAAGCGGCAGGTCGTAGCGCATGCCGAACCCGTGCCCATATACAGGCACGGAGAAGAGCGCGGCTAGCGAGGCCAACAGGCGGCCCGGTCGCCTAAAGCGTCGGCTGCGCAACCCTGCTGGCAACGCGAGGTGCCCGCTATCGTGGTCGAACTTCCAGGTACGCAAGAGGCCGTTGCTCGAGAGGTTCCCTGAAATGGATCTCGATGGGAAAGCGACCCGTCGCTGTCGCGGCAAACCGCAACGACGTGACAACGTCCGGCACGACGTCGCGCTCGATGTCGTAGCCATGCAGATCGACCTGCACGGGTTTGTCAGAGCTCACACGAATTAAGCAACGTGCGTCCGACGTATGTGAATCGCGTACGAGGTCCCGTGAACGATCCGACAGATGAGATCACCGCCCGCGAAACGCCTGAATCTTTGCGTTCACCTGTCGCACAGCATGCTCGAGCGTCGAAATATCCTTCGCAGGCAGATACATGGCGGGCAGTTCCCACACCTGCTTCAAGGAGAACAGAGGGTCGGCCGGCGCAATCTGTACGTAGGCAACGAGGTCGTTTCCGCTGCCCACAGTACCCATTCGCACCGAGTCTGCATGGAATTCAGTGTCAACGAGTTGAACGGACGAATCACCGCCCCCGGAGGATACCGATTTACCCATTTGCGCTAGCGCGGCCGCCAGCACGGGCACTTCGTCTTCATCGAGCAATCCCGCCCCAAGCGGATACAGCGTGTTTCCCGAACCAGCCGACACCGAGAGAACGACACTCATTGCCATGTGCTGCCGGCTCGGTTGACCGACCGGGTAGGCGCGAAGCAACTCGAGGCGCATTTCACCCGCCCGGGTGTTCGGGGCCGGGTTTGCGGGAGCGAGACCCGCGAAGGTGGGCGTTTTGACCGAGGGAAACGGCACTGTGGCGATGGTATAGAACTCGCGTACGCATGGAATGCAATGCGTCTGAACGAAGTCCTCGAATTGTGTAAACACCTGCGGCAGCGCACCGGGGCCCGGGGGAACGTTAGTTGCGCCAGCGACGTTGCTTTGCGCGCATACGAGGGCGATGAACGCGACCCGTGCGAAGTTCAGCGTGCGGCATGAAAGTGGCATGAGTCTTCGCATACGATGCCTGTATCGATTGAGGGGAAGTGCAAGGAAATGAGACGAGCGTGCCGACGTGGCGTCGAACTTCGATGAATCGTGGAAAGCCGACCGTCTCAGTCTGCGCAATCGGCCGGCGCGGCACTCGCAAATGGTAGAGCGCGTGCAGCGGGAGGTCAAGTTCGTGCCTGCTGTCATTTGTTGACGGAAGCACTTCGCCGTCCGAGACAGTCGTTTCTTCTTGCACGCTCTGTCGCTCTTTGCGTAATTTCGTCGACCTGCTTCGACCCGATTCACCAACAACGACACGTCGCCGCTTCTTCCTGGCTAAACTTGCAATCGCTTTGATGTCGAGCAGGCGCAGCGCGGACCATTGCGCTGCAGTCGCTTGTCGCTTTGATACCGG
>Ga0209579_10003424_pt1 | contig 11556 bp, 9 predicted proteins | sample Coa_R1_2_FD_187152 | JGI IMG/M metagenome (GOLD analysis project Ga0209579, IMG submission 187152) | Surface soil microbial communities from Centralia Pennsylvania, which are recovering from an underground coalmine fire - Coalmine... | ecosystem: Environmental > Terrestrial > Soil > Unclassified... | reverse complement strand
ATCACCTCCACTTCAGGCCGCACCAATCCCTGATCCTCGACTTGCTCCTCGCTGCGGAGCCGGGTGCAACGGTCGACGCCGGCTTCGAGGCGCTGCGGGAGAAGTGGCGATCCTTCGGCAGGATCGCGCCGATCGATCCTCCTCGGGGCTTCAAAGGGGAACTGCGCGAATACCAGCGGGCAGGGCTCGGATGGCTGGGCTTCCTTCGGGAGAACGGCCTGGGGGGCGTACTCGCCGATGATATGGGATTGGGCAAAACCGTCCAGGCCCTGGCCCATCTCGAGTTCCGTCGACAGGCGGGCGCGGGACCTTCGCTCGTCGTCATGCCCCGGTCCCTGCTCCACAACTGGAAGGTCGAAGCGGCGCGGTTTGCGCCCCAGCTGCGCGTCTTGGAGCATTGGGGTCCGGACCGGGCAAGGGACTCCCGGTCCTTCGACAATACGGACCTCGTGCTGACCACCTACGGCACTCTGCGCGCCGATGCTCCCTTTATCAAGGATCGGACCTTCGATTGCGTGATCTTGGACGAAGCGCAGTCGATCAAGAATGCCGGTACCGCCACCGCAAAGGCGGCCCGGCTCCTGCAGGGGAAGCAGCGGCTGGCCCTGAGCGGCACCCCGATCGAGAATCACCTGGGCGAACTCTGGAGCCTCATGGAGTTCCTGAACCCGGGGCTCCTGGGCACCGGGGCTCACTTTCGGAGCGCGCTGGAAGCCCAGGGGACCGACAGCTCCGAGGGGCGGGCAACCATCGCGCGAGCGCTCCGGCCCTTCATCCTGCGCCGGACGAAAGACCAGGTCGCTTCCGAATTGCCGGCCCGCACCGAGCAGACCGTTCTGGTCGAGCTCGATCGATCCGAACGCGCGCGGTATGACGAGCTGAAGGCCCACTACAAGCAATCGCTCCTCTCGGGAGGCAAGGCCTGGAGCAAGGCGAACTTCAATGTCCTTGAGGCGCTTCTCCGGCTACGGCAAGCGGCCTGCCATCCGGGGCTCCTGGATCCCGCATGCCGGACCTTGTCCAGTTCGAAGCTCGAAGCCTTGCTCGTCTATTTGAGGGAAGTGGTGGAGGAGGGCCGCAAGGCGCTCGTGTTCTCCCAATTTACAAGCTTCCTGAGTATCGTGAAGAACTCCCTCGATGCGGAGAGCATCCCGTACTCGTATTTGGACGGCAAAACGAGGGACCGGGCGGCGGCGGTGGACCGATTCCGGACCGATCCTGAGTGCAAGCTCTTCCTGATCAGCCTGAAGGCCGGGGGCCTGGGTCTCAACTTGACCGAGGCCGAGGTGGTGTTCCTGCTCGATCCGTGGTGGAATCCTGCCGTTGAAGCGCAGGCCATCGATCGGACGCATCGGATCGGGCAAACGCGTCCCGTGTTCGCCGTTCGGCTGGTCTCCAAGAATACGGTCGAAGAGAAGGTTCTGGATCTTCAGCGCTCCAAGCGGGACCTTGCCGACGCCATCCTGGGCGCCGAGAGCAAGGGGCTGGCGAATTTGACTCAGGAAGATCTGGAGCTTCTCTTGGCCTGAACTTCGGACCATCCTTCGCCCGAACGACGGCCCGATGAGCCGGCAGTTTTAGGAATTCCGGAGGAAGGTCTTCTTCAATCGAGCCGCCATATTCGGATAGAATAAACGACGATGATCTTCTCAGGCTCAAAGCAAAAGCACTTCTACGAGTTCTTCGAGAAGGCCGGAGAGAATAACCAGCAGGCGGCTCAACAACTCCTCGACTTCTTGACCCAGTTCGACCATCTCCAGGAGAGGGCTCAAAAGATCAAGGATCTGGAACACGTGGGGGACCATCTGACCCACGACGCCATGGACAAGCTCAACAATACCTTCATCACCTCGATCGCGCGGGAGGACATCCGGGAACTGGCCAGTCGTCTGGACGACATCGTGGACATGATCGATGAGGCTGCGAACCGTATTGTGATGTACCGCATTGAAAAGACTCAGGAGGATGCCAAGGTCCTTGCCGAGATTCTCCTCCGCGCCACGGGCCTGGTTGTCAAAACACTACCGCTCCTGCGGAATATGAAGAACAGCAAGACCATTCTGGCCCAGTGCCGGGACATCGCGGCGGTGGAGAAGGAAGCGGATCGTGCTTCCGAGCAGGCGCTCGCCAGGCTCTTCGAAACGACCGGACATCCCGAGCACATCATCAAGTGGAAGGACATCTACGAAGTGTTGGAAACCGCCTGCAATCACTGCAAGCACGTGGCCAACGTCATCGAAGAAATCGTTCTAAAGAACCAGTAGGTCCTGTTCATCCTGGACTGGTACTGCTCCGAGGTTCAGTCGCTTAGTCTGTCAACGATCAGGCGGCTCCCTTCGGGTCATTCCTTGGGATTCTTCCATTCCGTGCCACAGAACTTCTCGACCTCTTTCCTCAACGCAGTTCCCATCAGCGGCCGGAGCTTCCTTATCTCCCGTTGTTTCCCCGATTAGATTCTCAGCAACGACGTGAGGCAGTACTGATGAAGGCCCGCCCGAAGAGCCCGATGGGGAAGGCCATCCGGTATGGCCTGGTAGCGACCCCGGTCGGTTCGGCATCTCTCCGGCCATTGTTCAGGTCGCGACGATTTCGCCCGTGGGGGTGGTCCTGCCGGATAGGCGGAGGGACATGGACCGGCTGACCTACGGAGTCACATTCAAAGTGACCTTCACCGGGACGGAAAAGGTAAAACCTGGAACGGTCGCGGTGATCTGTGCCTCAGCCGAATAAAGCCCGGGAGACAACCCCGGCGGCTGGTAGAGAGCCCCTGTATTGAGCCAGGTGCCGTCATTACCGCCCCAAATAATGAGTTCCGTCCCTGTCCACCGCATGACGTGCGCCGATCGTGGTGAGGGCGCCCCGACGTTCGTCATAGGGACCCAAGTATCCGTCACCGGGTTATAGCGGCTTCCGTCCCCCTGATCGTTACCCCCCCCGATGTCGCCTCCCCAGATGATCATCTCCCGGCCCGTCCAAGCGCCGGTGATGTGACTCCGGGCTGTAGGAGCACCCACCAGGCTGGTCGTGCCGGTCCAGGTATCGGTGGCCGGATCGTAGAAATATCCGGTGTTGAACTTCCCGGGGTTTTCGCCTCCCCAGACGATCATTTGTGTCCCTGTCCACACCGCAGCATGACTCCCCCGGGCAGGAGGTGCATTGACCAGGGAAGTCGTCCCGACCCAGGTATCCGTTGAGGGATCGTAAATGCCGCCGTTATTCTTGTAGGTATAGTTGAGACCGTCACCGCCCCACACGATCATGTACCTCCCGGTCCAGATTGCGCTGTGGCCGGCCCGAGGTGAGGGGGCTCCCACTGTGGAAGTGGGAGTCCACGTGTCGGTGGCAGGATTGTAGCGGGCTCCCGTGTTGTATGCCACCTGAGCCGCCCCGTTTGAGAAGAGGTATCCCCCCCATAGGATCATCTCCGTGCCGGTCCAGACTGCTGTAAACCCCCAGCGTTGGCTCAGCATTCCCACGGTCGAGGTAGCGCCATACCAGGTGTTCGAAACGGGGTCGTAATACTTGGCTGGCACCGTCGGATCCCCGTTCCAGATGAGAAGAGGGCATTGGACCCAAGCACCCCCTCCTCCCGGAGTATTCGAGTCAACAAACGGTGCTCCGACGGTCGAGGTGGCTCCCAGCCACGCTTCCACCTGAGACGTCCCATTCACTCCGAAGGACAAGGTGGCGGACTCCTGGGGGGAGAGCACGCCGGACGAAGGCGAGACGGACAGCCATGACTGATTCGAGGTTGCCGACCAACTGAGAGAGTCTTGGAGAAATCTTCCGGCCCTAAGCAGAATGGACTGGTTGGGCGGGCTTGCGGCTCCCGACGGCACACTGAACGAAAGTGCGTTTGGCGAAACGGTCAGGAGATCATGCGCGCGACGGCACCCGTTGGTGGCGAGGAGACTGACGAAGCTGCACAGGATCCAGCGGCCCCCAAGGGTGCGGCGGCTCATTCTCACCTGGATCAATTTAGCATGAACCTAAGCCTCATAGCTATCCATTGCCGACCCCAGCCTGACACCCATCCTTCTTGGTATCCCCCCGAGAGCCCCGAGAAGCCCCATGCCGGCAGTCAGCGCCGGACTGAGCGCGCTCCGGCCGGTACACTGAAGGCCACGCTGTCTTTCATTTTCCACAACTAAGCAGTGGCTCTTTCGCCTGTTGCGCAAATCCTCACGCGCACTCCAAAGCTGAGCGAGCATCTAGAGAGTGTCATCCCGACAGGCAAGGTGCGGGTGCGGTTCCGAGCGAATGCGGTAAGTTCAGGCGAGGAACCAAGGTCTCGAGAGCGCCGCCCCGTGAGGCGCAGAATCTTCCTGACGTGATCCGCACCGCTGCGTCGCGCTGAGGTCAAGTCTCCGTGAGTCCCTCGGATCCAGAATCGCCTCGAGGGCCTGGATCCGATGTCGGACCCTGCACCAGGTGAAGTCCCGCCAAGAGCAGTGCTCCTAGCCCGTACATGACTCCGAACCCGGGCGCCGCGGCCAGGCCGAACGTGTTCTCGACACCCGAGGGCGTCAACCGATAGGCATGAATGAGGCCCACCATCGACAGCGCGGAGGCGGCGAGTGCCCAGGCGGACGCCCGGAGAAAACGCTTCTCCACGATGTACACCAGGATCGCGGAAAGGAGCATGGAGCTCAGAAGAAAGCCCTGAGAAAGCGAGATCACGCCGTGAATCGAGAGGTCGCTTGGGATGAATTTGGGCGCAGCCTGATACAGCGAGGATCCCGCCGCGCGGAGCGCGCTCTCGATCAGGACCAGCGCCCATGCGGCGAGAGCAGGAATCAGGCCCACGGCCACGGCAAGGGCGTGCGCTCGCGGAACTTCCTGGAATGCCTGTGCCGTGATGATGACGCCGATCCAAAGAAGGATCCCCATGGTCGCCTCAAGCGGGATGACCTTGAGAATCAACGGCACTCCTCCCAGGAGGCAAAGGATCGTGATGACGGCTCCGTTGAGAACGGAGTAGCCGCTTCGAGCCCCCATCGCCTTCCAGGCCGGATGGCCGATGTAGATCGTGGTCGGAAAGGCGCTTCCGAAGCACGCCGCCGCCAGGGTTCCCAGGCCGTTGGCCAGGAGCGAGGGTCTCGTGTCGTATCGGTCCCCCGCTGCTTCCGCGCTTTCCAGATTCTGAAGCGATCCCAGCACGGTAAAAAGCCCCATCGGGAAGATGACGGCCATGTATTTCCATCCCGCCTTGCTGAACAGCAGCGCGAACGCATCGCCCGGCACGGGAACCGGCAGGTGAAAACCCAGCGAGACGGGGTCGGCCGGCGGTTGGAACGAGGGGAGGCCCGCCGCCCGCAGAATCCAGGCCAGGGCGGTCCCAAGAATCACGGCGGCGAGACCTCCGGGGATTCCCAGGGGAAGACGCAGGTGGGAGGAATAGGTCGCGAGAATCAGGATCATCGGGAGGAGCGCGATCCACGGAGAGGCGAAAATCTGGAACACGAAACCCATGGAGATGAACGTCAGCGCGATTCCGGCAAGGGCGGAGAGGAGCGCCGCACGGGGCGTGTGTCGGCGCAGCCAGTCGCCCACAAAGGCTCCCACAATCTCGAAGAGTCCGCTGAGAAGGCAGGCGAAGAGTCCCACGCGCCAGGTCAGGATCGGGTCCTTGGTCTCCTGGTACACGGGGCCCATGATGAGAAAGACAAATGCCAGGAGGCTCGGGGTATTGATCCCGTAGGGAAGTGCCGTCGCATCGGGACGGCCGGTTTTCCTGGCCTGATACGCGTAAAAGAGATTCCCCACGAGAATCGAGACCGCGGCGCCCGGGAGTATCCGTCCCGCGACCAGTTCTGCGGGCAATCCGCAGACCCCGGTGGAGAGGACTTGGATGAGCATCAGCTGGAGGAGGTTGTCGATGAACAGACCGAAGAATCCATCGACATCGCCCTTGACGAACCATCGTCCTAGCATGAGGCGGCATTATAAAGATCCGCCCCGCAGAACCACTAGAGTCTGAACACCGGGATTCCCAAGAGCCGGGGTACTTCGGGGTCCACTCTTCGGGGACCCGTCAGCGGGAATGGACCTCCCGTGAGGCCCCCGGTGTCCCGGGTGTCAATCCCGCTGGACCCGGGTCGTTCTGGACCGCTATCCTGTCAGCATGTCGGAACTCGCATCCCCGCGGGAGAGGGTCCTCATCACCGGAGCCTCGGGGGGAATCGGTGAAGCCTTCGCGAGACTCTTTGCCGCCCGAAGCTATGACCTCGTTCTGGCGGCCCGGAGCGGCGAGAAACTGACCCAGCTCTGCACCCAGCTTTCGGATGGCCACCAGATTCGGGCCGAGTCCATCGCCGCCGACCTCTCCACCCCCTCCGGAGTCGAACAGCTCCTTGCAGATCTCAAGGCCAAATCCCTCCAGATCGATATCCTCGTCAATAACGCGGGATTCGGCACCTTCGGCCTCTTTGCCGATGCGGATCTACAGGAGCAACTGTCGCAGATTCAGGTCAATGTCGCCGCGCTCACCCATCTCACCAGGGAGCTGCTGCCCGGAATGGTCCGCCGGGGACGCGGTAAAATCCTCAACGTCGCCTCGACGGCCGCCTTTCAACCCGGTCCCATGATGGCTGTCTATTACGCCACCAAGGCGTACGTGCTCTCCTTCTCGGACGCCCTTCGGAATGAGGTCGCCGGATCCGGGGTCACCGTGACCTGTCTGTGTCCGGGGCCGACCCGTACCGAGTTCATGGCCCGGGCGAGGATGGGCAATCCCGCCGTATTGTCCAAAAGCCGAGTGATGATGGACGCCGACGAAGTGGCGCGCCGGGGTTTTGAGGGGCTTCAAAAGGGGCGCCGCCTCGTCATCCCGGGCTTCCTGAACAAACTGATCGCCTACTCGACGCGGTTGGGATCCCGGGGCCTCAGTGCGCGCGTCGTGCGCCGGATCATGAAGGGCATCGACGCCACCAGGAGCCGCACGTGACTCGGCCCCCCGATTCGTCCGGAATGCCCTCGCTTGGGCTGAAGCAGTCCTGGTACGTGGCCTGTGGGTCCGAGCTCCTGGGTCGGAAGGCCTTGGCCTGCACGGTCTTAGGGCAGCCGATGGTTCTCTTCCGCGGGACCGATGGCAACCCCACGGCTCTTCTGGATCGCTGCGCTCATCGGAACGTTCCGTTGTCGATCGGGACGCTGGTCGACGGTCGGATCGAATGCCGGTATCACGGATGGCAGTACGGCACGAATGGCCGCTGCGAGAAGATCCCGGGGCTGTGCGATGGATTCGACCGGATCGCACGACAGGTCCCGCATTTCGCGACGGTCGAGGAGAACGGCCTGGTCTGGGTTTACGCAACTCCGGATGAGACGCCGTCGACCCGGCCCTTTGCTCTGGCTCCCCTGGAGACGGGGACGACGGAAGTGCGCCGGGCCGTGGCCGTGGAAAGCCCGCTCCATGCGGCGCTCGAGAATGCGCTGGATGTTCCTCATACCGCGGTGCTCCACCGGGGCCTCTTTCGAGGGGACCGCGTCCCCCGTCGCATCAAGGCAAGGGTGTCCCGGACTCCCGATGGCGTTCAGGCGGAATATCTCGGCGAGCCTCGCCCCGAGGGGCTCGCGGCCAAGCTGTTGGCGCCGTCCGGCGGCATCGTGACGCATGTCGACCGCTTTGTCCTGCCCTCCATCGCCCAGGTCGAATACCGCCTGGGAGCGGACGCCCACTTTCTGGTGAATTCCCTCTGTACGCCGGTGGACGAGTACCTGACGCGAATCCACGTGGTCATCGCGTTCCGGACCCGCCTCCCGGGGTGGTTGATGAAGCCGTTGCTCACGCCGCTGGCCAACCGCATCTTCAAACAGGACGCGGGCATCCTGCGGGCGCAGTCCAGTTCGCTCCGGAAATTCGGGGGCGAACACTATACGTCGACCGCCATCGACGTCCTGGGCCTGCAGATCGCGCGTCTGCTCCGTCATCCCGACGCCGGGGCCGCCGACGTGGAAGACCGTCCGGAAGACTGGTCGCGCGAGATTGAGCTCGAGGTGTGACCCTGCGGTCGCTGCACGAGGACTCGATCGTCATCGATCTCCACACCGATTCCCTCATCCAGGTTCGGGCGGTGGGGTACCGCCTGGAAGTCCGACATCACAACCCGATTCTCGAGCGCCTGGGGTTCTATCACGCGGACCTGCCGCGGCTGCGCGAGGGAGGGGTGACCGGTCAATTCTTCGGCGTGGTCACGGTCCCGGTTCCCGAGGCCGGCTGCGCGGCGGCCTGCCAGCGCCAGATCGCCGCGCTTCGGAGCCTGACCGAGGAGCAGGGACTGATCTGGGGACGCACCGCTGAAGACGTCCGGCGGGCGAAACGGGAAGGGTCGCTGGCCGTCTTCACGGGGATCGAAGGCGGTCACAATCTGGAAGGGAAGATCGAGCATCTCGAGGAGTTCTCGCGGGCCGGGGTGAGGTACCTGGGTTTGGCGCATTTCACGTCGAACGCGATCTGCTCGCCATCCGGCGGAACAGGGGCGAGCGCCACAGCGCCGCTGACGGACTTTGGACGGGCGGTGATCGGGACCATGAATCGCCTGGGGATGATCGTCGACCTGGCGCACGTGGGGAGGGCGGCGTTTCTCGAGGCATGCAGACAATCGTCCCGCCCCGTCCTCGTGAGCCACACCGGGATTTCGGGGGCCTATCCCCTGTGGCGGAACGTGGATGACGAGCAGCTCCGCGCGGTCGCTCGGTCGGACGGCGTCGTGGGAATCATCTTCGCCTGGCGGTACCTCGGCGCGCGGAGGCAGGGGGTGGACATGCTCGCGCCGCACTTTGACCATGTCCGGAAGTTGATTGGGTCCCGTCATCTCGCGATTGGGAGCGACTTCGACGGGGCGATCGAGCCGGTGCGTGGATTGGAGAACGTCTCGCGGCTACCGGAGGTGACGGCGTTGCTTCAGCGGATGAGGTGGAGCGAACAGGAGATCCGGGAGGTGCTGGGAGAGAATGTGCTCCGGGTTCTGGAGGCTCATGAATCGTGAGGACCCGGGGTCGGGTCTGAATACCCCCGTTTTCGGCATCCCTTCCAGGCAGACGCCTCGCGCCGTCCTCATTTTCCCCCCGTCCAGGATCTTCCCATGAATCGGCCTGGACTGCCGGAGAGCACCCGCAGCGCTCTTTGGACATTGCGGTCGCGCGCTTCGGCGGATTTCAGCCCGGAGAAGTAGCGAAGGATTTCCTTTTGGCGGCTTGGACTCAAGGCTGTCCACGCTCGCCTCGCCTCCGGAGTTCTCTTGAGCGGCACCCGGAACCAGTCCGGCATCGGATGCAGCGGCCCGTTCCGGTAGGTCGGGTCGAACCAAAGCCCCACCTCCACTCGGTCGCCCACGGTCGTCGCTGAAGTCTTGCGGACCATGCCGTGCAGGTACAGATAGAAGCTTCCGTCGCCCCTCGGCATCATGTTGATCCGCCATGGAGGATTCGGCTGGCCATTGATCGTCACCAGCACCGGCATGGGCTTTTTCCACCCGGCCCGGACGACTCGGGCACGTGCGGCACTGACGAGAACATACGGATTGATGTTGCGGATCCCGATCCTGGCCTTGAATCGGAGCGATGCCATGCCCGGCAGGATAGGGGATCGGGGATGAACGGTAAAGTCCACCGGCGACTTTCTCTCGAGATCCTTCGCCGCCCGAAGACTCGACGGCTCCTCGATCCGGGATCGAACGGGAGCACCCGGACAAATTGAGGGGTATAAGTCATGGGTTGCACCATGGGCGCTGGGCCGCGGACTTCCGATCCCTCTCACTTCCCATGTCTGGACCTGGTCGCTCGGGTACTTGGATATGCGGGAACCCTGTGGCCGGTGGAGAGGCTGCGGGAGACACCCTGGTGACGGGTCGGGATCCCCGTCCAACGTCGAGCGGGTCTTGGAGGGAATGGTATGGGGATCTCTCTTGCTGTCGCGTTCCTGGCGCTCCTGGGCGCCGATCAGGAAACCGAAGACGCCCTCAAGAGCTTCGACAAGGGCTACAGGAATCCGGATGCCCACGCTCGGGCAGGGGCCGTTGCGGAGTTGGCCCGCACGCAGACCCTCCCGATCATGTCCAAATTGTCCGACCTTCTCACGTCCGATGAGCCGCCGGTCCGAATCGCCGCCGCCAAGGGGCTCGGGGATTTCAAGGAGAACAAGCCCAAGGCCACCGCCGTTCTCGCGTCCGCTCTGGGCGTCGACGCCAAGGAATTCGACGTCGCTGCGGCCATTTTGACGGCCCTGGGCACTCTCGGAGACCCTTCGGGGTTGTCGACGATCCACCAGCACTTCAGCAGCAAGGAGCCCAAGGACGTGGATCACCTGGTCGCCAAAAGCGCGATTCTTGGGGCGGGTCTGGCCCGGAGTCGCGACTCGATCGACCCCTTGATGGAACTCCTGAAGGAGCTTGAGAAGGCCGCCGGAACGACCGCCAACGACAAGAATGCGAAAACCGGCGGGGTCAAAGGCGTCCCCGGCGGGGGGACTAATCCCCAGAAGGATCGGGCGAAAGCGCTGATTCCCTCGATCGTCAAGGCGATGCAGCAGATCACGCGGGAGAAGTGGGCAACCGCCAAGGAGTGGGAGATCTGGTGGGGAAAGCATAAGGAGTCCTTCGTCGTTCCGAAGTAGCCGCGCCAACACCGCCGGGGTCCCATTTTCGTTGTCCTGGGACCGGCGACGGTTTATAACCGCGGCCGACGATGAAGAAGCCTCCTCGCCCCCGAAGCCGGCCGGGGGAGCCCACGTTCAGCCGTCCAGGGACGGACGTGCCGCCCGAAGTTCGCAAAGCGTATGAACGTCGACGGACGGTCGACGGGGTGAAGCTGAAGGCCGAACTACTCCCGTCGCTCTGGCTCAAAGCGCCCTTCTACGGGATCATGGTCACCAGCAAATCCGCCGCACCCGTGACCTTGAAGATCGATCGGAGCTTCCAGCGCGCGACGGATCTCGACTTCGAGCGTCTCCTCAGCCGCATTCGGACGGCGGCGTGCAGCCGGCCGCGCTGCAAGAAGCGCTATCTCGTGGGGGATGAGACGGCGGCCGTGAATCCCAACCGGGTGTGCAAGACCCACTGGATGGCCGACGTGCGCGCCGAGGCGGCCCGGGAGCGGGCCGCGGCAGAAGCCCGGGAAGCCCAAGAAGACGCCCGAGCGCGGACGAAAGGCCTTCGTTACAGGGCCGTCGTCTGGATCCATGCAGGCGGGGATGATCGCTACGTCGTGCAGTACTTCGTGAGAAAGCCGGCCTTGGGGCAATTGCGGAAGATCGCTGCGCGCCATCATTCCAAGATTCTGGAGGACTACCACATCACCCGGATCTGAACGGGTTTCCCAGCGGGTGTGGGTGGTCCTTCTCTTGCGATCCAGGCCCGATGGGCTTCGCTCGAAAGCCGGTCCACGATTTTGGATGGCGGCGCTCGTGCGAAAGGGCGTGGAGCACCTCCGGGTGCGGCATCCTCCCCCTCGCCGCTAGGAGCGTGTCTGAGTAATCCAACTTTTTGACCCTCGAGGGTCGGAAGTGTGGAACAATCTCTCCGGCAGTGGAACCCACCTCTCAATGATGCTGGAGAG
>Ga0209579_10003422_pt1 | contig 11559 bp, 10 predicted proteins | sample Coa_R1_2_FD_187152 | JGI IMG/M metagenome (GOLD analysis project Ga0209579, IMG submission 187152) | Surface soil microbial communities from Centralia Pennsylvania, which are recovering from an underground coalmine fire - Coalmine... | ecosystem: Environmental > Terrestrial > Soil >... | reverse complement strand
GACGGGCTCTTCCGAACGGTTGTGGCGCCCGACGGGACCGTCGTCGACGACCGGGCGATGCTCTACGACCAGGCCTTCGTGCTGTTGGCGCTGGCGGAGAGCCAGAAATTGTGGGGGAAGCGGGCGGACCTCGTGCGGGAGGGACGGCAGCTGCGGCAGGCCCTCGGGCTGCTGGGGCATGTGGACGGGCACGGATTCTACTGCGGGATGCCGGACACCCTGCCGCTTCTCTCGAACCCGCATATGCATCTCTTCGAGTCGGCGCTGTCCTGGATCGAGGTGAGCGACGATCCGGAATGGCGGGCGCTTGCCGACATGATCGGCGGGCTCGCGCTGACCCGGATGATCGATCCGGCCATCGGCGCGATGCGCGAGACCTATGCCGCCGACTGGACGCCGGCGCCGGGCCTGCACGGCAGGATCCTCGAGCCGGGCCATCAGTTCGAATGGGCCTGGCTGCTCTTGCGCTGGGGTGGGCCCGACCCGGCGGCGACGCGGGCGGCGGCGCTGCGGCTCATTGAGATCGGCGAGCGCCACGGCGTGCGCGGCGACGTCGCGATCAACGCGCTCCTCGACGATCTTTCAGTGCATGACGCGGCGACCCGGCTCTGGCCGCAGACCGAGCGGCTCAAGGCGGCGGCGCTGGCCGCCGAAGTGACGGACGAGCCGAGATACTGGACTCACGCGGCCGACGCGGCCGAGTGCCTGCTGCGCTTCTTCGACGTGCCCGTGCGAGGACTCTGGCGCGATCGGCTGACGGCGGACGGCGTCTTTATCGAGGAGCCGGCACCGGCCAGCAGCTTCTACCACATCATCATCGGCATCGCCGAACTCAGCCGGGCGATGGGCAATACCGGCAATATGGGGACATAATACCTATTTCTCATCCCGCCTTGGGAGGCGCCGGAAATAGGTATTATGTCCCCGTATTAATGGTTGATTCCTCTCCTACTTGCGGACGCGTCGCCGACCCTGTTAGCTGGCCGCAACGTCCGGCGGGACCGGGCGGCCTGAGGGAGCGCCATGGCCGAGCTTGCCGCCGCGGGGAATCCGCCGATCTTCACCGCCGGCTACCGGCGCTGGCTGCTCGGCCTCCTGCTCATCGTCTGGAGCTTCAATTTCGTCGACCGTTTCGTGCTCGCCACTCAGGCGCAGGCAATCAAGCTCGAATTCGGCCTGAGCGACTTCCAGCTGGGGCTCCTGCAGGGGCTGGGCTTTGCCCTGCTTTACGCGGTGCTGGGCCTGCCCGTGGCGCGGCTCGCTGAGCATCGCAGCCGGGTCGCGATCATCGGCGTGGCGGTGCTGGTCTGGACGGTTGCGGTCGCCAGCTGCGGCCTTGTCGGGAGCTTCTGGCTGCTCTTCGTGCTGCGCGTCGGGGTGGGGGCGGGCGACGCCGGGTTCATGACCCCGGTGGGCTCGCTCATCGCCGATCATTTCGCGCCGAAGGAGCGCGGCTCGGCCTTCTCGATCATCAACCTGGCCGCCCCCGTCGGCAGTGCCATCGGGGCGGTTGGCGGCGGCTGGATCGCCCAGGATTACGGCTGGCGGACGGCTTTCATCGTCGCCGGGCTGCCGGGTGTCATCCTCGCCTTGCTTGTGTTTGGCACGCTGCGCGAACCACCACGCGCCCATGCCGAGGGCGGGCTCCGCCAGGGCGAGCGCCCGCCGCCGGTGCTCGACGTGTTCCGCCTGCTCTTCGCCAAGCCGACCTTCCGACACCTTCTCGTGGGCGTCGGGCTCAGCGCGCTCGGTATGAACGCGATCGGCCAGTTCCTGCCGGCCTTCATCGTCCGCAGCTATCACATGGGGCTGCGCGATGCCGGCGTGCTCTTCGCCACGGTCAGCTTCTTCTCGCTCGGCATCGGGATCCTGCTCGGCGGCTATGGCGGCGACCGGCTGGTAGGCCGCGACGCGCGCTGGCAGGCCTGGCTCGCCTCGGTGGGCGTGCTGCTGGCCGGGCCGCTCTATATCGCCGCCTTTCTGCAGCCCAGTCCGATCGGCGCCACTTGTTTCCTGCGCTTCGCCGCGATCGCGCTCTTCCTCTATGTCGCGCCGAGCCAGGCGATGGTGCAGAACATGACGCCGCCGCTCGCCCGCGCCTCGGCCTCCTACATCTTCGCCTTCCTGCTGGCCGCGATCGGGGCGGGGTTCGGGCCGACTCTGGTCGGGCTGTGCAGCGACTATTTCGCGAGGACCAGCTTCACCGCCGGCGATTTCCACGGTCTCTGCCCGGCCGCGGCCGGCGCGTCACCCGATCTGGCGGCCGCCTGCGCCGACGCCTCCGCGATCGGGCTGCGCGATGCGCTGATCGTCTCGGCCGCGCTCTTCGTGTGGGCTTCCCTCCATTTCTACCTGGCCGCACGGACGGTCCGGCAGGACGTCCGCCAAATCGCGCCGGCCTGACGGTCAAAGCCGCATTTCGCCACGGTCCCGGCGTCGCCGTCTTCGGTCTATAGTTGTGGCCGGCGCGGCGACGGAGGCGGGCGATGGCGACAGGCTGGTTCGAACGGCTGCTGGGGACGATCGCCGAGCGCGGGCGCAGCTGGATCCGCATCCCGACCGACCTGCCACCGCTCGAACGCATCTGCGCGCTCGCCCGCAACCTGGTCTCGGAGAAGGGCGAGGCGAGCGGCGCCGCGCTCGCCGATGCGGTGCTGGAGCTCTACCGCTCGCTCGACGAAGCGAGCCGCGACCGTTTCCTCGAAACGCTCGCGACGGAGTACGCACCCGATCCGGCGCGGCTTGCGGAGGCGGCCGGGCGCTACCTGGCCGAGCCGGGCGCGGAGACCGCCTCGGCGCTCGCCGGCGCGGCCGATCCGCCGCGCCAGGAGCTGCTGCGGCGCCTCAACATGGGGCGGGGCGGCACGGCGACGCTGATCGAGATGCGGGAGACGGTGCTGGCGCGGCTGCACGAGGCGCCGTCGCTGCTTCCGCTCGAGAACGATCTGAAGCACCTGCTGATGTCCTGGTTCAACCGCGGTTTTCTCGAATTGCGGCGGATCGACTGGCACACCCCGGCCGCGGTGCTGGAGAAGCTGATCGCCTACGAGGCGGTGCACGAGATCACCGGCTGGGACGACCTCCGGCGGCGCCTCGACAGCGACCGGCGCTGCTTCGGCTTCTTCCACCCGGCGCTCGACGACGATCCGCTGATCTTCGTCGAGGTGGCGCTGGTGCGGGGCCTCGCCGGCGCGATCGGACCGCTGCTCGACCCGGTGCGCCCCTCCCGCCCCGGCAAGCCGGCCGATACCGCCATCTTCTATTCGATCAACAACTGCCTCGACGGGCTGCGCGGGATCTCCTTCGGCAATTTCCTCATCAAGCAGGTGGTCGAGGAGCTGAAGGCGGAGATGCCGGGACTGCGCCGCTTCGCGACGCTGTCGCCGGTGCCGGGCTTCCGCCGCTGGGTCGAGACGCGCGACGGTGCGTTCGAGGGACCGCTCGGCGAGGCGCTCGAGCAGATCGAGGCGGAGGCCAGCGAGCTCGATCCCGACATGGCGTTGCGGCTGAAGCGGCTTTGCGCGGAGTTCCTGACCGCGTCGAACGAGGGGCGCGGGCCGGCCGATCCGGTGGCGCGCTTCCATTTGCGCAACGGCGCACGGCTGGAGCGGATCAACTACCCCGCCAATCCGAGTCCGCGCGGCATCGCCGAGAGCTGGGGGCTGATGGTCAACTACCTCTACGATCCGGAGAAGATCGAAGCCTATCATGAGGCCTTCGTGCGGCAGGGCGAGGTGGCGCATTCGCCTGAGGTCGCCCAGCTTCTGCGCGAAGAGGCTGGACTCGGCGTCGCCAATCTGTTGCCGTTCGGCGCGACGTGGCGGCATTAGGTAGTGAGCCGTCGGTTGCAGAGCCATCGGTGTCATCGCGAGGAGCGTAGCGACGTGGCGATCCAGAGGTTCGGGCCGCGGGCCTGGACGGCTTCGCTCTGCTCGCCATGACGGAAGGGGGGTTCGATTGATCCAGGATCAGTCGCGTCCGAATGAGGGGGAGACGGTATGCGCAAAGTCCTGATTGCGATCGTGGTCATCGCCGTGCTCGGCGGCGGCGCGTATTTCCTCCTGAAGGGCGGCACGGAGCGAACGCTTCAGGCCCAGCTGGATGACGCGCTGCACCGCCTGCCGCCCGACTGGGAAGTCAAGTACGACGGGGTCGACGTATCGCCGGCCAAGCGCGCGGCCACGATCAAAGGGCTGGTGATCCACTACAAGCCCGAGCCCGATGCCGAGATCAAGGCCGAGTCGGTGACGGTCGAGAACCCGGCCCTCGATCTCGACAAGAGGTGGGCGGATGCGATGGCGCATCCGGACGCGGTCGCCGAGGATGCCGTGTTCCCGGTGGCCGACGCCATCGAGGTCCGTAACCTCAGCGTCAAGAGCGCCGACCAGACCTTCTCGGCCGCCTCGGCGCGGACCGAGGCGTTCAAGATGTATCCGTGGCCGCTCACGCGGCCCGGCCTGCCGAAGATCGAGGCGCTGCCGGCGCTCCTGGAGAAGCTCAAGGGCGAGCCCACCGAGGCGGAGATGAAGCCGCTGCTGCGCTTCTACGGCGCGGCCTTCCTCTCCGCGGCCTACGGGAAGACCGACATGCAGAACCTGTCGGTCAGCGGCCATATCCCGCCGTCGCCCGGCATGCCAGCCGGCAATTTCACCGAGACCTTCCGCACGCTGCAAGCCGACGGGATCGACCGCGGCGTGGTGAAGAGCGCCGAGGCCGGGGGCATCTCGGCCGAGATGGGGCCGGAGATGAGCTTCACCGTCGCCCGCGTCGCCTATGCCGATGTCGATCTGCGGCAGCCGGCCACCCGCCTTGCCAAGGGCGAGGAGCTGGGGCCGCACACGCTCGACGGCATGACGCTCGGCATGCTCGAGTTCAACGGCATGACCGTGAAGGTGCCGACCGGGCAGTCCGTGCCGGTCGGCGGGTTCGGCCTCGGCCATGTCACGGTGACGGGCGGAATGCCGGTCTCTGGCCGCGTCTTCCTGACCAAGCTCGCGCTCGACCGCGCCGCCATTCCCGACGAGGATTCGCAGCAGGCCTTCGAGAAGCTGGGCCTCGACCGCGCCACGATCTCCTTCAGCGCCGCCTATGACTGGGATCTCGGCGCCAAGCGTGTCAGCGTGCACGACACCTCGCTCGTCGTGGACGAACTGGGCACGCTCGATTTCTCGGGTGAGGTGGCGGATGTCACGCCCCAATCCAATCTGATGACGGACATGAAGCTTGCCCATGCGCGGCTGCAGTTCCAGGACAAGTCCCTGACCGACCGGCTCCTGAAGGCCGGTGTCAAGGAGACCGGCAGCAACGAGGCGACGCTGAAGCGTCAGGCCCTGGAAACGCTGCGTCAGGCCGCACTGATGTTCCCCGGCGATCCGGCGATCGATGCCGGGGTCAAGCAGGTCAAGGTCTTCCTCGATTCTCCGAAGTCGCTCACCGTGGAACTGGCGCCGAAGCAGCCCTTCAGCTTCGCCACCCTCGAGGTGGATGAGGCGGCGCCGCCGAAGGATCTGCCCTCGCAGCTGGGCCTGTCGGTGAAGGCGAACCAATAGTCGCGGGCCGCTTCCCCCCGGCGGGCGGCTCGGCTAAGGTCCGCCGCGTTTCGCGAGACCTCTTCGGTGAGTCACATGGTTTCCTGGGTTCGGGCAGTTTTGGCGGCGCTCATGTTGATGGGCCTGGCGGTCCAGGCACGGGCGGCCGATCTCGAAAACACGCTCTATCTGGACGTCTCCTATGGTCGGATCGTGATCGAATTGCGGCCCGATCTGGCGCCCAACCACTGCAAGCGGATCAAGGAGCTGGTCCGCCGCGGCTTCTACGACGGGCTGACCTTTCACCGCGTGATCAAGGGCTTCATGGCCCAGACGGGCGATCCGCTGGGCAACGGCAGCGGCGGCACCGGGCACAAGATCAAGGCCGAGTTCTCGAACGAGCCCTTCGTCCGCGGCGTGGTCGGCATGGCCCGGTCCGACGACCCCGATTCGGCAGACAGCCAGTTCTTCATCATGACCGGACCCAAGGCCTCGCTCGACCATCTCTACACGGTCTTGGGCAAGGTCGTATCCGGCATGGACTATGTCGACCAGATCAAGGCCGGCACGGAAGAGGACAACGGCGCGGTGGCCGATCCCGACCGCATCGTCCGCATGCAGGTCGCCGCCGACGTCGAGAAGGAAAAGGGGAAGTCGTAGTCCCGGTATCTTAATCCAAGTCCACCAGCGTCATGGCCGGGCTCGTCCCGGCCATCCACGTCGGGCCGAAGCGCTGTTGCCCGACGTGGATGCCCGGCACAAGGCCGGGCATGACGTGGGGGCTGGCGCGTAACAGGAGATTCATCATGCCCGCCGATGCGGAGAACACGCTCTATCTCGACCTACCCTCGGGCCGGGTCACCATCGAGCTGCGGCCCGACCTTGCCCCCAAGCATGTCGAGCGGATCAAGGAGCTGGTGCGCCAGGGCTTCTACAATGGGGTCGCCTTCCACCGCGTGATTCCGGGCTTCATGGCGCAGACCGGCTGCCCGCACGGGACCGGCACGGGCGGCTCGGGGCAGAAGCTCGACGCCGAGTTCTCGAACGAGCCGCACGTCCGCGGCATCTGCTCGATGGCCCGCACCAGCGACCCCCATTCCGCCGACAGCCAGTTCTTCATCACGTTCGGCAGCTCACCCCATCTCGACAACCAGTATACGGTGTGGGGCAAGGTCGTCTCGGGCATGGAGCATGTCGACGCCATCAAGAAGGGCGACAGGAGCAGCGGCGCCGTCCAGAACCCCGACCGGATCGTCAAGCTCCAGGTTGCCGCCGACGCCGCCTGACGCGGAGCCGGCGGGGCGCTCCGGCCTCGCCGTCTATGCCGAGCCGCGGCTGGCCGCGATCGTCGCCATGGGATTCGCCAGCGGGCTGCCGCTGGCGCTGACCGGGGCGACGCTCGGCATCTGGCTGACCCGTGCCGGCGTCTCGCTCAAGTCGATCGGCTTCTTCGGCCTCGTCGGCGCGGCCTACAGCCTCAAATTCCTCTGGGCGCCGCTGATCGACCGGGTGAGGCTGCCGGTGATCGGCCGCCTCGGCCAGCGGCGGTCCTGGACGCTGGTGCTCCAGTCGGCGCTGATCCTCGCCATTCTCGGCCTGGGCGCCAGCGATCCCGCCGTGGATCCGGTCGCGACCGCGGCTTGGGCCGTCGCCGTCGCCTTCCTGTCGGCGAGCCAGGACATCGTCATCGACGCGTTCCGGGTCGAGCTGCTGACGCCCGAGGAGCAGGGCGCGGGCGCGGCGGCGACCCAGTTCGGCTATCGCGCCGGCATGATCGCCTCGGGCGCGGGAGCGCTTTATGCCGCCTCCGCCTTCGGCTGGCATGCGGCCTACACGGTGATGGCCGGGCTGATCCTGGTCGGTTCGGCGGCCGTGCTGCTGGCGCCCGAGCCCGCTGTCGAGCGCGTGAAGCCGCGCGGCGACTGGTTGATCGCGACCGTGGTGGCCCCCTTCGCCGATTTCGCCCGCCGGCCCGACTGGCTCGCGATCCTCGTCTTCGTCGTGCTCTACAATCTCGGCGACGCCATGGCCGGGCACATGGCCGGCAGCTTCTACGTCAAGCTCGGCTTCAGCGATGTCGAGATCGCCAATGTCAGCAAGATCTTCGGCGTCGCCGCGGCGCTGGCCGGCGTGGCGCTGGGCGGGATCGTGGTCTACCGCCTCGGCGTGCTGCGCGCGCTCCTCGTCTGCGGCGTCGCCAAGCTTGCCACCAACCTGCTCTACCTGTTGCAGCTGGCGGCAGGGCACGACGTCGCGGCGCTGGCGCTCACCATCGGCGCCGAGAACGTGGCTGGCGGGCTCGCCTCGGCCGCCTTCGTCGCGTATCTGTCGCGGCTGTGCAGTCCGGCCTATACTGCGACCCAATACGCGCTGCTCTCGGCCCTGGCGACGCTCGCCCGCACGGTGCTCTCCTCCTCCGGCGGCGCGGTGGCCCAGGCTTACGGCTGGGCGCCGTTCTTCCTCATGTCGGCCGCGCTGGGCGTGCCGAGTCTCGTTCTCCTGGCCTGGCTGATGCGAAGGCAATCATGGATCTCAGCCTCATCCCCATCGGCGACAACCCGCCCCACGACGTTAACGTGATCGTTGAGATCCCGCAGGGCGGCTATCCGGTCAAATACGAGATCGACAAGAAATCGGGGGCGCTCTTCGTCGACCGCTTCCTCCACACCTCGATGATCTACCCGGCCAATTACGGGTTCATCCCGCACACGCTCAGCGAGGACGGCGACCCGGTCGACTGCATGGTCGTCGGGCCGGTGCCGGTGGTGCCCGGCGTGGTGCTGCGGTCGCGGCCGGTCGGCGCGCTCCTGATGGAGGACGAGGCCGGGATCGACGAGAAGATCCTGGCGGTGCCGGTGGACAAGCTCCACCCGTTCTACACGTCGGTCGCCTCATACCGCTCGCTGCCGGCGATCCTGATCGAGCAGATCGCCCATTTCTTCGCCCACTACAAGGATCTGGAGCGCGGCAAATGGGTCCGCGTCAACCGCTGGGCCGAGCCCGACGAGGCCTGCGAGCTGATCCGCGCCGCGATCAAGCGGGCAGAGAAGGGGCCGAAGAAGAAGGGGAAGAAGTAGGGCATTCCCTCTCCGCCCTCGGGGGCGGAGAGGGCAGGGTGAGGTGGGGGATAGCTCGAAGCTTCGGCGCGACCCACCTCACCCCGACCCTCTCCCCCCGCGAGCGGGCGGAGAGGGAGAAACAAGCATCAGCGCGTCCAGCAGCCGTGCCAGACTCTCCGCCCCCAGATCCTCCGCCGTCATCGCCGCGGCGCGGTCGGCGCTCCGGTCCTGGCGTTCGGCGATGGCGCGGCTCATCAGCGGCTCGAACCCGGCATCGGCGACGGTGCGGGCGACCTCGCGCATCTCCTCGGCCCGCCGTCTTCCATGCTGCAGCGTGCGCGAAATGAAATAGCGGCACTGCCGTTCCCAGTTGGGATGGGGCAGCATGTCGGCGAGCGACTGCAGCACGTCGCGCTCGACGTGGTGGCGGCGGGCGGTCAGCAGGCACTCGGTGACCAGCGCCTCCATCCCCTTGACGATGACGCTGCGGCACATCTTGACGGCGGAGGCCTTGCCGATCGTCTCCGCATAGACCGTGAGGGCCATGTCGAACGGTTGCATCCGCGCGGCGAAGGCGGCGGCGTGCGGGCCGCCCAGCAGCATCGGCGTGCGGATGCCGCGCGCCGGCACGGCGCTCATCACCGCGGCCTCGACATAGCGCCCGCCCTGCGCCTCGACGAGCGCCGCGCCTTCCTGCTTGGTCGCCGGCGAGACGGAGTTCACGTCGACGACGAAGGGCGCGTGGCCGAGCGCGCCGGCAAGCGAGCCCAGCGCGGCCAGCGTGTTGCCGGCGGTGACGGCGACGAAGACGATTTCCGCGTCGCCGGCTGCCGCGGCCGCGCTCGGACAGACGTCGAGGCCGCCGAACGCCGTCGCGCGTTTCAGCTGCGGGCTGTCGGCACGCTCGAAGGCGATGTCGTAGACGGCGATCCGGCTGGATCCCGCTTCCTGCAGATCGCGTGCGAAGAGCGTCCCGACCTCGCCGAATCCGATGAGTGCTGCGGTCATGACGGGCCTCCTCCGCGATCGATTGGATCCAGTCTAGGCGACGAAGCGTTCGACGTCTCCGGCGTTTGCCGCTAGCCTGGGCGGCAAGGCACCGGCCCAGGAGGATCGTCATGAGCGTCGTCGTCCGCAATATCCCGCGCGCCGACGCCGCGGTCGTCGACGGGCTCGCGGAGAGCGGCGTCGCCACGGTTCACGAGGCGCAAGGCCGCAAAGGGCTGATGGGTTCCTACATGCGGCCGATCTGGCCGGGGGCGAAGATCGCCGGCAGCGCCGTAACCGTCGAGGTGGCGCCGGGCGACAACTGGATGATCCATGTCGCGGTCGAGCAGGCGAAATCCGGCGATGTTCTGGTGGTGGCGCCGACCTCGCCCTGCACCGACGGGTATTTCGGCGAGCTGCTGGCCTGCTCGCTGGCGGCGCGCGGCGTGCGCGGGCTCGTCATCGATGCCGGCTGCCGCGACATCGGCCCGCTGCGCGACATGGGCTTCCCGGTGTGGTCCAAGGCGGTCCATGCCCAGGGCACGGTCAAGGAGACGATCGGCTCGGTCAACGTGCCGCTGGTCTGCGCCGGCGCGCTGGTCGCGCCGGGCGACGTGATCGTGGCCGACGATGACGGCGTCGTGGTGGTGCGCCGCGCCGAGGCGGCTTCCGTGCTCGACAGGAGCCGCGCCCGCGAGGCCAAGGAGGAGGCCAACCGCAAGCGGCTCAAATCCGGCGAGCTTGGCCTCGACATCTACGGCATGCGCGAGAAGCTGGCGGCCAAGGGCCTCCGCTGGGTCGACAATCCCGAGGACGCCTGAGCCATGCAGACCGCCATCCGCTGCACGGTGATGCGCGGCGGCACCTCGAAGGGCCTCTATTTCCATGCCGCCGACCTGCCGCAGGACCGCGAGACACGCGACCGCGTGCTGCTCGCCGCCATGGGCTCGCCGGATATGCGCCAGATCGACGGCATGGGCGGCGCCCATCCGCTGACCAGCAAGGTGGCGGTGATCTCGCCGGCGAGCCGACCCGACGCCGACATCGACTATCTCTTCCTCCAGGTCGTGGTGGACGAGGCGCGGGTCGATCCCTCGCAGAACTGCGGCAATCTGCTCGCCGGGGTCGGGCCCTTCGCGATCGAGGAGGGTCTCTTCGCCGCCTGCGGCGAGCGCACGGATGTGCGCATCCACATGGTCAACAGCAAGAGCCTCGCCGTGGCGACGATCGAGACGCCGGGCGGCCGGGTCCGCTACGACGGCGATGCCAGGATCGACGGCGTACCCGGCACGGCGGCGCCGATCCCGCTCGACTTCCTCGACGTCGCCGGATCGAGCTGCGGCAGCCTGCTGCCGACCGGTCATCTCCGCGACAAGATCGACGGCGTCGAGGTGACCTGCATCGACAACGGCATGCCGGTGGTCGTGCTGGCGGCCGAGGCGGTCGGCGCCACCGGTGCCGAGACGCCGGAGGAACTCGAGGCCAAGGCCGCGGTCAAGGCGAAGGTCGAGGCGATCCGGCTGGAGGCCGGTCGCCGCATGACTCTCGGCGACGTGACGCGCAAGACCGTCCCGAAGATGAGCCTCGTCTCGCCGCCGCGGCATGGCGGCGCGCTCTCGACCCGGACCTTCATCCCGCATCGGGTCCACGAGGCGATCGGCGTGCTCGGCGCGGTCAGCGTCGCCACCGCCGCGGCCCTGCCCGGCTCGGTCGCCGCCGATATCGCCCGCCTCGGTCCGGGCCGGCAGCTGGTCGAGGTCGAGCACCCGACCGGGTTCTTCACCGTGGATCTGGAGGTCGGGGGAAGCTTCCCCGACGTCACGGTGCGGAAATCCGCCCTGCTCCGCACCGCTCGCCGGCTGATGAAAGGCGAGGTCTACGTGCCCGCGAGCGTCTGGGCTGGAAGTTGACCTCCCTCTCCCGCGTAGCGGGGGAGGGCCGGGGTGGGGGTGCCTGCCGACTGCTCCGTCATCGAGTCATTGACA
>Ga0209579_10003420_pt1 | contig 11564 bp, 7 predicted proteins | sample Coa_R1_2_FD_187152 | JGI IMG/M metagenome (GOLD analysis project Ga0209579, IMG submission 187152) | Surface soil microbial communities from Centralia Pennsylvania, which are recovering from an underground coalmine fire - Coalmine... | ecosystem: Environmental > Terrestrial > Soil > Unclassified... | reverse complement strand
CGTGTTGTGGGAAGCGCAGTACGGCGACTTCGTCAACGGCGCCGAGATCGTCGTCGACCAGTTCATCGCAGCCGGACAGGCTAAGTGGGGACAGACTTCGCGTCTCACGTTGCTGCTTCCGCACGGATACGAAGGGGGCGGACCCGAGCACTCCAGCGCACGGCTCGAGCGTTTCCTCCAACTGGTTGCGGAAGGCAACTTGCGCGTCGCTGCGCCCTCGATCGCGAGCAACTACTATCATTTGCTGCGAATGCAGGCGCGCTCGCCGATCGCCGTCCCGCTCGTGGTCATGACGCCCAAGTCGCTACTGCGTGCCGAAAGTGCGGCCGGATCGCTCGACGACATGGCGGGCGGCGGGTTCTTGCCGGTCATCGACGACCCTCGCCCGATCGATCGCGACGCCGTGGAGCGCCTCATTCTCTGCAGCGGCAAGATCTATCACGACCTGGTCGCGCACCCCGCGTACGGCTCGCTGCAGCGAACCGCAATCGCGCGTATCGAGCTGCTCGCGCCGCTTCCCGTCGGCGACATCAACCGTGAGATTGCGAGCTACCCTCGCCTAAAGAAGATCGTGTGGGTCCAAGAAGAGCCGAAGAATATGGGAGCGCGCGCCTTCGTGCGGCGCAGACTTCTAGAGGGAAAGCGCGACGGCTTCGACATCGAGTACATTGGCCGCGGCTACCGCGCGAGTCCCAGCGAAGGTTATGCCGGTCAGCACGCCGTCGAGCAGGAGCGCATTGTCAGCACCGCCCTGGCGGAGTGACGGCCGCCGGCTTCTCGGGCGGCATCCAAATCTGAACTTTCTAAGGTAGACTTTTTTCTAAGAACATCTCTGAGAGCAGCTCGTCGATCGTCGGAGCATCGACGAAAAGGCCGCGCGTGTGCGGACCGACGAAGCCTTCGCGTACCATCGAGTCGAAGAGCGCGAGCAATGCATCGTAGTATCCGCGAAAGTTGAGCAGACCGATCGGCTTGTCATGGATGCGCAGTTGGCGCCAGCTCAAAACTTCGCAAAACTCGTCCATCGTCCCGAACCCGCCGGGTAACGCGACGAATGCGTCGCTGAGGTCTTCCATGAGCGCCTTGCGTTCGTGCATCGTCGTCACCAGGTGGAGCTCGCTCAGGCCTTGATGAGCCATTTCGGTCCGCGCGAGCGCGTGGGGAATCACGCCGATGACCTCGCCGCCGCTCTCCAGCGCGGCGTCGGCGACGATCGTCATCAAACCAACGCCGCCGCCGCCGTACACGATGCCGTATCCTGCCGCGACGATTGCTTGGGCGGCTTCGCGCGCCATTTGCGCGTAGGCGCCGTCGTTGCCGACGTGCGAGCCGCAGAAGACGCAGATTCGTTTCATGCTTTGGCGGCCTTGGTCAAGGCTTCGAACGGCGCCTGCCCGTGAACGTTTGGTTTTGGGCGGCGGTCGAGTTTGCCGTCCTGGCGGCACTTGCAGCGGTGCGGGCAAAGCTGTGGACGTACGGGTCGGACACCGGCACGTTCGCGCAGGTCGTGCGCGACGCGTTCGGCGGCATGCGCAACGGGGTGGAGTCAGGTTCGCATTTTCGTTACCACTGGTCGCCGTCGCTGGCGCTGCTGTGGCCGTTCGTCGCGACGACGCGCAGCGCGCTGAGCTTGCAGCTGGTGCAGGCCGGCGCGACCGCACTCTGCGGTCCGCTCGTTGCCGCGATCGCGCGTCCCTACGCCGCGCGAAATCTCTCGGCGGCGTTGGGTCTCGTTACGCTGCTGTATCCGCCGTTGCTCGCGCTCGGCTTTGACGAGTTTCACGAGCTCGGTCTCTTTACGCCGCTCGTTCTTGCGCTCGTCTTAGCAGCCGACCGGCGGCGCTGGATTTGGTTTGGGCTCTGCGCACTCGCTGCGGCCGGATTGCGCGAAGATGCCGCGCTCACGCTCGTCATTTTCGGTATCGCGCTGCTCGCAATCGCGTTGCGCAGACGCGCAACCGGAACCGGTTTGCTCGATGGGTTTGCAGCCTCGCCGCGTGCGCTGGCCGTGGCCGGCGGAGCGCTCGCGCTTACTGCGGTAGGTTCGCTGAGCCTATACTATGGCGTTATCACCCCGGGCCTTGGCGGTTGGGTGCCCAGTCACTTTTACGTCTATCCGTTTGCCAACGGTCCGGCGGCGCTCGTGGTTGCGCCGCTCACACATCCGGCGCAATTTTTTCCAGCCATCTTCACGTTTGGCCGGCTTACCTACGTGCTGGAAGCGCTCGTGCCCCTCGCCTTTCTGCCGCTGCGTTCGTGGTGGTCGCTGCTGGCCGCTCCGGGCGGCGCTATCGTCTTGCTCGCAAACTCCGGTTACGTTTGGCGAATGGGCGACCATTATGCGGCGCTTTGGATACCGTGGCTGCTCGTGGGGACGGTCGTTGCGGTCGCGGGGATCGCGAAGCGAACCAGCGCGCGCGCGGGTGGGCGCTGGGCGACGGCCGCGGGAATCCTCTGCGCGCTCTTTTTGATCGCATTCGATCCGCTCCATCCGCTTCATTACCTTCATCCGTACTATCACGATCTTGCCGACGCTCGGCGGGCGATCGCCTGCGTTCCGAAGGACGCGTCGATGGCAACGTACGACGAGTGGTTCTCCGCCGTTGCGGCGCAGCGGCCCCGCGCAACGATCGACCGCGCTGACGGTGTGGAGTATCTCGTCTATGCTTCGGATTTTGCAAGCGATCCAAACCAAGCGCGCCTCTGGCCGCAGATTCAGGCGGAGCTGGCGCGCGGCAGGTATCGCGTAGCGTGTCGCCGTGGTGCAGTCGTGACGTATGAGGCAGTCGATCCGCACTAACATTCCCGGACCGAACCGATGGACGACGCTGCGCGGACTCGTTCCCGTGCCGTTCCGCCGCTTCCCGGGCTTCTTGTCGGCAATGACGGCACGGTACGGCAACGTCTTTGCGTTCGCACTTCCCTGGCGCTCGTACGTCTTCCTCAACGAGCCGGCGCTGATCAAAGATATGCTCGTGACGCAGCAGCACGCGTTTTCGAAATCGCTCGGAACGCGGGTTCTGAGGCTCTTACTTGGCGAAGGACTGCTGACGAGCGAAGATCCGCTTCACCGGAAGATGCGCCGGATCGTCCAGCCGGCCTTCCACCGCGAACGCATCGCCGAGTACGCGCGCGTGATGGAGCGTGACGCAGCCGACTTCAGAGATCGATTGGTGCCCGATTCGGCCTTCGACGCGCACGCGGCCATGACGGCGCTCACTCTGCGCATCGCGACCGAGACGCTTTTCGGCAGCGACGAGAGCGCATCGGCCGCGGCGGTTGCCGAGGCGCTGCGCCTGATGATGGCGGAATTCCCTGCAATGCTCACGCCGATGGGCGCGCTGCGTCAACGGCTTCCGTTGCGGAACACGCGCCGTTTTTGGCGCGCTCGCCATATGCTCGATGCGATCATCTACGATCTCATCGCACGCCGGCGCCGCGACGGCGTCGACCGCGGCGACGCGCTCTCGCTGCTCCTCGAAGCGTTTGATGTAGAAGAGCAACCTCGTCAACGTAAGGAGCGCCCGCAGGGCGCGTCTCGAAGGGGCGCGGACGAGCACATCCGCGACGAGATCATGACGCTCTTCATGGCCGGTCATGAGACGACGGCCAATGCCTTGACCTGGGGTCTCTACCTCTTAGCGCAATATCCGCAGATCGACGAACGCGCCGGAGCGGCTGCCCGTAGCGGCGACGCGGCCGGCATCATCCGTGTCGTCAAAGAAATCTTGCGTCTCTATCCGCCCGCGTGGATTATCGGTCGCGAAAGCATTCGCGACGTTACATTGGCCGACGGCAGCTTAATTCCGGGCGGAACGACGGTCTTCGCGGCGCCTTTGCTGCTGCACCGGCGCGCGGAGTACTTTTCGAATCCGGAGCGTTTCGATCCAGATCGTTGGCTTGGCCCCGAGCCGCCGCCGTTTTCGTACGTGCCGTTCGGCGGCGGCGCGCGACGATGCATCGGCGAAGAGTTCGCAATGCGCGAGACGACAATCGTCTTGTCCACGCTGCTCGCGCGGTATCGATTCGAACTGCAGCCGGGTGCGCGGGTCGAGATCGCACCGCTCGTCACGCTTCGCCCGGGCGGCCCGGTCATGATGCGCGTCGTCGCCCGCGCGTAGGAAGCGCGTCAGGCGAGAACGAGTTCTTCGTCGCCCACGCCGGCCTTGCGAATCGCCTCGAAAATCATCGCGTCCGCGACCGCCGGCGAGTGCCAGCGCGCTTGCGCATCCGGCGAGAGACGATCGATCGGATCGAAGTAGACGAAGGCCTTCCCGGGCTTGACGCTGGGCGCCGCGTAGACCGCGATTCCGTTCTCGCGATCGTAATACTCATAGGAATGTACGTCGCGCTTTCCCCCGCCGCCGGGTGCATCGCAGACAAACGTCGGCGTATTGAAGCCCGCCGTGCTGCCGCGCACGAATTTCTCGGTCTCAGTCGCCGTGGCGATCGTGGTGCGCAGCTCTTCGACGCCTTTGACCATGTCGTGCATGTAGACGTAGTAGGGATGCACGTTTAAGTCTCCCAGGCGCTTGACGAGCAGCTGCATGCGTTCGGGGTCATCGTTGACTCCGCGAATCAGCACGGACTGATTACGGGTGAAGATCCCGCGCTCGAAGAGGACGCGCATCGCCTGTTGCGTGATCCACGTGATCTCTTCGGGCGCGTTGAAGTGCGTGTGTAGCACGACTTCTTTGCCCAGAATGCGGCCGCGTTCGACGATCGTCGTGAGCGCGTCCACCCACTCGCCGTGCGTCAGGATCTTCATCGGCATAATGGCCGGGCCTTTGGTCGCGAACCGCATGCGCCGGACGTGCGGAATGTCGAGCAACGCGTTTCCGATCAACTCGATATTCTTCGGCGGCAACTGGTAGACATCACCGCCCGAGATGACGATGTCTTCCAGCTCCGGCCGCTCGGCGATGTATTGGAACGCGTCGTTCCATTGCTTGGGAGTCTTTGCCAGCGCGACCTTATCGACGTTTTCGGTGTCGGGTCCGATCGCGTAGCTGCGGGTGCAGAACCGGCAATAAACCGGGCAGACGTTCAACGGTAGAAAGAGTGCTTTGTCGACGTAGCGGTGCACTAATCCCGGTACCGGCGAGTCTTGCTGCTCGTGCAGCGAATCGAGGGTCAAGCGCGGGTGGTCCGGCAACGAGGTCGAGGCCAGCGGGATGAATTGACGGCGAATCGGGTCGTCGACCGGGTCGTTCCAATCGATGAGCGCGATGGCGTAGGGCGAAACGCGGACGGCCATCGGCGCGTTCCGAAAACCCGCTTCCGCATCGCGGTAGAACTCCGTGGAACAAACGTTGCGGATCGTCTCGAGCAGCTCGTGCGCCGTTTTGACCGACTGCCGCTGCTGCCAGAGGTGATCGAGAAACGTCGCTTCGTCAACGTTTGCGTAGGCCGGGATATGGCGCCAGAATTCGCCCTGCTTGAGGTTCTTGTACTCGAAATACTCACGCGGTACGGGCGGCTTGAGATGTGGAATTACCGTCATAGTGCTCATACTGTAGGCCTCGTTGCATAGGTGGCGTTGAAGTGCGCGTGCAGCGCCGGCTGGTCGCGCAGCATCTGCAACGCGATCTCGGCATGGCCCTTCGTATAGCCGTTGCCGATGATCATCGTTACGTCGCGTCCGGCGCCTTCGGCGCCGAGCGCGGCCGCGGTAAACGACGTGCACATCGAAAAGAAATACACGGTTGCGCCGTCGCGTGCGCAGAGAATCGATGCGAGCTCCGTACCCGGCACGTTGACGCAGTTCACGACCAGATCCGCAAGGCTCGGCGCAATCGCCGCGACGCGTTCGCTCGTCGCAAGCACGTCGCGGGCATCCGCGACCACGAGCTCGTCGACGAATCCCTCGCGCAGTATCAGCTGCGCCGAGGGCGTGGAAGCGTTCGGCACGACGCCGATAACCAGTCCCTGCGGACCGACGCCGGCCTTGGCTTGCGCGCACGAAAGGATTCCGCTCTTTCCGTCCGCGCCGACCACGACGACGGTCGCACCCCGCACCGCGAGCCGCCGGACTTGTGCGGGGGCGCCCGCAACGTCCAGCACGGCCAGCGCGACGCCTTCGTCGATATCGCCGGGTAGCCGTGCCCAGAGCGCGCTTTCGAAGAGAATCGCTTTACCTTTGATCCAGATGCGGCCGGTTGCGAGGTCGACGCGGCGCACGCGTTCGATGTGCAGCGGCGTCAAGGTCAACGAAACCAGCGACGCGATACGATCGCCGTTCTGCAAATCGATCTTTTCGCGAAGCGTCTCACCGATGTCGGCGACGCGGCCGACGAACATACCGCCGCTGCCGGTAACGGGGTTGTGCTGCTTGCCGCGTTCCGCCACGATTGCAGCGACGTGCCGCCCGATTCGCTCCGCGTCGGAGTCGCATTCCTCGCAAATTTGGCGAAACGATGCCGAATCGATATTGAGCGCCTCGACGTCACAGAGTATTTCCGTCTCCCCGGCGACGGGAGTGTTGTCGATACGCCAAGCATCTTGCGGCATCGCCCCAGCGGGTTCGATGACGCGATGCGCGCCGAGCGGGTGACAAGTCGAGCGAACGGAACCGAGCATCGTTAGCTTACCGTGACGCCGCCGCGCTCGAACGGCATGCTCAGCACGATCGTCGTTCGCGTCCGCGCCATACCAGGCGTCGCCTTCAGCCGCGCGAGCAACTCGTCGAGGTGCTGCGTCGATCGGGTGACGACTTTGCAGAGAAAGCTCTCCTCGCCGGCGACGGAATGGATCTCGCATATCTCGGGCATCTCGCTGAGCCGCCGCGTGAACTCGTCGTACGAGCAGTCCGGCGTCGTATAGCAGCTCACGAACGCCGTCAAATGCAGCCCGAGCCGCTCGGGATCGAGGGACGCGCAGTAACCCCGGATGTAGCCGCGCTGCTCGAGCCGCTTGACCCGATCGTGCACCGCCGGCGCTTTGAGCCCAACGACGGAGGCGAGTTCGGTGAAGGTCGAACGCGCGTTGCGCTGCAACGCGTCGAGTAGTGCCAGGTCGAGCTCGTCGAGCTCGTCGTTGATCATCATCATATTCGACATAGGAGCGAGTTTTGCCGAAGAATATTCGGCCAGGTAACAATAACACCATAAATCCATTCGGCGCAAGACGCTTGGCATGGATTTTCTGTTTTTTGCAGCTTTTCTGCACGGCCGGCTGCACGGGCGCCTCGCGCGAATCCCAATCGGCCCTCCGCTTCAACCTGGCCGCCGATCCGCGTACCCTCAACCCCCTGCTCCTCGCGCCCGACGCGGCGGTCGTCGAGCTTCAGGTCGCTCGCTTGTCCTTCGAGCCGTTCATCGACTTCGATCGCCGCGGGCGCCCGCAGCCCGAGCTGCTGCGCGAAATACCGACGCGCCAAAACGGCGGGCTCTCCGCCGATGGACGAACGATTCGATATCGCTTGCGTCCCGGCGTCGAGTGGAGCGACGGCACCCCAGTCAGCGCCGGCGACGTGCTCTTCACGCTTCGCGCGATCCTCGATCCGCGCAATCCGGTTCGCTCGCACGAAGGCTACGAATTGATCGATCGCGCCGAATCGCCCGACGCGCTGACCGTCGTACTCCATCTGAGACGGGCATGGGCGCCGGCGGTCCTGAGCTACTTCTCGTACGGTTTTTCGCCGCAGTTCGTACTCCCCGCGCACGTGCTGCGTTCGCAGGTGCCGCTCGATCGCGCGGCGTTCAACGCCGCACCGACGGTCGGCGACGGCCCGTACCGCTTTCGCTGGTGGCGGCGCGGCGAGGGTTTACGCTATACGGCCAACCGGCGTTATTGGCGCGGCGTACCTTCAGTTGCGGAGTTGGAGGTTCGCATCGTGCCGGACCCGTCGACGAACCTGCTCTTTCTGCAAAGCGGCGTTATCGATTGGAACTTGCTGGCGCCGGCGCAGATTGCGATCGTGCGGCACGATCGGGAGCTTGCATTTCTCAACGTTCCCACGGCAGTTGTCGCCGGGCTGGCGTTCAACACGGCGCGTCCTCCGCTCGACGATGCGCGCGTGCGTAGGGCATTGGCGATGTCGATCGATCGGCAGGCGATCTCGCAAAAGATTACGTTGGGTTTGTATCCCGTGACCGATATGATTCAGCCGCGTTTCTCCTGGGCGTTCGATCCGGCGGTGCGCGAGCCCGGGTACGACCCGCTTCACGCCGATCGGCTGCTCGACGACGCGGGCTGGCGACGCGCCGCAAACGGAATGCGCAGCCGCAGCGGTACGCCGTTGCATCTGACCTACGTTCAATTTCCGGAGAGTGCGACCGGCGTGCGCGTGGCGACGAGCGTCCAAGCGGCGATGCGCGAGCGCGGCATCGATCTCGCGATTAAATCCGTCAGCAACGCTCAACTCTTCCTTCCGCGGACAGGCGTGCTCGCGACCGGCGCGTTCGACCTCGCCTACGTGCCGTGGACCATGGGCGCCGATCCTGACGATTCTGCCGTGCTGGCATGCGCCGGCGCTTCGAACTACATGCGGTGGTGCGACCGGCGTGTCGAGCGGCTCGAAATCGCCGCGTTGACGGCCACGGAGACGAGCGTTCGCAAACGGCTGTACGGCGCTATCGCGCGCATCGTCGCCGAGCAAGTGCCGGTGCTGTATCTCTTCAATGCCGATTATGTGTATGCGTATCGCAAACGCTTGCACGGCTTTGCGCCCAACGCATTCGTGCCGACGTGGAACGCGTATAAGTGGAGGTTGTAAAGGGGGAGCGTGCGAACGCTCGTTTTCGGATGAGCGCTCGAGCGAGAATGCCAGCGGCCTCGTGATCCAGTTTTTCCTGCGGCGCCCGCATTTTGCCGGCGTCCTCAGCTTCATCGTGCTGCTCGCTGGTCTCGTTACAATCCCAACGCTGCCGATTTCGCAGTATCCGCAGATTTCGCCGCCGACGGTGACGGTGACCTCGCAGTATCCAGGTGCGACCGCCGAAATGGTGATGCGCTCCGTAACGACGCCGCTGGAGATCAACATCAACGGCGCCGACGGGCTGCAGTACATGCAGTCGTATTCGAGCTCGAACGGCACGAGCGTGATCACATGCACGTTCGCGCTCGGAACGGATCCGACGACCGATCAGACAAACGTCCAGCACGGCGTCGATTTGACGCTCGCGCAGCTTCCCCAGGCCGTTCAAAATCAAGGGGTGACCGTCCAGAAGAGCTCCGGTAATATCACGCTCGCAGTTGCGATGCTCTCGACCAGCTCGGCCGTCTCCGATATCGCAGTCAGCAATTATGCCGACCTCAACGTCATCGAAAATCTGAAACGCGTCCCGGGCGTCGGTCAAGTTGCGGTGCTGGGCGACCGTACCTACGGCATGCGTATTTGGGTCGACCCGCACAAGCTCCAGGCTAATAACGTTTCCCTCGATACGATCATCAACGTCATCAAGCAGAACAATGCCGACGTCGCTCCCGGCGCGATCGGCCAGCCGCCGACCACGGGAACGCAGCCGTTCCAAATCCCCATCTCGATCAACGGGAGACTCCAGTCGCCCGAAGAGTTCAAGAAGATCGTCGTTGCGGCTCAGCCCAACGGCGGCTATTTACGACTGGGTGACGTCGCGCAAGTGGAGCTCGGGGCAGAGAATTACATCACGTCGGCGCGATACGACGGCGCAACGGCCGTCGTGCTCGCGATCGACGGCGAACCGACGGCGAACTCGCTGCAAATCTCCAATAACGTCCGCGCGGCGATGGCCCAAATCGCGAAGACCATGCCGGCGGGAATCTCCTATAAGATCGCGTTCGATACGTCCGATTTCGTTCGCGCTTCGATCAAGGAAGTCGTCGTAACGCTGCTTATCGCGATTCTATTGGTCGTGCTCGTGATCTTCATCTTTCTTCAGAATTGGCACAGCACGCTGATTCCGGCGATCACCATTCCGGTCTCTCTCATCGGCACGTTCGCCGCGATGAAACTGCTGGGATTCTCAATCAACACGCTGACGCTTTTTGGGTTGACGCTGGCGACCGGATTGGTGGTGGACGACGCGATCGTCGTGCTCGAGAATATCGTGCGCCACATCGTCGACGACAAGACGAACACGTTCCAGGCGACGGTCCGGGCGATGAACGAGATCGGCGGCGCCGTCGTCGCAACGTCGCTCGTGCTGATGTCCGTGTTCATTCCCGTCGCGTTCCTCCCGGGAACGACGGGCTTGCTCTTCCAACAGTTCGCGCTCACGATGGCTGCATCGATCGGAATATCGCTCTTCACCGCCATGACGCTCGCACCGGTATTGACGTACGAGCTGGTCCATGGAGCGGAGCCGACGACGAATCGCTTCATGGTCTGGTTCAACAATCGAATTCACGCGCTGACGGCGTGGTACCAAGCCGCGGTGCCGCGCCTTATCGCGCACCAAAAGATCATGATCGCAATCTTTATAGGCGCGCTTGCGATGCTGGGCCTGATGTTCAAGATCACGCCGACGGGCTTCTTGCCAAACGAAGATCAGAGCTTGCTCTACATCTTGGTGACGTTGCCGATTCAAGCGTCAATGGACCAAACGACCGCGGCCGTCAAGAAACTGGAAGGGATGATGCTCGCGATGCCGCAGGTCCAAGCGGCGACGTCCGGCATCGGATTCGGGTTTGCCAACAACAGCTCGAATCAAGCAACGATTTTTCTGCAGCTCAAGCCGCTCTCCGAACGGCACGGCCCCGAGAATTCCTCGCTGGCGATTCAGTACGATCTCTACACACGGTTTGCAAAGATTGCCGGCGTGACGGCGCTTCCGGCTAATCCTCCGGCGATTCCCGGACTCGGCTCGACCGGCGCCGTCGCAATCCAGGTCCAGGACATCAACAACCTCGGTCTGCCGACACTCAACAAGGTTGGCAACGCCATCATCGCCGACGCCAAGAAGGACCCGACCCTGACGCAGGTCCGGTTTCCGACGATCTTTACCGGGACCTATCTGGTCACGAAGTTCGACCGATCGAAGGCATTGGCTCTTGGCGTCACACCCTCGGCTTTTTTCGACACGATCAACGCGACCACGGGCTCGAGCTTCATCAACTTCTTCGATTACGGGACGCGATCGTACCAGGTCGTCGTTCAGGCGCGCGCACAGCAGCGCACCACGCCGACGGATCTTTCGCGGATCTACGTTGCCAACAGTGCCGGCGCAATGATGCCCGTCAGTCAGTTCTTGAAGACGGGATACCAGACGGATAACGTCGCCATCATGCGCTTCAACGAATACAACGCGCTTGAGATCGACGCGGCGCCCGGATCGGGAGCCAGCTCGGGCCAGGCGCTCGCCGCAATCCAAAAGCACGTCGTCGCCAACCTTCCGAAGGGAATGGGTTACGAGTGGAGCGGCATCGCGCGCCAGCAAGTTCAGAGCGGGCCCCAGACGATCGCGGTCTTCGCCTTGGGCCTGCTCTTCGTTTTCCTGGTGCTCGTGGCACAGTACGAGAGTCTCTCGACGCCGTTCGTGATCATGCTCGCGGTGCCGGTTGCGCTGCTCGGCGCGATTGGGGCGATTTTCATTCGTCGTCTCGGCGAGCTGCTGAGCATTGCGATTCATTCTGCGATGGCGGGA
>Ga0209579_10003419_pt1 | contig 11566 bp, 7 predicted proteins | sample Coa_R1_2_FD_187152 | JGI IMG/M metagenome (GOLD analysis project Ga0209579, IMG submission 187152) | Surface soil microbial communities from Centralia Pennsylvania, which are recovering from an underground coalmine fire - Coalmine... | ecosystem: Environmental > Terrestrial > Soil > Unclassified... | reverse complement strand
CGACGGAGAGCGGTACCTGAACGCCCGCATGTACGACCAGGCGGTCAAGGAGTTCGAGAACGCCGAGTTCAAGATCCAGAACATCCCTTACGACGTCAAGGCCATGAACGAACTCCTTCCCCTGGTGAAGGATTCGATCGTCAAGTCCCGCAACGCCCGCATCCTCGAGGAGCGGCGCACCGAGGAGGAGAAGAAGCGGATGGCCGAGGCCGAGGCCGCCGCCCATGAAATCGCCACCAAGCGCGAGGTGACGCGCAAGATCGCCCACCTCCTGGAACTGGCCTACATGGCCTTCGACCAGAAGAAGTTCGACCGCTGCATCAAGCTGTGCGACGAGGTCCTGATCATCGACCCGCACTATTCGGTCGCCAAGGAGCTCCGCGAGGACTCCGAGAAGACCCGCCACAAGGAAGAGTACTTCTCGATGATCGCCAAGAAGGTCGAGCAGTGGAAGAAGCTGACCGACGACGACGAGCAGGCCATCATCCCCTGGTCCCAGACCGTGCGCTTCCCCTCCCGCGAGGAGTGGGCCGAGATCTCCAAGCGCATCACCGAGGCTGTCATCAAGACCGAAGGCGGAGCCGCCGCGGAGGAGGATCCGGACATCCTCGCCATCAACCGCAAGCTCGACACGATGAAGATCGACCTCGCCTTCGAAAACACGAAGCTCGAGGACATCCTGGCGTTCATCCGCGACTTCTCGGGGCTGAACATCATCCTCGACGCCGCCGTCCGCGACAAGGTGGACCCGGACAAGCCCGTGACCTTCAAGGTCAAGGACCTGGTCCTGAAGAACGTGCTCAAGCTCCTCCTCTCCCAGTTCAACCTGGACTACCACATCACCGAGGAGAAGGTCGTGCTGCTGACGGACCCCAAGAAGGCCGGCGGCGGCAACGTCCTGGAGCTGCACGACATCCGAGACATCCTGGTCAAGCTTCAGGATTTCGCCGGTCCGAAGGTCGAGCTGGTGTCGCCCTCGAAGGGCGGCGGCGGCCCCCTGACGGGCGCGACGTTCACCCTCGACGAACCCAAGGAGTCGTCGGTCGGCGAGGAACAGATCGTCGACCTGATCAAGGAGAACATCTCGCCCGGCACCTGGGAAGGCGAGCAGACGATCGAGAAGACGCCCAACCAGCAGCTGCTGGTCAACGCGCCGCCCCGCGTGCACCGCGAGCTCCGCGAGTTCCTCGGCAAGCTGCGCAGCTACACGGGCACGATGGTCTCGGTGACCTGCCGTTTCGTGGCCGCCTATGACGACTTCCTGGACGACGTCGGCGTGGACATCATCAACCGCGCCAACTCGACGCTGCCCGGCACGGACGCCCCCGCCGGCGGCACCACGTCGGTCGACGACCCGACAGGACAGATCGGCGCCGGCTTCTCCTCCCAGGAGACCGCCCGACTGGAGTCCTGGGACATCCGGGCCCAGACCTTCAACACCATGATCAAGTACGATCCTTCGACCCAGATCGGCATCGACCCCCTGCAGAACCGCCTGATCAGCCAGGGCGGCCTGGGCCTTCAGTACGAGTGGCTGGGCGAGCAGGGCCTCCAGATGGCCATGCGCGCCCTGCACAAAGGCCAGAAGGCGACCATCGTCCAGGCTCCCCGCGTGACGGTGTTCAACACCCAGCGGTCGCACGTCATGTTCCTGCAGCAGCAGTCGTACATCCAGGACTACGAGCCCCAGGTCTCGACCCTGGCCGCCGCCTACGACCCGATCATGGGCATCCTGACTTCCGGCGTCGTGCTGGACGTCCGCCCGATCGTCTCGAACGACCGCAAGTACGTCACCCTGGAAATGAGGCCGTCCCTGGCACAGGTGCAGTCGATCCGCCGGTTCAGCATCCGGCCCGGCCTGAACATCATCCTGCAGCTGCCCTACATCATCCTGCAGAAGGCGGAGACCACCGTGACCGCCCCCGATCGGGGCACCATCATGATCACCGGCTTCAAGGACATCCAGATGAGGGACCTGCACTCGGGCGTGCCCTTCCTGGAGGAAATCCCCATCATCAACTTCTTCTTCACCCGCAAAGCGAAGACCGACGAGCATCGCCGGCTCCTGCTCTTGGTGACGCCGGAGATCATCGATCTGGCCGAACACGAGAACGAGCAGTACTAGTCCTGAACGGAATCCGTGCAGGCTCCACGCCGACCTCCGGCGTGGAGCCTGCTTCATTTTCCGGGCGAGACTTGATGGACCGGGGGGCCCTCGGGTAGGATCGCAATGCGCATGAGCCTGAAGGCGGTCTTCTTCGACATCGACGACACCCTCTTCTCGACCACCGAATTCGCCGAGAAGGCCCGCCGGGGGGCCGCCGACGCGATGCGGCGCCACGGGCTGCGGCTCCCGACGGACCACATCCTCCGGGAGCTCTCCGAGGTCATCACGGAGTTCTCGTCGAATTACGAGCACCACTTCGACAAGCTGCTCCTGCGCCTGCCACGCCGGGCCTTCGACGGGGTGAACCCCGCGATCCTGGTTGCCGCGGGGGTGCACGCGTACCACGACGCCAAGGTGCACCAGCTGCGTCCCTACCCGGACGTGCCGCCGGTGCTGAAGAAGCTCGGCCACACGGACCTGGTGCGCGGCATCATCACCGCGGGGCTGCAGCAGAAGCAGGCCGACAAGGTCCTCCGGCTCGGGCTGTACGAATACTTCACCCCGACGGCCATCTTCATCTCCGACCAGATCGGGATCTCCAAGCCCAACCCCAAGCTCTATCAGCGCGCCTGCGACGAAGTCGGCGTCCAGCCCCAGGAAACCATGTACGTGGGCGACCACCCGACCCAGGACATCGATCCCGCCAACGCCCTGGGCATGGTGACCGTGCACATCCGCCGGGGCCGCCACGCGCCCAAGCAGGGAAAGACCAAGGCCTCGTACGAGCTCAAGAATTTCAAAGAACTCTTGACCGTCCTTCGCAAAGACTTTAATGTACGGGCCTGACGGGGGCGGATTTTTCGGGCTCGGGCCCGATTTCCCGGAGAGGGGGACGTGCGGCCCACCGGTCAACCGTCACTGATTCACGCACAGATGAATCAAACGCCCTTGAGGGTCCCCTGAATGCCGGACAACGACTACGTTGCCATTCTCGATTTCGGTTCCCAGTACACCCAGTTGATCGCGCGCCGCACCCGGGAAGCCAGCGTCTACTGCGAGATCCTTACCCCGGACGTCTCCCCGGACGCGCTGAAGAAACACCGGCTGAAGGGCATCATCCTCTCGGGCGGGCCCGCCAGCGTCTACCAGCGCAAGGCGCCCACCTGCGACCCGAAGATCTTCGAGCTCGGGGTCCCCGTGCTGGGCATCTGCTACGGCCTGCAGCTGGGGGCGAAAATCCTCGGCTCCAAGGTGGCGGCCGCCGCCGAGCGCGAATACGGCCGGACCGATCTGCACGTGAAGAACGGGGCCGACAAGCTCTTCCGCGGCGTACCCAACGACACCCAGGTCTGGATGAGCCACGGCGACAAAGTCGAGGCGTCCTCCAAGGACTTCGAGGTCCTCGCCTCGACGAAGAACTGCCCCTTCGCCGCGGTGCGCCACAAGAAGCGCCCCTTCTACGGCGTCCAATTCCACCCCGAAGTCCAGCACACGCCCTACGGCACCCAGGTGATCCGCAACTTCCTGTACGCCATCTGCGGCTGCCGCGGCGACTGGGAGATGAAGTCCTACGTGGACAACGCCATCGCCGAGATCCGGCGCACCGCGGGCAAGGACCACATCCTCTGCGCCCTATCCGGCGGCGTCGACAGCGGCGTGGTCGCCGCCCTGGTCCACAAGGCGGTCTCCAGCCGGCTCACCTGCGTGTTCGTCGACAACGGCCTCCTCCGGAAGGGCGAGGCCAAGAAGGTGCGCGACTTCTTCGAGAAGCGCATGCACGTCAATCTCGTCGTCATCGACGCGTCCACCAAGTTCCTGAACAAGCTCAAGGGCGTCACCGATCCCGAGAAGAAGCGCACGATCATCGGCCACACCTTCATCGATATCTTCAAGGCGGCCGCCCGGCCCCTCAAGCAGGTGAAGTTCCTCGCTCAGGGGACGCTGTATCCGGACGTGATCGAATCGCGCTCGGCGACGGGAGGTCCGTCGGCCAAGATCAAGACCCATCACAACGTGGGCGGCCTGCCCCAGGAGCTCGGGTTCCGCCTGATCGAGCCGCTGCGCACGCTCTTCAAGGACGAAGCCCGCCGCATCGGCCGCGAGCTCGGCCTCCCCGAGGAGCTGGTCCGGCGCCAGCCCTTTCCGGGCCCCGGCCTGGCGGTCCGCTGCCCCGGCGCGATCACGCCGGAGCGACTCGACATCCTGCGCGAGGCCGACGAGATCGTGGCCCAGGAGATCGAGAAGGCCAAGCTCCAGGAGAAGCTCTGGCAGTACTTCGCCGTGCTGCTCCCGGTCAAGAGCGTCGGGGTCATGGGCGACGAGCGCACCTTCCAGGAGGTCGTCTCCGTCCGCATCGTGGAGAGCCTCGACGGCATGACCGCCGACTGGGCCCGCATTTCGTACGACGTGCTGGCCTCCATCAGCTCGCGAATCGTGAACGAGGTCAAGGGAGTGAACCGGGTCCTCTACGACATCAGCTCGAAGCCGCCCTCGACCATCGAGTGGGAGTGATCGGTGCCCGCGAGCGGTGAACTGCTCTTCGGCAAGATCGCGCTGAACGAAGGGTTCTGCACCCAGGCGCAGATCGAGGAGTGCACGCGGCTGCAGCTCCAGCTGCAGTCCCCCCACCAGCCCGCGCCCCGCCTCGGCGACCTGCTGATGGAGAAGGGGTACATCACCCCCGACCAGCACGTCCGGGTCCTCGAGATCCAGCGGCAGAACCTGGACCTCGTCGACCCCCTCATCAAGAAGCGCAAGGAGGCGGTCCTCTTCGGAAAGCTCGCGGTCAAGCAGGGCCTGGTGACCCCCGACGAGGTCCACCAGTGCCTGCGCCTCCAGGCCGAGCCCGGGGAAAGCCGGTCCTTGGGCGAGATTCTCGTCGCCAAGGGCTTCCTGACGGCGATCCAGGTGAAAGAGGTCCTCAACCGCCAGCTCAAGAAGATCATGAGCTGCCCCACCTGCAAGCTCTCCTTCACGGTCCTGACCCTGTCCGAGGGCAAGAAGATCGACTGCCCGAAGTGCAAGGGCCCGCTCCAGGACGGAAAGCCCACCGAGTCGACCCGGACGGACGCGGAATTCGCGACGCAGGTGATGCGATCGGTCCAGGCGGGGCTTCCGCCGGTCGGCACTCCCAAACCCGTGCGCGGCCCGACCCTGATGCGGAAGAAGTACACGTGCGTCATCTGCGACCACGTGTTCGAAGCCGCTCTCGATTCGAGCGGCCGCGTTCAGTGCGCTAGCTGCTACACCACCTTCACGCCCCGGTAGCCGCCGCCCTCAGAACCGCAGCTCGATCGCCGGTCCGATCGAGTAATTCAGGATGAAGTGCTCCGTCGCCAGGTTGAAGTTCGAGGACGAGAACGTCTGCATCCCCACGATCCCGATCCAGGCGTTGGGAGACGGCCTCGCGCCCAGCATGGCCTCGAATTCGAAGAAGCCCGCCGAGTCCCCGTTTCCGTCCCGGCGGATCCGGTACCCGCCGACGTTCGCCCCGATGCCGACTTCCAGGAAGCGGAACGGGAATTGGCCATAGATCCCCATCCGATACTGGCGGATCCAGCACGAAAAATCCCCGGCGTTGGCCGTCCGAACCCGGGTATTCCATCCGATATAGCCGGCCCGGAAGCCGAGGAACGCCGGAGTCCCGTAATCGAGCGTCACGAGCGCGTCGGCGCCATACCCCCAGGTGTTCTTCACGCCCCAATCGGAATCGAAGGCCGTCCAGACCGCCACCGGTTCGATCCCGAGCCAGGGGTAGATCGGCTCCCGCTGCGCCGGCTCGACGAGGTCCGGGTCAAACGACCGGGGGAGCTCCGCATCGGAGGCCGGGCTGGAAAACAAGGCCTGAACGGCCGCCAGGACGAACATGTTCATTCCGCCTCCCTTCTACGGAGAAGTGTAGCGCGTCGGGGAGGCCCGGGGGGGCCGAATCGAAGGCCCGCCGTCTCTTGATCCCTCCTACCCCTTGGGGTACAATGGCCACGGAAGCCCCACGGATCGGGGGTCAGGGGAAGAAGGATGATGGAGAGGCCGGTAGACGGGGGAGGCATTCAGGCCCTCGGGCGGTTCACCCGCCCGGACGTCCCCGTCTCGCTGTCGCCGAACGCTCTGGCCGTCCTCCAGAAACGCTACCTCCAGAAGGACGAGCACGGACGCCCCGCCGAAACCCCCGAAGAGCTGCTCTGGCGGGTGGCCCTCCACGTCGCCGTGGCGGAGCGGGACTACGGCGCCGACGATCACCGCCTTCAGGAAACCGCCTCCCGGTTCTACCGGATGATGGCGGCCCTCGAGTTCCTTCCCAATTCCCCGACTCTCATGAATGCCGGGCGCCGCCTCGGCCAGTATTTCGCCTGCTTCGTCCTGCCCGTCGCCGACGCCATCATCGACGACAAGGACGAAGGGATCTTCGATACCCTGCGCTCCGCCGCCTTCATCCACAAGACGGGCGGCGGGACGGGCTTCGATTTCTCCCGCCTTCGCCCCGAGGCGACCCGGGTCGACTCGACCCACGGCCGAGCCAGCGGGCCGATCAGCTTCATGCGGGTCTTCAATGCCGCGACCGACGCGATCCACCAGGGCGGGTTCCGCCGGGGCGCCAACATGGCCATCCTCCGCGTGGACCACCCGGATATCCTCGACTTCATCCGCGCGAAATCCGATTCCCGCGAACTCACGAATTTCAACCTGTCCATCTCCCTGACCGACGAGTTCCTTCGCGCGCTGCGCGGCAACCTCCGCCACTACGTCATCGATCCGCACACCGGCCGCCAGACCGTCCTCCGCGAGAAGGTCCGCAACGCCGAGGGCGACATCGTCGGGTCCGGCGACCACGAGTGGACCGCCCGGGACGTGTTCGACCTGGCCGTCCGCCACGCGTGGGAAAGCGGCGAACCGGGGCTCTTCTTCGTCGATCGCGCCAACCGCGCGAATCCGACGCCGGCGCTCGGGGAGATCTCGGCGACCAACCCCTGTTCCGAGCAGGCGCTGCTTCCGTGGGAGGCCTGCAACCTCGGCTCCATCAGTCTGGCTCGCTTCGTGGAGCCCGCCGGCGCCCTGGGCACCGCGACGTCCCCGGAAAGCCGGATCCGCTGGAAGGCTCTGGGAGAAACCGCCGCGCTCGCGGTCCGCTTCCTGGACAACGTGATCGACGTCAATACCTACCCCAAGCCCCAGATCAAGGACGTGGTCCAGGGCAACCGGAAGATCGGCCTGGGCGTCATGGGATGGGCCGACATGCTCTTCCGCCTGGGCGTTCCTTACGAATCCGAGCAGGCGCGGGCGCTGGGCCGTTCGGTCATGCGCTTCATTCGCGACGAGGCGTGGAAGGCGTCCCAGGACCTGGCCCGCGAGCGGGGCCCGTTCCCCCACTGGGACGGCAGCGCCTGGGCCTCCGGAACCCATCCCTACTTCACCGCCGGCGCGCCGATGCGGAACGCGATGGTCACCACGGTGGCGCCCACCGGCACGATCTCGATCCTCGCCGGCTGCTCCGCCGGCATCGAGCCGCTGTATTCTCTCGCCTTCATCCGCCAGATCCTCAACGGCGAGAAGCTCCCCGAGATCCACGCCTACTTCCAGGAAGTGGCCGAGCGGGAGAAGTTCGCGTCCCCGGCGCTGACCGAGCAGCTGATCCGGGAGGGATCCTGCCGGAACGCGTCCGAAGTCCCGTCCCGCTGGAAGGACATCTTCGCCTGCGCCCACGACGTCTCCCCCGAGGGCCATCTCCGCATGCAGGCCGCCTTCCAGGAGTTCACGGACAACGGCGTTTCGAAGACCGTCAACTTCCCATCGGACGCGACGACCGAGGATGTCCGCCGCGTCTTCGAGCTGGCGATCGAGACCAACGTGAAGGGCGTGACCGTTTACCGGGACGGATCGCGGAAGTCCCAGCCCATGGCGCTCCAGGCGCCGCCGGCGGCGGCGCCGGCGGGAGACCTGACCGGAGCGGTGGGCCGCCTGGTGGCCCTCGCGCTGGCCCGGGGGGCCACCCCGGCCGACGTCGCCCGCTCGCTCGCCGCCTCCGCGGCGGTCCCGTCGGAGGCGTGTCCCGAGTGCGGCCTCCCGCTGCTTCGGGAAGAGGGCTGCACGAAATGCACCTGCGGGTACAGCCGCTGCTGAGGACGACCATGAGCTGAACGCTGACGAAGACTTTCTTCCCCCAATACCAGGGCGCCCTCCTACCATCCACGGGCGCCCTGCTTATTTATAGGCGGCATTCCCCTTCGGAAGGCGTAGAAGTATTGGGGGCGAAGCCCGTCTAGTAGAGTGGGATCGATCATGAAGCGCCGAGCATTCCTCCAGACCCTTGCGCTGACGCCCGCGGCTTTGGCCGCCGGCCCTCAGGGGGACGACCTCTCCCGGAAATTCGAGGCCCTCCGCGCGACGGATCCCGTCGCCGCCCTGAAGTTCCTGGGCCAGACCCCGGGAGAGCCCTCGCAGAAACTCGCCCGCCCGATGATCGCCCGCCAGATCACCCAGGATGTCGCGGCGGGCCTCAAGGGTTTTGCCGACGGAAAGGGCGATCTCGCCGAGCTGCCGTTCACCCGGGCCGCCCTCTTGGCCGATCTGTACGCCCCGGACTTTTCGCGGCAGCTGATGCGGCTCGTGTTTCTCCTGAAGCAGCCGCGGAAGATCCTGACGGGCTGCTCGACCTGCAAGGGCCTGGGCGGGGCTCCCTGCACCGCCTGCCAGGCGGGCCTTTCGCTCGGCCCCTGCACCCTGTGCGAGGCCAAGGGAAGCATCCCCTGCCCCCTCTGCGACGGCTCGGGGTCCCTGGAACACCGGGGCTACAAGGGCAGCCTCGTCATCGTCGCGGACCACGAGGTGACCGTGATGTTCACCAACGACAAGGGGAAGTCGGTCCGGGCGCGGTTGAGCCCGCAGACGCTGACCTACCAGATGAGCCCCTGCTCCGGCGGTTCCTTCTCCCTGCAGACGGAATCCGTCGTCACGAAAACGGGCGCCAAGACCACCGGATCCGCCACCCAGCCTTGCTCGAAATTCTGGTCCGAGATGAAGATGTTCGTCTTCAGCGGGAAGACGAAGATCAAGGTCAACAACAACAAGGGGCAGCTCACGAGCATCAGCGGAGCCGGGGCGCGCCGGTTCCTGGCCGACTACGAGACGTGCGCGGGGGGCCACGTCCCGTGCGACCGGTGTGCCGGCAAGAAGACGGAATCCTGCGCGGTCTGCCAGGGGCGCGGCAAGGCGATGGTCCCCTGTGACAAGTGCGAAGGCGCCGCGATGATCGCCTGCCCGACCTGCAAGGGATTCGGGGAGTCCACCTGGATCGCGTCCGTGCTTCCCCCGGCGGCGGCATCCGCGCTGTCGAAGGTCCTGGCCGACCAAGCCGTCATCCTGAAGGCCTGGACCGATGACCGCCAGCGCCGGGCCAACCGGCAGCTCGACCTGACGCGCCGGCGGGAGGACGCGAAAAAAGGCCTCGATCCGACCGCCAAGCTGACCGCGGACTATGTCGACGTGGTCTGTCCCCGGTGCAAGGGGAACGGCACCGAGTGCGAAGACTGCTGGAGCGCCGGCCGGCGGGAGTACTATGAAGGCACCGCGCAATACGAGCGGTATGCGCTGGTGGAAAAGCTGACCCGCCAGCTGGACGAGCTGGCCAAGTCGCCCGCCGCGCCCCCGGCCCTGGGCCCATTGCCCGAGTCCGAATCGGCCGCCCCGCTCGCCCAGAATCCGGCGGCCCGGCCGGCCTCGCCCGCGCCCGCCCTGCCCGCCGGGGCGCCCCCGGCCGGACTGGCCCTGCCCAAGACGGTCGAGGAGATGATCAAGAAGGCCGACGAATTCCACGAGTCGGCAAAGACCCACCTCGAGAAGTCGAAATCGACGTCGGACAATGCGACGTGGATCGACGAGGGGGTGAAGGCCCTGTCGGACTTCAAGAACGCCCAGATCCTCTACACCGCCGCGCAGGAGAAGATCGACGACAGCGGCGGAACCGTGCCTCGCACCCTGCTGGACAAGTTCCGCACGAACATGCAGGGGCTGGTGATGGCGCGGAAGCAGGTGCCCTGAGCGGGCCTACTCGGGAAGGCGGAAGCTGGACTTGCGCTTCGTCCACCAGGACTCCCAGGCTTTGGCGGAGTCCCAGTTCTCGCGAGTGATCGACTGAAGCGCGCCTAGAAGGGGCTCCTTCAGCACCTCCCGCTCGCTGGGACGCTTCGCCGTCTGACGGGAGTCGGGCCGCAGGAGGGTGCTGGGGGTGACCATCTCGGGGAAGATTCCGTCGAACGGATTGAGGCTGGTCTCGGCGTCGCCGTTCCGGCTCTCGATGCGCTGAAGCGCCCGGATCAGCGGCGTCATGGCATCCGGGGCCCGGAGCCGGCCCGCGGCGTCGATGGCCGCCTTGGCGACCCACACGTCCCGGTCCTCCACGAGCTTCACCAGGTCGACGGAGGCGGGAGCGTATTTGAGAGCCCCGAGCGCGCGGAGAATCTCGATGCGAACCGGAGTCTCCCTCTTCGCCGCGTTGGACGGCGAGCGGAGCGCGGCCAGCAGGTCGCGGCCGGCGGCGTCGACGCCGGCGAATTTGCCCAGCTCCCGGGCCGTCATGATGCGGACCGCCACCGACGCCTCGGTGAGGAGAGGGCTCAGGACGCGGACGATTCGCTCGTGGTGGTATTCGGCCAGCGCCCGCACGGCCAGGATCTTGTCGTCATCCCGGGCGCCCCGCTTGCCGTAATCCTCCTGGAAGGTGCGGATCGCGGGCTGGAAGGTGGGATCGTCCTGGAGTGGGCTGAGACAGGTCAGCAACCCGAAAAGTGCGCCCGCGGTTAGGCTCACCGTTCCCCTCCGAGTCTATCGGCCCCGTCGTTGGAATTGTATCCCGTCGATGTCGAGTTGGCCACTCCGCTTCTCAAAAGAAACGGAGAATCGGATCGCGTCGACGAGATCGGTCGGCAAGAGCGGCGTCCCTTCGAAGGAGAAGTCGCGCAGGGGCACGTCCATGTCGGCCCACTGTCCGATCCGACGGGCCGCCAGGTCGGCGCTGTACTTCCCGAGCTTGACCGTGAACGACGGCAGCGTCGACCGATACCGGAATCTCAGGACCATGCCCGAGGCCACGCTGAACGCGCGGTCGGGGCGCAGCTCTCCGGCGATCGTCATCCGCTCCCCGGGTTTGGAGCTCGGCGGGCCCTCGCACGCGAGATAGAGGCCCGTCGGACCGGGCGCCAGGCGACCGGTGACGATCGAGTACGGGAACAGCGGCGGGTCGTCCTTTTTCTCGTCGAAGGTCGCGGCGAACGCCATGAACAGCTTGGGCCGGAGTTCGTCAAAGCGCGCCAGCTTCTTCAGCGCCTCGCCCTTCTGTTCCACGATCTGCCCCTCGCTGGTGAGGACCACTTCCTGGCCCACGGTTGCCTTTTTCGCCAGCGAGCCGATCTTCAGCTCCGCCGCCCCGTCGAGCAGCATGGCGGACACCCGGTCGCCCCGCGATTC
>Ga0209579_10003418_pt1 | contig 11572 bp, 4 predicted proteins | sample Coa_R1_2_FD_187152 | JGI IMG/M metagenome (GOLD analysis project Ga0209579, IMG submission 187152) | Surface soil microbial communities from Centralia Pennsylvania, which are recovering from an underground coalmine fire - Coalmine... | ecosystem: Environmental > Terrestrial > Soil > Unclassified... | reverse complement strand
TTGGCCTGATCGCATCGTCCGTGGATCCTGTGAATTCTTTGCTAAAACGACGTAACCCTCGTAGGCCGCGATCAGAAACGTGGCTGTTTCCTTGGCGTTGATATCATTCCGCACTACCCCGCGTTTCTGTCCGTCACGCAAGGCCTTCGCGATCGCGTCGTGCCAGTCCTTAAAAAGTCTGGCCGTCCTTCTGCGAAATCCTTCGTCAAGACCCGACATTTCTTGAGACAGGTTAAGCAAAGGGCAGCCACGCTGAACGTCTTCTCTTTTCAGCGACTCGGACTGAACTATGCGAACCAGTCCGTCGATCGGGTGCTTGGCGTTCCGTAATGGCTGCACCCACTTTTGGTGAAGGTTACTCGCGATAACCTCGTCCACCACTGCGTACCCGAGGGCCTCTTTGTTGTCAAAGTGATAGTACAGCGCGCCTTTGGTGACTCCCGCTATCGCCAGGATCGTTTCCAGATCAGCGCTTCGATAGCCGGAGCGGTATATCTCTTGAAAAGCAGCCTGCAACAGAAGTTCTCGCGTGCGTTCCGGATCCCGCGAGGCCGGCCGCCACCGTCGCGATCGTTTTCTAATCGCTAACATACCAACCAGTGTGAATCATCGAATAATCACGGTCAAGCTCCCAAGGGAATCTCCGGAGAACGGGATTCTTGGAAATTGATCTCCTGTTTGGAGTAGTCATACTCGTCGCAGTCACAGTTCTACACAAACGTGACCTCACGCGCAGGACCAAGGCCGTGAGCACTGTGCAGTTGACATCCCGCATTCCATAATCGCAGATCCGATCACTGATGTAACCGATTGAAAACGCGACCGCCACACTCTGGTTCGCTAATTGCCAATACACAACGTGGTGGGAGTGTTGAGCGACTCCATCGGTTTTTCTCGGTCAGTCGCGACACTCAATCTTTTGGTCGGAGGAAGCAATGCAAATCCGCGGCGTGAAGTTGGCTCTGGCTCTGCTCATGGTAGTTTGTCTGGCTTGCACCTTACCGGTTTGGGCGCAATCGACTTCGTCGGGAACTGTCGCTGGGACAATCACTGATCCCAGCGGCGCGGTGGTTGCGGGAGCGACGGTCTCATTGACCGACACGGCCACCAACGTCAGCCGAACCGCGACGACCAATGCTACTGGGCGGTACTACTACGCCGATGTTACGCCCGGGATCTACGCGATCAGGGTTGAGAAGACCGGGTTTACGACGGCTAGGGCCGAGCATGAAGTGGTGCAAGTCGGGCTCGCGCTCACCGCCAATCTGATTCTCCAGGTGGGTGGCACGAACGTAGTTGTCGAGGTCTCGTCCGTGGGCAATGAACTGCAGACGATGAACGCGACGGTTGGAAACACCGTTCCGAGCATTGCCATCGACAACCTGCCCAGCATCGGCCGCGATGTGAACACATTCATCGAGTTGCAACCGGGCGTAAGCGCCGGTGGCGACGTTGCGGGCGCGGTGAACGACCAAAGCTATTTCTCGCTGGATGGCGGCAACAACAGCAACGATATGGACGGAAGTGGCGGAGTATACACCGCCGGGCAGCAGAGTCTGGTGATCGGCGATCCAACCGGCGGCATGTCGACTCAGTCGTTCACTTACAACTCGCCGTCGGGCGTGTTGCCCACTCCAGCCGACAGCGTTGAGGAGTTCAAGGTAAACACCGCCGGGCAGACGGCGGACTTTAACAGCTCTGCCGGCGCCGAGATTCAGATTGTCACAAAACGCGGGACCAGCAGCTTCCACGGCACCGCCTACGAGTATTACAAAGACAATAATTGGTCATCGAATGCCTGGGCGAACAACCAAAACAATTGGGAGGGCGTAGCGCAATGCGGCGCGCCCGGCTGCGGACACATCGGACTTCCTTCCTATCACTACAGCCGCTTTGGCGGAGCTCTCGGAGGACCGCTTACGAACAAGCAGTTTCTCGGCGGCAAGACCTTCTTCTTCTACAATTATGAAGGCTTCCGGTATCCAAACTCAGAGACCATCACCAGGAACGTACCCTCACCAGCGTTGCGGTTGGGGTTGTTAACAAACTCCGCCACCGGAGCGATCGCTTACAATCTGAACAACACTCCGGTGACCTTCAACGGCATCACTTATGCTGCGAACTACGGCTGCGCCGGAGCCCCCGGTGGTAAATGCGATCCGCTTGGCTTGGGTCTCAACCCTTTGGTTTCGCAGATATGGAATAAATACGAACCCCAGTCGAACTCCACCTGCGGGGGCGGCCAGAACCTGTGCGACAACGCTAACGTCCTGGGATTTGCGGCGAACCTGAGTGTGCCCATTACGAGCAACTTCGATGTGGCACGTATCGATCACGATTTCGGTTCCAAAAACCATTTCATGGCCAGCTGGCGTTATTACAAAATGAACTTGGCTTCGGATTCCGAGGTTGATATCGGGGGCTTCTTCCCGGGAGATACCTTGGGCACACCGGCCTCTCAAGCAGGCAATCCGATTCGAGACTGGTATTTGGTTGCGGGGCTGACCACTAATATCACCACGAACACTACCAACGACATACATTACAGTTTCCTGCGGAACTGGTGGGCATGGTCGCGCGCCGGAGCTCCGCCGCAGCTCCCGGGGCTCGGTGCCGCGCTTGGAATGGATGACGCCCAGTCAGCGACTCAGGATCTTGGCCCGTTCAACGTCGACAATCAGAACATCCGACGGCGTTTCTGGGATGGGCATGACAACATGTTCCGCGATGACATTTCCATGCTGAAAGGCAACCACCTGTTCCAGTTTGGTGGCACGTATCAACATAATTGGGATTACCACGAACGTAACGACAGTGGTGGTACTATCAACGCCTTCCCGGTGTATGAGCTGGGTAACACAACGAACGGATCGGGCATGGGGACGCTTGCATATCCTTGCGCGACGACCTCTACCATTTCGACGACTCCGAAGAGCTGCGATTCCCTTTATGCCAACGTGCTGGGAGTGGTTTCCGTCGCGTCGCAGATGTTCGCGCGCAGTGGCGCGAGTCTGAATTTGGATGCTCCTCTTTCCAACGCTTTCGACAAAAGCACTATCCCTTACTACAACGTGTACTTCAGCGATACCTGGCATATGAAACCCACTCTCACCTTCACTTACGGTTTGGGTTATGCACTGGAGATGCCGCCGGTCGAGCAGAACGGAAAGCAGACAGTGCTCGTGGACGCGGCAAACGAGCCGATCTCGACCGAAACCTACCTTGGCAATGACAAAAAGGCCGCGCTGGCCGGCCAAGTATACAATCCCGAAGTTGGGTTCGCCCTGGTAGGTAACGCTGCCAACGGATTGAAATATCCCTACAATCCATTCTACGGCGAGTTTAGTCCGCGTGCTGCCCTGGCTTGGAGTCCGCACTTCGCTGCCGATTCCATGGCCGGCAAGATCTTCGGGACGGAAGATACGGTTATTCGAGGCGGTTACGGCCGCCAGTACGGTCGCACCAACGGAGTTGTGCAGGTGCTGGTGCCATTGCTGGGACTCGGGCTCGAACAGCCCGTGGCGTGTAACTCAAACCTAGTCGGTACCGGGCCCGGAAGCTGGGCCTGTGGAGCCTCTCTTGCGGGGACTTATTCGAACGGATTTCGCGTTGGACAAAACGCCTCCGCTACTGGTGGCCCGACCGTTCCGTTAATTTCGCTGGCGAGCCCGACCTTGCCACAGCCGGTTTATCCTGGGTTCAACAACACGTTTTCCTCGAACCCCGAAGGTTTGGATCCGAACTTCCGGGCGAGCGCGATCGACGCGTTCGACCTCACCATCCAACGTCAGTTGAGCCACAAAGTCACACTGGAACTCGGCTATATCGGGCGCAGAATCACCCACGAATATCAACCGGTGGAACTGAACCCAGTTCCCTACATGATGACGTTAGGTGGACAGCAGTTTAAGCAAGCATACGCGAATATGGTGCTGCAATACTGTGGCGGCCTTGCAGGTTTAGCTGGCGGCGGCTGCGGAGGCGCGGCCGGGCCCAATGCCGGCGCGGTCACCGCTCAGCCTTTCTTCGAGCATGCTCTCAAGGGAACCGGTTATTGCAACGGATTCGTAAATTGTACTCAGGCTGTGGTGGCGAATGAGGGCGCCGCGGGCACGAGTAACCTTAACAACGCTCAAGTCTGGGGTCTCTGGAGCGATTTGGACAGCGGCGTGGGATGCCCGGCGGGTGGGTGCACCGATATCAACGGAAATGTCGGCGGCTTCAACTTCCCGCGCAGCCTGCAGAGCACGCCGATTCCAAGCACCTGTAACGGGGGAACTACGGTCGGCTGCTCCGGCGCCTTTACGGACGGTGCCTTTCAGAACGCGAGTATCGGCTATGCCAACTACAACGCCGGCTTCGTTTCCGTCAGAATGGCCGATTGGCGGGGAGTGACGATGCAGTCCAACTTCACTTGGTCGAAGGCTCTGGGGACCGCGGCACAGGCGCAATCCTCAAGCGTGCTTACTGCCCTCGATCCATTCAATCTCGACGAACAATACGGGCGACAGGCATGGGACCGCAAATTCATTTACAACACACTCCTGGTTTACCAGCCTCCTTTCTTCAAGGGACAAAATGGATTTACTGGGCGAGTGTTGGGTGGCTGGACGTTCTCAACCATATTCGCTGCCGGTTCCGGCGTGCCCACGCAGATTGCTACGACCTTCGCAGATTACCAGGGTTTCGGTGCATGCGACGGCCTCGGGTGTGGCGACTACGACATGGAAAATGCCGTGCCGCTTGGCCCGGTTCCCAACCGCCATGCTTACTACTGTCCTGGCAACACGTACTCGGGCTTCTGCTCAACTCAAACCAACGGGTTCCCGGTGAATTATTTCCCCAACGGGGTTCTCCAAGCCTCAAACTGGCGCAACCCAATTCTCGGGATCGACAACCATGATGGCGGTTCTGGAATCCTTGGAGGGTTGGCCTATTGGAACATGGACTTCAGCATCAAGAAGAGCATCCGGGTGACTGAGGGTATCAACCTGGAATTCCAAGGCGTCTTCGCCAACGTGTTGAACCATAATCAGTGGACCGATAACTACGTCTGTTTGTGTAACACTGCCGGCTTTGGCTCCCTCGGGTTCAACACAGCGCCGTACAATAGCTTGGGAGTCAATGGCGAGGCAGAGCCGAGAAACATCGAACTCGGCGCCCGTGTACGTTTCTAACGTAGAGAAAATCGAGGCGCCACGCGCTGGGCGCCTCGAACTAACCCAATCCATAGTGCTTTCCCTCGGACAGGTGCGGCCGTTATTCCGCAGAAACTTGGCGCGTAAAGGAACATGCGGCGGAGTTGAGCCGCTCCATCGTCTTGCTCTGGTAATACTCCGCGACCCGCACTATCAGCACCCGGAACTGAAAATCGTTGGCGCCGCAGTCGATTATGCATTTGGTCTCCCTGCTCGCGGCTGTAGGTCTTCGTCCGCACCGATTCGAGCGCCGGGGTCAGGCGCGTTTCCCGCACTATGTTGCGCAACGTTTCAGAGCGCCGCAGACGACGAAGCCTGGTAACCGGAAGAGGCATAGAATCCGGCGAAACCGATAGCGTGAAAACCGTAACGGTCGCGCTCGCGGCGAAAAACGCCAATGCCGAACTTCCGAAAGCAATGAAAGATCATCCGTTATCTTCCTAAAACTGGATCTCCGCTTTCAGTTGAATCATCCTGGGGGAAACATCGCCTCCAAGGCCAGATCCCAGAATGCTGGTCGGTGGCATCTCCATCGTCGATATCTCTCCGAACGATGGGTCCGAACTGTAGTTATCAGGCGGGCCGAAATTTGGATGGTTGAAAAAATTAAAGAATTGGGCGCCAATACCCAGCACCACTTTGTCCCGGCCGACAATGCTCGTTTTCTTCATGACAGTGAAGTCAGTATTGAAATAGCTCGGATAGCGGAAACGGTTGCGTCCTTGCGCAAAGGAAATGGGAGCGCCCGAACAAGGTCCCTGTGGACTTGGCGCGTTTCCTGAATTGAACGAAGTCTCGCAGCCCGTCTGTACAAACAGTGCGCCTGGATTCGGCGCCCCGTTCTTGATCACTTGCGGAGGCCAACAAGGATGCGGGAATGGTGGGATTACGGCTCCCGCTCCGCAGGAATGGAGCCCGTCGAGTGGGGCCACTGGCACAGCGTAGATTGTTCCATAGAAATTTTTCTTAGCCAGGCTACCACTTTCTGCGAGATCGATCACGGTGTAGGGAAATCCGGTGCGGGCGAAAATCGTTCCCGAGACCTGCCATCCCCTCACCAGGGAATCAGGGCCGCGGCCGTGGAGCATAGTCTTTGCCGGGAGTTGCCACACATAGTTCGCATTCAAGGAGTGACGAACATCGTAATCTGCCGCTCCGTAGCTGCCTCGCAAATTAAAAGGGTTCTGAGGAAAGTCCGAACTGCCGGCCGTGAATTCAGCCAGGCCACCGTTGGAAACTTCATCCAGAGCGTGGCCATAGGTGTAGTTCACCTGGAATAAACCCCTCCCGAAACCTGTAAATCGACGCCGAAACGAAATCACCATCCCGTTGTAGTTTGAAATTCCGGGTGTCGTGTATTCAGTGACACCAGCGAAGCGAGGGTCCGCGCAGGGTGGAACCGGTGGGCTCGCACAGACTGTGGCTGGAAATGGGCCGAATCCAAAAGCATTGGCCGAGGGATTTTGCACCATCTCATGAATTCCGTGATTGCCGTAGTATCCAAGAGTCACCGAAGTCCTCGCACCAAACGTTTGCTGCACCTCCAGGCTCCACTTCTGATACTGGGGCGTGTGAATCTCACTGTTCGGAACGGTAAGACTGGGGGGAAAGAACTCCGGATCCGACGCTTCGATCTGAATAAGGTTTTCGCCGGCTGCAAACCCTTTGACAAAGGCGGCGTTCGAGGCTGCCGCCGCTTTAAAGAGGCTGTTGGTTTCTGCCGGAGCGAGATTGTAGCCGCCAAATACTGTCACGCGGTTCACGAGTGGTGGATTGAAAGAGAAAGGGGATCCGAGCGCGCCAGAGAGCTGTTCGTAAAACAGACCGAGACCGCCACGCACCACGGTATTATGCGAAACTCCCAGCGGTTGCCAGGCGAAACTGAACCGCGGTGCCCAGGCAACAGGATCTGTCTGGAGAAATGCTTGCTTACGACTCGAGAGCGCCTGATTGTAAGGCTGTGCCGGGTCGTGACTGATCGATTCAAACGATCCAGATAATTCAGCAAAGCAATTCTGGGGGCAGACTGGATTTGAGTGATGTTCTACGCGCAGGGCGAGAGCAACGGTCAGGTTGGATTTTACGTGCCACTCATCCTGCCCATACCCCGCAAGAGTATAGGAAGCGAAGCGCTGTGCCAGTTGCGTGGGAAAGGATTGACGCAAGCGTGTGGAGTTACTCTGTGGAGATGCCGGGTCCACGCCTCCAGAATAGAATGCATGGATGGTTTGCGGGATTATATCTCCCGCGGCATTCTGCGTATATTGCGAGTAGCCCAAATCGTTTCGCAGGAACTCTCCACCGAATCCGAGCTTGTGCTTGGCCCGCGTTTTTAGGAAATCATCGGCGATCTCGTATCGCGTGAGCGCCTGGCGGAGGGGATAGCCATAGGTGTAGTCAAATCCTCCTAACTGCGTGAACGGCCCACCGGCGTCATCCCAATCCACGGTGGTCGGAAAAGCAGCCAGGGTCTGCGCCGGGTTGACGAGGCTCGACTTCTCATCTTGGTAAATACCGGCCAATAGGAACTGGTTTGCGGCGGCTGTTCCAAATGTGTGAGTCTCATTCAACTGGGCTTGCCACCATGACACGTTGTAATAGACGTTAAAAAGCGTGCTTATTGGGTCCACGACAATGGGTTGACGGCCATTGTCGTATTGGAGGAGCAAGAAAGCACGATCGTTGGCCCGGACGTTCCAATCCAAACGGCCAGACACGATGGATTCACTCGTCGGCTGCCCAAGTGTCTTCTGAAAATGGATTGCGCACGGAAGATTCACCCCGAGTTGTCCTTGCGCGGTCTTCGGACCGATGAAAACACCACTCGGACTTGCGTCGAGACAGCCGAGAGGATCGGAGAAGCTCCCCGGAGTAGCGGCTGCTATTCCGGCGGTTTGGTTATACAGACTGAAGATTTCCTTATAAAAAGCATCGGAGGCGGACGCTGACCCAAAGATAGAATCGATATTGGAGATGGTTGCCGCCTCGAACTGCGGACTCGGGAGAACCACCTGAACAGGAGACGGCAGCAAGACTCGCAAGCCCTCAGTATCAAAAAAGAAAAAGAACCTGTTTTTCTTGATGGGGCCGCCCACCGAACCTGCCCACTGATTGGCGATGTCAAACGGCCGAGGATTGCCGAATGCTTTCGTGATCCAGTCGGTAGCGTTTAACACGCTGCCATTCCAAAAGTATTTGGCGTTCCCGTGGAAGTCATTCCCTCCGGACTTTGTGACGAAGTTCACATACGAGCCTGCGTCACTTCCAAAATGTCCCGAGTAGCCATTACTCACCACCGTGGCTTCCTGAATTTCGTTCTGGCCCAGAAGCATACCCGTAGCGCCGGTAGCATTAAGATGACCCACGTTGTCATTCATGCCATTCACGGTGAATTGATTTGAGGTCCCTGGCATACCCAGGATTGAAAAGTTCCCACCCCTGCCTCCATTGAGCGCATTATCGGTGTTCATGATTGCGCCGGGAGCGGTCTGGGCGATGTAGGTGAGGTCGTTACCGGGATTGGGTAGTTCCGAGATCTGCCTCTGGCTCATGGTTATCGAAACGTCGCCGTTGTCCGCCTGAACGAGCGGGGCTTCTGCGGTCACAAAGAGTTGCGTGGCTGCTTTTGCAATCTCCAGCGTGATGTTGACCGTGACTGGCGTCTCCAGCAATACAGTCACACTTCGGCTTTCCTTGCGAAAGCCGCCGTGTACTACGGTTAGCGTGTATTGACTGGGGGAAAGAAAGAAGAAGCGATAGACGCCATCGCGGTCTGTTTTGGTGGATTCTGTTGTGCCTTTGTTGATGTCCCGGATCACAATATCTGCATTGGGAACAACCGCACCACTCTGATCCGTGACGACACCGGTCACCGCGCCGGACGTCGTGGTCTGCGCCGCCCCCACTCCATTTGCGCAGGAGATCGCAATGAGAAAAGCTGAAAAGCAGCGGCGGGGTCGCAATCTCATCGAAACACCCTAAGCCAATTCGATCGAAGAGGACCTGCGATCTGTAGTTCGGCATCATATCCGAAAATCGGCCAAGTTGTATCCACTTGCCTGCGCGTCGTACGTCGGCGAGCAGATCTCGCCGAACAAGCACTTATGAGAAGACTTTCCAGATAATCAAATCGAGATAATCAAAAGAACGTCCGGAAACAGGGCTAGATTCGCCGAGTAACGGCTCTCCAAAGCGAAAAAGGTGGTTATCGAGGTTGGTCAAGTCCGACGCGGTGGACCAGATCCACAAAACGCGGGTCGCCGCGCAACGGATCGAAGTTGGGATAGACTTTGATCAACTGCAGGATGTTTGACTGCTCCTGGTAGGCCCGCTCCAGCCAAGCAAGTGCCTGCTCGTTATCACCGAGTCCCAAATAAGCGTCCACAAAGGGGGTGGGGGCAACGTAGCTTGTCTGCTGCCGTCGTTTCAACTCATCCACCAGGCGGAGGGCTTCCCTACGACGCCCGGCATGGGCATAGGCCCCAGCCAGCATGCCCACTACAGCCGGATTCCGGTCGGTGCCGAGCGCCCTCTCCAGCACCGTAATCGCTTCGTCCGGTTGGCCGTTGGCAATCAGGGCGAGCCCCAGAATCCAATGGTCCGGGTCGTCGTTTCGCAACTCCCGGATGGCCTCGTCGTAACGTCTCGCATGAAACAAAATGAAACCATTCGTGATGGCAGCGCGCCCAACCGGAGTGTCGCCTCCAAGCGGATCAAGTTCGCGGGCACGCTGGACCCACGCCAGGGCCTCGTCCGTCCGCCCCTGGCACAGCAGCCACTTAGCGTATCCGAGGTGAGCACCGGCATCGTTCGGATTCAATTCCAGAGCCCGTTTGAACTCCGCTTCGGCGTCGTTCCACTGCCACTGTTTCTGATATACCGCTGCAAGCAAGACGTGTGGTTCCGCAAGGTCCGGATCCAATTCAATTGCTTTTCGGGCTGCACTCATCATTTTTGGATGCGTTTCCTTCGGAGGAGCACCGCCAAGAGTTGATCCGAGCCTCTCGTATGCATTCGCGAGGCCGACGTAAGCTGGTGCAAAGTTAGCGTCCTTGCCGATCGTTTCTTCAAAGGAGGCAACACTCTGTTCAAGCTCGGCCTGGCTGCCGCTCTTGCTGAATTGATCTTGGGCTTTAAGATAGCTCTCGTAGACTTCAGGCGAGACATAATGCGACGTGACCAGCCGGGCACGCTCCTCTCCGGTGACTTTGACCTCCACTCTGCGCGCGATGGATTGCGCCACCTCGCTCTCGAGAGTAAGCATGTCCCCCAAATCGCCGTCGTATTCATCTGCCCAAAGATGCTCATCGGTTGCGGCACGAATCAACTGCGCGTGCACACGAATCCGGTTGCCCTGCCGGATCACCGAACCTTCGACGAGGGCGTCCACCCCAAGCATCCTGGCAATCTCTGGCACGGAGAGCTTCGTACCCTTGAAGCGCATGGACGAGGTGCGGGAAATGACGCGCAGATCATGAATTCTGGCCAGGCGTCCGCACAGCTCTTCGGTCATCGCGTCAGCCAGGTATTCCTGCGTTGAATCGCCCGAGAGGTTGCTCAAGGGCAGGACTGCCAGCGATCTGATTTTGGTTTGGGTCGAGTGCCCGGTGTGGCCCCGGAGAATAACGTAGGAGAAGGCAATCGCGAGTCCAGCCACACAGCCCAGAACAAGCCAGAGACGCGCCCGCGAAGTTACGGTTGGTCGGATGTCGACTTCCGCATCCGCCGGCCGTTCCGCCTTAAGCCCCGTCTTATTTGGATTTGGCCGCAAAGGGATAGCAGCGAGCGACTCGATCGGCGCTGCTCCGCTAGACAAATCGCCATTTTCTACCTGACCAATGAAACGGTATCCCCGGCGCGGCAGTGTCTCTATGTAGCGGGGTTCCTCGGCTGAATCGCACAGCGCGTCGCGCAGCTTTTTGACGGCGCTGTTCAGACCTGTATCGAAGTCAACAAAAGTCTCGGCGGGCCAGAGTTTCTGGCGAAGCTCCTCGCGCGTAACCAGGTCCCCGGGACGCTCTAGCAGGAGCGAGAGTACCTGGAAGGGTTGGCCATGAAGCTTTAACCGGATGCCGTGCTTGCGCACTTCACCCGAACGCATGTCCACTTCGAAGGCGTCGAATCGCGCCCGGCGGGTTTGGTCGCCAGCCTTCATAGCAGGCTCCCCAGATGGCCAGTAGTCTATCACTACTGCTTTATCACCTAAAGAATATGCGGGTGCGACTACAAGGCGCCTGCATTCAGAGAGTTGCACGATCAGAAGAAAAACACCCACAGACCATACGCCGACCATTGCGCTTCAAGCGACTTGGCGCCAATGTCGCAGGTCGCAGGCCGAGGGTTTGTACAACGACCAGCGTTACCTCTAGTTTAAG
>Ga0209579_10003417_pt1 | contig 11574 bp, 12 predicted proteins | sample Coa_R1_2_FD_187152 | JGI IMG/M metagenome (GOLD analysis project Ga0209579, IMG submission 187152) | Surface soil microbial communities from Centralia Pennsylvania, which are recovering from an underground coalmine fire - Coalmine... | ecosystem: Environmental > Terrestrial > Soil >... | reverse complement strand
CGGCGGCGGCTGTTCCGTGACGGCGGTGCGTAACGGCCGCTCGGTCGACACGACGATGGGCTTCACGCCGCTCGAAGGGGTGCCGATGGTGACGCGTTCGGGCTCGGTCGATCCGGGCGCGCTCGTCCACCTCCTCCACCGAGGGGTCGACGCCGACGAGCTCGGCCGGGTGCTGAACGAGGAATCGGGCCTCGCGGCGCTTGCGGGGAGCGGCGACGTCCGCGAGCTCGAAGCTCGAGACGACCCGCAGGCGCGTCTCGCGCTCGACGTCTTCTCCTATCGCGTGGCGTGTGCGGTCGCCGCGATGGCGACGGCCTGCGGCGGTCTCGACGCTCTCGTCTTCACCGCCGGCATCGGTGAAGGGTCGGAGCTCGTGCGGCGGCTCGTCTGCGAGCGGCTTTCCTTCCTGGGCGTCGAGCTCGACCTCGATCGCAACGGTGACTGCGACCCGGACTGCGAGCTCGGAACGGCGCGATCTCGGGTACGGATCGTCGTCGTCCGCGCGCGCGAGGAGCTGGTGGCGGCGCGCGCCGTGCGCGCCCTCCTCGCGTAAGCCCCCGAGAGGGTTCCGGGATTTGTACTGATCGGCTCTGTGGCCGAACTCGGAGGCCGGCCGGCCCGCGCCCGCGCAGGATGGCCGCAATCAGTCCGACACCCACACAAGGAGTCGCCGTCATGAAGAAGTCACTCGCCCTTCTCGTCGCCACAGTTGCGAGCCTCGTCCTGCTCGCCGCCGGCCAGGCTTCGGCGTCGATGAAGACCGTGACCGTGGTCATGCACGATCCCGGCTGCCACTGGTTCGCAGTCGGCGGGAAGTTCACCAAGACGCTCTCGGTCAAGGGCCCGATCGCGCTCGCGAACTTCGACGAGAACACGCTCATCGTCGCAGGCCCGAACGGCACGAAGCTCGACAAGATCGGCAAGAAGCTCGTCCTCGCCCGCGGCGTCTACCGGATCACGATGGTCAAGCAGGCGCCCGACGACAACCATCTGAAGCTCGTCGTCAAGTAACGGAGCGGCGACTCCGAACGGGAGGGCCGGCGAGAGCCGGCCTTCCCGCTATTAGGCTGTCGCCGTGGACGTGGAGGATCGCACCGAGATGATCGTGGCGCCCGCCGCAAGAGACCTGTCGGGCGTCTACCGTTTCTACGAGCTCGCGAAGCGGGCCGAGTGGCAGGTGCGCGACCTGCCGTGGGGCGGCGTGCCGCCGATCCCCGAGTACAAGGGACCACCACAGAAGCTCGCGCGCCGCCGCGACCTCTGGCGGTCGGTGATCACGCAACAGCTGCAGGCCGACGAGCTCGCCGTGGAGATGTCGACACAGCTGTTCGCGATCGCTCCCGACCGCGAGGCGAAGCTCTACTACACGACGATGGTGCAGGACGAGTCGCGTCACACCGAGGCGTGGCTCAAGCTGATCGAAGAGGCCGGCGGCATGGCGGAGCGCGACCCGTACCTCGACCGGCTGGCGCGGATGACGATCGACGCCGACTCGGTCGAGGAGAAGGTCTTCCTCATGCAGGTCTTCTACGAGCGGCTGATCATCCCGCGCTTCCGGATGATCGCGCGCTCGTCGCGCGGCACGGTGCTCGAGGATCTCTGCAACCGCCTGACGATCGACGACGGCATCCATCACGGTGCGGGGATGGCGTACGAGCGCGTCCTGCTCGAAGGCGCCGGCAAGAAGGTGAAGACGCAGCTCGTCGAGGCGGCGAATCGCCTGTTGCCGCTGTTCGCGCAGCATGCGCTCTGGCGGCCGAAGGCGCGGGAGTTCATCGGCGCGCTGATGCGCGAGACGGACATCCGCATGCTCAAGGAGGACCTGGAGAACGGCGTCCGTCTCGCGCGCAGCCTCGGCATCGACGTCTCGGGGATCGAGCTGCCGTACTAGCCGCTGCGGGTTTCCACGCAGCCTCGACTGCGTGAATCCCGATGCTTGCCGAACGGCGGGCGTGCACGCTCCGTGAATGCGCGGCTCGCTTCGCCTCGTCATCGCGCTCGCGGCCTTCGCGCTCGGTGCTGCCGGCGCTGCCGCGGCAGTGCTCAATACCAGCGCGCGCCCGGACGGCTATCGCGTTCGCGTGGCGGTGACGCCCAATCGGTCGACGGTGCTGAACACCGCCGCCGTCGTGATCACACGGAACGGACGAGTGGTCACCGCCGCTCGGGTCCGGCTGACGGCGACGATGCTCGATATGCCGATGCCGGGGGTGACGTGGCGGCTTCGCTACCGCGGCGGCCGCTACACGTACCGGTCGACGGTGCTCGGGATGGCGGGGCGGTGGCGCCTGAGGGTCTCCGTCGACCCGCCGCACGGCGCGTCCTTCAGCGTCGCCGTCGTCGACAAGGTCGGCTCCTAGAGCTCGCGAACCTGCTTCGTCGTGGAGCGACGAACCAGGTTCGGCGGGTTTAGGGTCTCCGCATGTGCTTCGACGTCGACTCGTCGCCGCCCATCCCCACCATCTCGGGTGCCGCGGTGTCGCATGACGACGTCCTGCTCGCCGCCGCCGACGGCAACCGGTTCGCGGCGTTTCTCGCGACGCCCGAGGAACACTCGTCGACAGGGGTCGTGATCCTCCCCGACGTGCGCGGCCTCTACCGCTTCTACGAGGAGCTCGCGCTGCGCTTCGCCGAGCGCGACTACACGGCCCTCGCGATCGACTACTACGGCCGCACGGCCGGTGCCGCAAAGCGTGAAGCCGACTTCGACTACGGGCCGCACCGCGAGCAGACGACCGACGAGGGCGTGCAGGCGGACGTCGCAGCCGCCGTCGCGAGGCTGCGCGAGCTCGGCTGCACGTCTGTCTTCACGGTGGGCTTCTGCTTCGGCGGCGCCGCCTCGTGGCTGGCCGCGGCGTCGGGGCACGGGCTCGCGGGCGCCGTCGGCTTCTACGGACGCCCCTCCCGCGTCCTCGCTCACGTCGCCGACATCGCCTGTCCGATCCTGGCCCTGCAAGGCGGGGCGGACCAGGCGATCCCGCTCGCCGAGAACGCAGCCTTCGACGAGGCGCTCGCGCGAGCCGGCATCGAGCACGAGATCGTCACGTACGCGGGCGCGCCGCACAGCTTCTTCGACCGCAAGCAGGAGGAGTTCGCCGAGGCGTCCGAGGACGCGTGGTCGAAGGTGCTCGCGTTCGTCGCGCAGCACGCGTGATCCTCGCCGTCGACCAGGGCACGACGGGCACCACGTGTCTCGTCGTCGACGACGATCTGCACGTCGTCGGCCGCGGCTACCGCGAGCTGCCGCAGCACTTCCCGCGGCCCGGCTGGGTGGAGCATGACGCGGACGAGATCTGGGAGAGCGTGCTCGCGGCCGCGGCCGACGCGCTGCGCGACGCCCGCCTGCGCGCCGCCGACCTCGAGGCGATCGGGATCACGAACCAGCGCGAGACGACCGTGGTGTGGGAGCGGTCGACCGGCCGCCCGGTGGCGCCGGCGATCGTCTGGCAGGACCGCCGCACCGCCGACCGCTGTCGCGAGCTCGACGCCTCACTCATCCGGGAGCGCACGGGGCTCGTGCCCGACCCGTACTTCTCGGCCACGAAGCTCGAGTGGCTCCTGCGCGACCGCCCGCGGGACGGGCTCGCGTTCGGCACCGTCGACTCCTGGCTCGTGTGGCGGCTGACGGGCGGCGCCGCGCACGTGACCGACCGGACGAATGCGTCCCGCACGCTGCTGTGCTCCCTCGGCTCGCTCGACTGGGACGACGATCTGCTCGCGCTTTTCGGAATCGGCCGCGAGCTGCTGCCCTGGATCGGCTCGTCGGACGAGGAGGTGGGCGAGGGCGAGCTGCTCGGGGCGACCGTCCCGATTCGCGCCCTCGTCGGCGACCAGCAGGCCGCGCTGTTCGGCCAGGGCTGCCACGAGCCCGGCGAAGCGAAGGCGACGTTCGGTACCGGCAGCTTCGTGCTCGTGCATATGGGCGCCGAGCGGCCCGATCCGCCGTACGGGCTGCTCGCAACGGCCGCCGCGGACGGCTACGCGCTGGAGGGCGCCGTGCTCGCGGCCGGCGCGGCGGTCCAGTGGCTCCGCGACGGGATCGGCGTGATCGCGGACGCAGCCGAGAGCGAGGCGATTGCCGGCAGCATCGACTCGACGGAAGGCGTGGTCTTCGTCCCGGCGCTCTCCGGGCTCGGGTCGCCGTGGTGGGACCCCGACGCGCGTGGCGTCGTCTCCGGCCTGACACGCGGCACGACGCGCGCGCACCTGGTTCGGGCGGCCCTCGAGGCGATCGCGCACCAGGTCGCGGATGTGGTCGACGCGCTGCCCGAGCGGCCGTCGGTGCTGCGCGCCGACGGCGGCGCGAGCGCGAATGCGTTCCTGATGCAGCTGCAGGCCGATTTGCTGCAGCTCCCGGTGGAGGTCGCGGCGGAGCGCGAGACGACGGCGTTGGGCGCCGCCGCGCTCGCCGGGCGGCTGAGCAGGCGTGTCGGGGTCGCCTCCCGCTTCGAGCCAAGGATCGGCCCCGACGAGGCGGCTGCGGCACGCGCCGTCTGGGCCCGGGCCCTCGAACGGGCGAGATCCGACCCGGCCCGCTGACCGAACTTCTCAGCACGTGCACAGGTGCGGGATGCATCCTTGTGGAGACCAGCGAGCGAGGAGGCGAGGATGGAAGAACCGGCCGGCAAGCTCGAGCAGGCGCTGTTCGAGATCAGACGCGTCATCGCGGGGCAGGAGCAAATGCTGGAGCGGGTGCTCGTCTGCCTCCTTTCCGGCGGCCACCTGCTGATCGAGGGAGTTCCCGGGCTCGCCAAGACGCTGACGATCAAGACGACCGCCGCAGTGCTCGGCGGCACGTTCCACCGCGTTCAGTTCACGCCCGACCTCGTCCCGTCGGACCTCGTCGGGACGCGCATCTACCGGCCGGACCGCGCCGACTTCGACGTCGAGCTCGGACCGGTGTTCTGCAACTTCCTGCTCGCCGACGAGATCAACCGCGCGCCCGCGAAGGTCCAGTCCGCGCTGCTCGAGGTGATGCAGGAGCACCAGGTCACGATCGGCGCCCGCACGTTCCCGGTCCCGGATCCGTTTCTCGTCCTCGCCACCCAGAACCCGATCGAGTCCGAGGGCACGTACCCGCTGCCCGAGGCGCAGATCGACCGCTTCATGCTCAAGGTCCTGGTCGACTACCCGGCACACGACGAGGAGCTGACGGTCGTGGCCCGCTCGCTCGAGGACCCGCCCTCGCTCGCCCACGTGCTCTCGATCGACGACCTGCAGGCCTTGCAGAAGCAGGCGACGGAGGTCTTCGTCGATCCGGCGTTGATCAGCTGGACGGTCGACGTCGCGACCGCGACACGCCGCCCGCAGGACCACGGCCTGCACGACATTGCCGACTACGTCGCGTTCGGCGCCAGCCCGCGCGGGCCGATCAGCCTCGTCGCCGCGGGTCGTGCGCTGGCGCTCATTCGCGGACGCGACTACGTCGTGCCTGCCGATCTCGAAGCGCTCGTCCGCGACGCGTTCCGGCATCGGCTCGTCCTCTCGTACCGCGCACTCGCCGAGGAGGTCTCGCCCGACACGATCCTCGACGCCGTGCTCGCAGCCGTCCCTGCACCGCAGATCGACCTGAGGCGCGCGACGGTCGCGTGACGTGACAGCGACCGCGCAGGATCCGTTCTCGCCGCTCCGGACGCCGGCGCGTCCGGGGCCGGGGCCGCTCACGCTGCAATCGCTGCGCGCGCTCGAGCTCACCGTCGGCCGCCGGGTCGACGGCCTGCTCTCCGGCGATTACCGGTCGGCCTTCGCTGGCATCGGCAGCGAGCTGTGGCAGGTTCGCCCGTACCAGCCCGGCGACGACGTCCGCCGCATCGAATGGAACGTCACCGCGCGCACCGGCGAGGCGCACGTGCGCGTCGAGCTCGCGGAACGCGTGCTCGTGACCTGGCTGGTGCTCGACACCTCGGCGTCGATGGCCTTCGGAACCGCCGACCGGCGTAAGGCGGACGTGGCGGAGGGAGTCGCGGTCGCGGTCGGCTACGCGGCTACTCGTCGCGGCAACCGACTCGGCACCGTCGTGTTCGGCGGTGACACCGCGGCGGAGCGGCCGCGGCAGGGACGCATCGCGCTGCTCGAGACCCTGCGCCTGCTGCGGAAGCTGCCCGCCGAGGGCGCCACCTCGCTCCGCGACGCGCTCGAGCTCACCGACCGCGTCGCGCGGCAGCGCGCGCTCGTCGTGGTCGTCTCCGACTTCCGCGGCCCCCTCGACTGGCAGCCCGCGCTGTTGCGAGTCGCCGGCAGGCACACCGTGCTCGCCGTCGAGATACGCGACCCACGCGAGCAAGAGCTCGCGGACGTCGGTGAGCTGCGCCTCGTCGATCCGGAGACCGGCCGGCAGCTGCGGGTGAACACGCACGATGCCGAGCTGAGGTACCGGTTTGCGCAGGCGGCGGCCGAAGAGCGCCGGTCGCTGGTCGCGCTGCTCTCGACGTCCGGCGTGCGCCACGTTGCGCTGTCCACGGACGGCGACTGGCTGCGGCCGCTCGCGGCGTTCATTCGCCGCCGGGAGCGCGGCCGGTGAGCTTCGCGTCACCGTGGCTGTTGCTGTTACTCCTGGTGGTGCCCGCGTCTGCACTCGGCTACGTGTGGCTCGAGCGCCGCCGCGATGCCCGCGCGGCCGCGTGGGCGAGGCCGGCGCTGCTGCCCAACATGGCGACGCGGCCGCCGGCGGCGCACCGTTTCGTCCCGGTCGCGCTGCTGCTCGCCGGCCTGACGCTGCTGCTCGTCGGCTTCGCGCGGCCGCGCACCACCGAGACCGTGAAGCAGCACGACGCGACGATGATCCTCGTGCTCGACGTCTCGGGCTCGATGGCCGCGAAGGATTCGCGGCCGACGCGCATCGCCGCCGCCCGCGCCCTCGCGACCCGATTCGTCGACCTTTTGCCTCACGGGTACCGCATGTCCGTCGTCGTCTTCTCCGACCATGCCGCGGTTGTCGCACCGCCGACGCAGGATCTGAACCGGGTGCGCGCCGTGATCGCGGCTGCGCGAACGGGACCGCAGGGCACCGCGCTGTCGGAAGCCGTCTGGCACGCAGTCGACGCTGCGAAGGCGGTGCCGAAGGACCAGAACGGGAAGCACCCGCCGGCGGCGATCGTCGTGTTCTCGGACGGCGGCCAGACCGAAGGCAGGATCACCGTGGCCCAGGCGGCCGCCAAGGCGAAGGCGGCGCACGTGCCGGTCTCCGCAGTGGCGCTCGGCACGCCGTCAGGCATCGTGCGGCAGGCCCTCCAGGGCGGGTACCAGGAGCAGATCCAGGTCCCCGTCGAGCCCGCACTGCTGCAGCAGCTCACACGCGCGACCGGCGGCCGGTTCTTCGACGGCGCGCAGGCGGTCGACGTGCGCGGGGCCTATCGAGCGCTCGGCTCGCGGGTCGGTCACCACCGCAAGACGCTCGAGGTGACGTCGGCGGCGGCCGGCGCCGGCCTCGCGTTCATGGTCGTGGGCGCCGCCCTCTCGGGCCTCTGGTTCAGGAGGCTCGCGTGAAGCCGCTGCTCGTCGCGGTCGTCGCGGCCCTCGCCGTCGCTGCGGCTCTGCCGGCGACCGGCGGCGCAGCGAACGAGTGCCAGAGGATCACCGCGTGCATCCCGGTCGCCGGCCCGTGGGTCGTCGTCCACCACCCGACCGAGGCCGACTTCCTGCTCTCGTGCGGCCGGCGCGGCGTCGTCGGCGGGCTCGACGCGGTCGCGACGACCACGGGAGTGCGAGTGGCGTTCGAGGGGCGCATCGGCTCGCCCGTCTCGCCGGGTGTCACCACCACGACGAGTGCGTTCTTCCGCGGCGTGCTCGTGAAAGGGCGGATCGCCGCGTTCCAGCCGTGGCTCGGATGTATCCCCGCCGGCTCGGCCGGCGGCCGGTCGACCGTTTCGGCACGGGTGGCGCCGGGCCCGGCTCTCGACCGCCGCGCCAGGATCGTCGTCGTGTCGCCGGGCGAGGTGAAGACGGCGTCGATCGGCTGTCCGGTGGGCGAGAAGCTCGTCGGCGGCTGGCACGCCGTCGCGTTCCGTACGAAGAAGCCGCCCGATCTCACGAACGCCGCGCTCGTTCACGTCACGCGGGTCGTCACGCCGTCCAGGGTCGTCGTCACCGTTCTCGCCACGGACGCGCTGTCGATCGACGCCCACGCCGTCGTCCAGGTCGGAGCGACCTGCGCCCCGTGAGCTTCGCGTCCCCGTATCTGCTCGTGGTGCTGCTGCTGGTGCCGGCGGCGCTCGCGGCCGCCCTCTGGCTCGACCGGCGCCGCGCCCGCTACGCCGTCGCGTTCACGAATGTCGACGTCCTCGCGTCGGTCGCCTCGACGCGCCGCTCCTACCGGCGGTGGGTGCCGCTCGCGTTGTTCACGCTTGCGCTCGCGACGGCGAGCGTCGCGGTCGCCCGGCCGCGCGCCACGATCGCAGCACCGTCGCAGCACGCGACGGTCGTCTTGCTCGTCGACGTGTCGGGCTCGATGCGTGCGAGCGACGTGAAGCCGACGCGGCTCGGCGCCGCGCAGTTGGCGATGCAGACGTTCGTCGACGAGGTGCCGCGTGGGGTCAAGGTCGGGCTCGTCTCGTTCTCGACCGAGCCGAACGTGCTCGTCCTCCCGACGACGGACAAGCAGCAGGTGCGCCAGGGGATCGACCTGCTCGTGCCGGAGGCGGGCACGGCGATCGGCGACGGCATCGCGATGGCGGTGCGCGTCGTGCAGTCGTCGATCGGCAGCGGGCACCGAGTGGGCGGCAAGGTGGCCGGCGCGATCCTGATGCTCTCGGACGGCGCGCAGACCCGGGGAGTCCTGAAGCCGCTCGAGGGCGCGGCCCGCGCGCGCGCCGCCGGCATCCCGATCTACACGGTCGCGCTCGGGACGAACCACGGGACGCTGAGCGTGCCCGGCTTCGGGTTCGGCTTCGGCGGCGGCGGCGGCCGCTTCCTCGTGCGGCCCGATCCCGCGACGCTACGGGCCATCGCCGAGGCGACCGGCGGGATCGCGTATCGGGCGCAGTCGGCGTCGAAGGTGCAGACCGTCTACCGGCGCCTCGGCTCGCACGTCGTCCAGCAGGCGTCGCGGCGCGAGATCTCGTCGTGGTTCGCCGGAGCGGCCGCATTCCTCCTCCTCGGCTCGCTGGCCGCTGCACGCGTCACCGGCGAGCGGCTGCCCTGAGGCTCCGCGGCTACCTCCTGTCGAGCGACGAAGTCGGCGAGTCGCCGCTGCTCCCGCTCGCGGCGCTCCTGACCTCGGCCGGTCTCTACGCGACGCTCCCATCGAGGTTCGTGGCCGGGCCGTCGGCAGGCGTCTTCTCGGTCGCCCGGTGGATCGTGCCCGGGCTGACCGTGCTGCTCACCCTCGTGCTCGTTGCGAGCGTTCCCGGCGGTGGGCTGATCGAGAAGCTCGACCTGCACGCGCGCCGGGTGCGGGTCGGCCGGCGCGTCGCCGCGCTGACCGTCACCGGGATCGTCAGCGCCGCGAACGGCGCCGCGATCATCCTGCTCGTGCGCCTCCTCGTGCGAGGCGCCCACACGCAGGCCCCGTTGCTGCTGCGCGCGGGCATCCACATGTGGTGCCTGAACGTGCTCGTCTTCGCGCTCTGGTTCTGGGAGCTCGACGGCGGCGGTCCGGCCGCACGGCGCGCGCTCGAGCAGCGCGGGCGCGACTTTCTGTTCCCGCAGCAGACGATGCCCGAGCTGCACGCCGGCTGGCGGCCGCTCTTCCTCGACTACCTATACGTCTCGTTCACCAACGCGACTGCGTTCAGCCCGACCGATGCGATGCCGCTCAGCCGCTGGGCGAAGATGCTGATGCTCGTCGAGTCGGCCGCGAGCCTGCTGCTCGCGGTGATGGTCGCGGCGCGCGCGATCAACATCTTGAAGTAAGTCCCGTCCTGAGGACGTCGCTCCGCGACGTCCTCAGGACGCGAGTTTCTAGAGATCGAGGTTGAGCTCGCGCAGGGCGAGGAAGACACCTTCGCTGAAGGTGGGGTAGGGCGGGATGACGTCGAGCAGCACGTCGATCGGCGTCTCCGCGCGGATCGCGAGCGTCAGCTGCTGGAGCCACTCACCGGACTCCGGGCCGACGGCGACGGCACCGGTGAGCACGCGCCGCTCGGGGTCGGCGACGACCTTGACGAAGCCGTTCCGCTTCGGGCGCTCGTACGTCGAGAGCCGTGGCACCGACGTGAGCTGCCACGTCGAGCTGACGCCTCCCTGCGTTTCGCCGACGGTCGCCACCTGCGGATCGGTGAAGATGGTGGCGGGCACTGCACGGTGGTCTGCGCGTACATCCCGCCCGGCCATGTCGTACGCGGCGATCCGGGCGTGGTACTTCCCGACGTGCGTGAACGGCGCGATGCCGGTCACGTCGCCGATCGCCCAGACGTTCTCGGCGGCGCGCATGCGGTGGTCGACCTCGATCCCGCGCCTGCTGACCTCCAGCCCGAGTGGATCGAGCCCGGCGATGTTCGGCCGTCGGCCCGTCGCGAGAAGCAGCCGGTCGAATTCCAGCTCCGTCCCGTCGGCGAGTAACAGACTGGTACTTGTGACGGAAGTGGCGGCGGCGCCGAGCCGCAGGTCGACGCCGTCCTCCCGAAGCGACTCCTCGACGAGCGCCGCAGCGTCGGCATCGACGCGGGAGAGCAGCCGGGTATCGCCCTGCACGAGGATGACCTGCGATCCGACCCGCTGGAAGAACTGCGCGAGCTCGCAGCCGACCGGGCCGCCGCCGAGCACGAGGAGGCGCGGCGGCGCCTCGAGCGTCTCCGTCGCCTCCACGTTCGTCCAGTAGTCGACGTCGGCGAGGCCGGGGATGGGCGGGATCGCCGGCGTCGAGCCGGTGGCGATCACGAGCCGGTCGTATTCGAGCTGCTCGTCGCCGACGGCGAGCACGCCCGGCTCCCTGACGACCGCGTCCCCGCGCACGAGCGCGGCGTTCTGCGACGCGAGCCAATCGACCTGCGAGCTGTCGTCGCGCTCCGCCACCCAGTCGCGCCAGGCGAAGATCCGCCCGAGGTCGATCGAAGCGCCGCCGATCGCGCCGTCGGAGTGGCGCGTCGCCGCGAGCAGCTCCGGCGCACGCAGCATCGTCTTGGTCGGCATGCACGCGTAGTACGAGCACTCCCCGCCGACGAGCCGCCGCTCGACAACGGTCACCTCGCTGTCCGTGTCGAGCCGGCGGAGGGCGCCGACGAAGTGCTCGCCGGACGACCCCCCGCCTAGCACGACGATCCGCACTACAGCAGGCCGTTCGCCTTGAGGAATTTCGTCGCGATGGACTTGGCCGACTGCTTGTCGACGTAGAAGGCCTTGTTCATCGCGGCGATTGCCGCGGTGGTGATCTTTGCCGAGACCGCATTGACCGTCTTCGTGAAGTTCGGCCCTGCAGCCTTGAGCACAGACGTCTTGACGAGCGGTGTCACGTTCTGGAAACCCGTAACGTGCTTCGGGTCCGCGAGCACCGTGTACTTCGACGGCTTGGCCAGCGGCGGGTCGGTGGTGAACACGTCGGCAGCGAGCACGTCGCCCTTGTCCAGCGCCGTGTACTGCAGGCCGATCCCGAGCGGGACGAAGGATGCCTTCGTGATCCCGTACCGCTTCGTGTAGCCG
>Ga0209579_10003415_pt1 | contig 11576 bp, 10 predicted proteins | sample Coa_R1_2_FD_187152 | JGI IMG/M metagenome (GOLD analysis project Ga0209579, IMG submission 187152) | Surface soil microbial communities from Centralia Pennsylvania, which are recovering from an underground coalmine fire - Coalmine... | ecosystem: Environmental > Terrestrial > Soil >... | reverse complement strand
CTTGATGAACTCCTGGTGAATCTTGTGATTGTTCGCGGTATACATCGACCGGAACTTCAGGAACGTGAATTTGCGGCCGTATTGCCCCACGCGCTGTTGCCGGAACAGGATCGGGCCTTTGGAAGTCAATTTGACCGCCGCCGCGATCACCAACAGCAGCGGAGATACCAGAATCAGCGCCGCCAGGCTGCCGACCACATCCATCGCCGCCTTCACCAGCAGCGCGAGCCGCTTCGGATCGCTGTCCCGCAGCAGGTGCGGATCAAAGCTCGTTTCTTTGGAATCCGGCGAATCGTCGGAATCGTGATCGTGCCAGTCTTCCGGAAAAATGTGGCACGTCAGTTTCAGCCGGCTCCGCTGTTCCGCGTTCAGTACCCGGTCGAGCGCCGTATTGATTTTCGTCAGCAGAGAGTTCGCTACCGTGCGCCCTTCGGCCGGCGCAATCTCCGTGAACACGATGCCGATCACGGAACCTTCCCGATACCACCCCTTCAAGTCCGTCTCCCGCGTCGACGCCCACAACGCCGACACCACTTTCTCGAACTCCGCGCCGCCTTCGAGCAGGCTCGGCGATTCCAGCAGCATCAGCACGAAGCGGCGCCGCGACCGTTCGGTTCGCTTTTGCTCCAGGTAGATCGTCCGCATGAACGACTCCCGCGCCACCAGTCCATGACTGGCAGATCCGTTCCGCGAGGCGCTGACTTTTTGCGCCTTCGGGCGTAAGATTTTCAACATGCGCTCTCGCACCCGTGATGGCAAGGTCGATTTGAAAAGTTCATAGACGCTGAGGTAAGCTACCGCCCTTTTAGTCCCATGCTCTCCTGATCCTGTTTCTCTCAGGGACGCTGGTTCTTTTGCTCTCGGTACCGGTCCTAGAGCAGGTCGATGGCCATATCTAAACAGACAATAAGATATTTAGTTTTAATAGTTTAGATGGAGTACTGGAGAGCAATAAATGTGCGAGGGGGGAAGGTGATTTGCACTTGCTCCCAATTTATGAGACAGGCTGTCCCAACGCCCCCGGCGCGCCGCTTCAGGTGCCATCCTCCCGCCCCAGCACGGCGCACCCCACTAAATCACTTGTTATCAATAACGTACATCGGATTTCCGCGGCTCGAAGTCGCGTTGACAGCCGTCTGACCAATCGGTCATACTGAAAGCTCGGGAAGCGATTGAAAAATCAATCGCATCGGGGGGTCTTAATTGGGGGTCCCGCAACACGATCCTGGAGTCGGGGCTGAACGGATGGAGCTCGAACCCTATCCCTGGTTCGCCCTGCGCGTCCGTTCCAAGCACGAACGGGTCACCAGTTTGCACCTCCAGCGCCGCGGATTCGAAGAATTCTCTCCGTCCTACCGCGCCGAAAGCCAGTGGTCCGATCGCAAGAAGACCACCGACCGCTTCCTGTTTCCCGGCTACGTCTTCTGCCGCTTCAATCCGCGTGACCGTTTGCCGATCCTGACGGCCCCCGGCGTTGTTGGCTTGGTCGGCTTCGGCGACGGCCCCACTCCCATCCCCGATATCGAGATCGAACAAGTGCGCACCATGGTCCAGTCCGGTTTGCTGGTCACGCCCTGGCCTTTCTTGGAGTTAGGACAAACCGTGCGGCTCGAAAGCGGACCCTTGCGCGGGCTGGAAGGAATCGTCGAGGAAGTCAAAGGCCAATTGCGCCTGGTCGTTTCCATTCGCCTGCTGCAACGATCGGTCTCCACCGAAATCGATCGAATCTGGGTCCGGCCGGTGCAGCCCTCCGCGCGTCCCGAAGACCAGACTCATTACTGACCGCATCTCAGTACCAGTACTGATTAGGGCTCTAGTACCTTTCCGCATTTTCATCCTCGCAGCAAAGTAAAATCGCGAGTCATTATTATTACAGGCATGCTGCGGTCGGACTCTGTCACCAACGAAATCGGTCAGTTGCTGGCAGTGGTTCAAGCGCGGCGGAAGTACTACCGCGATGTGCTGAGCCAGCTTCCGGCCGCCGTCGCGGTGCTCGCTGGCGATGGATCGATTCGCTACGCCAACTCCGCCTTCTGCCGCCAGTTCTCAATCCCCGAGGACGATGTCCAAAATCACACCATCGGCCAGCTTCTTCCATCCGAAGTTGTAACCCGCGCAATCCTCGCCGCGCGCCTTAGCGGAATCCCGCAGCCTCCGGCTGCATTCCAGGTCGGTCACGCCTCTTGGCGCATCTCGATAACGCCCGTCGATAATTGGAATAATAGCGGAGAAATTGGCTCGCTATTATTCATCGAAAATTCACGCGAGATCTGGCAAGCCGCGCTGACGACAAGTCAATTGGCATTGTCTTTATCGCTGCCGGAACAACTTATCGATGACCAGGTCCCCGCGATTGTCTGGCAGGCGGATCGCGTGGATCGCGTCTTCCATTCCGTGCGCGGCGGCGTCGAAGAAATCCTAGGCTACCCGGCGGAGCATTGGAAGACGGCTCCGGATTTTTTCAGCAATCGGATTTACTCGGACGATCGCCCCGCGACTCTGGCCTGCTACCGCGCCGCCATCGAACAAGGCGGCGACGCGAGCGCCGAGTTTCGCGGCGCGTCTCCCACGGGCCTGGTCTGGTTGCGCGAAACCATTCGCGTCTCTGGTCTCGTGATTACCGGCGTGATCACGCCTATTGGCGCCCGGAAGAGCCTCGAGGAACAGCGCCTGGCGAATGAGAGAATCCAGGTCCTGAACTGCCTTGCAACCCAGTCAGCCCGAAGCCTCGACGACGCGGTACGTACCGTACGGTCCAGCCCACTCATCGAATCCGCAGTCGAACAGACCGCCCGGATCGCCGCCAGCCTCCGCGGTTCCGATCCCGCTCCGCCCAATCCCCCGACGGTGATAAACCTGGCGCGGCGTCTTGCGTCATTGCGAGGCCAGATCGCCGCCCGTGCCGGCGCTCATATTTCCGTGGACTTCCATGCCCGGCAACCGGTTCTCGCATTTGCCGAAGAGAGTCAACTCGAGGAGATCCTCTTCGCCGTCACCGCAAGTATCTGCCGGGACGCTCTCGACGGGTCTAAACTCTCCATTACCTGCGATGTCCACAACGTTACCGACCAGTTTCCCGGCGCGCCGCTGAATCTCGGAACCTATGCGCGCCTCACATTCCATCATCAGGGCCGCGGTCTCGAATTCGAGCTGCAGGGGCCTTTGTTTGAATCGCGCTTCGACTCGATTCTCGCCTCGCCCAAACGGGTCACTCTGCCGGCGCTCTCTCGCGCCTACGCGATCGTTCAGGATTGGGGAGGCGATATCGCGTTCCTCAGCGAGCCAGATCGTGCGACATTCTGTCTCTACCTGCCACATTGCCCCAGTTTCGACCTGGATCAGGATCCGGCCCCGCGGTTCGAAATCATCGAGGACGAGCCTGGGCAAAAAACCTCTTACCGGGACCTGGTTGACCTGCTCCTCGCCGAGCTCGCATCGGAGCAGGAATCCGTGCTTCCAGATCTCGCCGACTCGTTGTCCAGTAAGGCCTTCGAACCCGATCGCAACCTTCTCGAAAGGCCGCTGTCATGACAAAGCTTTGGGATCGTTTCCCACATTTAGTACTAGCATGGCTTGGTCGAAGTCGTTGGTCAGTTCCTAACTGCATAACAATACGCCCCTAACGAATTGGCGTTTGATTTGCTCTACATCAGAGTCCAACAATTTGTTGACACGGAACAAGGAGTAACTTTTGCCCACGCCGAATACGCCACCGAACGCCGCACGATTCCAATTACACTGGTTATCCATCACTCGCATCCTGTGGAAATCCAAGATCGCTCTGGTTGCCCTTTGGCTCGTGGTGGGTTTTGCCTTGGCCGCGATCGTTCACCAGTTGCCCGCGATTTACCGGGCCGAATGCCTCCTCCTGGTCGTGGAGCAGAAGATTCCCGACAAGTACGTCACCGCCACCGTCAACACCGACCCTCAGATCCGCCTGGCGGCGATCAGCCATCTTATTCTCAGCAATCAGCACCTGCAAAGCATCATCGACACCTTCGATCTGTACAAAACCGAGCGCCAGACCATGACGAAGGATCAGCTCATAAACCGCATGCGCGAGAAAGATATCTCGCTGGCGCTCGAATCCGGTCTCTCCGGCACCCGTCCCGATGCCTTCCGCATCTCGTATGAGGCGAAAGATCCCAAACTGGCCGCGGACGTTGCCAATCGCCTGGCCACTTTGATCATTGACGAAAATGCGCGCACTCGCGAGAATCAGGCCGAGGATACTTCGCAATTCATCGGCGCCCAGTTGCAGCAGGCCAAGCAGACCCTGGATACCCTGGAATCCCGCGTCAGCCAGTGGAAACTGACGCACAACGGCGAGCTGCCGGAACAGGAAAACGCTTTATCCGCATCCTTCGCCAGCCTCCAGGTGAAATTGCAGGGGAACCAGGAAGGCCTGAATCGCGCCGATCAGTCCCGTGCGCTTCTGGCGAACAGTTTGAGTCTGGCGCAATCGTCACTTTCCACCCTCGAACGTTCCGCCGAGGAAGCCAGAGAACAAGCCAGGCGCCGGCCCCAAACCGCTGCGCCCGACCCCATTACTGGAATTCCCGCGCCGCCGCCGACAAAGACCCGCCGCCAGGAACTCAAAGAAGAACTCGCCACGCAGAGTCTGCGTTACGGCGACGAACACCCGGTCATCCGCCGGCTCAAAGCCGAACTGGCGGAGCTGCCGCCGGATAAAGTCGAGCCCGCGCCCGCTCCTGTGAAGAACACGCCCAGCAGCGCGCAGACCACCGCAGCCGTCTCGGAACCCGCGGTTCCTCAGAGCATCGTTACGGCGATCATGGCGGAGAAAGAGCGCGTTTCCAATCTCCGTGTACAGTTGGACCTCGCCAACAAAGAGTTCGAATCCGCCAAGGCCGAACGCGTCCGCATCATGCGGGAAGTCGAAGCGACCCAGGCCCGCATCGACCGCCTGCCTCTCCGCGAACAGGAGATGGCCGCGCTCACTCGCGATTACGAAATGGCCAAGCAGAATTACAAGTCGCTTCTGGACCGGAAGCTTTCCGCGTCCATGGCGACCGATCTCGAACGCAGCCAGCAGGGGGAAAGATTCACCCTGATCGACAAAGCCCGCGTGCCGGAGCAGCCGGCCAAACCGCCGCGAAGGATTCTCTATGGCGTCGCCGCCATCCTCAGCCTGGCCATCAGCGCCTTGGTGATTCTGGCGAAGCGCCTGCCGAAAGACACTATGTTGGGAGAGTGGGAGCTTACGCCCGGAGTGATTGTCCTGGGCCGCGTTCCCCGCATCGAAACATCCGCGCTCGGATTGGCGGATGCTTCTTCCGGAGCTCATCGTTAACGGGATGCTTCTTAAAGCAATCGGCCGGCACACCTAATGTACGAGAAATTTTTTCACTTGCAGAAAAATCCGTTCGGCATGACGCCGGACCCGAGTTGCCTGCTGATGACCGAGTCTCATCGCGAGGCGCTCTCGGGGCTCTTGTATGCGGTCCACAAGCGCAAAGGATTTGTGGTGCTCACCGGCGACGCCGGTACCGGCAAGACCACGCTGATTCGCGCCCTGATCCGCTCCGCGAAGTCGGCTAAATTCAGCGTCGTTCTGAATCCAACCCTAAGCTTGGGCGAGTTTTTCGAATCGGTCCTGCTGGACTTCGGCATTACCGACGTTCCCGAAAGCAAGGCCCAGCGCATCATGAAGCTCCAGGAATTCCTGGTCAAGCTTCACAACGAAGGTTCGCCGCCGGTTCTCATCGTCGACGAGGCTCACAAGCTGAGCCCGGAGATTCTGGAGGAAATCCGGCTTCTCACGAATTTCGAGACCGCGGAAAAGAAGCTGCTCCACATCGTCCTGGCCGGCCAGACGGAATTGAAAGCTCTCTTGAATCGCGAAGATCTGCGCCAGTTGAAACAGCGCATCGAGATTCGCCTCGAAATCAAACCCCTGAGCGCGCCCGACGTAGCCACCTACATGCGCCATCGCTGGGAGCGCGCCGGCGGCGCCACTGCTTTGCCGTTCACCACCGAAGCCATTTCGCTGATCGCCTCCGCTTCGCGCGGCATTCCCCGTCTGGTGAACTCGATTTGCGACAACGCCCTGCTGCTGGCTTTCGGTGAATCGGCTTCGGCCGTTACCGCCAAGCATGTCCGTGAGGTTCTTCGCGACTTGGATCTGGGAGATTCGTCTCCGCCGCCGGTTGAGAGGAAACCCGCACCCTCCGAACCGCAGCGTTCGGAAACTTCGGCCGCGTTCTCCATGGAGGAATCGCGCTCGCTCATGACCATCCCATCCATTGAACGCTACATCACATCCACCCCCAAGCCTTCCCTGATGAAGCGCGTCGGCGGATGGTTGAATTTTGGCAATACGCAGACTGTGAGGACTAACAGTGAGTAAAGTTTTCGAATCAATCCGGCGGCTCGAGTCGGAATCGGATCAGGTCTCTTCCGATCTGCTGTCGGAGGCCAAGGCCATCTTCCGCGACACCGTTGCGGTCAGACCCACGGTGCCGGAGTCGAACGGGACGTCCGTCCACGAGATCCAGAGTCGCGTGCTCCCCGTGCGCGTCAGCGCCGACGCACCTCTTATGCCTTTTACGCCCGACGAAGATAGCCACGCCAGAGCCGGCGAACAGTATCGCATCATTCGCACCAAGATCGTTCAGCATCCCCGGTCGCCGCGCGTCATGGCGATCTCCAGCGTCGATCCCGGCGATGGCAAAACCGTCACCTCGATCAACGTCGCAGCGTCTCTGGCTCTGAAGAACGAGACCAGCGTGCTGCTCGTCGATTGCGACCTTCGCCGCGGCCACATCGCCGATCTGGTCGGGTTCCCGGACTCGCCCGGCCTAACCGACGTCCTTACCGGTTCCGCAAGCCCTGACCAGGCGATCGTCCGCGCCCAACAGTTCCCGAACCTGCATATTCTGCCCGGCGGCACGCGCCTGGCGAATCCCACTGAGCTGCTCGATTCGCCGCAGTGGCGCACCTTGTGCCAGCAGTTTCGAAAGCAGTTCGACTACGTCATCCTGGACACGCCGCCCATCGGTTCGCTGGCGGATTACGACCTGATCCAGGCGGCCGCGGACGGAATTCTCCTGGTCGCGCGCCCCGACTACACAAATCGTACGCGCTGCCTGAACGCGTTAAGAAATATCCCCGCCGACAGGCTGATCGGTGTGATTCTCAATTGCGTCGAAGATTGGTTTCTGGCGAAGAACAGTTCGCACTATGGATACTATGCGTACTCTCCAGCGCCGAAGAAGAACAAATAATTCAGGCTCAGGGTGGTCGGGACAGAATCGTTCGCCGCTACCCCTCTTCAAGATGATGATGCTATGTACCCGAATCTGAAATTGCAGTTGTGGAAATCCGGCATGCGGCAAAACCGCTTGGCCAACGTCCTGCTGATCGACGAGACCGTCCTCAGCAAGATCATCAACGGTTTTCGCCAGCCCAGCCGCGATTTACAGGAGCGCATTGCCAAGGTTCTCGAATGCGATCCGGACTGGTTGTTTGAGCAGGTCGAGAACAGGCGCATGATGAGCGCTCTCAAAAACAGCGCCGCCAGCAGCAACAAGACCGGTTAGAAATTACGGTCTACGGTACCAGCTTACGGTACGACGATCGTATCGCCGGGCTGCAGCATGATGTTCTCTTCGGCATGCTTGCCCTGGATCACGTCTTTGTAGTGGAACGGAAGTTTCGTGTTGTTGCGCAGCACGAAAATCTTTTGGGGCTTCGCGAAATCGTCCAGACCCGCCTCACTCAGCGCCTCCAGCACTTTCATCGAACCGGTCAGCTTGATCGGCCCGCTTTTCTTGACCTGTCCGATCACAAAAACCCTCTCGCTCTGGACGGACTTCACCACCACCGAGACTTCCGGGTCCTTTATAAAAGGAAGCAGCTTTTGCGTCAGCGTCTTTTCCACGGCGGGCGGCGTCATGCCCTGTACTTCGACTTCCCCCAGGAACGGCATCGAAATCTTCCCGTCCGATCGCACCGTGGCGTCCGGAACCGATGCATCCGGCTCCTTGAATACCGCAATCTGAAGCACGTCTCCCGGGCCGATCTTGTACTCGGGTGGAGCGGTCGTGGAACGGTTCGCCGCGGCGCCTTTCTTAAGACCCGCCTGCCCCCAGACTGCCGTTTGCACGAACATTCCTAACGCTACGAAAGCCAGCGCCTTCAACCCGCTCGTATATCTCATTGTCTTCCTCACCGGGTTCCGCGATCTCTTAGAAAAGTATACCTCTCTATTTCGCACGCTACTCCGAAACCACGGCTTGCTTCCAGCGTCTCAACTCGAACCACGCGCACCACACATTGGATATCCACATCCTCGGAAGAACGGCTGGAACCAGGGGTCGACAGAAGTAGATGAACCTCTTTGTGTTCATCGGCAGGAAACGGCTTCGGGCTTATACAATAGAATCCCCCTCCGCTGACATTTTCAGTGACGCAAGTCACGTCAGCCGATCCTTCGCCGCCATCGAACCGGACCGGCAGGCGCAATGCGAGCCTCTCGTGTTTGCGGCGCTCTCTCTCCGTCGGGACCATACCGGACGCAGTCCCTACTTTTTCGCCGATGGACTGATTCTTTTCATCTGTTTCCAAAGAGCGAGAATGCTGGCGATTGGACGCGTCGTTAGGCTCACCGAAGCACCGCTCCTTCCCTGACACCAAAAACATAAACTAACTAATTGATTAGAAAAGACATCACAGATAGTTTCCCAGTGATCCGGCAGACCGACCTTCAGAATCCGGTTCCTTTTTTACGCTGATCTGTGCGTGTTGCTCCGTTTCCATCGCACTTTTTCGGCCAGTGGAAGCACGCTTGTAAAGCCCTTTGCGTCCTGCATTCGTATGTTCAGCGTGGTACTCCCTAGTACGCCGCCGACTTTACAAAGCACTACCGGTCCTCCATACTTGTCGACAGATATCTCGAGCATCCCCCCGCGCTCGACTTGAAGTCGGAGCTAATGCGAACTGGTTCTGGAAGTATCTCTAACGAAACGAGATATGTCATTATCGCGGGCGGCGCGCAACGCCATTGGGCTAGGTTGAAGCGATCTTTTGGGAAAAGTTCCGACATTGTGCTCGTACGGACCTCATCGCCGCTAAAAGAAGTCCTCGACGAATGTCAGAAACGCACTCCGTGCGTCCTGGTGATCGACTACGAATCGGTCGCCAAGTCCGATCGTCCCACCGAGTTTACGAAAAAAATCCAATTTGGGAGATCCATTCCGGTTTTAGTGACCATCGATGATGCGCCCGATCCGGGTTCCGCCGCTTCGGGTCCCAACCCCATGGACGCATTGCTGCGCATGGGTTGTATGGGCTTCCTCGAACCCGAAGTGTCGCCCAAGCAGGTGCGCCGCGCCGTCGACGCGGTCGCGTCGGGCGAGTTTTGGGCGCCGCGCAAGGTCGTCTCCCGCGTCTTGCAGGAAGTGCTTTCCCCCGACAATCCCCGCTCGATGACCGCGCGGGAAGCGGAAATTCTCACGCTGGTAAGTCAGGGCTACACCAACCAGCAGATCGCCGAAGCCTTGTGCATTTGCCGCGAAACCGTTCGCTGGCATATGCGCATGCTGTATGGAAAACTCGGCGTCCACGATCGCCAGAGCGCCGCCGTTCACGCGCTCAAGCCGGGCGTCAGCGTCCGCAAACCGATCGTTCCGGAAAAGCACTCGAAGTTCCCGGCGCGCGCTTCTGCCGCGGTTGCGAGCAAATCGAAACGTTAGATAGACAATGGCCCTGCGAGATCAGACCGTAGCGAACCCGTCCACCGGAGCCAGGAAGGCCGCGGGCAGGACGCTCCAGGATCTTGAAAATAGTCTCCGTTGGGGAGAGACCTTGTGGATCAGCAACCGCCGGCCGATAAAGCGGACGATTGTCGCTTTCCACAACGCGGATACGGCGGACTTCTCGCGCCTGCCGTGTTTCATGCTTCCTTCCCTGCCCCAGCTTTCCACCGACTACATCGAACTGGCGAAGATGATGGAACCGGAGCAGCCGTTTTTCGCGGTTTACCTTCCATCCGAGAAGCGCAATCCCGAGAGCACATCTTCTGTCTACAAACTCGCCCAATATTACGCCGGCGAGATCGACAAATTTTATCCGAGAGGCCCGCTGGCAGTCGGCGGATGGTCGGCCGGCGGCATCGTCGCCCGCCTCACGGCCCAGCTCTTAAAGCAGTCCGGGCGCGATGTTCCTCTTCTGGTGGTCATCGATGGAGCGCTTCCCACCGTCGACGCCGGCCCCCGCGGTCTCTTCGAGAAAATCAAGGTCTCTTACTGCAGGACATTTAACATTGGAAGGAACATCGTCGAACTGGGGCGCGACGTTGCGCGCCGGAGGCGTCAGCCGGGGGCGGAGAATTCCGGACTCGCGCAAATAATTAAGTCGGCGTGGCGCGATTCGTCGTTAAAGCTGAACTGTGAAAGGATCGTCGACGCCGTAGCTCCGCGCCTGCGGCCTCCCCAGCCGGCGCCGGATGGTCCGCAGCGCCATCCCGCGGAGAACGCCAGCAACATTTCCAGCATGCCGCCGGAACACAAAGCCTGCGCGATCACGCTCTACGATGCCATCTTTGGTTACGTGCCCGACGAAATATATACCGGCAAAGTCGTGCTCTACGAATCCACGGCCGAGCCCGACCGCGGCAGCGAAAGAGTGGTCAAGAAATGGGCGAAGATTTCGAAGAATCTCGCGGTGGTGCCGATTAAGGGCGACCACATGTCGATGGTCAAGCGATCCAGCGGGCTTCCGCTCGCGCGCGACCTGTGCAAACGACTTCGGGAATACGCGACAAAAGACCGGGAACAGTCTTCAGCGCCGCGCCCCAGCGAGAACAGCGTGCAGTACCTTCATAAGAGCGTCGGGCAGTAATGCGCTCCGGATCGAATTGCAGTGCCATTGAGCCGGGCTTTTTCTATGTAATTCGGACTAGAACTTCCAATATCATCAGGACTCGGATGGTACTTCGGGCAAATTGTCAGGGGGGGTAAACTCCCCCCCTGTGCATCGCAACCAACCCGGTGTAACCTTTGTAAAGTACCCAATAAATTTGGAAATCATTCTCCACTGAGGGAGAAGATTCAAGGTGGGCGGGTAGGCCGAACTGGTACATAACGGCGCCCAAGCAGAGGCAGGCTACCCGGAATCCGGATTGACCCGTGCAGGGGCGGTCCGGCAGTCGTGTGAGTGCAGGACGGAGGACGGCACACCCACCTAGCCGTGTATTTGCAATGAAGATATGTGTTTTATCAAAAGGCTTACAGCTTTTTAATTCATGCCGTAAGGCTGTCCAGGAACTTGCCGAAGCGCCTCTTGGCGAGTCAAAAGCAAATTCGCGCGAAGCTGAATTTGACGTAGTCCTGTGGAATCCCGACGAAGCCCCGCCCCTCGATGCAGATTTGTTGGTTTGGGACGTGGACGACATAAAACGGGAAAATTGTTCGAACGCGTTTCCCGCAGCCAGCCCCGCTCAGGATCAGATTTTCGTAATCGGCCGGCGCCGTGCGGAGGAATTTCTCCTCAATCTGCCGCTGGGAGCCGGCAACGCGCTCCTGAAACCGGTCAGCGAGTCGACCCTCCGCAAC
>Ga0209579_10003411_pt1 | contig 11582 bp, 6 predicted proteins | sample Coa_R1_2_FD_187152 | JGI IMG/M metagenome (GOLD analysis project Ga0209579, IMG submission 187152) | Surface soil microbial communities from Centralia Pennsylvania, which are recovering from an underground coalmine fire - Coalmine... | ecosystem: Environmental > Terrestrial > Soil > Unclassified... | reverse complement strand
GTGGAACGAATTTGGGGCAACGGTGGGCGGTCCGATCATCAAGAATCGGACATTTTTCTTCGCGGGATATGACGGCAGCCGCCTGCGGCTTGGCGTAACGCAAAACGGGATTGCGCCGACGGCCGCCCAGATCGCCAATGATACAGCCATCGTGGAATCAAAAGGGATCGTGCCGAATCAACTCGGCCTCAATATTCTGGGCCTGTACTCTAATTTGGGGCTCTCTGGGCCGTTTGTCGCAGACAATCGGGGCCAGCAATCGCCAAACAGCGGCGTACTCAAGATCGATCATAAGTTTTCAGATTCCGACTCGCTTTCGGGCCGCTACTTGCAAGGAAACGGTGAAGATGAATTTCCGGGCGGCGGCCCCGGCCCAGGCGGTGGATCGCAATTAAATCCATGGTTCGGTGTGACTCCCACGGTCGCGACTAACTTTGCGATTAGCGAGGTCCACGTCTTCAATCCAAATCTAATTAATACGCTGCGTCTCGGTTGGAATCGCTTCAGTCAGTTTCAGAAGGGGCGGGATGCCAACGTCGATCCCTCCACGCTCGGCTTCGACACCGGCGTGGGACCAGAAAGCTTTGGCATCCCGGAAATTGACATCGGTTCGAATCTAAACGCGCCAGGTTTCACACCCGGGCGCTTCTCTAACCTCGGCCTTCAGAATGGGGCAGGGGGTCGCGTTGCAACGAGCTATCAGGTCGCCAATGAAGTCAGTTGGACTCGGGGGCAGCACGCCTTTAGATTTGGTTTCAATTACCTGCACAACTATTCAGACTACACAGTTGTTGGAACTCGAGGCATCTTCACATTCGACGGGTCGCAGTTTGCGATCCCAAACAACCTAGCGAACAACGGCTTTGATGCTTCCTTGATTGATTTGATTGCCGGTATGCCTTCGCCCGGCCCGGGATTGACGCAGATCACCCGTGTAGGCACAAACCGCGCCAACATCGATCAGAATGTGGTTAGCGGTTTTGTGATGGACAATTATAAGATCACGCGAGACGTCACGTTGATCGCCGGTTTGCGGTACGATTTTTTCTCCACAGTGCATGAAGACCATGGCCGCTTCTCGGCTTTCGACCCGACGTTGGGGTTGGTCCCGGTTGCCGAGCTTCCCGGAGGGAAGCTGTACAATGCGCCCAAAAACAACTGGGGCCCGCGCATTGCTGTCGCGTGGAACCCACCGTTCCAAATCATTCCTGGCCGGCAAACCGTGGTCAGAGCCGGCTTCGGAATCTATTACGACACGATTCCACTAAACAATTTCGAAGAGGGGTTGGCACAAAATCCGAGTGGTCCCACGGGCGGCGTAACAATCGTTCCCACGGCGCCAATTCCTTTCGGAGTTGGTATTCCCAGCTTCGGCACCGGAACTCCGCAACCTCCGTTTAACATCACGAGCATTCAGCACAACATAAGGACGCCTAACACTCAGGTTTGGACTTTGAATATTCAGCAGGAACTGAGTCAGCGGTTCGTATTTGAGATCGGATATGTGGGTAATCACAGTATCCATCAACTGCAGTTGTTGGACATAAACCAACCGACTCCAGGTGACAACGATCCTGCGGCGGAACAGGCTCGCAGACCATTCAATGCTACCTTTCCTGAACTGTCTCAGATTAATACGATCTCGTCCGCAGGTTGGGCCCACTACAACTCCCTGCAGGCGGTCTTAAAGTCTAATAATTGGCACGGTCTGACGACCCAGATCTCGTTCACGTGGTCCCACAATCTTGATACTGGGTCAGAGGTAGAGGATTTTTTTGGAACCAGTGGCTACGTTCCCCAAGACTCCCGGAACCTGGCGGGCAGCTATGGAAATTCTGAGTTTGACCAGCGCCGAGCGCTGATCTTCACGTACATCTATGCGCTTCCGTCGCCGAAACTCGATGGCGCCCTTGGGTATGCGCTGAAGGACTGGCAGATCTCCGGCACGACGACACTTCGAGATGGTTTGGCCGCACCGCTATTAACGTTTGGCGATGAAAGCGGAGTGGGAAATTTTCACACACGCTTCGATTGCATCGCTCCGATTCACTACCAGCTGAGGGATCTAACGCAACCGTACGCTTCCCAGAGTTCATTTGCTTCACCAGCGCTTGGAACTTTTGGAGATTGCCCGCGCGATCCCCTGGTAGCTCCAGGATTGAACGCATGGGACATTTCGATTCAGAGAACATTCCGGTTTGCTGAGCGATATGGGTTGGAATTCAGAACCAGCTTCTTCAATGCGTTCAACCATCCGAACTTTGCGGAGCCATCGCCGGACATCACTACTCACATCACGGCCTCGGCGGACGATGGCAGCTTCGACTCGCACTTTGGCGTTGGCGGGCCGCGGAACATTCAATTCATGCTCAAGTTCTCGTTCTGATGACCCGGGAAAATTAGCTTGGTTTTTTTTCGCGACGCTGAAACGAGTGACGTCGGCTATGTCTAACAAACGCTTCAAGTATCTGAACCAAGGGCGCAGCGGCATTTAGAGAACGTCGCGGGGAGTGATTCTGCGTATGAATTGTAGGAACTGGACCAGCCTCCTGGCGATTCCGATTGCGCTCAGCCTCACAGCAACACCCGCGCGCGCTCAGCTTTCGCCTCCCGGCGCAATCACTATTTCTGTCGATGCGACTCACGCGCCACAAAGAATTCTGCACGCCAAGCTGGATATTCCGGTGCGGCCTGGCCCCCTCACGCTTTACTACCCCAAGTGGATGCCGGCGGACCATTCCCCCGACGGCCCGATTGCCAATGTTGCCGGACTGAAATTTTCGTCGGGTGGCAAAGAAATCGCGTGGGTGCAGGATGACGTGGACATGTATGCGTTCAACCTCGACATCCCGCAAGGCGTGAATTCAATCCAAGCCTCACTCGACTTTTTGATCTCGGCGCCGGGCCCCACGATCGATTTTGCCGCGTCGGGCTCCGCGAAGCTCTTCATCCTGATGTGGAATCAGGTGATTCTGTATCCAAAGGGCTGGCCCGCTGCGGAATTGAACTTTCAACCTTCGCTCACTGTGCCCGCAGGATGGAAATTCAATACGTCTCTTCCTGTTGCAAGCCAGTCCGGAAACACAATCACGTTCTCGCCTGTTGCACTCGACCTATTGGTTGATTCCCCGGTGCAATCGGGTGAATTTGTGCGTGTGTATCCATTGAATCCTGGCGGGAAGCCTCCGCATGAAGTCGACGTGGCTTCCGATGACGCCTGGGCGCTGGATATTTCCTCGGCTCTGATCGACAACTACAAGCGTCTCGTTGCTGAAGCCGATGCGCTCTACCAGTCTCACCACTATCGCGACTATCATTTTCTTCTCACCCTGAGCGACAACGTACTGCCTCTCGGCCAGGAGCATCATGAAAGCAGCGATGACCGCGTTGCAGAACGCACGCTCGCCGACCCAAGCGCCCGTCTGCTCGAATCGGGATTGTTTCCCCACGAGTTTTCACATTCCTGGAATGGACAATACCGGCGGCCTCGCGGCCTAGCGACGCCAGACTTCCAAGCGCCAATGAAAGGCGAATTGCTGTGGGTCTATGAGGGGCTTACGGAGTATCTCGGAACAGTCCTATCGGCGCGCAGCGGCCTTACAACCGCACAGCAGACTCGCGACTACATTGCTCTGACTGCCTCGACGATGGCGCATCGCGCGGGGCGCCGTTGGCGCTCGCTTCAGAACACCTCAAACGCTGCCCAGATTCTGTATTTTTCGCCGCCAGAATGGGCTTCTTACCGGCGGAGCGTCGATTTTTACCCGGAAAGTGTTTTGATTTGGCTCGATGTCGACACCACGATTCGCAAGCTCACAGGCAATCGCAAGTCGATGGATGATTTCTGTCGAGTCTTTTACGGGCCACCCGATGGGCAGCCGACGATCAAGACATACGAGTTTGACGACGTAGTCGCCACGCTGAACCAGATCGCCCCGCACAACTGGCCCTCTTTCCTGCGCGAGCGTCTCGATTCCACCGCGGACAGTGCACCCTTAGGAGGAATCAGCGGAGGCGGCTGGAAGCTCGTCTACAGCGATGACGCCAATGAATTTCTCTCAGCAGGTGACGCGGTTTCGGGCGGCGGCGACTACACTGCCTCCATCGGGCTCAAAGTGAAAGGCGACGGAACAGTGGTGGATTCGATTCCCGGCATGCCTGCATTCGAGAGTGGTATAAGCCCGTATTTGCGGATTATCGCCGTCAACGGACGAGCATTTTCCGTTGATGAGCTAAATCGAGCGGTCGCTAACACGAGATCTTCGGTCGGCACCATCGTCATCACCGCAACAAACACCGGGGCGATCGAAACGCATGAGATCCGTTACCAAGGCGGGAATCGTTATCCGCATCTCGAACGAGTCGACGGGACAGCTGACTATCTGGGTGATATTTTGAAGCCGTTGACACCCGCGAGATCGCACTAACGAACCAACCTTGTTATGTGCTGATTGGGGTCTCTTGATTCAGGATGGCGACCCAACGTTTGCCGCGGCGGATCCACGTGGTGCTCTCGACGACTGGGCCAGACGGAAATGCCGCGCCGTTCTGTTCGCCGAGGCGCAGCGCTTCGTAATACAGAATCACGGTTGTCGCATTCGGCATGAAAGCGCGCATATCGCGAATCTCAAATCGAGAGATTGTGCGCACGTTCATGGTTGCAAGGTACTCGGGCTGGAGGACGATTCCGCTTTGAAAAATCATTACAGCGTCGGCGGGTACAAGCTTTTTGAATTCGGCTGCATTTCGCTGCTGAGCAACCTCCCACACGCGCTCCTCGAGCCGAATGACAGTCTTGATGGCATCGGACTTCGATCGGGGACTCTGGGCAAGCTTTCTCTTGTGAACCTTAAGACTCTTCATTTGGTTCTCCGGCCAATCGTTCAGAGGTTCGGCTTTCTTCGCAATTTTGATCTCGGCAATTCTATGCTCAGTTGCCGTGGCTTCCACAGGTTTTGTCGCGTCGGTAGCGCGAAACCGAGCAACGAGCTCCCTGCCGGTCGAGGACTCACCGGATATCACCAAAGTTCTTCCGTAGAAATCGAATCACTTGGAGGCCGAAGCTTTGTCAGCCACAACTGAACTGGAAGCCGTCCGCTCCAGATTCCCGATATTCAGAAACAAAATCTACCTGAACTCCTGTTCGCAAGGTGCGTTGAGCGACGCTGTCGAAGCCTCTCTTCACGAGCACATTCGAACCTGGCACGAAGACGGCTCGCCTTGGGACAAATGGATGGAGCACTACGAAGCTGCCCGGACAGCCTTCGCCCGGTTCATAAACGCAAAACCTGAGGAAGTGGCAATTCTATCGTGCGCATCGGCAGGCATCAGCGCAATTGCGAGTGCGCTCGATTTCAATGGGCCACGCAGGAAAGTTGTGATGGGCGAGTTTGAATTCCCCACAATGGGGCAAATATGGCTCGCGCAGCAATCTCGCGGCGCTGAAATCCGCTTCGTCTGCGCGCAGGATGGACGAATTCCGGCAACTTCATATGCAAACGAAATCGATGAACAGACGCTCATCGTCCCCGTGACAGGCGTGTGTTTCATGAATGGCGCCCGTTCCGAAGTGCCTGCGGTTGCCAAACTAGCTCGCGAGCGAGGCGCTCTCGTGATGCTCGACGATTATCAGGATTGCGGAACGCGTCCGATGGATGTAAAAGCTCTCGATCTCGATTTCTACGTCAGCGGAGCACTCAAGTACCTGCTAGGCCCATCCGGAATCGCGTTTATGTATGTGCGGCCGGAATTGATTCAGAAACTCACGCCAACTATCACAGGCTGGTTCGGACAGCAGAATCCGTTTGCATTTGACGTGAAGCATTTCGATCCAGCCTGCTCGGCTAGGAGATTCGAGTCGGGGTCGCCGCCGCTGCCGCATGTCTTCGCTGTTCCTGCTGCACTCGAACTTCTCGGCAGTGTCGGGTTCGAAAGGATTGCGGCCCATGTAGCCGGTCTGGCCCAGATGTTGCTAGTGGGAGCGCGCGATCTCGGGATTAAAACAAAAACCCCTGCGGATAGCCGAGGACCGCTTGTGGTATTGCAAATGAAGGATTCCGACGCAGCCGTTAGGAAGCTTGCGTCTCAAAATATCGTTGGCTCGAATCGAATGGACGGTCTGCGGATATCATTTCACCTTTACAACACTGCCGACGATGTCCGGACCGTGCTCGAAGTACTCAAGGACAACCTCGAAGTCGCGGTCAGGCAATGAGCTGCAACGCTCGTTTCCCCGGAAATTCGGACCAAAATGGAACTCGTCGCAATCCCGGACGGACCCTGCCCAAAAATCCTGGCCGGCACATTGTGCGACGTTCCGGTTCAGATTGAATTTAGGTTGTGTGCTCCCAGTGAACAGCAAGTAATAAAACGTCTCTAATTTAATATTTTGATACGCCGATGGTCTAAACGTGACTCTTGCACGAGACCGCTGTACACTCCGCTTTGCGCCCTCTGTTTAGTAAAGCAGGAAAGATGATCAGTCAGGATCGTGCCTTCACAGTTCCAAGAACCTCACAAACAATGTACGAAGGATTTAGATGCTTCGGCTGGCCAGGATCGGCGCTACTTACGAAGGCTGCTATATTAGCTTTTTGAGTGTTACAAGATTTTTTGGGTGTTTGCGTGGCGAATACCACTACGAAGATCCTCGATGGAAACGAAGCGGCCGCATCGGTCGCTTACCGCCTCAATGAAGTAATTGCGATCTATCCGATTACCCCCTCATCGCCGATGGGAGAGTGGGCGGACCAATGGCAGCAGGAAGGTAAAAAGAACATTTTCGGAACGATTCCGTCGGTCGTGGAAATGCAGAGCGAAGGCGGTGCGGCGGGAGCGTTGCATGGCGCATTGCAGGCCGGGGCGCTGGGAACGACGTTTACTGCTTCACAGGGCCTGCTGCTGATGATCCCGAACATGTTCAAAATCGCCGGCGAACTGACTGCGTGTGTGATCCATGTGGCGGCGAGGACGATCGCTACCCACGCGCTTTCGATCTTTGGAGATCACAGCGATGTGATGGCCGCGCGGATGACGGGATTCGCATTGCTCTCTTCAAGTTCGGTCCAGGAAGCGCACGATTTCGCACTGATTGCGAATGCTGCCTCGCTCGAAGCTCGGATTCCTTTTCTTCATTTCTTCGATGGATTCAGAACATCGCACGAATTGAACAAGATCCATGTTCTTGAAGATGACGATCTCCGGGCGCTTACCGATGAAAAGCTCGTAAGGCAACATAGAGAACGTGGGCTCACCCCAGAACGCCCTTTGCTGCGCGGGACGGCACAGAACCCGGACGTTTTTTTTCAGGCGCGCGAGTCGATCAACCCGTTTTATCGCGCTTGCCCAACGATTGTTCAGAATGCGATGAACCGCTTCGCCGATCAGACCGGGCGTACGTATCACCTTTTTGACTATGTGGGAAGCCCCGATGCGGAACGGGTGGTGGTACTGATGGGTTCGGGCGCGGGAGCGGCTGAGGAAGCGGTGGAGCATCTCAACGCGCGCGGAGAGAAGATCGGCCTCCTGAAGGTGCGGTTGTTTCGGCCGTTTGCGAGCGACGCCTTTCTGGCGGCCATGCCAAAAAACGCCCGCGCCATTGCGATTTTGGATCGTACAAAAGAGCCGGGTGCTGTTGGCGAGCCGATGTATTCCGAAATAGTAACAGCACTGGCAGAGACGGCGGGGGTAGGGGAAGATCGACGCGCACCACGGGTCGTGATTGGAGGACGGTACGGACTGTCGTCAAAGGAATTCACCCCGGCGATGGTGAAAGCCGTGTTCGACGAACTCTTGCGGGAATCGCCGAAGAACCATTTTACTGTCGGGATCAATGACGACATCACTCATACCAGCCTTCCCTACGACCCCACATTCTCGACCGAGAAGCCGCGGACGGTCCGCGCCCTGTTCTACGGACTCGGCTCCGACGGAACAGTAGGCGCGAATAAGAATTCGATCAAAATCATCGGAGAGAACACACCGAATTATGCCCAGGGGTATTTCGTATATGACTCGAAGAAAGCCGGTTCGGTGACGGTTTCGCATTTGCGCTTCGGGCCCGACCCGATCCGATCGACCTATTTGATTAGCCGGGCCAGCTTTATCGGATGCCATCAATTTCAATTTCTGGAACGCATGGATGTCCTCGCCGCGGCAGAACCAGGCGCCACTTTCTTGCTGAATGCTCCGTTTGAGCCGAACGAAGTGTGGGATCACCTGCCGCGCAAAATCCAGCAGCAGCTCATCGACAAGAAGATTCGCTTCTTCGTTATAGACGGCTATAAGGTGGCCCGCGAAACAGGAATGGGCAGCCGCATCAACACGATCATGCAAACGGGATTCTTCGCGCTCAGCGGAGTCTTGCCGAAGGACGAAGCGATAGCGGCCATTAAGGATGCCATCCAGAAAACTTACGGAAAGCGCGGAGACGCGGTGGTCCAGAAAAACTTTTCGGCGGTGGAAGCTTCACTTGCGCATCTGCACGAAGTCCCTGTGCCAGCCCAGGTAACCAGCGCCTTCGATATTCTTGCGCCCGTGTCCGATCGAGCGCCGAAATTTGTGCGTAGCGTTCTCGGAACCATGATGGAGGCTAAGGGGGATGATCTTCCCGTCAGCGCGCTTCCTCCGGATGGAACTTTCCCGACCAATACAGCCAGATGGGAAAAGCGCAACATCGCGCAACAGATCCCAGTCTGGGATGAGGAATTGTGCATTCAATGCGGCAAGTGTGTCCTGGTCTGCCCCCATGCCGTAATCCGATCGAAGGTTTACAACTCGAGCGCGTTGGCGGGCGCGCCCGCTGATTTCAAGTCCGCCAAGCCTCGCTGGCGAGAATTCGAATCGATGCGATTCACGCTACAGGTGGCGCCGGAGGATTGCACCGGCTGCTCTTTGTGTGTGGAGGTCTGTCCGGCAAAGAGCAAGAGCGAAGTGAAACACAAAGCAATTGACATGCGAGAGCAAGCGCCCTTGCGAACCAAAGAAGCGGCGAACTGGGACTTCTTTCTTTCCATCTCCGATCTCGAGCGAGGCAAGCTATCCCATTCGCACGTCAAAGATGTTCAATTGCTTGAGCCACTCTTTGAATTCTCGGGCGCCTGCGCCGGGTGCGGTGAGACGCCGTACATTAAGTTGCTCACCCAGCTTTTTGGCGATCGGCTGCTAATTGCGAATGCCACCGGCTGCTCTTCCATTTATGGCGGTAACCTCCCCACCACACCGTACGCGCAGAATGCGGATGGCCGCGGGCCGGCGTGGTCCAATTCGCTTTTCGAGGATAACGCTGAGTTTGGCCTGGGCATGAGGCTCGCAGTCGATAAGCAGGCTGATTACGCGCGAGAGCTTCTGAAATCGCACACAGACTGGTTCGGCGAATCACTCGTCGCTGAAATCCTTCAGGCCAATCATTCATCGGAGGCGGAAATCGCAGCACAACGCGAGCGGGTTGGGCGGATCAAGCAGAAGCTCGCTGGCCTGGATTCGCGCGAAGCCCGTGACCTGCTGGCGGTTGCCGATGCGCTAGTGCGAAAAACGATCTGGATCGTGGGCGGCGACGGCTGGGCTTACGATATCGGCGCGGGCGGCCTCGATCACGTTCTTGGTTCGGGCACCAATGTCAATGTTCTCGTCCTGGATACAGAGGTGTACTCGAACACGGGCGGGCAGATGTCGAAGGCCACGCCACGTGGCGCAGTGGCGAAATATGCGACCGGCGGAAAGAGAACTGGCAAAAAAGACCTCGCGATGGAAGCGGTGAGCTACGGTTCCGTCTATGTTGCGCGCGTCGCGATGGGTAGCAGCGACACGCACACCGTAAAAGCATTCCTTGAAGCTGAGGCGCATGATGGGCCTTCGATCATCATCGCCTACAGCAATTGCATTGCCCACGGCTACGACATGAAATTCGGGATGAGCCAACAGAAAGCCGCCGTGCTGTCGGGCTACTGGCCCCTCATGCGCTATAACCCGGCGCTCCGAAACGAAGGGAAAAATCCTTTTCAGCTGGATTCCAAAGCGCCGAGCATTCCATTTAAGCAGTACGCGTATCAGGAAGCCCGTTACTCTATGCTTGCCAGAAGCGAACCCGAAACCGCACGCGCCCTGCTTAGCCTTGCGCAGGACGACGTGAATCGAAATTGGCACGTGTATCAGAATCGCGCCGCTGCGCCAGGACAACCTGTAGGAACCAAAGTCGAAGAATCGCCTGAGCCCCCGCCAACTATTCCAGCCAAACAAGAAGGCGAGCAATGATCGACCTTACGACCAAGTACCTTGGCATGAAGCTCCGCAATCCCATCGTTGCGTCGGCGTCACCGCTTGGTGAATCTCTTGACAATATTCGCCGTCTGGAAGATCACGGAATCGGGGCAATCGTGCTTCCTTCGCTTTTCGAGGAACAGCTTGATATTGAGAGCGAAACGGTCGATTCCGATCTCTCCCGTGGTGCCGAAGAATTTGCCGAAGCAGTGACGTATTTTCCGGATCTGATGACGTATAACCTCGGCCCCGATGGTTACCTCAATCTTATTCATAAGGCGAAAGCAAGCGTCCGCGTCCCCATCATCGCAAGCTTGAACGGAGTTTCACCGCGAGGATGGATTCGATATGCGCGAGAAATGGAACAGGCGGGTGCGGACGCGATCGAGCTGAATATTTATTCTCTTGTGGCCGATCCCGGACGCACGGGATCGGAGGTCGAACAAGACTACTGCGATCTAGTTGGCGTCGTGACGCACTCCGTCAAGATTCCAGTCGCCGTCAAGTTGTCGCATTTCTTCACTGCAGCCGCGAACATGGCAAAGCGCCTGGATGCTTCCGGGGCAGACGCCCTGGTCCTGTTCAATCGTTTTTATCAGCCCGATCTCGATATCGAAACGTTAGAGGTGGTTCCAAGCCTCACGCTAAGCCATCCGACCGAACTGCTTCTACGCCTCCACTGGGTAGCCATCATCTTTGGGCACATCGAAGCAGATCTGGCGATCACGGGTGGCGTGCACAGCGCTACGGATATAATCAAGTCCGTGATGGCAGGAGCACGCGTGGCGATGATGGCGTCAGCGCTTCTGAAGAATGGGATTGGTTACCTTGATTCCGTTCGAGAGGATCTCGTTCGGTGGATGGAAGAGCACGAATACAGTTCCATCGGGCAGATGTGCGGAAGCATGAGCCAGCGAAACGTCCCCGACCCAACCGCGTTTGAACGAGCGAACTACATGAAGGTCTTAAGTTCCTACGCGTTGCGCACCCGATAGATGACGGTCGGCGCTGTGTGATTCTCGAAAATTTCAGCCTGTAGAAATCGCCACCGGGCTATTGCAATTAGCTTGAAGCAACCAGCGAAGTCTCCAAGTCAGCCGTCTTGATTGGACCCTGCGATGTGAATTGGGCAATGTAACAGGCATTGCACAATTGTTCGAGGCCATCGCTGGCTCCATGCGAATCGAACGCAGCGCCGCAATCGGCGCAGATCAACTCTTCAGCCCGCTCAACCCTTACCTTCACAATAGTTGCCATCCTCGCCTCCTGTTGTTTCCGCTGGTCAGATCAAGAACGATCACTTGTCAGCTGAAAAGTAGTCTACC
>Ga0209579_10003410_pt1 | contig 11583 bp, 8 predicted proteins | sample Coa_R1_2_FD_187152 | JGI IMG/M metagenome (GOLD analysis project Ga0209579, IMG submission 187152) | Surface soil microbial communities from Centralia Pennsylvania, which are recovering from an underground coalmine fire - Coalmine... | ecosystem: Environmental > Terrestrial > Soil > Unclassified... | reverse complement strand
TGCGGTGAACACGATGGTTTACACGCGCGCCGAGATCGAGCGGGTTGCGCGCAAAGCGTTTCAGCTCGCTCGCGGGCGGCGGAAGAAAGTGACCAGCGTCGATAAGTCGAACGTCATCGAGAATTCGCAGCTCTGGCGGCGCGTGGTGATCGAAATCGCTGCGCGCGAGTTTCCGGATATCGAACTGGATCATCTGCTGGTGGATAATTGCGCCATGCAGCTAGTGTTGAATCCGCGCCGCTTCGACGTGATGCTCACGGAAAATCTGTTCGGCGATATTTTGAGCGACGAGGGCGCGGTGCTGGCAGGATCCATCGGGATGCTGCCTTCGGCCTCGCTCGGGGAATCGAAGGGATTGTACGAGCCGGTGCATGGATCGGCGCCGGATATCGCTGGGCAGAATAAAGCCAATCCGTTCGGTGCGATCGGCTCGGCGGCGGCTATGCTCGATTACACGTTCGGACTGGCGAAGGAAGCTCGCGCGATGGAGAGCGCCATCGGGCGGGTGCTCGAGACCGGGCGCGTGACCGCGGATTTGAAACCGAAAGGAACGCCAGCTACGACCACGGAAGTCACGCGGGCGGTTTGTGAATTAGTATGAAAGCCCGGACGATCATCGAGAAGATTTGGGACGATCACGTGGTCTCCGCGCGCGAAGGCGCGCCGGCGCTGCTGTATATCGACCTGCACCTGGTTCACGAGGTCACCTCGCCGCAGGCGTTCGACGGCTTGCGCCAGCGGGGCCTTAAAGTCCGGCGGCCGGATTTGACAATTGCAACGACGGACCATTCCACGCCGACCACCCCGCGAGGATTGCCGATCATCGACAAGATCGGCGCGGCGCAGGTGGAGACGCTCGAACGGAATTGCCGCGATTTCGGCGTGCGATGCTACGGCCTCGATAGCGACCGGCAGGGAATCGTGCACGTGATCGGGCCGGAGCTGGGTCTCACGCAGCCTGGAATGACAGTGGTCTGCGGCGACAGCCATACGGCAACACACGGGGCGTTTGGAGCGCTCGCGTTCGGGATCGGGACCAGCGAAGTGGAGCATGTGCTGGCATCGCAATGCCTGCTGCAAAGGCCCTCGAAGACCTTCGCGGTTCGCGTGGACGGGACATTGAAGCCCGGCGTTTCCGCCAAAGATATCATCCTGGCGCTGATTTCGAAGATCGGCATCGGCGGTGGAACAGGGTGCGTGATCGAGTATTGCGGATCGGCAATCCGCGCGCTCTCGATGGAAGAGCGGATGACGGTCTGCAACATGTCGATCGAGGGCGGCGCGCGAGCGGGCTTGATCGCGCCGGATGAAACCACGTATCAATACATCGCCGGGCGTCCGTTCGCGCCTGCGGGCGCCGGTTGGGATGCGGCGGTTGCACGATGGCGCACGCTGCCGACCGATGAGGGAGCCGCGTACGATCGCGAGATCGTGATCGATGCGAACACGCTGGAGCCGATGATCACGTTCGGGACGAATCCAGGCATGGGAATCGGCATTTCCGCGGACGTGCCGGACCCAGCGAGTGTAGCCGATCCGCTGGAACGCGAGACGCTGCACAAGGCGCTCCACTACATGGATCTTCCAGCGGGCAAGCCGCTGGCGGGCCATCGCGTGGACGTCGTGTTTATCGGAAGCTGCACCAATTCGCGCATCTCGGATCTGCGCGCAGCGGCGGGGCTTCTAAAAGGACGCAAGGTGAGTCCGAAAGTCCGCGTCATGGTGGTGCCGGGGTCGAAAAAGGTCAAGGCTCAGGCAGAGGCCGAAGGGTTGGACAAGATTTTCCGCGAAGCCGGAGCCGATTTCCGTGAGGCCGGGTGCTCCATGTGCATCGCCATGAATGGCGATCAGTTGCAGCCGGGCGAGTATAGTGTTTCGACCAGCAATCGTAATTTTGAAGGGCGTCAAGGCAAGGGCGGGCGGACATTCCTGGCGAGTCCGCTGACCGCCGCGGCAGCCGCGATTACCGGCGTGATTACGGACGTGAGGACTCTGTTATGAAATTCGAATCGCGAACCGTAGTTTTTCCGGTCGACAATATCGACACGGATCAGATCATCCCGGCGCGCTTTCTGAAGACGACTTCGAAGATCGGGCTCGGCGATCAGCTTTTCAACGACTGGCGCTACGATGCTTCGGGCGCGCCGAATCCGGATTTCGTATTGAACAAGCCTGAGAACAAGGGTGCGCAGGTTTTGGTAGCCGGCGACAACTTCGGATGCGGAAGCTCCCGTGAGCATGCGCCGTGGGCTCTGACGCAGTTCGGATTCAAGGCCGTAATCAGCACCTCGTTCGCGGATATTTTCCGCTCTAATTCGTTGAAAAATGGCCTCCTGCCGATTGTCGTGCCTGCGGACGTTCATGCGGCGCTGCTGAGCTCGCCGGGAGCGGTGGTGCAGGTCGACCTGGCGACACAGACGCTTACGCTTGCGGACGGACGGCGCCTGGAATTCCCAATCGACGCGTTCTCCAGGCATTGTCTGCTCGAAGGCGTCGATGAGCTGGGCTACATCTTGCAACAGGAGCCGGCAATCTCCGCATACGAGTCCAGACGGAGTGGCTCGGTGAATACGCTCGCCTAAGTAGAATTCCCTTAACCGCTTGATGCTGTAGTACTAAGTGCTAAAGTCGTACCGGGCTTCGCCCGATGTGACGAGGGATGAAACCCACACGGCCTTTCCTGCGCCTGTTCGCGTCCTTTTCTCTTTTCCTGATCACCGCGGGGCTGGGATTTTCACAGCGAAAAATGCCGGCGGTTTTCCGTGGTTCGCAGACGCAGGAACTCCGCGCGATGCCTCCCAGCCGCGCCGTGGCTATGCGGACGCCGGCGCCTATCGAGCTGGGTCGCCTGTCCGCCAGGGAACGCGCGCAATTGCAGGCCGTCGGAATGAAGCAGAGGATCGGCGTGCATCGCGAGCTGGCGGAAAATGCGCTGGAACGCGGCTCCTGGACCACGTTGGCCGATGGCCGGTCCGTTTGGCGGCTCGCGCTCCGGTCGGAAGGGTCGACTGGAATTCGCGTACAGTTTTCGAATTTTTCAACGGGCACGGGCAGAGTGTGGGTGCACTCGGGCCTGAGCGTCGACGGTCCGTACATGGACAAAGGGCCGTACGGTAATGGCGAGTTCTGGAGCGGTACCGTGGAGGGGCCGTTCGCAGTCATCGAATACGAATCGGACGGAAATACGACCTCTGGGCGGCCGCCGTTCCATGTGCACCGCGTCTCCCATCAGGAGTTCCGGCCGAAAGGCTTAGGACTGCTGGCCGCTCCTGCTCCGCTCGCGGACAACGCGGCATCCTGCGAACAGGACGTCAACTGTTTCCCGGAATGGCAGCCGTTCAAGCACTCGGTCGCGCAGATTCAATTTGAGGAGACGGAAGGGACCGAGCAGGGGACATTCTTGTGTTCCGGATCGCTGGTATCGACGCGCGATAACAGCTTCAAGCCGTATCTGTTGACCGCCGGGCACTGCATCCACGATGAGGCTGCGGCGCGATCACTCGAAACCTTCTGGGCTTACGAATCGCTGGGATGCAATCTGGGGTCGCCGACCACGCGCGGTTCGTTGAACTCGCAAAACGGTGGGCATCTGGTGGCCTGGAACACGATCGAGAACGGAGATTACAGCCTGGTGCTGTTACCAGACGTTCCGACGGGCGTAGTGTTCGCGGGATGGGATCCGGCGGATCTGGATGTAGGATCGCCGGTGGTCGGGATACATCATCCGACGGGATCTTACAAGCGCATCTCGTTCGGGAACACGATCCAGAGCCAGACGGTGACCGTCGGGCCCGATCCGGCGCCGTCGGAGCTGTATCACGACGTAGCCTGGACGCTGGGAATCACGGAACCGGGATCGTCGGGATCGCCGCTATTCAGCGGGCCGGGAATCGTGTCGGGAATGCTGACGTACGGTCCGGACGCTCCAGGCGAGGAGTTGTGCTCAACCGGCGACATCGGCGGTTATGGAAAATTTTCGAATGCGTACCGCTACTTGCAGCCGTACCTGGAAGATTTTCCGTTTTCCGTGGTGCAGCCAAGTCCGTCGGCGCTCACTTTCACGGGTTTGAATCACGCGATTACCGGAAGCGCGACACAGACGGTGACGTTGAATGTGGCGACCGCCTCCAGCGTCTCGTGGTCGGCCCGCGGAGATTCGCCGTGGATCCAGGTGACACCGTCTTCGGGAACAGTCTCCGCCACTTCGCCCGTCACGTTCAAGGTGACTGTGAATCCGCAGTATTTCATTAATTCGGACACCTACACTTCGACCGTGACCATTCTGTCCGGTGCGGCGCCGCCGCAGTACGTGAATGTATCGGTCAACATGAACATCCAGACGTCGAACATCGTGACCTGGGCGGATCCGAATCCGGTTCCGAGCAGCGACGGCATCTGGCAACTGACCCTTCTCTTGCAGGAGACGAACGGCGCGGCAACGAACCTCACGCAATTGAAGATCGATGGCGTGGACTACACCGCCAGCATTCCGGCATTCTTCGGAACGTCGGAGATTCCGGCGAATGGAAAAATCAGCGCGACGGTCCACACCAGTGGTCTGGTCGCCCCGGTTACGAAGTTCTTCGAGTTCTACGGCAAGGATGTCGCCAGCGGGCAGGTGTGGTACCGGCTGCTCACGGTAACGTTCAATCCCTAGAAAGTTTCCCGAATCATCGCAACACTTTCGCGACTGGGCTCGGCGCAAAAAGCCGATGCATGCCGGCAGCATCAGGCATGCGGAAATACGTTCGTGAAATGCTGCAGGACCTGATCGGCAAGAAGGATAAGAGTTACATCCCACCGATTCCCAAGGCGTCCGGTGACCCCGCGACAGCCGATTTGAACGCTCCGGCGCAGCCATCTTTACCCGGAGATTTGAGCAATCAGGTACTGTCGAAAAACCGGCTGCAGCGCACGAAGCAGCTCGATTATCAGGCGCAAAAGGACGAGGAGCGGGAGAGCAGTTAGCTGCCTAGCTGGCTGGCGAGTCCTTGCCGAGCAGCACCGCGTGTCGCGCGCCGGTCGCCGAGGGAAGATTCCCGGGACGTCGGTGGACGAATTCGTAGGCGAGAATCGCGAACGCGATGGCTTCCTTGGCGTCGGGATCGATGCCATGGTCGGCCGTCGTGGTGACCTTAAGATCGGGCAGCAGCTCACGGAGGCGGCGCATGATCTGGCGGTTATGTACGCCGCCCCCTGAGGCAATCACTTCGCGGATGCCGTCCTGGTGGAGGATGGCGCCGGCAATCGACCGGGCGGTGAGTTCGGTCGCCGTCGCGATCAGGTCGGGTACGGCGATGCCCGTGGCGATCAAACCGTTCGCGAATTCCCGTCCGAATTGTTCACGCCCGCAGGCTTTGGGCGGGTCGAGCGCAAAATACGGGTCGCTGAGCATCGAAGCAAGCATCCTCGAATGGATCTTGCCCTGGCGCGCCAAACGGCCGCCGCGATCGTAGTTCTGACGGCCTTGGGTATAGTGCGATACGAGCGCGTCAACAATCATGTTGCCGGGTCCCGTGTCGAATGCGATCACATCTTCGGGCTCGCATGCGGCAGGCAGGACGCTTACGTTGGCGATTCCCCCGATGTTGAGGGCGATTCGCCCGATGGTCTTGTGGCGGAATAGCAGGTAATCGACCTTGGGTACCAGGGGCGCGCCTTTTCCGCCCGCAGCCATGTCGCGCTCGCGGAAATTCGAGATGGTCCAGAGACCCGTGCGCTCGGCGACTATGGCAGCCTCACCGATTTGCATCGTGCTCGAGATGCGATGCCCGAGATACTCAATCGGCTCGGCCTCATGAAAGATGGTCTGGCCGTGCATGCCGACCAGGACGATGGAGTCGATGGAAACGCGCCGGCGCTTGCATGTTTCGCCGATCGCGGAGGCGTACAACTCTCCCAGCACGAAGTTGAGGCGGGCGATGGTGGCTGTGTGCGTCATCGAATTCGACACGGCAAGAAGAGCTTCGCGCACCAGCTTGGGATAGTGCGTCGAGTGAAACGCGACGGGCTTCACCCGAACGCCCGCGCGCTTGCGGCTGATGTCGACGATGGCGACGTCGATGCCATCGAGCGAAGTCCCGCTCATGATGCCCGCGACTCTCAATTCTTCAGCTCCCGTTGCAGGTCGGCAAGAAGCTGAAGAGCTTCGATGGGGCGGAGATTGTCGAGATTCAGATTGCGAATGCGCCCGGCAAGCTCGTGATTGACGGGTTCGAATAACCGGATCTGAAGAGGAGCGGTCTGCGGCGCGAGTTCTTCAGTCACGGCGGATTCGTGATGCTTTAGGATCTCGCGAGCACGCTCGATAACGCTCATCGGCAACGCGGCAAGACGCGCGACTTCGATGCCGTAACTGCGGTCGGCGGCGCCGGGCTCGACGCGACGGAGGAACAGAATCTGGTCGCCGGATTCCTTTACCGAGACGTGCAGATTGCGGACGCCTTCGAGTTGCTCCGCGAGCTCGGTGAGCTCGTGGTAGTGCGTCGCGAACAGAGTCTTTGCCCGGATGTGTTGATGAATGTGCTCGACAACAGCCCAGGCCAGGGCAAGTCCATCGTAGGTCGCGGTGCCGCGTCCGATTTCGTCCAGGACGATGAGACTTCGCGCGGTAGCCGTGTTGAGGATCACCGCGGTTTCGGTCATTTCGACCATGAACGTGGATCGCCCGCGGGCGAGATTATCGGCGGCGCCGATGCGCGTAAATACGCGATCGACCACCGGCAACAGCGCCGATTCGGCGGGAACGAAAGAACCCATCTGCGCGAGGATCGCAAGCAGCGCCGCCTGGCGAAGATAGGTTGATTTGCCGCCCATGTTCGGTCCGGTAATCACGGCGATGAACTCTGTTTCGGGATGGAAGTAGAGATCGTTGGGGATGAATCGCTGCGCGTCCTTCTCGGCGAGCTTTTCGATGACGGGGTGACGTCCGGCGGCAACGCGCATTTCGCCGTCTGAGGAGAAGCGCGGGCGCGTGTAGCGATTTTCAGCGGCAACTTCGGCAAGAGCAATGGTGACGTCCAGTTCGGCAATCGACGCGGCGGTGGATTTGATGCGCGCGGCGTGGGCAGTCGTGTGAGCGCGAAGCTGCTCGAAGATTTCGCGCTCAATGCCGAGGATCTTTTCCTCGGCTTCAAGGATTTTAGACTCCAGCTCCTTGAGCTCCGGCGTGGTGAATCGCTCGGCGTTGACCAGCGTTTGTTTGCGGTCGTAGTCGGATGGCGCCAGATGCTGGTTGGCTTTCGAAATTTCGATGTAGTAGCCGAAGACATTGTTGAACCGGACTTTCAAAGACGCGATCCCCGTGCGGGCGCGCTCGCGCAGTTCGATTTGCGCTAAATAAGTCCGGCTGTTGCGGGAAATGTCGCGCAACTCGTCGAGGGCCGGATGGAAGCCGTCGCGGATCGCGCCGCCATCGTTCAGGGTGACGGGCGGTTCGTCGGCCAACGCGGAGAGAACCTTATCGAGGACTTCGGGAACTTCATCCAGGCGGGAGACGATCTCTTTGAGACGAGCGGAATCGGCGAGGCTGAGGCGATGCTTAATCGCCGGAACCACCGCCAGAGAGCGCGCGAGAGCCGACAGGTCCCGCGGGCTGGCCGTCGAAAGAGCCAACTTCGAAAGCAGCCGTTCGAGATCGAGGATGGACGCGAGATCCTTCGCGAGTTCGGCCCGGAGAATCGCGCTGCCATAGAGTTCTTCGACGGCATCGAGGCGGGACTCGATTTCGGCGATCTCAAGCGAGGGCGCAAGCAGGCGGCGGCGCATCAGACGTCCGCCCATACCCGTGCGCGTCCGGTCGAGAACGTGGAGCAACGTCGAATCCTTGGATTCGCCGGCGAACAGCGGCTCGACCAGTTCGAGGTTGCGGATGGTGGTCGCGTCCAGGATCAGGGCGTCGGCGCGATCGTAAAAAGTGGGCCGTTCCAAATGATCGAGCGCGGTGCGCTGAGTTTCCTGAAGGTAATGCAGGATCGCAGCAGCGGCTCCGGTTGCTAGCGGCCGGCCTTCGAGTCCGCAGCCGTCGAGCGCGAGCAGATGGAAATGATCGCGCAGGCTGCGGGCGGCATAATCCGCGCCGAAGACCCAGGGCTCGATATCGGTCCTGAGCGCGGGAATGCGTTCCTGAGAGCCGGTGGGCATCAGCACTTCCCGAGTGTTCAGCGTTTCGATCGCGGGTGTGAGTTCGGAGAGATCCAGCTCCGTCGCCCGGAATTCGCCCGTGGAAACATCGACATGCGCGAGGCCGGCGCGAACGCCATCGGGCATCACTGCGGCGAGGTAGTTGTTTTCGTGAGAACGAAGCACAGCCGCGTTCATCGCGGTGCCGGGCGTCACGACTCGGGTGACTTCTCGTCTTACCAATTTCTTGGCGAGTCGAGGGTCTTCGGTCTGGTCGCAGATCGCGATCCGATAGCCCTTCTGGATCAGGCGGGCGATATAGTTTTCAGCGGCGTGGTACGGAACGCCGCACATCGGAATGGGCTGGCCTTTTTCTTTATTGCGGGCGGTGAGCGTGATTTCGAGCTCGCGGGCGGCGGTGACGGCGTCGTCGTAGAACAGCTCGTAGAAATCGCCCAGGCGGAACAGGAGCAGGGCGTTGGGGAATTGCTGCTTGATTCCGTGGTACTGCCGCATCAGCGGCGTGGACGGCTCGCTCATTTAAGAAAGCTGGCCGTTAATGAACGTGAATCAGGCGTAGATGCCTCTCAGACGGATGGCTTGTGCAACGCGGTCGAGCGAGAGCATGTAGGCGGCGAGGCGGTTGTTCGCGTTGTGGAGGTCCGAATACGCCACTACGTCCTGGAAGCTGTTCACCATGATTTCTTCCAGGCGATCGTTCACTTGCTGTTCGCTCCAGAAATAGCCCTGGCGGTCTTGCACCCATTCGAAATAGGACACGGTCACGCCGCCGGCGTTGGCCAGGATATCGGGGATGACGAAAATGCCTTTGTCGGCGAGGATCCTGTCGGCAACGTGGGTGGTGGGACCGTTGGCGCCTTCGCAGAGGATTTTCGTACGGAGGCGATGGGCGTTCTGCGACGTGATCACGTTCTCTTTCGCTGCGGGCAGAAGAACCTCGGTTTCCAGGAACATCGCCTCGGTCTTATCGATCTCTTCGCCGCCGGGAAATCCGCTAATGGAACCGGTTTCCTGGCGATGTTTCATCAGCGCCAGAATATCCAGACCCTTGGCGTTGTAAACCGCCGTGTCCCATTCGATGATGCAGACAATCCGATATCCGGCCCGCGACATAAGCTTCGCCGCCATGCCGCCGACATTGCCGAATCCTTGAATCACCACGCGCGTGGCGGACCGCTCCAGGCCCAGACGGCGCAGGGCTTGATCGACGACGATCATGCAGCCGCGTCCGGTGGCTTCGGCGCGTCCCTTGGATCCGCCCAGCGCGATGGGTTTGCCGGTTACGACAGCGGCCTGCGTCTGGCGAGCATGCATCGAGTAGGTGTCCATGATCCACGCCATGGTCTGCTCGTTGGTGTTCATGTCCGGCGCGGGGACGTCCTTTTCCGGTCCGATAAATTCGAAGATTTCCGCGGTGTAGCGTCGCGTGATGCGCTCGAGCTCTCCGGGAGAAAGCAGGCTGGGATCGCAGATGACTCCGCCCTTGCCGCCGCCAAACGGGATATTCACCACGGCGCACTTCCATGTCATCCAGGCGGCCAGCGCGCGGACTTCGTCATGGGTAACGTCGGGGGCGTAGCGGATGCCGCCCTTTGCGGGTCCGCGGGCGATCGAATGCTGAACCCGGTAGCCGGTGAAGACTTCCAGACGCCCGTCGTCAAGCGAGACCGGGATGTGGACGATGATCTCGCGCGACGGCGTCCGCAGCACTTTCTGCATCCCGTCGTCCAGGCCGAGCCGGCTGGCCGCCTCATCGAATCGCACCTCGGCGGATTCGCGAGGATTAAACTCATTGTCCGCGTTCGACGCAGGCGCAGACGTGGACGGCAGGGTCGCTTCCAGGATCATCGAGATGAAGCCTCTGCCTTATTATAATCGCCGCCACTACATCGATTCGGCGTTTTGGCACGGCGTTTTGGCACGGCGTTTTGGCACGCCGTTTTGCCACAATGAAGGCGTGGGGCGGACGCTTATTCTGATCGGCCTGGGTCTGATCGTTCTGGGAGCGATCGTGACGCTAGGGGAGCGCTTGCCAATACGGCTCGGAAGACTGCCGGGGGATATCGTTGTGCGGGGCAAGAACACCACGTTTTACTTCCCGCTGGTGACGTGTTTGATCGTCAGTGTGATTCTTACTCTGGTGAGCTGGCTCTTCGGAAGAAGATAGAAGCCGGGTCCCGCTCACGATGTGGGAATCGCAATCCAGTTTTGCGGCGGAACCGTCAGAGGAGGCAGCCCGTTCCGCGAAATCGTGACACGGAACCGCTCTCCCGCCCGCGCGGCGCTCATCTCGACGATGCGTCCCCGCGCTACCTGCGTCTGCGCCGGCCCATTTTCAAACTCGACGCCAAACTGCGCGTCCACGTTTCGATCCACGTTCAAGTCCATGTTCAAGTCCATGTTCATATCGAGCCGGACGAACAGACTGGTCCCGTCGCTGCCGTAAAACATCTCGCGCAGCGGCGATTCTCCGCCATGCATCGCCCCCGATCGCGGATCCGGGCGGTATCGCCCGGCGCCCATCCATTCGAAATACGACGTCACCTCGCCATCGATGGTCGCGTGAATCGGATTCGCCGGAGCTTCATGAAACTCGCCCGGCTGCGTCCTCAGAATCGGACGCGATAGCGCCTGCGGAGCCTTCAGTTCAAGCGCACGGTAAACATTGGTCAGATGATCGCGATACAACTGATCGAATTCGGGCCGGGTTTCCGAAGCGTGTTCAGGCCCGTACCACCAGCACCAGTCGCTCCCCTCCGCGATCATCAGCTCTTCATACGCCAGCCGCCGCATATCCTCGGGGACGTTTTGCGCAGCATCATACGCTTGTCGGGCATCCAGCAAAAGCTCCCAGGCGAGATTATCCTCTTCCGCCCCAATCCAGATATCGAAGTTCGCATTGATCCACGAACCCGGAAAAATTCCCTGCAGCGGTCTGGTCTCGAATTTTGCCAGCGCTTCCGACACCGTAACCGCTTCCAGATTCGGATCGTCCGAAATCCGTCCGTATAACTCGCGGAGAAACGGCCGCCCGTTCGCCTCGTACCAGTCCCAGGCGTTCTCACCGTCGAGAATGATCGGGACCAGAGCCTCACGGCCGCCCGTGTTATTGCGAATCTGCGTCAGAAAATGCTCCGCCGCTTCCGCCGCATTCATGTGCTGATACGTGAACCCGATCAGATCGCTCAGAAAATGATCGCGAAACAGCATCCGCATCTCACGCCCGTTCTGTCGCCAGCAGTACGCCGCGTAGGTTTCCACGACGCCCGCGTGCCGGCCGATGGTTCGCGACAGCACGCCATTGTCGCTGGCTGACCATTGGAACCCGCATTCGGCCGCCAGCGCCAGCGCTTCGTCCGATACCGAACCCTCCGAAGGCCACAAGCCAACCGGAAGCGTGTCTAGCTTTTCTTGGATATACGAGCGCGCGCGGGAAAGCTG
>Ga0209579_10003409_pt1 | contig 11585 bp, 8 predicted proteins | sample Coa_R1_2_FD_187152 | JGI IMG/M metagenome (GOLD analysis project Ga0209579, IMG submission 187152) | Surface soil microbial communities from Centralia Pennsylvania, which are recovering from an underground coalmine fire - Coalmine... | ecosystem: Environmental > Terrestrial > Soil > Unclassified... | reverse complement strand
GCCACCACCAGCATCTGCACAGGCCAGATGACCAACAACGTCATCTACAGCAACATCAACACCGGCTGCCCCCCCATCCTCTTCGGCCAAGGCGGCATGACCGGCACCGGCTGGGCGAGTCGCTACAACGTCGAAGTAGGTACGCCGCGCGGCATTTGCGACAGCGACACCACGACGAAGTACCGGACGGCGCTTTCCTACGTATCGCCCGGACCTCCGAATTACGACTTCAGGCTCCTGCCGCGTGCTGCGGCGCTGCACGCGGGCGATCCGTTGGCGCATCCTGCCCGCGATATTCTCGGACGACTCAGACCCCTCCGCGCCGCGCCGGACGCTGGTGCGACCGAGAGCGAGACGGCCCAGGTAGTCCTCGGGACCTCGATCGGTGCGATTTCCCTCCGTATGAGGGCTGCCGACGTCGCGATCGCGTACGGCCTGCGATCGCCGGCTGCCTCCACCCGCAAGCCGCGCTCGATCCACTACCGGACCTATGGTCGCGACGTGTGGCTGCGCTACGCGGACGGCGGCGTGATCGGCATCGAGACGAACAGCCCCTACTACACGACGCTTTCTGGCCTGGGCGTAGGCTCGAGTCCGGCCGACGCGCGTCGGGCCGGCTTCGCCTGGGACCCCTGCCGCAAGGCGTACCGCAAGATCACGGGCGCGACGGTGACGTACCTCATTCCGCGGGGCGGCGGAATCTCGGGGAGAGCGATCAACGCCGTCGACATCGCGCTCAGGCAGCCGGAGAAGTGCGGCAAGGGCCGATGAGTCAGAACCTCGCATGGTCCGAATCTCAACCTTCGCTCTCCTATGCGATCGTCACGCCCGCACGGGACGAGGAGCACAACCTGCGTCGACTCGGATCGTGCCTTGTGGAGCAAACGCTCCCTCCCGTTGCCTGGGTCGTGATCGACGACGGGTCCACGGACGCATCGCGCGAAGTCGTCACCGCTCTCGCCGAAGACCACCCATGGATCAAGGTGGTGGCCTCGCCCCCGTCGAAGACGGTCGAGCGCGGAGCGCCGATCGTCCGCGCGTTTCATTCTGCTCTCCCGAAGCTCGAGCCGCTGCCCGACGTCGTCGTCAAACTCGACGCGGATATCTCGATGTCCCCGGACCACTTTCGAGGATTGCTCGCAGAGTTCGAGCGGCAGCCGCGACTGGGCATTGCAGGCGGCGCCGGCTACGAGGAGCAGGCGGACGGGACGTGGCGCCGGAGGCACGGAACGGGTCCGTCGGTTTGGGGCGCGTGCCGCGCCTATCGCCGCGAATGTCTCGACCAGATTCTTCCGCTCGAGGAGCACATGGGATGGGACACGCTCGACCTGATGAAGGCCCAATTACGCGGCTGGGACGTCAAGGTCTTCGAGCCGCTCCCATTTCTGCACCACCGAGCCGAAGGCGAGCGGGATGGTCACCGGCTTCGGACGTACATCATCCAGGGTGAGGCCACGCACTTCATGGATTATCGACCTTCCTATCTCGCCCTGCGAATGCTCTTCCGGCTACCGCGCAACCCGGCGGCGATCGGGCTGCTTTTCGGCTATGCTCGTGCACGCCTCGGCGGCGCGAAACGGTGTTCCGATGTCGAGCTCCGCGCGTTCGTTCGAAGGCAGCAGCGACTCCGCGAGATTCCGGTGCGTGCGCGTGAGGCAATGCGCCCGCGCGCAGCGCTCAGCGAGGGAGAGTGACCGCGATCTCGGCTGGCACCTAGCCAGAAGTGGAGACTTTCGAGGCCCTGTGGCTATCGCCGGGGGCAGGCGCCAAGATCTGAGAGCGGAGCGACTGTGCAATCGAAAGAAGTGAGGACGGTGAACTGTGCGCGTCACGGGTAGAAGGACGATCGCTGGTGGCGCGCTCTTGGCGCTGTGCGGCGTCCTCGGCTATGCGGCGTCCGGGATCGCGGCGACCAGCTCAGGCGCCGGGGCGCCGTTGAGCTCGTCCGAGCTGGCGAAGATCCAGGCAGACGTCAATAGCGCAGTCACGCTCGAGCTTCGCGCGGTCAGTGACCTCAAGAAGAAAGCCCCGATCTGGAACAAGAAGGCGCTTGCGGCGATTCGCTCCTCGCAAACGGACCTGACAGCCGCCCTCACTTCACTCGACCAGGACGGCTTTCGGACGATCGAGACGTACAAAGTGCTTTCGACAGCGGCCAATGACGATGCGGTCGCCCTCGTCGCCCACACGAACAAAGTCGGATACCTCCAGTCCGCGCTCGTCTTGAAGAGGCGGGCGCTTACGCAGCTGCCGCCCCTGACGGTCGTGTCCACCACCGCGACGCAGACGTCGACGACCGGCTAGCCCTGCTGACTTGACTGGCTGACTGCATACATACAGGGTCTGAAACGCCGCTGGTTTTGTTGCGGCTGGCCGACGAAGCTTGACCGCGAATGGATGGCTCAGCCGGGCTGGCCTTCGGGCTGAGCATTTGGCGGGGGGAGGAGCCTCGACGTGCGGGCGCCTACCGGACCTGAAAGGCGAAGAAGGCGGGCGGGTTCGGTCGCGAGGAGCGCGGATGAGCTGAGGCCCATGACTATGAACAACAGGAAGGTCACCTGGATGAACGAGAAGGCATCGTAGAAGAGCATCGATACCGCGAAGCCCGCGATGCTGGCGATAGCCGCAGTGAGAAACCAACTCCGTGGAGACTCGTCTTCGTGCGCCTCGACCGCAAGCCGCCGGATGAGGCGTACGAAGATCCAGAGGAGCGCCAGGGCGCCGGCGATTCCCGTCTCGAGGAGAATGCCGAGCCATTGGTCGTCGAGGACGGGGCCGTTCGGCACCGCCACGGTGGGCGTCTTGGTCGTCACGCGGGTGCCGAAGCCCTCGCCGAGCAAGGGATTCGGGATGAATTCACGTTGAAGCGCCGGGCCGAGGGTTGACAGCCGACCGCTGCCGACAGCTCCTTTTGACTGCTGCGCGATGATCCCGCCCTGAGGGAAGAACGCCGCGCGCATCGTTCCGAGTGCCCCGGGCGCGGCCAAATGGATCAATAGCAATGCGGGGATCAGAGCAGGCCAAAGGCGACGGGTTTGTCGCGGTCGAAGCCAAATGAAGGTGAGCACGGTCACTCCAAACATGACCGCACCGGTCCGAGATCCCGTCGCGAGAGAGCCAACGACGAGTAGGGCTGCTGCCGCCCACCAGCGCCACCGCCGATGGTACCAGGCGAGATACACCGCGAACGGGGCGAGCATTGCGAGCGCCGCCCCAAGTGCGATCGGGTGTTGAGCAGATGCATATACCCGCAGTCTGCCGCCACGGTGAAGATGCGGAATCTGCGTCGCGTCGAGATGGAGGAACGGCACAACGGTTTGAAGATGATTGAAGATGTCGAAGCCGGTATTCCGCTCGATGACGGCGAAGACCGCCAAGATCGCACCGCCGCCGACGAGTACTCGCGTCAGGAAGTCGACGTCCTTGAAGCGTCGGACAACGCTTGCAGTTAGGTAAGTCACGACAAAGAAGCTTAGGAAGAAGAGGAGTCGCTTGACGACCTCGGATTGCACTGAGTCCACTCGTGACCGGTTGACAACGTCCGACGCGAGCGCAATGAGCCCGAAGAGAATTAGCGGTAGATCGATCGGAGTGTGGGAGAAACGGACGCGAGGGTCGATTAACATCGACGTCACCCAACCGATCGCCACGAACAAGACCACGAGGCGGTACGGCTCGAGGTTGACCGGCAAGCTGGCGGGTAGCGAATACCGGCCCATCGGGATGTAGAGGATCACGCACAGGATGAGCGCGATCAGCGAGCGCCACTGGAAGAGCGTCCGGTGTGTGACTGCGAGGGCGACGCCGAGCGCTAGCAGAGGCCCGACCGTCCGGAGGCGGTCGCTTGTAAAGACGGTGAGCCCGAGGAGGATGAGCGCGGCGACGACGATCGCGCCGGAGAAGAGCGGACCTTGCTTGTCCTGGCCCAGGACAAGCCGCATCCTGAAACTACGGGCCGTCACCTATGCGATCGTCGTCATGCGGGCCGACGGGCCGACGCCATCGCGCCCTCCGACGACACGTCTTCGGCAGACGCAATTTCGTGGATACGGGGCCTCAAGTTCTCGAGAACGAAAGCGAGTCCGATCGCCGCGAGAAGGACTGTGAGGAAAACGACGATCGGCGTCGTCTTCTTGCGCCCGGTCGAGATGGTCGCGGACCGCGCGCGGGAAATCGTCTCGGCGACCACGCGCTTGGCCGGAGGGATGCCGTTCGCGGTCTGCTGCCGGACGAGGTAGCTCGCGAAGACCTGGCTTCCGGCGTTGGCAAGCGCCACAGCGGCATTCGGGCTCCCTGCATAGCCGAAGATCGTGATGTACGGAAGCGGGAACTGGTGAGCTGGGTCAAGCACCGTCTGCGCCTGGACGAATCCGTTGACTTGCACTCTCGCCCGCAACATTGCCTGGAACGCGTCGCTCTGTGTGAAGAACGCGTAGTATTGCGCGAGCTGGGTGAACGTCCCTGGCGACGCGTACTGGGGCACGGCGGTGGACGATGACGTCGTCCCGCTCGGCGTCGTCAACGGAAGAACGGTGTACCCGTATGGGAAGCCCTTCTGGGTGAGGAAGACGAGCGACGATGCCCTCCAGGTCTCAGCCTGGCGGTAGGCAATTTTCGGAGATCCGCCAGCGAAGCTTACTCGTGCGTACGAAAAGAAGGCGAGCGCGCAGGCGAGCAATAAGCCGATTCCGACGATGGCGCGGAAGCGCCATAGAACCCTGAAGTACAACCGAAGATCCAATGCGTCCTCACCTCGTCGTGGTCATCGTATGAGGCGCCGAGTCCCGCCTGCATTCCCGGCCATCGTTGGATCGTAAGTCCGTATGCGCACGCGGCCTACGGGCCATCGGAAGGGTCCGAGGCTGGAGAGCGGGCTCTGCCACTAGCCAACCGGGTAGGTGGCGAGGCTCAGCTGAGAATGCTCAAGAATCCGGTGTTTCTGCGACTGGTCCAGCCTTGACTAAGGTGCCGAACTTGGGCTTGGTATGCGGAGCGTGGACCGATGTGGTCGACGCAGCGACTAGGAGGCAATGGTCGGATGTATCACGCTTCCCGACGTGCGAAACGCGAACGGGTGTCATGAAATTCGCCTATATCGTTGGCGCCCGGCCCAACTTCGTAAAGACGGCCCCGGTGATAGCAGCGATGCGCCGGCGCTTTCCGGTGGCGGACCACGTCGTCATCCACACAGGCCAACACTACGACCGGGAAATGTCCGAGCTTCTACTCGAGCAGCTCGACTTCGCCGAGCCGAAGTACTTCCTTGGAGTCGGCTCCGCAACGCACGCGGCGCAGACTGCGCGCGTCATGGAGCGCCTCGAGCCGATCCTGGAGCGAGAACGCCCGAGCCTGCTCTTCGTTCCGGGTGACATCAATTCCACGCTCGCCGCAGCGCTTGTCGCCGCTAAACTCGAGCTTCCGATCGCGCACATCGAATCGGGCTTACGCAGCTTCGACCGCTCGATGCCGGAGGAGATCAACCGCATTGTGGCGGATGCGGTCGCCGACTACCTCCTTGTGCACAGCGACGAGGGCGTCGCCAATCTCCTTGCCGAGGGGGTCGGGGACGAGCGGATCCACTTCGTGGGGAATACGATGATCGACTCGCTGGTTGCAGTGGAGCCAAGGTTCCGCGCTCTTGGGGTAGCCGAGCGTCTCGGAGCCCGGCCGGGGGAGTATCTGCTCGTCACCCTCCACCGTCCGTCGCTCGTCGACGGGCCGCTCCTCGCCCGTGTGATGGACGAGCTTTCCGCGGTGGCGCGAGTCCTTCCCATCATCTTTCCGATGCACCCCAGAACGAGAAAGATGTTGGGAGCTCCCCCGGATCGGCCCGGCCTGCTCCTTACCGGTCCCATGGGCTACCTCGAGTTTCTGTCGCTCGAGGCTGACGCGACCGCAGTGCTCACCGACTCGGGCGGCGTGCAGGAGGAGACTACGTACCTCGGTGTACGGTGCTTCACACTCCGGGCCAACACGGAACGCCCGGTCACCGTTCGTCTTGGCACGAACGTTCTGCTCGGTCTCGAGCCCACCCGCGTCGGGGACATCGTCCCGCTGCTCGAGTCCGGCCCGCGGCGGGTGGCCGTGGTGCCGCCGCTGTGGGACGGTCAGGCAGCAGAACGGATCGCGGATGTTGTCGCGCGCGAGGGCCGTCCCACGGCCAACAGAGCGTCGGCGGCAGCCCCACGGGCTGACCCAACGCCATGAAGGTGTGGATCGACCTCTCCAACTCACCGCATTCTCTCCTGTTCGCACCCATCTCGCGACGGCTGGAGGAGCTGGGGCACACGGTGGTCGTCACGGCTCGAGACAATGCCCAGACGGCGGAGCTCGCCCGTCAGCATTGGCCCGATGTCGAAATCATCGGCGTCGAAAGCCCGAAAGGTAGGTTCGGGAAGACGCGGACCCTCGCCTTGCGTATCGAGCGGCTTCGACGATTCGCGCGACGTGAGCGGCCCGACGTTGCCGTGTCGCACAACTCGTACGCCCAGATCGTCGCCGCCAAGCTCGCAGCCGTTCGTGCGGTGACCGCGATGGACTACGAGTTCCAGCCTGCGAACCATCTGGCGTTCCGCGTCGCCCACCGTGTTCTCCTCCCAGAGGCGCTGCGAGGATCCGGAGTCGAGAGGCAGGGCGCCCGCCCATCGAAGACGTGTTACTACTCGGGCTTGAAAGAGGAGATATACCTCGGCGACTTCAAGCCCGATCCATCCATCCGCATGGCAGTCGGCATGTACGAGGATGACGGCCGTGCGCTCGTCGTGCTCCGCACGCCGCCGTCACGCGCTCTTTACCACCGGTTCAGGAACGAGCTGTTCGAGACCGTTTTGACGACGTTCGGTCGGCGCACCAACGTAGTCTGCGTCGTGCTCACCCGTCACGCCGAGCAGCGGACGGCCGTCGAAGCCCTCGACCTGCCGTCCTGCGTCGTTCCTGCGCACGCCGTCGACGCGCGATCACTCATGTACGAGGCGGATCTGGTGGTCGGCGCAGGCGGCACGATGACGCGTGAGGCAGCGCTTTTGGGGACTCCTACGGTAAGCGTCTTCGCCGGCCGAGTACCTGCAGTGGACGCGGACCTGATTCGCCACGGGCTGCTCAGCCGGGTGGTCTCCGCTGAGGAATGTCCGATGCCTCGCGTAGGTGATACCTCAAGGCGACCGCTCGAAGGATTGTCACAACGGGGTGAGGAGCTCGTTTCCTGGTTCGTAGCGGCCTGCCTGTCGGAGTGAGCCGCGTTTGTTGCTCGAGGGGACCCTGGGCCGGCGCGCTTTGACCTAACGGACGCTTACCCTTGTCGAAGAGAGCTCCGCTTCGGCGGAAGAGTTGGTCGTTGTCGTTGCGCTTCGGTTGGTCGTGCTGCTTGCCGGAGCGATCGGCGCGCCCGTCAGGCTGGCCGTGCAAGACCAGCCGGTGCCGGTCATGCCGCCTTGGCCGAAGAGGATGGGGGGGCAGCCGGTGTTGATGTTGCTGTAGATGACGTTGTTGGTCATCTGGCCTGTGCAGATGCTGGTGGTGGCGCCGTTGTTGCACTTGTTGACGATGTCGATGACGCTGCCGTAGAAGGAGTTGAATCGGATCGTGTTGTTGCTCTGGACACTGTTGAGGCCGTTTACCTGCAGGTGCACGGTCGATCCGGAGAAGTAGTTGTTCTCGATCAACAGATTGGTCGTACTCTGACCGGTCTCAAAGCCGTACACAGGGCAGTTCAGGAAGCGGTCGTCGGCAATCGAGAGGTGGTCGCTGCCGTTGGCGATCACGCATACCATGTGGTGGTTGCCGAGATCGGTTGCGGCGAAGCTGGAGCCCTGGAAGACCACGCCGCTGATGCCACTGTGGTTGACATACACCGACGGGCTGGTCGAGGTCTCCCCGCCGAACTGCCACGGACGATTTGTCGCGCTCGCGGCCGTCCCGCCGACAACCCACACGTTGTAGACGCTGCCGGTCACCTCCACCTGACCGCCATAGGTGTTGTTAGCCAGATACACGTCATGCGGATAACTCGAAGTCCCGCATGTGTTGTCACCCGACCCCACCGCAACCGCGATATTCGACAACGTGTCTCCGGTTGTCGCCTCTCCATGATCTGTCTCGGTGAACGTGAATCCCTCGATCGCCACGTATGGCACACACACATCGATCTGCGTCTGCTGCGCATTCGGACTCGGCGAGGGAACCGCGAAATTCACAACCGCCCCAGGGGCTGGCTTGAACGTCACACAATCCGAAAAATTCGCTGACCCGCCATAGTTGTAATCACACGTCCCGTCCGGGCCTGTCTTCTTCATCGCTCGCGTGAAAAACCACTGCGAGGTATACGTCCCACCCGCAACCAACACCGTATCGCCCAACTGCGCCCGCACATACGCCGTCGGCCCCGAATCACACACATTCCCACCCGCCAACGCCGCCGCAAACCCAACCGGCACCACCGCCCGCACACACGACGAACTCCCACCAGACGGCGCAACCCAGAGATTCGCCATGCTCGGATTCGTCTCCGCCGACGGATTGGTCGCCCCGGAGAGGGACGCCGCGCGGCTACAGGACCCAACCGCCAGGAGAGAGATTCCCACCGCTATCGCGACACAGCACGTCCGACCGAATCTCGCCTTCGAAGTCAACGCGTCACATCGCGCGCGCAACGCCGCGAACGCCGACCTTCGGCTCCTCGATGGCCGTGACTCGGGTGAAGCCGCGCTGCTCGAACCAGGCGATCACCTCCGCCTCGCTGTGCCGCGAGTCGTGCTCGGGCGAGAGCGCGTCGAACCACGTGAGGCTCAGCTCGTGAACCGTCCGCGTGCGGATCGACCGCTGCGCCCAGCGAGAGCGCGGCTGAAGCGGCGGGATCCGGCGCGCGAGCTTGTAGACCGCGTGTAGGCCGGCGGAGACGTACGCGAACATTCGCGCGACCGCGAGGAGCGCGGGCTCGGGTAGGCGCGTCACACGGAGAAAGTCGAGAACGTCCTTGGTGAAACGAAACGGATTGAAGCGCTTTGCGTAGACCCACACGTAGAGCACACCGCCCGGGCTTACCATCTCCGCGAGCGCCCCGTGAGCTCGCTTCGCGTCCGGGGTATGGTGGATGACGCCGTTCGACCAGACCACGTCGAACGCGCGCTTCCGTAACGGCAGCTCGAAGATGTTGCCCTGGACGATGTGAACGTTGGGAAGGTCGCGAGTGGCGGCGAAGGCACCCTCGACCGCCTCGTTCATGTCGATCCCGATCACGGCCGTCGGACACTGGTCAGCCATCTGCCGCGTCAACCGGGCAGAGCCGCAACCGGCGTCGAGGACGACCTTCCCGACGAGATCCTCGTCCTCGAGCCCGGTCGCCTCCCGAAAGTACCGCCAGTCCTCCTCGGCGGTGAAGCCCCAGAGCGTTCCTTCTTTCTCGAGCTTCCCCTGCTGTTGCGCCTTCCACTCGTAAGAGAACGTCTTCGCCACCCGCTGCAGGCCGTCCATGCCGATGTTCATGCGCGGAACACCGTCAACGATCGGATATGACGCGGCGCAGCCGGTGCACACCAGTGCTCCCGAGAGCACATGCTCGTCATCCGACCGCTCCGGCCGGCTGTCGAGATCGGCCGAGCAGCTCGGGCAACTCAAATACGCCAGCAGCTCAGAACGCATGGATCAAGGCATATCGTGGGATGCTGCGGGCGACAACGCCCCAGAATGGGAGAGAGCCGGACCCTACCTAGCCATCTGGTGAGGCGTCGACGCGAAAGCTGGCCGATGCGCTCGTGGCACGTCCTGAGAAACGGGGCAGGTATGTCGCCAGCCACACCTCGAGCATGAGCAGTGCGAGTAGCAGGTATCCGAGGTCCGCGTCGCCGGTCTCGCGGTGTCGGGCGATCATTTCGGCAACCTCGCCACGGTCGAGGAAAGCCGCGTAGTGCGGCGCAGGCGCGAGCAAGTAGTCGTCGATCGCCCGCCCCGCCTGGGCGCGGAACCAGGCGCCGACGGCCCCGCGGAAGAAACCTCGCTTTTGCTTGTCGATGATCCGATCAGGGACGATGCCGCGCGCCGCCTCCTTGAGCAGATGCTTTGTCGTCAACCGCCGAACCTTGAGACCGGTCGGAATCGTCGCGCAGAACTCGACAAGCGGATGATCGAGGAACGGCACGCGGACCTCGAGTGAATGCGCCATCGATGCCCGATCGAAGTAATGCAGCATGTCGTCCACGAGCGCGAGCTGTGCGTCCACGTACAGCGCCTCCGCCACCGGATCGGCGTCGAGGTCCCCCGCAAGAGCCTCGACCGCGCGCCGAGCGGCCGCCCCGTCGAGAACGCTGTGACCGGGCCGCACCAGGCGGTTCCGCTCTCCCGCATCAATGCGGCCGCTCATCGCCAAGAAGCGCTCGGTGGGAGTGGATGCGGCGAAAGCTTCGCCCAATCGTCCGAGTGCAGGTGACCATCGGCCTGCCGCGCGCCCGACGGTCGATAACGGCATCCGCACGGGCCTGAAACGTTGCAGAAGCGCCGCGGCGCGATGCTTGCGGTATCCACCCAGGAGCTCATCTGCACCCTGGCCGCACAACGCGACCGTCACGTGCTTGGAGGCAAGCTCGGAGAGGGCGAGGAAACCCAGTGCGGAGAGATCGGCAAGCGGTTCGTCCATGAACCACGCCAGTGTCTCGAGATCGACGGTGTCGTCGGCAAACGAGAGCTCGAGTTCGTGATGCTCCGTGCCGAAGACCTGCGCGACGTAGCGAGCGTCGGCGAGCTCGTTGGCTTCTCCTGACTCGCGGAACCCGATCGAGAATGTCTTCACCGGCTCGCCCATCTGTCGCGCCATGAGCGCGACCACGAGACTCGAATCGATGCCGCCGCTCAGCATCGCGCCGAGCGGGACGTCGCTCATGAGCCGGAGCCGAACTGCTTCGTCGAGCCGCGCCATGAGTTCGTCCTCCCAGCTCTCCGCCGACCGTCGGGGGTCACCGGGGGCAGGCTGCGGGTACTCCCAATAGCGCTCGGTTCGAACGCCGGTCGGGTCGACGGTCAATGTGGTGCCAGGCATCAGCTTCGAGATCCCGGCCAACGGCGTACGCGGGCCCGGGAAGTAGCCGAGCGCGAGATACGCGTCGATCGCCTCGAAGTCGAGCGTCGGCTGAATCAGATCGCTCGCGATCAGCGCCTTGAGCTCGGAGGCAAAGAGAAGTAGGTCGCCGACCTGCGTGTAATAGACGGGCTTGATCCCGAGTCGGTCGCGGGCGATGACCGCCCGACGCTCGCGCTCGTCCCAGACGGCCACGGCGAACATTCCGCGCAGGGCACGGGGGAAGCGGGCGCCATCGCGACGGTACAGGTGCGGGATGATCTCGGTGTCGCAGTGGGTACGGAACGCGATGCCGTCGGCGGCGAGCTCGCGTCGCAACTCCACGTGGTTGTACAGCTCGCCGTTCTGCATGCCCCAGACCGTCCGTGAGGCGTCGGAGAACGGCTGGTGACCGCCTTCGACGTCGACGATGCTCAGCCGACGAACGCCGAAGGCGACACCGGGCGCGTGGTAGGTGCCCCGGTCGTCCGGGCCCCGGTGCGTCATGAGATCGGTCATGACGTCCAGAGTCTCGGGCGGA
>Ga0209579_10003407_pt1 | contig 11596 bp, 12 predicted proteins | sample Coa_R1_2_FD_187152 | JGI IMG/M metagenome (GOLD analysis project Ga0209579, IMG submission 187152) | Surface soil microbial communities from Centralia Pennsylvania, which are recovering from an underground coalmine fire - Coalmine... | ecosystem: Environmental > Terrestrial > Soil >... | reverse complement strand
CGAGCGGTGGAGATGCTGGAGCATAATGTCGTGAATGGCGAGCTGGTGGTGCCGCCGGGCTTCTACTTCGCCATGGGCGACAATCGCGACAACTCGCTCGACAGCCGTTACTGGGGATTCGTGCCGCGCGAGAATATCATCGGCAAGCCGCTGGTGATTTTCTGGTCCTACGACGCGCCGACCGAAGACTGGGTCGATTACAACGCCAATCATTTTATCGACCTCGCCAAGAATTTTTTCACTAAGACGCGCTGGAATCGCACGTTGAAACTGGTGCGCGGTTATCCGGTCCAGTAAATGCAACATGCCTACGGGCTGATCCTGGCGGGCGGCCGGGGGACGCGCTTCTGGCCGCGCAGCCGGCGATCGCACGCCAAACAAGTCCTGAGGATTTTTGGAGAGCGGTCTATGATCCAGCAGACCGTGGACCGGCTGCGTCCCGTGATCCCGCCCGAACACCTGTGGGTGTTGACCAACGATCATTTGCGGGCGGAGATCGTGCGGCAGCTTCCGGAGGTCCCCAAGAACCAGATCCTGGCGGAACCGGCGCAGAGGAATACGGCGCCGGCGATTGGACTGGCGGCGCATATTCTGCAATCCATTGATCCCGAGTCCGTGATGGGTGTATTTCCGTCGGATGCGCTGATCGCGCGGCCACGCGATTACGCACGGCTGCTGAAACCGGCGTTTAAAGCAGCGCGCGACGGGAAGATCGTCGTGCTGGGAATTCAGCCGCGCTGGGCGGAAACGGGGTACGGCTACATCGAACTGCCGTCGGGGATCACGCCGGGAAAAGATCCGGTGGACGTACTGAATTTCCGGGAAAAGCCGGACGCGGCGACGGCGAAGGAGTACGTCGCGGCAGGCAACTTTTATTGGAACGCCGGGATGTTTTTCTGGCGCACGTCGGTATTGCTCGACGCGCTGCGGCGGTTTCTGCCGAAGACGGCAAATCTGCTGGCCAGTCTGCCGGCGTTCGCGAACCGGCAGTTCGCGGCGAAGCTGAAGACGGTGTTTCCGCTATGCGAAAACATTTCGATCGACTACGCCGTGCTGGAGCGTGCGTCTAACGTGGCCGCGCTGGCGGCGGGCGATATCGGCTGGAACGACGTCGGGAGTTGGAACGCGGTTTACGAGCTTCACAAGCGCGACGCGCAGGGGAATGCGCTGCGGGCCGATACGCTGGTGGAGGCGAGTTCCGGCAATTACGTCGACGCGGAGAAGAAGCTGGTGGCTCTGCTCGGCGTGAAGGATCTGATCATCGTCGATACGCCGGATGCGCTGCTGATCGCGGATCGCAGCCGGGCGCAGCAGGTGGGGGATCTGGTCAAACGCTTGGAAACGTCGAAGCGCGAGGACCTTCTTTAGCCTCCTGGTTGGCGAGATTGCGCAGAGCTTCGACGCTCGAGCGGTTCTTGTGTTCCTGCTTGGTCTTATACATGCGGCGGTCGGCTTGCGAGAGTAAATCCTCGGCGTCGGCGCCATCGGCGGGATAAGACGCCTGGCCGATGCTGAGAGCGAGCAGACTGTCGCCGACGACATTTCTTCCGGCCTGGCGGGTGACTTCGGTTAGTTGAAGAATTTTTGCTTCCACGGCCTCGCGGGGATAGCCGGGTAGAACCACCACGAATTCGTCGCCGCCCATGCGGGCGACGTAATCGTATTCGCGGCAGGTTTCCTTCAGAGCCTGGCCGACTTCGCGCAGGACGCGATTTCCGACCAGGTGCCCGAAGCGGTCGTTCACTTCCTTGAAGCCGTCCAGATCGCACACGAGCACGCTGAGCAGCGATGTGTGGCGCTTGGACCGGGCCAATTCGCTATCGAGATGCAGGAACAGAGATCGCGCGTTGGGCAGGGACGTAAGAGCGTCGGTGGTGGCGGAATTTTCGGCCTGTTGATACTTCAGGGCGTTCTCGATGGTCAGGGCGATCTTTCCGGTGACGGCGGAGAGAATGCGCAGATGATCGGAGGTGAACGCGTCCTCCTGGGCGGCGTAGAGCGTGAGAACGCCGACCACGCCGTGGGGACCTTCCAGGTGCACGGCCAGAGCGGATTTCAACAACGCGTGACGGCCCGGATCCTTCGGATTGACGGCGGGATAGCCGGGCTCGACGGATGGGTCGCCGTTGACGATCGGGTCGCGAGTCTGGCCGACCCAGCCGGAGATTCCTTCGCCGAGCGGGATACGCAGGCTCGAAAGGAGCTGGAAGTTCTCGCCGTTGACGTATTCCGGGACCAGCACGCGGTCGCGGAGGACATAGATTGCGACGCTATCGAACGAGCAGATGCGTTTCAGGCGCAGCGTCAAAACGGATAGAGTTTCGGTCAGGCTGAGCGAGTTGCCGAGTTCATGGGTCAGCTCGAACAGTTCCTGGGCCTCATGACGGGCGGCGGCGATATGCGAGAGGAAATCCGGGTTGGAGGAATTCGAGGCGCGTTCGCGTTCGGGCAGGCCCGGGATCGAGTCGGCTTCGGGCAGGGTCCGGCGCATCGAGCGATGCGATTGGCGGGCGGCTTCCACTTGCACGATTGACTCAAGCTCTTCATGACGGCGGGCCAGGACTTCAACCACCTTGGGATCGAAGCTCTGGCCGGACTGGGCAACCAGGTATTCGATCACTTGCGCGGGCGGCATGGCGCGGCGGTACTGGCGATCCGAGATCATTGAGTCGAAGGAATCGACGGCCGCAAGAATGCGCGCGCCGATGGGGATTTCTTCGCCTTTCAGACCCATGGGATAACCGGCGCCGTCCCAGCGTTCGTGATGCGCGCGGACGATCGGGACAACTGGATATGGAAAATCGACGCGCTCCAGAATCTCGGCGCCGATGAGTGGATGAATTTTCATCTTGTCGAATTCGGCGGGAGACAAGCGGCCGGGTTTCGAGACGATCTGCTCGGGTACGGCGAGTTTGCCGATGTCGTGCAACATCGAGGCGGCTTTCAACGCCTGAAGCTCGGACGGAGTCAGCGCCAGCTCGCGGCCGATCTCCGCGGCGTAGATACCGACGCGGCGCAGATGCTCATAAGTGTTGTAGTCCTTCGCTTCGATCGCCAGGGCCAGCGCTTCGATGGTCCGCAGGTGAAGACTGGCGATTTCCTGCACCTGATTTTTTTCTTCTTCCAGGCGGTTGAGGTACAGGCAATAGGAACGGTGAATCCAGTAGAGGATGGGGAAGACCAGGAATCCGCTTTCCCATCCGGCGAGGCGCGTGATGATGGCGAGCATGCCGGCGCTGGCGGCGCCGACCAGATAGTACGGAAACGACCAGAAGTAGCATTCGCGCCAGGTCTTGATCAGCGGCTTCCGGTCGACTAAGGACGCGAGCACGGCCAACGGGATGGTATTGCCGACAAAGTACACGCAGGCGGAGAGTACCAGCATCAGGGCCTGGCCGAAGCCGGTGTGGATGGCGCCGGTGAGCGAATACCAGAAGCTCGCGGAGGACACGGCCAGAGATACGCTCGCCACATTGAATAGGACTCGAGACAACTGCGGCCTAGGAGGGTCTTGAAAACGGGGACACACAGCTCTGTCCACAAGGCTGTTTGGTGGATTGCTTGAATCGATCCGATCGGGGACAGAGCTGTCTGTCCCCGTTTTCGCGGCTGATCCCCAAAACGAATGAAGAATCGTGGTGATGCACGCGATGGCCAGACTTTCGGCCGGACTCATGGTCGCGATACAGATCAACACGAAGAAGAAGTTCGCCGACATGATGCCGGTGATCCCGGGCAAGTGAACTTTGAAGCGCGAAGCCAGACAGGCGATCAGGAAATAGCAGAGAAAGCGCGTCGGATCGTCGGATCTCCATTGGGAGAGTCCGCCGGCCAGCGTAAAGGCGCCGACGAGCACAGTGATAGCGATGTAGATTTTGGCCGAGCGAGGCATTCTTGCGGGATCGAGTAGTAAGAATGCACGTGGGTTACCGTTGTAGACATCCGAGATAACTTGTTAACAAAGAACGTGCGGCGCGGGTTTTGGGCGCGGCGCCGCGGGTGACAGATTGTCACAAAAGGAAGATTCGGGGCGAGCTGAATCCGGCGCGGCCGAAGTACCATGGCCGGATGGAATATTTGCGTCGTGGGCCTAAAGGAATCGCGGCACACGTTTAATAGTATTCTCGGAGGACTTATGAAGAAGCTGATGATAGGCATCGTGCTCGGCGGGGTCCTGGGGATTTTCGACGGGCTGACAGCGTGGTTCACGCCGGAGGTCCGGTCGGAGATCGCGGGGATTTTGGTCGGGTCATGCTTCAAAGGAGTTCTAACGGGGCTTGCAGCGGGAATATTCGCGCGCAAGGTAAACAATATCCCGGCGGGGATCCTGGTAGGACTGATCGTCGGGCTGGTGCTGAGCTTCGGAGTAGCGCAGATGCAAGGGAAGTACTACTTCGAGATCATGCTGCCCGGCAGCATCCTGGGCGCGATTGTCGGTTTTGCGACGCAGAAGGTCCCCCAAACTCAGGCTTCCTAGAGGCCAAACCTGTAAAGGAGACATATACCATGGCAAGAATTGTTCATTTCGAAATTCCGGCGGACGATCCCGCACGCGCGGCGGAGTTTTATAAGACGTGCTTCGGCTGGGACATCCAGAAGTGGGGTGGGCCGACGGAGTATTGGCTCGCGAGCACCGGCCCGGCCGCGGAACCGGGAATCAACGGCGGGATCATGAAACGGCCGCATCCGGGTGCGGTGACGTGCAATACCGTCGGGGTGGCATCGCTCGATCAATCGATGAAGGACGTCGCGGGCGCGGGCGGCAAGGTCGTTGTGCCGAAGATGGCGATTCCAGGGGTCGGCTGGCTGTCCTACGCGGTGGACACCGAGGGGAATCAGTTCGGCATGATGCAGCCGGATCCGTCAGCGAAGTAACGGACGGGTTTACACTCGCCGGTATACACTCAAGGTTTGAGACTGTTTTTCTTCCTGCTGTTCGCTGTCGCTGCCTGGGCGCAGACGGAGAAAGCTCCTGCCGATAACCCGACGGGCGCGGAGCGAGTGATCCTCGATACCGACTCGGCGTTTTTCAACGACGATGGGGCGGCCATGGTGATGCTGCTCCAGCGGCCGGATAAGGTTGAACTGATCGGCGTGACCCTGGTGGCCGGAAATCTTTGGCCATATCAGGGCGCCGAGTATATGTTTCATACGGCCGATGCGATGCGGAGGCCGGGCGTGGTCCTGTACATGGGCGCTCAGGTTCCCCTGGTGCATACCAAGGCGATGGCTGAGAAGGAGAACCGCGAATGGGGTCCCATCGAATACATGGGAGCCTTCGGCCAGGACCAGCCGAATCGCGGGAAAAACGCCCGCCGCCTTTCGCATCGCAACGCCGTCGATACTCTGATCGATTTCATCGAACGCACGCCGGGGGAAACGACCGTGCTGGCGATCGGGCCGATGACCAATCTGGCGATGGCGCTGCGGCTGCGGCCGGATCTGGAGACGAAAATCCGGCGCGTGGTTTTTATGGGCGGCGCGGTTCACACGCCGAATTATGACAAGCGCGCGGCGGAGTTCAACTTCTGGTTCGATCCGGAAGCCGCGCAGATTGTTCTGAGGTCGGCGATCCCGAAGAAGATCATGTTTGGCCTGGACATCTGTAATCACGCGCAGATCGATAAGGCTCACTATGAGGAGATCGCGTCGGTGAAGACGCCGATCACGGCTCTCTATCGCGAAGACCTGGGGAAACGGTTCGCCAAGAATGCGGACATGAAGACGTATATCTGGGATTGCCTGGCGGCGGGATATTTGATCGATCCGACGTTCGTGACCAAACAGGAATCGGCTTATCTGGATGTCGATACCTCGTTCGGGAAGAATTATGGGGCGGTGGTTCCGCTGGACCGAAGCATCGCGCCGGATGCGACGCCGGTGGATGTGATGCTGGACCTCGATTTTTCGAAGTTTTTCGAGATGTATAAGGGGCTGCTGACGAAAGCTCCGTAATTTCGTCTGATATCTTTTCCTACAGCGCCACACTTATTCCGTATGGCTCCGGCGCTGCTTCTTACTGCGCTCCTGTTCCAGGCTGGATCGAGCGCACCGTATTACATCGAGGCGAGCATTGCCAACAGCGCGGCCAGCATTCCGGATTTCTATGCGCCGAATACTTTCATCACCATCTACGGCGTGAATCTGGCGTATGTGACCAAGGCGATGACCGCGGACGACCTCAGCGGCGGTATGTTGCCTACGGCACTGATCGGGACGGGCGTCCGGGTGCTGATCAATCAGATTTCGGCGGATATTTATTACGTTTCGCCCTCGCAGATCAACCTGTTGATTCCGACGCTGCTGATCGCCGGTCCGGCGACGGTGCAGGTGGAAGTTGATGGGTTGGCGGGGCCTCCGGTCACGATCATGCTGGGGGCGACGGCGCCGACATTATTCGAGTTGGATTCGGCCACCGTTCTGGCGACGCATCTGAATGGCTCGAAGGTCACTTCAGACTCGCCGGCGCATGCGGGTGAAGTGATCGTGATGTATGCGACGGGGCTGGGGCCGACGGTGCCGGCGGCGATTCCAAATCAGATTCCGACGTCGCTGGCGGTGGTCGCGGCGAGGGATTTTCAGGTCGAGTTGAATGGGGTGGCGGTGGATCGGACGCTGGTTCTGTATGCGGGGGTCGTGCCGGGGTATGCAGGGTTGTACCAGATTAATTTGCGGCTGCCCGGGGACGCGGCGGGGAATCCGGAGGTCCGAGTGGGGACGAGCGCGCAGATGAGTCCGGCGGGGTTGTACTTGCCGGTCCAGTGAGACACGCGGGGGCCCCCGCTCGCTATCGCGATGCGGTTCGGTGGGGGATTGATGAACGCAATGTCGACACTGAGCCGCGAGCGATAGCGAGTGGGTGGGCGTAGTAGAGGGAGCGTCCTACGGGGGTCCGCTCGCTGTCGCGATGCGGTTCGGTGGGGGCGGTTGATGAACGCATGGCGAAACTGAGCCGCGAGCGATAGCGAGGGGGTGGGCGTGGTTGAGGGAGCGTCCTACGGGGGTCCGCTCGCTGTCGCGATGCGGCTCGGTGAGGGCGATTGATGAACGCAATGCCGACCTGAGCCGGGAGGAGCAGCAAGCGCTTAACGCAACGTGGACACGGAACCGCGCACGAGAGTGAGCGGGGTGCGGCGGTGTGGGATAAACTGGGGGTGGAGGAAACGTTTCTATGCTGTTGCGTGTGATTCCGGGCGTCGTGCTGGTGGGTTTGACGGCTTGGGCTCAGGACGCGCCGCAGACGAAAGCGTTTCTGGTCGAAACGGGAACGCACATTCCTCTCAGCCTGATTAATAGCGTCAGCACCAAGAATTCTGCTCCGGGCGATCGGGTTTATCTCGAAACCGTGTTCCCGATTCTGGTCGACGGACGTATCGTCATTCCGCCGGGCAGCTACGTCGCGGGCACGATCACGGAAGTGCAGCGGCCGGGGAAGATCAAGGGCCGGGGCGAGTTCCATCTGCGGTTCGATTCGTTGACGCTGCCGAACGGGACCACGCGGGACTTTCGCGCCCGGGTCAGCGGGTTGGATGGCCGGGCCAGCGAGGAACTGGATCGAAAGGAAGGTTCGATCAAAAGCGAAGGAAACAAGGCCGGCGACGCGCGCACGGTGGGAGAAACCGCCGCGGCGGGAGCGAGTGTTGGAGCGCTGGCCGGCAGCCTGAGCGGAGCCGCCGGAATGGGCGCGGGAATCGGCGCGGCAGCGGGCGCCGCGGCTGGATTGATGGGAGTGCTGGTCACGCGCGGTCCGGAAGCGGTTCTCGCCAAAGGAACCACGCTCGAAATGGTGCTCGATCGCGAAGTGAAATTCGACGAGAATGAGCTGGACTTTTCCAACGCTCCGGCGCGAAGAGGCAGCTCGAGCGATTCGGCGGGTCCGCTTCCGAGCAAGAAGGCGCAGACGGCTCCCCGCCGCTTCCCGCTCGATTAACGCGGCGCTTGGCCGCTCTAAAGAAACGGTAAACAAACCTGCTGGACCGAAGTCATCAGCATTTCGCGGTAGCGGACTGAGGGCTTTTACTTAGACCAATTTCTGACATTGTCCGGTATCGTTGAGTTGTGGAGCTTGCTCGCTCGATGAACAACCGTGGCGGAACAGCCGGCACCATGCGCGGTTTCAGCTTATTTGGCGTACCGGTCCGGCTTCATTTTACCTTCGTCATTCTGATTATCTTCCTGGTGGTCCAGGATCTGGGGAGCCGTCAATCCAGCTCCAGCTACGCGGTGTTTCTGATCGGCCTGTTTGGCAGCGTGCTGTTGCATGAGATGGCGCATGCTTTTGTGGGAAGACGCTTCGGCGTCCGGACCACGGAGATCGTCATGTTCCCGATCGGCGGGTTGTCGCGCATGGAGCGCATGTTCAAGCCGTCCGAAGAGTTGCTGGTGTCGCTGGCCGGTCCGGTGATGAACCTGCTGATTTCAATCGGCATTTTCGGATACATGATGTACATGCACAAGGTGGTGCCGATTCTGGCCGCGGATCTGGTGCAGCCGACCGATGCGAACGCGCTGGCGCGGCTGGCTTACGGAAACCTGGTACTGGCCGGATTCAACCTGATGCCGGCATTCCCGATGGACGGCGGCCGCATTTTGCGGGCTCTGCTATCGTTCGTGCGTCCGGAAGAAGAAGCCACGCGGATCGCGGCATGGATGGGGCGGATGCTGGCGATCAGCATGGGGCTCTATGGCTTGCTCGCCGCACAGTTCATGCTGGTGTTCTTCGCGCTGTTCATCTATCTGGGCGCGGCGCAGGAAGGCGCGGCGGCAATGGGACGCGCGCTGACGCACGGGATTCCGGTGCGGGCGGCGATGATCACGGAATTTCACACGCTCGATCACGGGAACACGGTGCGGGATGCGGCGAATCTGCTGCTCTCGACGTCACAGCAGGATTTTCCGGTGATTCATGGGGATCAGGTGGTGGGAGTGCTGGGGCGCAGTCTGCTGCTGAAAGCACTGGCTGCGGAAGGACCCGATGCATACGTCGCGGGGGTGATGGATCGGGAATTTGTATCCCTGGAGCCGGCGGCGGATCTGGCTGCGATCCTGCCGCTGATGGCTCGGGGCGGACGCTGCGCGCTGGTAATGGATCACAACAAGCTGCTGGGGCTGCTGACCACGGACAATCTTTCCGAATTCTTGCTGTTGCGAAGGTTCGGGATGGAACCGGTGGTCTAGAAGGTTTCTAGCCACGAATGCACACGAATAAACACGCATAGGACTCGCGGCTAATCGATTTTTTCCTAATGAATGAGGGCTTCGGCGATGGCGTCGGCGGGGCTTTGGCCGCTTTCGGACCATAGCTGGCGGCGGTCGAGGTCCAGGCGCTTTTCGATATCTTGCACCAGGTGGACCAGGCTCTTTAGATTCGATTGGCCCATCCTCAATCCGCCTTCAATCTTGGGGTCCGGGATATAGCGGGAGTCGAGGCCGAACTCGATGCGCAGGTGATCGGCGATATCGTTGTCGAAAACCGGGGCGAAGCAGGTCAGCGTCACCGCGGCGGGCGCGAGCTTCCAGTCGCCGTCAAATTGCCATAGATCCCAGGCGGCGTCGAGTTCGCAGGCGCAATCGTCCTTCATGAACTCGCTGGCGGCCTCGACGATCTCGCGCGGTTCGGCTCCGGGAATGAATTCGCGTTCGAAGAGCGGAGGCTCGGAATACTCGATTGCGTAGACGCGCAATACGGGGCCGCGCGCGGCGAGTTTTGAAAACGGGAACAGGCCCAGCATCTTCTCGAAGTGGCGCAGCATGGTCGATTCGTCGAAGTTACGAATCCAGAGCGAAAGATAAAGTCGGTCGGACACTCAAGGAAATTGTACCGTGAGGGGATAATGGGGGTAGATGATCACCGATCTGGTACAGATCCGGCGGCTGGGGGAGAAGGCTCGGGACGAGAATCTGCGTTTCCGCAAGTATTTGAAAACGCGGACCTGGGTGGAGCGGCAGTTCCGGCATGCCGCCGAAGAAGTTCACGATCAGATCGATTGCCGGCAGTGCGCCGAATGCTGCCGTGTTACCGAAGTTGAACTGGCTGAACGAGATATCGAGCATCTGGCGAAGTTCCTGGGCATTCGCGAGAAGGATTTCGTGGACCAGTACACGATGGAGGGGTCCGAAGGGGAACTCATCCTGAAGCGCGATCAGAAGACAGGTTGCGTATTCCTATCCGGTAACGAGTGTACGGTTTACGAAGCCCGGCCGGGAAACTGCGATCGTTTCCCACACGTGTTGAAAGGCTCGGGATCGATCCCGAGCCGAATGTGGCAGTTCGTGGATCGGGCAACGTATTGCCCGATTGTTTACAACTGGATGGAAGCAGCGAAGGCGCTGACGAAGTTCAAGTAGCGCGCTATTGCTGCTGCGGCGTGCTGGTCGACGGCGCGGGATGGGCGCCAGGGCGACGCATTCCGGGTCCAGGACCGCCGGGGCCGAAGCCAGCTCCCATGTGTCCCATCAGCATTTCCAGGTTCGCGCCGGCTTTGGTCTTCTGATCGGGGGTCAGCGATCCGTAGATCTTGGCGATGGTTCTGGCGTGGATCGAAGTCTGCTGCTTGTGCAGCTCAGAAAGCTGGCTGCTGAGCGAGTCGATCTGATCCGTATTGCCGGCCTTGATCGCTTCCACCATCTGCTTGTGCAGGGTTCGCGTCTGGGTGCTCATGCCGTTTTGCTGGACACGGGCTTCCGCCAGGGCGGTGTGGACGCCGTTCTGCTGCGTCGCGTTCAGACCTAGGTGGTTCGTCAGGCGCTTCTCCAGCATGTCATCGGGATTGCCGTTAGGCATCGGATGCATGTGCGGGCGCGGAGTGGGGGTTGGCGTGGGTGTCTGGGCCGAAACGAGGCCGGCAGCCAAAAGAGAGAGGGCAAAAGAGAAAGTCTTCACCGGGCTTAGCTCCTTACCCTCCCTCTGACGCGTTGATTCGACAACCGGATTACACCGTTTCCACGGATTTATTAGCCGGCGTGGTTCTGCGCCCGATTCCGCATGTGGGCGAACCGGGATTTCATGTTCTGGTCGTAAGTGGCCTTCTGCGCAGGGGTAAGAAGAGCATAGAACTTCGCCCGAGCTTTGGCATGGATGGCTCGGACTTGAGCGTTGACCTGGGAGTTGCCCTGGAGAATCTGGTCGATCTGGGCTTCATTGTCGGACTTGACGGCAGCCGCCATGGCTTGGCGCTCCTGCTTGAGCTGCGGCATCAGGGCCTGGGCCTGCTGGCGAGAATCCTTGAAAATCGCCTTGGCTTGCGCCTGCTGATCCGGGGTGAGGTTGAGCGTGGCGGTGAGGTGCTGGATCATCCCGTCGCCGCGCCGAGCGTGGGACGCCGGTGCGGTTTGGGCGGAAAGCATCCCCGCCACGAAAAGAGAAAGAAAAAGGGGACTGAGTTTCATTGTTTTGTACTGCTCCTTCCAACTGTCTAAACGGGTTATGGAGGAGGCGGATTACTGGCGGGGGGTAGCCTCGGCGGGCTAGGAGGAGGGGCGGAATGGCAGGTCGTTGCTGGGCGAGAGGCATTCGTTGGGGATGCGTTGCACGACGGGTCTTCGCCGAACGAATCGGATAGCTCGACCACCCGCTTGCTGGCGCGCGCGCTTCTGG
>Ga0209579_10003403_pt1 | contig 11606 bp, 14 predicted proteins | sample Coa_R1_2_FD_187152 | JGI IMG/M metagenome (GOLD analysis project Ga0209579, IMG submission 187152) | Surface soil microbial communities from Centralia Pennsylvania, which are recovering from an underground coalmine fire - Coalmine... | ecosystem: Environmental > Terrestrial > Soil >... | reverse complement strand
GCCAGCGGGGTCGCCTTGATGACCGCGGTTCTACAGGCGAAAATCTCGACCCATCTGGCCGGTCTGACCGCGGCGGCCGCGGTGTCGGGCGCACCGCCTTCGGCTCGGGTCATCGCCGGATCGACGTAGATGCCGCCCGCCGCCACCGCCCGCACCGCTTTCAGGAAATCAGCCGGGGCGCTCTGCTTCAGCACGTACGCCGAGGCGCCGGCGCGGAAGAGGTCCTCGACGTAGCGTTCATCCTCGTGCCGGGTCAGCGCGATGATCTTGATGTCCGGCAGGCGCTGTTTCAGCGTCCGCGCCGCGACGAGACCGTTGGTGCGCGGCATCGAAATGTCGAGGATGACGATGTCGGGGCTGCTGGCTGCGGCCCGCTCGATCGCCGCGACGCCGTCGGTCGCTTCGGCGACCACTTCCATATCCGGCTGGCTGTCGAGCAGCAGCTTCAGCCCCTGCCGGAGAATCGCATGGTCGTCCGCGAGGAGGATCCGGCGATCGGATACACGCGCGATCCGCAGACGCACGAGCTGCTGCTGCAGGGCCAGGGCCAGTTGCACATCGAGGTGACCGTCGCGAAGCTGAAGCGGCGGTTCGGCGTCGAGGTCAACCTCAAGCCCCAGCGCATCCCGTACCGCGAGACGATCACGGCCTCGACCGACGCGCACGGCCGCCACAAGAAACAGACGGGCGGACACGGACAATTCGGCGATTGCAAGATCCGGCTCGAGCCGCTGGCGCGCGGATCCGACTTCGAGTTCGTCAACGACATCTTCGGCGGCGCGATTCCGCGCCAGTTCGTGCCGGCGATCGAGAAGGGCATCCAGGACACGCGCCTCCGCGGCTTTCTCGCCGGCTATCCGGTCGTCGATTTTCGCGTGACGGTCACCGACGGCTCGTACCACGACGTCGACTCGAGCGAAATGGCGTTCCGGCTCGCCGGACGCCTGGCGTTTCGAGACGGCATGACGCGCGCGCGGCCCACGCTGCTCGAGCCGATCATGAACGTCGAGATCTTCGCGCCCTCCGACTTCGCCGGCGACCTGATGGGCGATCTCAACAGCCGGCGCGGGCGCATTTCCGGCATGGACACGCGCGGGATCAGCACGGTCATCAAGGCCACGGTCCCGATGGCGGAGATGCTCAGCTACGAACAGACCCTGACGTCGACCACCGGCGGACGCGGGTCGTACCACATGGAGTTCTCGCACTACGACGAGGTGCCCGCTCACCTGCACGGCAAAATCATCTCGGCGTCGAAAGCCGAGCGCGGTGAAGTGAAGGAAGAAGAGGAATAGCTGATGCCGCAAGGCGCGAGCGTCGCGAGCATCGACGCGAGGCCGTTGGCGCGACCGCGGAGCCCGCGCGCCAGGAAGAAAGCAGACTCCGATTGCATATGAACTGGCGAGTGATCACAGCACGATCGCTGACACTGCTGTTTGGAATCGCAGCCGTTCCGGCGATTCGGGCGCAGAACCCGCCGGCGACTCCGCCGTCGGCGACTGCGCAACCGGCCACCACCCCACAAACCGCGCCTCCGGCGACGCCGCCGCAGAGCGTGCCGCCGGGAGTGAATCCGCAGACCACGGCTCCGCCCACAACAGCTCCCACTCCAGCTGTGCCCGAGCCGACGCAGACATTCGCGGCATGGCTGGCTGATCTGAGAATCGAGGCGCTGGCGAAAGGCATCACCGACGCGACATTCGACAAGGCCTTCGTCGACGTCGCGCCGGACCCCGTCGTCATCGCGCGCGATCGGATGCAGCCGGAGCAGACGCAGAGCCTCGACCAGTACCTCGCCGCCCGGCTCACACCGAAGAACATCGCCTCGGCGCAGGCCGCGTTGACCGATCAGAAGGACCTGCTCGAGCGCGTGCGCAGCGCCTACGGCATTCCACCCACGATCATGGTGTCGATCTGGGGAATCGAATCAGGATTCGGACAGTTTCTTGGTACGCGGCCGGTCATCGCGTCACTGGCCACGCTGGCCTACGACGCGCGGCGGCCGGCGCTCTTCCGATCGGAGCTGATCGAGGCGCTTCGGATTCTCGACAAAGGGCTCGTCGCGCTGCCGGATCTGAAAGGATCCTGGGCCGGCGCGATGGGTCAGCCGCAGTTCATGCCGTCGAGCTATCTGAGGCACGCCGTCGATTTCGACGGCGATGGCAAGGCCGACATCTGGACGTCGAAGGCCGATGTCCTCGCTTCGATGGCGAACTACCTCAAGAAAGCCGGCTGGATCGAAGGCGAGCGCTGGGGCCGCGAGGTATCGGTGACGCCCGAGGTGCTCGCGCGCATCGAGAAAACCGTTCCCCTGCGCTCGTCCGGATGCGCCGCCAGAAAGCAGATGACCGAACTCCGGCCTCTCGCCGCATGGTCCGAGTTGGGCGTGACGATGCCCGACGGATCAAAGCTGCCCACAGCCGCGATCCACGCGTCGCTCGTCCGGGGCGTGCATCGGTATTTCCTCGCGTACCACAACTACGAAGCCATCCTCGACTACAACTGCTCGAACTCCTACGCGGTCAGCGTCGGCGTGATGTCAGACACGATCAAGTGAGGACGGGTACGACGGGTACGCAGGTACGACAGGTACGCGGGTACGGCAGGTACGGAACGACACGATGCGAATCCGCCCCTGGGGCCTGCCATCTGGCACCGGTACCCGTCGTACCTGTCGTACCCGTCGTACCCGCGTACCAGTCGTACCCGCGTACCCGTCGTACCCGTCTCAGTTCCAGCGAAGTCCTTTGAGCTGATCCAGATTCACGTTGCCGCCGCTGAGCACGGCGACCACCTTCGATCCGGCTGGCGCTTTGACCAAGCCATGCAGCAGCGCAGCGACAGGAGCCGCTGCGGCGCCTTCCGGCACCAGCTTCGTATAGTGCATCGTCCAGACGACGGCCTCGAAGATCTGCTCGTCCGGCAGAGAAACGATATCGTCGACGTAACGGCGGATGATCTCGAACGTTTTTTCGCCGACGCGCTTCACGCGCAGGCCGTCGATGATGCAGTCGACGCGATCGAGCGTGATCAGTCGGCCCTCGGCGACGCTGCGCTGCATGCCGGGCGCGCCCGACGACTCGACGCCGATGACGCGGATCTTTGGATTGAACGTCTTCGCCGCCATCGAGACCCCCGACAGCAGTCCACCGCCGCCGATGGGCACTACGATGACGTCGACGTCGGACCAGTCCTGGACGATCTCCAATCCAACCGTCCCCTGCCCCATGATCAGCTGCTCGTCGTCGAAGGGATGGATGTAGGTGTAGCCCTTTTCGGCGACCAGCTGCTTCGCCTTCTCGTTCGCTTCATCCCAGATCGTGCCGTGCAACACGACTTCGGCGCCGTATCCGCGCGTCGCCTCGATTTTCGACGGCGTGGCGTTTTCCGCCATGGCCACCACGGCGTGAATGCCGTGAATCTTCGCCGCGAGCGCGACCCCTTGCGCGTGATTGCCCGCCGACGAGCAGATGACACCGCGCCTTTTCTGCTCGGCGGTCAGATACGTGAATTTGTTGAGCGGCCCGCGGATCTTGTACGAGCCTGTCCGCTGAAACAACTCGGCCTTGAGCCGGACGTCAAAGCCCGTCTTCTCGCTGAGTGTCCGCGAACCGATGAGCGGCGTGCGGTGGATGTGCGCGGCGAGCCGCCCCCGAACGAGCTCGAAATCGGTCAGCGCGGGAAGATTCATAGGGCGGCTCTCGTCAACTTAGAACCGAGAACTGCGAATTCAGAACGGCGGAATCTGATCCTGGCCAACTTCAAGAAGTGGGCGAGCGCCAGTTCGCTCCACCGTTCCAAGTTCGGAGTTCCCAGTTCGAAGTTCGTCTTACGACCCTCCCGCTTTCCTTGGTGTCGTAATCTTCTTGCCGGCGCCGCGCTTGTCGATCTTGCCTTTCGTCTGATCCTGATCGCCGCCCTTGCGCGCGCCGCTGATCGCGCCGCGGATGCGCTCGCCAATCGTCTTCTTCTTGGGCTGGTCGGGCGTTCCGCCCTCGCCTGGCGTCGCAGCAACGGCATTTGGATCGAACTCGCTGCCGATGAGCTCGACCTGCGCGACGGCTGCGTCATCGCCGCGGCGATGACCGAGCCGGAGCAGCCGCGTGTAGCCGCCTGCCCGTTCCGCATACCGCGGCGCGATCGTCTCGAAGAGCTTCGAGACGACTTCGCGGTCGGCGATGTCGCGCGCGACTCTGCGTCGCGCGTTGATGCCGTGCGTGCTGCCATCGGGCGCGTTGAGGCTGCGCTTGGCGACGGAAATCAGCCGCTCGACGAACGGCCGAAGTTCCTTGCCTCGAGCGACCGTCGTCTGGACACGCTCGTACTGAATGAGTGCCGACGCCTGGTTGCGGAGCAACGCGATGCGGTGCTCGGTGACGCGGCCTAACTTGCGGTGTTTGACTCTGTGTCGCATATGAAGCTCTTGTCTTGGGGACGGGTCTGGCCTACGCCAAACAGACCCGTCCCCTTGTTTCTACGCCGAACGAGACGTGTCGCCGTCGAGCCGCATGCCGAGACCGAGACCCATCGTCGTGAGGATCTCCTTGATCTCGTTGAGCGATTTGCGGCCGAAGTTCTTCGTCTTGAGCATCTCGCCTTCGGTCTTCTGCACCAGCTCGCGAATCGTGCGAATGTTCGCATTCTTCAGGCAGTTGTACGACCGCACCGACAACTCGAGCTCCTCGACGCTCTTGTCAAGATGCTCGTTGATGGACGACGGCACGCTGTCGCCGGCGGCGTCGAGCGGCTGATCGGCCGCCTCGTCGAGGCCGACGAAGATCGTGAAGTGATCACGGATCAGTTTCGCGGCAAGAGACACCGCATCGCGCGGGGTCACGGCGCCGTTGGTGAAGACCTCGATGGTCAGCTTGTCGTAGTCGGTGACCTGCCCGATGCGCGCGGCCTCGACGACGTACGTGACTTTCTTGACCGGCGAATGCACCGAGTCAATCGGAATCCAGCCGATGCCCAGATCCTCGTCGAAGTTCTTGTCGGCCGAGATGTACCCGCGCCCGCGGCGGACGCGCAATTCCATTTCGAGCCGGCCGCCTTCGCTGACCGTCGCGATGTGGGCATCGGGCTCGAGGATCTCGACGTCGGCGTCGGTCACCAGATCGCGCGCTCGCACTTCGCCGGGCTTCGTCGCCTTGAGCGTCAACGTCTTCGGCTGATCGGTGTACATCTTCAGCGGAATCTGTTTGAGATTCAGGATGATGTCGGTCGCGTCCTCGACGACGCCCTGAATCGGGGCGAACTCGTGCAGCACGCCTTCGATCTTCACCGCGGTCACGGCCGCGCCTTCAATCGACGACAGCAGCACGCGCCGGAGCGCATTGCCGACCGTCGTGCCGAACCCTCGCTCGAACGGCTGCGCATAGAAGCGCCCAAACCGATCCGTCAACGTCTCGCGCTCGAACTCCAGCCGCTTCGGCCGCTGAAAACCCTTCCACAACATGTGCACGTCCTCTCAAGCCTGCTCACCCATCACCGGCCTCCCGCTGGCAGGCCTTACAGCTGCGGGCCGGCGACACTACACGAAACGTAAACTTCGAACTTAGAACTGCGAACTCAGAACTGCGGAACGAGATACTGACTCATCTTCTTCAAGCCAAGAATGCCGCGCCGGAGGCGCCACAACCGTTCTGAGTTCCGAGTTCGAAGTTCTAAGTTGACACTCTCTTACTTCGAGTAAAGCTCCACGATGAGCTGTTCCTCGACGGGCAGATTGATCTGCTCGCGCGTGGGCAGCGACGAGACGCGGCCGGCCAGTCCGGTCGCTTCCATCGTCAGCCACTCCGGAATGCCGCGCCCCTTCACTTCTTCCACGGCGTGCTGAATCGTCACGTTCTCGGCGCTCGCCGATCGCACGGAGACGATATCGCCCTGGCGAATCTGATAGGACGGAATGTCGACCTTCTTGCCGTTGACCAGAAAGTGGCCGTGACGGACGAGCTGGCGTCCCTGCGCCCGCGACGTCGCGAAGCCGAGCCGGTAGACGACGTTGTCGAGCCGGCGTTCGAGCATCTGCAGCAAGAGCTGGCCCGTGATGCCCTTCTGGCGGTCAGCGGCTTCGAAATACCGGCGGAACTGGTTCTCGAGGACGCCGTAGGTGCGCTTCACCTTCTGCTTCTCGCGCAACTGCACGCCGTATCCGACGATCTTGGCGCGGCGCGCCCGGCCGTGCTGCCCGGGCGGCACATTGCGCTTCTCGATCGCGCACTTGTCCGAATAGCAGCGCTCGCCCTTGAGATACAACTTCATGCCCTCGCGCCGGCACAGGCGACAGACCGCTCCGATATATCGAGCCATTTATTTAGCCTCTGACGTTAGTAACTGAGAACTTTGAACTACGAACTTAGAACATCGGTGGACCGCATTCGGCGGTCGACTTACTCTCGAACCAAGAGAACGCCTGCGGGCGAAGCCAGCCCCAACCGTTCTGAGTTCCAAGTTCGAAGTTCCAAGTTCCACCGAAGCGCTCATACACGCCTGCGCTTCGGCGGCCGGCATCCGTTGTGCGGGATCGGCGTGATGTCGCGGATTGACTTCACTTCGATGCCGACCGTCTGCAACGCGCGCACGGCCGATTCTCGGCCGGCGCCGGGGCCCTTCACTTTCACCTCGACCGAGCGCAGCCCATAGGTCTTGGCCACGTTGCCCGCCGCCAGCGCCGCCTGCGTCGCCGCGAACGGCGTGCCTTTGCGCGAGCCCTTGAAGCCGACGCCGCCCGCGCTCGACCACGCAATCACGTGTCCTTCGACGTCCGTGATCGTCACCATGGTGTTGTTGAACGACGCATGGATGTGCGCGTAGCCGTGATGGACGACGCGTTTTTCGCCGCGCTTCTTGAACGTCTTCTTCTTTTTCGCGGGCCCCTTGCCGGTCTCTGGCGCCCCGGGCGCTCCCGCGGCGGCTGCGGCGTCGGTCTGCTTGTCCTTGGCCATTGCTTACACTTCCTTCTTTCGAACGGCGACCGCGCCCTTGCGCGGCCCTTTGCGGGTGCGTGAATTCGTCTTCGTCCGCTGCCCGCGTACGGGCAGATTGCGGCGGTGACGCGACCCGCGGTAGCTGCCGATCTCGACGAGCCGCTTGATGTTCATCGAGATTTCCTTGCGCAGGTCGCCTTCGACGCCGCCCTGCTCTTCGATGACGCGGCTCACCTTCCGGACGTCCTCTTCGGACAGATCCTTCACGCGGATGTCGGGGCTGACGCCGGCGGCCGACAAGATATCGTTCGATCGCTTCCGGCCGATGCCGTAGATGTACGTCAGTCCGATCTCGACCCGCTTGGTTCGCGGAAGATCAACGCCCGCAATGCGCGCCATAAATTACCCCTGCCTCTGCTTGTGTTTTTGATTCGTGCAAATCACGCGTACGACGCCCTTGCGCCGTACGACTTTGCACTTGTCGCAAATCCGCTTGACCGATGCACGGACCTTCATAATCGCAACTATCCCTTCGCAACCACTCTTCCGCGTCCCACATCCTGCGCCGCGAGCTCGACCGTCACCCGGTCGCCGACCAGCAGCCGCACGAAATTCTTGCGGCTGTCCGATCCCGCATGCGCCGTAATCTCCCGCCCGCCGTCGAGCGCAATCCGATACAGCGCCCGCGGCAGCACTTCAATCACCCGGCCCGTCACCGCCTTCACCGGCGCCGTCCCACTCCGGCGTCCTCACGAACGCGCTTCGAATCCCGGCCGCGCATCCGCGTCACTCGCGTCCGCCGCGGGCCGTGACGTCAGCACGACCGGACCGTCGCCGGTAATCGCAATCGTGTGCTCGAAGTGAGCCGCCAGGCTCTTGTCCTTCGTCACCGCCGTCCATCCGTCGCCCAACACGCGCGTCTCGGGACGCCCCATCGCGACCATCGGCTCGATCGCCAGAATCATCCCTTCGACGAGCTTGGGACCCCGGCCGGGCTGGCCGTAGTTCGGAATCTGCGGCTCTTCATGCAGCCGCTCACCGATACCGTGTCCAACGAACTCGCGCACCACCGAGAATCCGTGCGCCTCGACGCATTCCTGAATCGCGTGCCCGATATCCGAGAGCCGCCCGCCCACCACGGCTTGCGCGATGCCGCTCTCGAGCGCCGATCGCGTGACGCGCAGCAGCTCTTGCGTCCGCTCGGGCACCGGACCCACGGCGACCGTCACCGCCGAATCGCCGTAGAACCCGTCGAGCTTGACGCCCATGTCGAGCGACACGATGTCGCCGGATTTGAGCGCGCGCTGTGCCGAAGGGATGCCGTGCACCACTTCTTCGTTGATCGAGGCGCACAACGTCGCCGGATACCCGCGATAGCCCTTGAACGCCGGCTCCGCGCCGCCGTGCCTCGTCAATCGCTCAGCCGCCCGATCCAGATCGGCCGTCGTCACGCCGGGGGCCACCATCGCCTCGAGCTCGGCGAGCACCTGCGCGACGAACTGATTCGCCTTCCGCAAGCGCTCGATTTCGGCGGCCGATCGACAGACGATCATCGCTGCACCCCCAATGCCGCGCCGACGGCCGACACGATGTCCTTCGCGACGTCGTCGAGCGGCTGGTCGCCGTTGACCGACCGGAACGTCGCCCGCGGCCGGTAGTGCGCCACGAGCGGGCCCGTCTCGATCCGGTGCACGCTCAACCGCTCGCGCACCACTTCGTCGTCGTCGTCACGCCGCTGCACGAGCTCGCCGCCGCAGCGCGCGCAGACTTTCGCGCCGGGGGTCGCGTTCCAGCCGCAATCCTGACAGATGCGGCGAGTACTCAGCCGCCGCACCAGCGTCTCCTCCGGCACGTCGATCGCCACGATGACCAGCGGCGACTCGCCGTCAATCAGCCGGTCGAGCGCTTCAGCCTGGGCGACGGTGCGCGGAAACCCGTCGAGCACGAATCCGCGCGCGGCGTCTGGACGCGACAGCCGCTCACGAATGATCCCGATCACCACGTCGTCGCTCACCAAACGGCCCGACTCCATGATCGCCTTCGCCGCTTTCCCCATCGGCGTGCCGAGATGCACGGCCTCGCGAAGAATGTCGCCGGTCGAGATGCGAGGTACGCCGCTATCGCGGGCAAACCGCTCAGCCTGCGTGCCTTTGCCCGCTCCGGGCGGTCCGAGCATGACGAGACGAATCGCCACCTACGACCGCCGTCCTCGAATCCGGGTTTTCTTCATGAAGCCGTCGTAGTGACGCATGATCAACTGCGATTCGACTTGCTGCACCGTATCCATCGCCACGCCGACGATGATCAAAAGCGACGTGCCGCCGAAATAGAACGTCACGTTCATGCCCTGCGTGATGAATTGGGGCAGCTTCGAGTCGAGCCACGGTCCGATGAACGGAATCGGCTCGACCTTGAAGCCCGTCAGCATGAACTCCGGCAGCAGCGCGATCATCGCCAGGTAAATCGCGCCCGCCAGCGTGATGCGCGCCAGAATCGCGTCGATGTACTCGGCCGTCCGCTTGCCCGGCCGGATGCCCGGCACGAACCCGCCGTACTTCCGCATGTTCTCGGCCACGTCATCGGGATTGAAGATGATCGCGGTGTAGAAGTACGCAAAGAAAATAATGCCGGTGACGTACAGCAGGTTGTAGAGCGGATAGCCGATCCCCAGCTGCGTGATCGTCTTGCTCACGAACGCGTTCTGCAGCATGCCGCCGGGATCGAACATCGGCTTGAGCGTCTGCGGAAACGCCAGAATGGACGACGCGAAGATGACCGGCATGACGCCGCCGGTATTCACCTTCAGCGGGATGTGCGTGCTGGCGCCGCCGTACATGCGCCGCCCCACCATCCGCCTCGCGTACTGCACCGTGACGCGCCGGTGTCCCCGCTCCACGAACACGATGGCGCCGACGACGGCAATCATCATGATGATGAGCAGGATCAGGCGAATCGGGCCCATCTCGCCCGTTTCCAACTGCCGGAACGTCGTGACGGCGCCTCGCGGCAATCCGACGACGATGCCGGCGTAGATCAGGAGCGACATGCCGTTGCCGATGCCGCGCTCGGTGATTTGTTCGCCGAGCCACATGACCAGGACGGATCCGGTCGTCATCGTCAGGACGGTCATCAAGCGGAACGACCAGCCCGGCGCGTAGACGAGGGGCGAACCACCGGCAGCCTTGGTCGACGTCTCGAGGAAGATCGCGATGCCGAACGACTGCACGATGCTCAGCAGAATCGTTCCGTATCGCGTGTACTGGGTGATCTTGCGACGTCCCAGTTCGCCTTCCTTCGAGAGCCGCTCCAAATAGGGCAGCACGACAGTCAACAGCTGCAGGATGATCGATGCGCTGATGTACGGCATGACGCCCAGCGCGAAGATCGTCATCTGCGACAAGCTTCGTCCCGAGAACATGTCGTACAACCCGAACAGGCCTGCAGCGTTCTGCTGGGTCAACTCCGCCAACGCCACGCGGTTGATGCCGGGTGTCGTGATGTGCCCGCCGACCCGGTAGACCGCGAGCAAGCCAAAGGTGAACAGCACCCGCTTGCGCAGCTCCGGAATCGCGAAGATGTTTTTGAGTGTCTCCATGCCTCCTCAGTCTTGGTGATACTTGTCGCTTCCGCCGCTTTGTGTCATCTCTCAATCACCTCACCGGTCGTAACCATCGACGGGCCAGTCCCGCCTTTCGGCGATCGGGGACAGGCCCGGGTTCTATCAGCGCTTCGGTCCTGCGTCGTGGCCTTCGACGTTCTTCGCGGCCTTCTCTTCCTTCGACTCGATCAGCTCGGCCGCGCCGCCCGCCGCCTTGATCTTTTCCGCAGCTTTGCCGCTGAACTTGTGCGCATACACCGTGAGCTTCTTCGAGATCTCGCCGCGGCCCAGCACCTTGATGGGCGCTTTCGACGACCGCACGAGATTGCGCTCGCGCAACACCTCGGGCGTCACCGATGATCCGGCGTCGAACACCTCAGCCAACGTATCGAGATTGACGACGGCGTACTCGACGCGGAATGGGTTGTGAAATCCGCGCTTCGGCACGCGGCGGTGCAGCGGCATCTGGCCGCCTTCGAATCCGCGCTTGTACCGGAAACCCGAGCGCGACTGCGCGCCCTTGCTGCCGCGGCTCGCCGTCTTGCCGTGCCCCGATCCCATGCCGCGCCCGACGCGCTTCCTGGGATGTTTGGCGCCCTTCGGAGGACGAAGATTGTTCAGTGACATGTGTTGTTAGTCCCCGATGGCGACCAGGTGCCGCACTTTCAAAATCAATCCGCGGGTCGACGGCGTGTCGATCACGCGAACCGTGTGCCGAATTCTGCGCAGTCCGAGTCCTCTCAGCGCGAGCTCCTGCTTCGTGTCGAGCGGACTGCGCAGCTGGGTGAGTTGGACGTGCTTTGCGTCTGTTGTTTTCGCAGCCTTTGCCATCTTTATTTCCTTGCTCGCGGGGCCCCACCCCCGCTCGCCGCTCAGCGCCGCTCCTTCGTCGCGGACTTCGCGGACTTTCTATTGCTTGCTCGCAGGGCCCCCCCCCCCGCTCGCCCGCTCAGCGCCGCTTCTACGTCGCGGGCTTCGCGGACTTTCTATTCCTTGCTCGCGGGGCCCCACCCCCGCTCGCCCGCTCAGCGCCGCTCCTTCGTCGCGGACTTCGCGGACTTTCTATTCCTTGCTCGCGGGGC
>Ga0209579_10003401_pt1 | contig 11608 bp, 9 predicted proteins | sample Coa_R1_2_FD_187152 | JGI IMG/M metagenome (GOLD analysis project Ga0209579, IMG submission 187152) | Surface soil microbial communities from Centralia Pennsylvania, which are recovering from an underground coalmine fire - Coalmine... | ecosystem: Environmental > Terrestrial > Soil > Unclassified... | reverse complement strand
ATAGAGGCTTTTTTGTTCAACCGTCGTTCAACAGACGAAACCAGATGATTCAACCGGGACAATACCACAGCGCCGCCATGGATGTCGACGCGTTTTACGCGGAATTTTATATCTTTGTATTCCGAAATTTTGTTCACCAGGCATGTGTCCTTAAAATTTCAAAACAATGGCAGTTTTGCACAACCGCATTTCTCAAAAGGAATTAAAACAGCGTTTACACCGAGAAACAGAACCTCGCACCACCATTTCATTTTATTGTTATTTTTTTATCGATGACACAAAGAAATTCCGCGATGAATTGTATCAGTCGCTGAATGAATTGAATGTTTTCGGCAGAATTTACATTGCGCACGAGGGCATCAACGCACAACTTTCCGTGCCCGATAGCCAATATCATTTGCTTGAAGATCACTTGCGTTCCATTGACCCTCTAAAACAGGTCCGGTTAAACATCGCCGTTAGTGATGACGGGAAATCTTTCTGGGTGCTAAAAGTCAAGATAAGAGATAAAATTGTGGCAGACGGAATTTCCGATCCTTCTTTTTCAATGAATCGAAAAGGTAAGTATCTTGATGCAGCAACTTTCAACGAACTTACAGAAAAACCTGAAACCATTGTAGTTGATATGCGCAACCATTACGAATTTGAAGTTGGGCATTTTGAAAACGCAATAGAAATTCCTTCTGATACCTTTCGGGAACAATTGCCCATGGCAGCGGAAATGTTGCAGGATGATAAAGAAAAAAATATCATCATGTATTGCACCGGCGGAATCCGTTGCGAAAAGGCAAGCGCATATCTTTTGCACAAGGGATTTAAGAATGTTTTTCATCTGGAAGGTGGAGTAATTCATTACGCCAATACGGTAAAGGAGAAAAAACTACCCAATAAATTTCACGGAAAAAACTTCGTATTTGATGATCGTCTGGGTGAAAAAGTCAGCGACGAGATCATTGCCGCATGTCACCAATGCGGAAAAGCCGCAGACACTCATACCAATTGCAAAAACGAGGCGTGTCATTTGTTATTTATTCAATGCGATGAATGCAAAAAAAAATATGACGGCTGCTGCAGCATCGAATGTCATCACACGTTTCATTTGCCCCTGGAAGAACAAAAGGAATTACGCAAAGGCATCGATAAAGGAAGAAATATTTTCAATAAATCAAGACAAAAATTGAGACGTCGAATAGGCAAAGGGATTGATTAGTCAATTGACAGGGGAGAGCTTGGATCCTGTCTCAAAGGAAAATTCTGGATTTTGTCATTCGCATTTGCTAAACTGGCATGGTATCCTGCAATTTGCTGAAATCTGCATGATCGATGGATCACCTGCCAAATGATTCCAGGTAGTCGTCGCATCCGCAGTCAGCCGAGCCGACAGGTCCGCAATTCATCAGGGCAAGTGGTTGAATTTCGGTACATTCACCTGGTTTATGAGCTAACCAAACATACATTATGAGTAACCTGCCGTCTTATATTGGTTTTATTTTGGTGCTCACTGTATTTATAACGATCATCATTTTTTATGTAGCGGCAAATAAATCAAAAACGACCATTTCAGTTTTGTCAGCTTGGTTATTATTTCAGGCTGTGATTGGTTTAAATGGATTTTATACCGTTACCAATGGTATGCCACCGAGATCAATCCTGTTAATTCTTCCGCCGATAATATATATCATCATTCTTTTCATCTCACCAAAGGGGAAAAAATATATTGACGGCTTAGACATCAAAAAACTCACTATACTGCATACCGTAAGGCTTCCTGTAGAAATGGTTTTGTACTTACTGTTTCTACAAAAAGCAATTCCAAGGATCATGACATTTGAAGGAAGGAATTTTGACGTTATTTCTGGAATAACTGCTCCCGTGGTTTTTTACCTTGGATTTAATGCCATGAAATTAACCCGGTTATCCATCATATGCTGGAACATTCTCTGTCTTGGTCTCCTGATCAATATCGTCATCCTCGCCGTGTTATCGGCGCCATTTCCTTTTCAAAGATTTGCTTTCGATCAGCCGGATATTGCATTGCTGTATTTCCCCTATATCTGGATTCCCTGTTGCCTAGTGCCCATTGTTTTATTTTCGCATCTCGTTTCCATCAGGCAATTGCTGAAAAAGAAAATATAGATCATATTTCCGGGCATTGCCATCGCAAAAAAGGAAATCACTCCTGCGTTTGTCAAACCGGCACATTGTTTTTAGAATCCTGCCAGATTCTGAATGACTTAAGTATATTTGGAAACTGAAATATGCCCAAAGAAACAATCAAAGACCTGAAAAAATTCCTAAAACCTTTTCCAGTCCAAACACAAGAAATTGTTTTTTGGCTGCGGGCGTTTGTTTGGGATCTATATCCGAAAACGAATGAACTTATTTATGATAATTATAATGCCGTTGCATTCGGCTGGTCCCCGACAGACAAAGTCGGTCACACTTTTTGTTCAATCGCCGTCATGCGAACGAACAACAATATCATTTTCGGATTTTACTGGGGCACCGAAATAGCAGATCCTGAAAAACGATTGTCAGGCGAAGGAAAACAATTCAGATATATCCGGGTAAAAAATAAATCAGATATTCCAAAAACCTATATCAAAAAATTAATGAAAGAAGCTTATGCAAACTCTCTTGCTAAAGTGAAAGACAATAAACAGATTAAAAACGGGGAGACAATCCTGAAATCCATTTCTGCCAAGAAGAGAGAATGACCCGTCAGGAGACCAAATGATTCGATCGCTTCGGAATTATCTGCAAGGAAAGAAAGTAACAATAAGGTTTCTTGACAATTCGTGTATTTGGAAAATCAATTTTATTTATTTCAGTTCCTCTTCAGTTTGAAGGATCGCCACGATCCTGGTGAAATTTATGTTACCCTTTCACAATCATTTATCAGCCTGTCGAACTTCATGCCCTTTTATTCATTTATCTAATTCGAAGGATAATGTGAAATGTCCATGTTAACTTTTTTCAGGCCTTCGACAGCAATTTGAACCATCAGGGTCCGGTCTTCCTGCCCTTTTTTCAAAAAAATGTGCGGTCATTACTGCAGGTTATAGGTGTCTTTTAAAGACTTTTTGCACTCGACTGACAAATTATACACTTTACTTTGAATGGTATCGATCAATTGATCCAATTCTTCCCTGCGCAAAGTATTCACGGATCTTATGCTGTCATAATTATTGATCAGATTGTACAGGGAATCAGAAAGTTTTTCAATTGTGGGGCTTTGATATAAATTCAATTTTCCATAATACAATTGATTAAAATTAAATTTCGCCAGGTTGTAATTGGCCTGGGATATTGAATCGTAGGGGTTACTGATGGAAGTGGAAATGCCGCCCAGATCCCCGAGCAACTCATCGTAGACCAGGCTTTGCTGGCTCAAAAAATTTTTTTCAAACTCGCGTTCATTATTTGCCTTGTATTCATACAAGCCGATAAAAATTGGAATTGCAGCAACTGCCACACCGGCAAATGCCAATAATGAATTTGTTCTTTCAGACATACTACCTCAATTTGGTGAATTACAAAAATCGCAACATTTTTTTAATCAAATTCATTCCATCATAAGAAATATGCTATTGCAATTCTGACATTCATTTTGGAATATGCTCCTGTTCGGTAGCAGTATGATGTGGGCAGGGCTATTCTTTTTTTGAACTGAAAGAAAACATTAATAACTTTAAACTCCTCTTAATTGGTTTGTAGACTTACCCGCAGACCCACAACCTTATTTTTATCATTTATATCATCAAAACCCAACTATCATGAGAACTTCAAAACACATTCCCGTTTTAGAAATTGCCTGCATCATTATTCTTTTTTTGGGCAGTTGTACAAAAGAAAACGTTGCACCAGCCGCAAAATCATCTATAGTCAATGCGGATGAAATGGTATTAACTCCAGTCGGACTAATGGAAAAATCCAAAGTGCATTTTATCGGGGATGGATTTCAATTAAATGTTGCCAACGGAAGATTACAAAAAATTGCATCAGCATCCGGAAAAATGATCGAAGATTTCGGAGAGGTAAAATATGACGCGAGGCTTAATCTGAATCAGCCTGACGGATCGAGATTTTCTGACGACCGTTATCCTGCAGCATCAGGATGGATCGCCTATGCATATTGGTCAAATCCAAATACAGGTAATCCAATAACTAATTTCACAACAAACTGGGTTGTGCCTTCCGCACCGACAAGCCAGGGAAATCAAACTATATTTTTATTTAACGGGATGCAGGATGGAACGACTTCTACATCCTATATTGTACAACCTGTTTTACAATGGGGACCATCAGCTGCGGGTGGCGGAAAATATTGGTCAATCACCAATTGGTATGTTTCGAGCAGCCAGGCATTTTTCGGCACATTGGTCAACGTAAGTACAGGTGCCAGCCTGCAGGGTGTGATGAAGCAAACCGCACATTCCGGCAACAACTATAGCTATAATTCTTCGTTTGCAGGATATTCTTCCGCATCTGCATTGCAGGTAAATAATGTACCCGAAGCATTCTGGGCGGCGGAAACCCTGGAATCATATGGTGTGAGCAATACCAGCACACAATACCCGCCTAACGTTGACATTGCGATGAAGTCAATACAAATATTACAAGGAACAGCCAATGCATCCATTAAGTGGACGACTGCCCAAGCCGCAAGGAATGCAGCTCAAAAAGCCGTTGTGGTAAGCAACAGTTCGCCCAACGGTGAAGTGGATATTTATTTCAGGAAATAAATTATACCCCATAGAAATCCGGATTCCATGCGATGCGGGGGTACATAAATAAAAAAAGAAAACCTCCGCGGTTTTCTTTTTTTAATGAGGTCGCATGAAAAAGAATTCACATAGCGCCCAATTGCCTGAGATATTTTTCTGAATTTGCTTTTACCGGTGCAGGGGGATTCATGCTCAGTGATTTCTTAAAATTAATGATTGCATTTTTTTTATCACCCTTTAATGCATAAGCTTCACCAAGGCTATCCCACACATTAGCACTTTTCGGATTTTTTTGTGTATTGAGAATGAATATTTCAATGGCCTTTTCCTTTTGACCATCGGTCAATAATTGATAGCCATATGCATTTAGCTCTCCTTCGTTTGCCAAAGGTATGCCGTCATTCATCGCTTTATCTGCATCTGCGGGTTTATCCATTGCCCTGAGGAGACCTGATTTTATATTATAGTTGGTAAACGATTTGGTGTTAGCCAGGGCATGATCGATCCACGTCAACGCTTCTGCATAATCCACTTTATTCGTCAGTGCATAATTGGCGGCATTAGTAAAGGATGCCGGATTAAATCCAGTTGCTCCTTTTAATTCCTGCTCAGCGTTTTTTATTACGATATCATCGACATCAAATTCGATTTTCACGGGGAATTGTTTTTTCTCCCAGTTTAAAACCAACTCAGCGGAAGTCTTGGTGAGATTCATAAAATCATAGGTAAGCATTTCTGTAAAAGCAACATCGCGCAATTGAATTTTAGCACGCATCTGATCCCGCTGGGGGTCATAAAAAAAACTCCCCCACGATTTGTAGTCCTTCGATAAGATTACCTCGCCGGTATTGTCTTGATTAATGACAAAGGTCAGTCCGTAAGAACCTGCAGGAACTGCCTGCCCTTCAACTTTTGCATCGTTTGAAAATTTAATCACCGTATTTTCATTGGCGCCTGCACGCCATGGAGCTGAATTTCCTAACCCGAATCCCTGAACATTGTAACCATAGGGAACAAGTGATCCCCATACTTCACGGCCTTTTACCGAGGGACGGGAATAGCTGACGCTGATTGTGGATATGCCGATCGTTTGTGAAACCGATGCTCCCGGGCTTGGTGTCCGCGGAAGATTAAGCTGTGCATGGGTGGTAAAATAAATAAAACTGACACTCAAGAGAGCCATCAATTTTATTAAAGATGTTTTTAACATGTGAGTAGAGTTTTGGTAAATAATTATTATCATTTGTAAATTGAGGATTTACACCACGCCATATTCATTAACCATACTGAAACGGGATTTTAGATGGCTGAACGCAAGAAATATTCAACCGTAGTAAAATGAAAGTAAGCAGTGAACTACAGCGCAGCAGTTCTTCCTGACGGGATTGGCGGGATACCCAGGTTGCAAGACCTGCATAACGGGCTGGGTGTGGCTGCCTAAGCAGCCCTCAAGGCAAAAGTCCTAACTAATATTACCCAGCGAAAATAAAATATGCTGATAAATTTCCTCATCACTCATTTTTACCGGGTGAAATTTTTCGCCGATCACTTTTTCATACAGCTCAATATAGCGGTTACTGATCACCGTTATCCATTGATCACTCATTGCAGGAACGGACTGCCCTTTTTTACCCATAAAATTATTCTCAATCAGCCACTCACGGACAAATTCTTTGCTCAGTTGTTTCTGTCTTTCTCCTTGTTGCTGTCTTTGTTCAAATCCGTCGGCATAAAAATATCTTGACGAATCCGGCGTATGAATTTCATCCATCAAATAAATGGTATCATTGATTTTTCCGAATTCATATTTCGTATCAACCAATATCAGCCCGTGCTTTCCGGCAATTTCCTTTCCCCGCTGGAATAGCCTGAGTGCATATTGTTCCATCAATTCGTAATCATTTGTATTGACCAACCCACGCCCTATTATTTCTTGTTTGGAGATATCCTCATCATGTCCCACATCCGCTTTGGTCGAAGGAGTTATGATGGGTGATGGGAAATAATCATTTTCCTTCATGCCGGCAGGTAATTTCAGGCCGCACAATTCACGTTTTCCGCTTGAATAAACACGCCAGGAATGACCGGTAAGGTTTCCTCTAACAACCATCTCTACGCGAAATGGAATACATTTTTTTCCAATCGCTGCATTCGGGGCCGGAACATCTATGAGCCAGTTGGGGCAAATATCACTCGTTGCTTTCAGCATATATGCAGCAACCTGATTCAATACTTGTCCTTTATAAGGGATAGGTTTTGGAAGAATTACATCAAAAGCAGAAATACGATCAGAGGCGATCATAACAAGCCATTTTTCAGAAATGGTGTATACGTCACGGACTTTTCCACGATAAAAATTTGTCTGTTTCGGAAATTGTAATTGTTTCATAACCCGAATATACATGCAGGCTTTTAAAAATTCGTGACCGTATTTCACCAAATATCAACACAAACGGATAATTGTTAACTAAATAAAATTTTTAAGAAGCATTACAATATGTATTTTGCTTTTGATTATTTAACGAAAACCTGCGCAATGAGAAAATACCTCGCCATACAAGCGATTATCCTGCTGTTTCTATTTGTTTCGGTTGGCGCTTTTGCTCAAACTGTTGTCATATCGGGCAATGTTCGCGACCTTACCAATAAAGAATTTGTCCCGGCCGTTTCAGTGACCATCAAAGGTTCGCCAGGTGGAACCTTTACTGATGACCACGGAAATTTTAAATTGACGACCATTCAAAATTTTCCGTTTGTATTGGTGATCAGTTCAATCGGATTTGAGACGCGGGAGATAACCGTGAATAACTCAAGCCCCGTTCAGGTAGACCTTAAACCATCCAGTTCATTGGGACAGGAAATCGTTGTTTCCGCTTCACGCGTTCCGCAACGGATTCTGGAATCGCCTGTTTCGATCGAAAGAGTAAGTGCTGCAAACATCCGCTCGGCGCCTGCATCTTCTTATTATGATGTGCTCACCAATTTGAAAGGTGTTGACATGACCACATCGTCACTGACTTTTAAAACGCCAAGTACAAGAGGGTTCAACACGAGCGGTAATGAAAGATTAAATCAACTGGTTGATGGAATGGATAACCAGGCGCCGGGGTTAAATTTTTCAGTGGGAAGCGTGATCGGTTTAACAGAACTTGACGTTGATAATATGGAACTATTACCCGGGGCGTCTTCTGCTTTGTATGGATCGGGGGGTATGAACGGAACCATATTGATCAACAGCAAAAATCCTTTTAAATACCAGGGTTTTTCATTCCAGGTTAAAGAAGGCGTGATGAATGTTGATGGCAGAGAAAGACCGGCATCGCCCTACAATAACGCATCATTCCGGTGGGCCTATAAAACATCAGATAGATTTGCATTTAAAATAGGTGCAGAAATTACCCAGGCGAAAGACTGGTTGGGTGATGATTACCGGGATTATAACAGAACTACGGGACAGATCGTTTACGGAACCCGCAATTCGGATCCAAATTACGATGGCATCAACGTGTACGGCGACGAAACGACCGTGGACATCATGAAAAATGTGCTGCTGCCGATATCCAAACAAGCCCCCTTTCTCGCTCCATACATTTATTCCTTGGATACGACCAAACCCATTAATGTTTCGCGTACAGGATATAATGAAAAATATGTTGTTAGTCCCAATACGGTAAATTTCAAACTTTCAGGTGCGATGCATTATAAAATATCTGAAAATACCGAAGCGATCCTGGAGGGATACTGGGGAACCGGAAATACGGTGTATACTGGTGCCGACAGGTATTCACTCCGGGATTTAAAAGTGGGGCAGTATAAATTAGAATTCAATAATAAAAATTGGTTGCTCAGGGCATTTACCACGCAGGAAAATGCCGGCAATTCTTACGATGCAACGGTGACCACAAGATTGTTTAATGAAGCATGGAAACCTTCTCCCACCTGGTACCAGGAATATGCGGAAGCATATCTTGGCGCACTAACATCCGGTCAGTCGAATATTAACGCAAATAATTATGCGCGATCCGTAGCCGATGTTGGCAGACCTGTTGAAGGGAGTGCGCAGTTCAATCAGATCTTTGATTCAGTCCGGTCAAAACCGATCAGCGATGGCGGTGGGAAATTCATTGACAAAACGGATTTGTATAGTGTGGAAGGTCAGTATAACCTTACTCAATTTACGGGCGATCTGGCAGATATAATCGTTGGCGCAAGTTTTAAAAGATATGAATTAAATTCCGAAGGAACATTGTTTGCAGATTCAGCAGGTAAAATTGGCACCAACGAATTTGGAGCGTACGCCCAAATATCAAAAAGATTTTTTGATGATTTTCTAAAGCTTACTTTCTCGGGGCGTTATGATAAAAATCAAAATTTCCAGGGAAGATTCACGCCCCGGGCAACGGCAGTTATAAAAACAGGCGAAAACAGTAACATTCGTTTATCATTTCAAACGGCATACCGGTTTCCGACAAACCAAAATCAATGGATCAATTTAGTAGTGGGCGGCAACGAAATTCTGATTGGCGGACTGCCGGCGCTCAGAGACTTTTATCATTTCAATGACAATCCCGTTTATACAGAATCAAGTGTGCTGTCCGGATCTCCCATGGCAGCTTCATTCGGAACTTTCAAACCAGAATCCGTGGTTTCTTACGAAGCGGGATATAAAGCGCTTACAGCAGGCGGCAGGTTATTGATTGACTTATATGGATACTATGCCCAAAATCACGACCTGCTATCGAGAACAACTGTTATTCAATCTAAAACCGGCGATGCAGCAGGATTGGCTAATTCCGCAAACTGGACGATTTTCTCGGTATCGGTGAATGCCCCCGGGATTGTTTCATCATATGGTTATGGATTGAGTCTCGATTACCGGTTGCCTATGAATTTTACCATCGGAGTAAATGGTTCATCCGACGTATTGGAAAAACAACCCGATAATTTTGTCACCTATTTTAATGCGCCTAAATTCCGCGCAAATGCAACCTTCGGGAATACAGGTTTTGGTCCGAAAAATCTTTTCAGTTTTAGTATCGTACTTCGCTGGCAGGATGCCATTCCAAATTATGAGGCTGATTTTGCTAACGGAAGTTTGCCGTCAATCAGGACTTTGGATGCGCAGCTTAGTTATAAACTTCCCAAAATAAAATCAGTAATAAAAATAGGAGCTACCAATTTATTAAATCAATACTATACCGATGGCGTGGGAAGCTCAGACGTAGGCGGTTTGTATTATGTTGGATTTGCTTATAATGTATTTTAAGAATTGCCACCGATGCCACTGAAACACAAATTTATATTAAGACCAATCCTGTCCATTCGATGTCATCAGGGGCAAGAGATGAATGATATCTGTAACTGATTCTGAAAAAACAAAATTTGTAATTATGAAATATCAAATTATTAAAACGAAAATAAATTCGATGCTTTTGGTTTTGGCAATTTTCGTTTGTATTTCCTGTAACAAAGATTTTGAAGAACCCCCTGCTCCGCCGGCTTCGACGTCGGGGCAAACAATTTGGCAGATCATAAATGCCAGCTCAAATTATACCATATTGAAAGCAGCCATTGCACGTGCCGATAGCGGACAAGTCGGTCCAGTCAGGATTGATTCTATCCTGAATACAAATGGTAATAGCCTCACACTTTTTGCGGTGGATGATAATGCATTTGCAATTTCCGGAATTACGCCGGTTACGATTGCGGTATTGCCCGCTTTGGAGGTACAGGAGATATTGAGTTATCATATCATTCCGAATGCTTTGCCTGCCGCATCTATTCCGGCAACATTTCCGAATACGGAAATGCCAACCCTTCTGCAGCTGGATCCGACGAATCCATTGATCAAAATGAATATTTTCCCATGGAAGGACGGGGCTGGTGATTTGTTCGTCAATAATATCCCGATTGTCAGTGCCGATGTCCTCGCATCAAATGGGGTGATACACGGGGTGGCCGCGGTTATTAATCCGCCAAGTGAATTACTCGCACAAATTATATATGGAGATACAACATTGACTTACCTGACTGCAGCTATTGCACGCGCCGACAGTGGACAAGTCGGCTTAAACAGGTTTGATTCGTTATTGAAATATCCCCTCATAAACATGACCGTTCTTGCACCCACTGATTCAGCATTCCAGGCAATATTATACCAAGAAATTTATGGGACACTTTTGCAGGAAGGAGTTCCTTCGGGGACTGCGGCAGCGGAAGCAGGAGTGCTTTCATCCTCACCAACTGTTTTCAGCAATCCTGCATTGTATGGTGTGCTGACTGCACAGACAGTTCGGGGGATTGTCGCTTATCATATTCTTGCTGTGCCGGCAGAAGGGTCATTTGAACCACTCGACAGGGTGTTTTCTGTAAATTTTCCGACAACTCCGGGATCATTTGTAACCACGCTGGTAAATGCTTCAGTCGGAGGACATCCGGGCATTATGGCGCAGGCAACATTTACAGGTCCCTTTGTAACCAGCCTGCAATTTACCGGGCTCGGAACTTTTCCGCCAGGTGGAAATCCATACAGCGGTGCACCGGCCAACACAATTGTATTTGATGAAATCGGCGTCAATGGTGTGGTGCATAAAATAGATAAAGTATTGTTACCGGAATAAAAGAAAGAATATCATGCTCTCCCCCGCGTTTGTCCTGTGATGACCATCATTGGGCCCCGTACCCCGCTGCTGACTCAAATGTCCGGTGATTCAGGTCATACATTGAATCTGAAATGCATCACGTCTCCGTCTTTTACCACATACTCTTTTCCTTCAATTCTCAATTTTCCGTTCTCGCGAGCAGCCGCTTCTGATCCATACTGAATAAAATCGTTAAAGCCAATCACCTCCGCTTTGATAAAACCTTTTTCAAAATCTGTA
>Ga0209579_10003400_pt1 | contig 11609 bp, 9 predicted proteins | sample Coa_R1_2_FD_187152 | JGI IMG/M metagenome (GOLD analysis project Ga0209579, IMG submission 187152) | Surface soil microbial communities from Centralia Pennsylvania, which are recovering from an underground coalmine fire - Coalmine... | ecosystem: Environmental > Terrestrial > Soil > Unclassified... | reverse complement strand
CTCAACGGTGGGCCAGCGCGGAAACATCGGCTGGAAAAGGGAGCGGCTGACGGCCCCGTGCAGGCGGCTGACTCCGTTGACGGCGCCACTTCCGTGCAGAGCCAGATAAGCCATATTGAACGGCTCTCCACGATCGCCGGGATCGCGCCGTCCCATGGCCATCAGTTCGTCGAAAGAAATCTTGAGCCGGTCCACGCAATACTGCCCTAGGTAGGCGTACATCAAGTCCGGTGAGAATCGGTCGAATCCCGCTTCTACCGGAGTGTGCGTGGTGAACAGGTTCCCGGCGCGAGTCACGGCGAGGGCGGATTCAAACGAATGGCCGTTGTCGTCCATGTAACTCCCGGCGCGCTCCAGCACGCCGAACGCGGCGTGTCCCTCATTGAGATGGCATACTTCCGGAGCAATCCCCAGCGATCGAAGGAGACGCCAGCCGCCGATCCCGAGGACAATCTCCTGCCGGATGCGCAGGTCTGGACCGCCTCCGTACAGTTCGCTGGTGACGCCGCGAAATTCGGGCACATTCGCCGCATCGTTGGTGTCGAGAAGATATAGCTTCGTCCCGCCGACTTGGACCTCCCACGCGCGGATCCAGAGGTCGCAGCCGGGAAAGGGAATGCTCAGCCGCAGCCAGTCGCCATTGGCATCCCGAAGCGGCCGGATGGGGAGCTGGCCGGGGTCATTGTAAGGATAAAGAGCCCGCTGCCCGCCGTTCCGATCCAATTCCTGGCGAAAATAGCCTTGACTGTACAGCAGTCCGATTCCGACAACCGGTACACCCAAATCGTTCGCCGCCTTGAGCTGATCCCCGGCGACGTTGCCAAGACCTCCGGAGTAGATGGGCAACGCTTCACTCAACATGTATTCCATGCTGAAATAAGCGACGCACTTGAGGGGCGAATTTGGGTGGGCCGTCTGAAACCACCGCGGAGCCTCTTTGTCCGCGGCCTGGGCTTGGCGGAGTTCGCTCAAGTTGTCGCGAAAAGCGGGCTCCGAAGTGACCTTTCTGAGCCGTTCGCTCGAGACGGTCTGGAGCACGATCCAGGGATTTCGGGTCCGTTCCCACAACTCCGGGTTTAGCTGGCTCCAGAGCGCGTCCGTAACGCGGTTCCAGGATGAGGTCACATCCAGCGCCAAGTCCGCGAGTTCGTCCTCGTTGGGTGTCTCGGAAGGAAGGTTGGTGTACCTTAGGTTACTCATCCGTTGCTCTCAAGGTCTGGAGTCCGCACCCACGCTTGGATGCTGATTGCCGTTCCTGAGACGCAGAGCAAACAATCTCGAGCCCGAAAGCATTGCGCCGGGCCGTTGGCCAAATGATTAGATCAAACGATTACCACGAATGAGGGATAACGGTCTTGGCTGAAGGGCATATCCGTTATAAGATCTCGCCATATGACCAAAAAGCCCCTTGTAGCTGCTGCAATCGGAGTCGCGCTTGTTGTCGGCGGCGCTCTCTTCGGACAACCCAAACAGAACGTATCCGCCGGACGCCATCCCAATTTAGCCGCTGCGCAGCGGCTCAGTCATCAGGCGTACGAAAAAGTCACCGCCGCTCAGGAAGCCAACGAGTGGGATATGCAGGGCCACGCGAAGAAAGCCAAGGAACTGCTCGAACAGGTGAACAACGAATTAAAGATCGCCGCTGAAACTGCGAACCGCAATAAGTAAATCCCTCCCCGGCCGGCACAGTTTGATGCTTTGTCCGGATCTTTGTCCAAATCAACGTCCGGCCGGGGAGAGTCTCGCCTTCGATGCCGGCGGCTAGTGGCGGCGGTCTTCGTGGTGATTTTCGCGAGGCATTGGCTTGCCTTGCCGGGGAGCGTTGCGCTCCGGCACCGACCTTGGCTCGAGGCGATGGGGTTCCGCGGGACGCACGAATCCAGGAGCCGGCCGGCGGATCCCTGCGTACGGATGAACGTAGACGCCACGGTTCACCCAAGTCCGCCCCCAGCGCGCATTGTTCAGAAATACGGCATGGCCGCCCCAGTCGAAACGGATGCCTCCAGCGGCCCAACCCCACGGCGCGAAGAACCCGCCGATGCTCACTCCAAAGCCGAAGCGAATCGCACCGCCGACCGCGAATCCGGCTCGCGGCGGGAAGAACACGATGGCCGGGTCATAGTAAGGGACTACCACAAATCCCGGATTCACCGGCGCGATGGTGATATACGGCCCGCCGCCAACGACCACCTGGCCGTTGGTTCTCAGATAGCCATAGCGCTGGGCCGCCGCGCGCTGCCGCTGGACGGCATCCATTACGTCCTGTTGCTGAGCCAGGAATGCGTTGCCAAGCTCGGTGGTCCAGTTCATGTCCGCGTTCATCATGTCCAGCACGGACGGGAAGGGAAGCAGCGCTTGTACGCTGGGATCCCAGGGCAGTTGATCGCCGGTGATGGCGTCGGCGAGAGCCTGGCCGGTTAAGTAATGATGCTGATCGGCCCACTGCGCCGCCGCTGGAATATCGTTCGAATAAGTTGCCGCCGCCAGGATTTGCGCGAGCAGCGGGTCGGGATAGAGCGCGATCCGCGCCACCAGTTGATCCAACTGTTGCGGAGCGAATGACGGGGGAGCCTGGCCAAAAACGGGCGCCGTCACCACCCCCGCCAGGATCACTAATATCGTCAGAACAGCTCTGATTCTCTGCATCTTGAATATGTCCTCCACTTGAAGAGACGTCGGGCTCGGGAATCGCGTTATCGTTCGGACGCCGCGGAACGCAATCCTCAATAAATTTTAAGCTTGTCAGAGACCATCCGGTGACTTGAGATGGCGCTTTTGACTTTTTTCTCTCATGGAGATACTCTTCCCGTTAGCGTATTGGATTCGAACTGGTTTGGACGATTGAAGGAAATCGAGTATGAACGATCCGGAAACTTTCGAGACGCCGCAGCCGGTTTCGCGGCGGCGGTTCATTCAGGGCGTTATCGCAGCCGGAGTCACAGCCTCGGCGGCGAGCTATCTTTATCGCGGTTCGGGGACAGTGCAGAGCAAGACTTCGCTGCCCGGATCGGTGGACAGGTTGATCACGTTGAATGTCAACGGCCAGAACCGCCGTGTCGACGTGATGAAGCAAGAGACGCTGGCCATGACCCTGCGCTACAAACTCGGGCTCACGGGAACGAAACTTGGCTGCGACCGTTCGGAGTGCGGCGCTTGTACGGTGCTGATTGACGATGTACCCCATTATTCCTGCTCCGTGCTGACGCACACGGTCCGTAATTCCCAGATCACCACGATCGAGGGCCTGGCCGCGCCCGACGGCACGCTGCATCCGGTACAACAGGCCGTGGTCGACGAACAAGCCTTCCAGTGTGCATTTTGTATGTCGGGATTCATCATGGCGACGGCGGGATATTTGAAGACGAATCCGAATCCCACGCGCGCGCAACTGGCCCATGGAATCTCCGGCAACCTGTGCCGGTGCGCGGACTACAACAAGATCCTGAACGCAATGATGCGCGCCAGCGAATCGATGCAGAGGGCCTAAGTCATGGACAAGCTGATCGGAAAGAACTACCAGTCGCCCGACCTGATCGCGAAAGTGACCGGGAAGTCCCGGTATGCCGAAGACTATCGCGTCGACGGCATGCTGTTCACCAAGCTGCTGACCAGCCCGATGCCGCACTGCCGGGTCCGCCACATCGACGCGAGCGAGGCGCTCAAGATACCCGGAGTGCATGCGATTCTTACCGCCGACGAGCTTCCCGTGGTCGCGCCGCCGAACCGTGGGGTGGCCGCCGCGGAAGAAGAAGGCCCGCAGTCGAAGGGCGGACGGGGCACGCCGATTAAAGCGGAACTGGGGCTGAGCAATGAGCCTGTGTTTCAAGGCGAACCGATCCTCGCCGTCGCCGCTGTCGATGAACTAACGGCAGCCGAGGCGATTGAACGGATCAAGCTGGATCTGGAACCGCTGCCGTTTTGCATCGACCCGCTCGAAAGCCTCCGGCCGGGTGGACCCAACGCGCGCCTGGAAGGCAACGTTTATTACGGAGCCGTGGCCAAGACGCTCAAATGGACGGCCGAAGACTGGAAAGAAGTCGAAGCCGGGCGGCTGCCGATGCGCGACGCTCCTGACATGTGGAAAATCGGCGACGTCGATGCTGCGTTCAAAGAAGCGGCGCTGGTGATCGACGAAACGGTGATGTGCCAGTCGACCTCGCATCAGTGTCTCGAGCCGCGTACTTCCATGGCGTACTGGGAAAACGGCAAGCTGTACCTGCACGCGTCGGCGCAATCGTTGGCGCACGTCAGCCAGTCGGTTGGAAACTGGTCGAAGGCGGATCGAACGAAGCTGGTTTTAGTTGGCTCGTATGTGGGCGGCGGTTTCGGCGGCAAGAATCCGGAAGCGCACATGCACACGGCGATTCCCGCGCTGCTGGCCAAAAAGACCGGACGTCCGGTGTTGATGCGGATCACGCGCGAAGAGGATCACTTCATCGGACGCGCGCGCGCCGGGCTGATCATGCGAGCGCGCATGGGCTTTCGGAAAGACGGCCGCCTGATCGCGCTGGACATGTTCGTCGTACAGGCCAACGGCCCATATGCCCGCGGCGGCGACTACGGAACCTGCGCCGTGGTGGCGTCGGCTAACTATACGCCCTTGACCATGCGTTTCCGGGGGACTGCGGTGCTTACCAACACTCCTCCGCATGGCCCGCAGCGCGGCCCCGGCGGCGCCCAATCGACCGTCATGTTCGAGCCGCTGATGTGCCAGGCAGCGCGCAAGCTGGGAATCGACGAAGTCGAAATTCGTAAGATTAACGCGCCCACCACGGGCATGAGCTACGGAGCTCCGGAGAAAAATGGCGCGCGTTCCCAATTCACCAGCGCATTCGCGCGGGAAGCTCTGGAACGCGGCGCGGAAAAGTTCAACTGGGCGGAGCGGAAGAAGCGTAACGGCCAGTTGCGCGGAACCAAGGTTTCCGGGGTGGGAGTTTCGCTGGCCAACTTCAGCGCCGGGACGATCGGATTCGATGGGATGATCGCGATCACGCCCGAAGGCACGTTGAACATTTATTCGGGCGTCGGGAATATGGGGACGCTGTCGGTTTACGACACGGCCCGCGTCGCCGCCGAAATGCTCGAAATGCCATGGGAGAAGTGCGAGGTGATCTGGGGCGACACGTCGAAACATCTGCCCTGGAGCTCGCGGCAGGGAGGCAGCCAGACGATTCACGCGACCTCCCGTGCTAATCACGCCGCGGCGATGGACGCGAAGCTAAAATTGCAGGAGATCGCCGCCAAGGATCTCGGCGGGCGTCCTGAAGATTACACGATCGGCAACCAGCGGGTCTTCCGCAAAGGGAATCCGGCAAGCGGCATGACCTACGCGCAAGCCGCAAAGCGCGCCGTCGCATTGGGCGGCAAGTATGATGGCCATGAAGTCGCCGAGGATCTCAACATCATGACCAAGGAGTCGGCCAAGGCTCTGGCGGGTGTTGGTCTGATGGGCGTCGCGAAGGATAACTACGGGCGCAAGGGGATGACCCAGGCTTTCGTCGCCAGCTTCGCCGAAGTCGAGGTCGACGTGGAAACGGGCGAGTATAAGATTCTCGATTATCTGTGCGTCGCCGATTGCGGGACGGTGGTGAATCCCCGTGGCCTGGAGGGCCAGCTTCACGGCGGCGCGATTCAGGGAATCGGCTACACGCGCAGCCAGAAATGGGTGTACGACGCGGAGTTTGGCGTCGCGCTGGCGAAGCGTTTTCATTACAACCGTCCGCCCTCGATTCTCGACATTCCCGAAAAGATGGAATGGGATGCCGTGAACCTTCCCGATCCGCAAACACCGGTAGGGGCCAAAGGCATCGCCGAGGCAGCGGTGGGAGCAGGCGCGGCTGCAATTCGATGCGCGTTAGCCGCAGCAATCGGCGACGATCTGGTGCGCCGCACGCCGATTGGCGTCGACATGATCCTGGCTTCACTCGATTCAAAGAAGCGGGTGGACCGGGGATTGACTTCAAACGTTTAATGGAGGCCGTATGTTCAAGAATTTCGCAACTCGAATCACTTTAGGTTTCGCCGTTTTCGCATGGCTCGGCGCAGCCGCCGAACTGAATCCGGCGGCGATCTCGATCCAACTTCCCAAGGACATCAAGTGGGTGGAAGGCGACGGCTCGGCCCACGCGAACCTGGTAGGAGATCCAAGTAAAGAAGGCTGGTATGTGTACCTGACGAAGTGGTATCCGCACCACAACAGCCGTCCCCATTCGCATCCGCATGACCGCTTTATTACGGTGCTATCGGGCACATGGTGGGTCGGCACGGGCTCGAATTATGATCCCGAACACATGGTGCCGCTGCCCGCCGGGACGTTCGTGACGCATTTCGGCAAGCAGATACACTACGACGGCGCGAAGGATGAACCCTGCATCCTCGAGATGGTGGGCATGGGCCCAACGACAGAAACCAAGCACTGAGGGCTACAGCGGCGACGGTCCGCCGATTCCGGCTTTACGGAGCAGTGTTTTCCAGACTTTGACGCTGAATCCCAGCGGACGCCACAGACTCTCTCGCACGACAGCAACTTTTCTCACGTGTTGCGGGACCCGCCACACGGCGGAACTGCCGGCCGGGAAGAAGGCCACGTCGCCGGGGCCGAGCCAGCGCTCTTCGCCTTTATTGTCAGTGATATAGACCTCGCCGGAGGTGATCACGACGACTTCTTCCTTAGCGTAGTGCCATTCAAATTGTCCGGCGGTGCATTCCCAGACCAGGAGGTTCGAGGTCCAGTCGTGACTCCTAGTCACGCTCTTACTGCGGGTTACAGGAGAACCGCCCAGCACCCAACTGGGCATGATGGGGACGGTCTGACGTCCCAATTCGAGAGTAGCCGGCGAAACCGTTACGATTGTTGAAGTTGATCCGTTCGAAGGCTGGCCAACCTCCAAAGTCGAGGGTATGGCGTTGCCGTTCAGAAGTTCTGGCATGTTCTGTCTGATCGGCTGATTTCTTTGGAACATTAGCCAAATCGCAACAAAGCTACCGGCAAGTGTTCATTGCCCGGACCCTGATTTCAACCCGGCGCGGAATTCGCCGTCTTAACCCAACACCGCAAACATTCCGCCACGCTCCAAGCCTGTGAATTGCACCCGCGCGCCGTGTAGGGAGGATTTCCATCGAAGATCTCACCAATGGTGCCGCCGCACGCCTCATTGACGTTGCTCGCAAGTTCGTTCAGGAATTTGCGGCCGGCCGGAGCGGCCTCTGGATGAAGCTTCACCCAGGCGTCAATGAATGGGCCGATGAGCCACGCCCAGACCGTACCCTGATGGTAAGCGGCGTCGCGAGCCCGCAAGTCCCCAAAATATTGAGCTTTATAATTCTTGTCATCCGGGCTTAAAGACCGTAGGCCAAAAGGCGTCAGCAGGCGCTCGGTTACGACGTCCAGCACCGGCTCCCACATCGAACGGTCGAGCACCGGATGAGTAAGCGAGAAGGCGAGTAACTGGTTCGGCCGGCAAGCTGCGTCGTTGCCTGCTGGTCCGTCGATCACGTCAAAAAGGTAGCCTTTTTCCTGGCACCAGAACCGCTTGTTGAAAGACGAGCGAACCTGTTCGGCCTGAGACCGGAACGTCTTGGCGCGACCCGGCTCTTTTTCTTCCAGCCATTCCGACAGAAGACACAGCGCATTGAACCAAAGACCGTTAATCTCCACGGCCTTTCCTCGCCTCGGCGTCACCACCCAATCGTCTACCTTTGCATCCATCCAGGTGAGTTGATATCCCTCTTGCCCCTGGGTTAACAGACCGTCCGCCGGATCGATTCCGATCCCGAACAGCGTGCCGCGAATGTGAGAATCCGCAATTTCCAGGAGCTTGGGCATGATCACCCATAGGGTTTCGGTGTCCTCAGTCGTGGCAACGTAGCGATGCACGGCATGAAAGAACCACAGGGATGCGTCGGCAGTATGATACAGACCCTCGCGCTGGCCTTCCGGAAAGAGATTCGGAATCAAGCCGTCCCTGACGTAATTCGCGAACGTTCTCAGGATCCATCGGGCTTCTTTTTGACGGCCGGTAACCAGCGTGAGCCCCTCCAGGCTGATCATCGTGTCACGGCCCCAATCCGTAAACCACGGATATCCCGCAATGACGCTCCAGGCCTCTTCTCCTTCGGCGCGTGCCCGAGCCGTATCTTCCACGCGGCCAGCAGGGGTCATCAGGAACTGATCGGCAGCCAACACCAGGTCCGCGCCATATCCCTGTTGCGCTTCGGGCTTCGCGATTGCAAGCAGATTTTCCCGGCGGCGTTGTTCGGCTTCCAGCACCTGGGTTGTTGTCATCGACAGCATCGCGTCCCAGGAATCCGTGGAGGCCACCAATGCCGCTTGCTGGCCGGCGATCAAGTCGCTTCGGTAATAACCGGGACTCCACATTTCGCCGACCGATTCATAGCCTCGTTCCTCTTCGGACGAATAGAGAATGTTTTGAATCAGTCTGGGATCGTAAGTCAACGCCGGCCGCGGCGCTGTGAATTGCAAATGGAGCGCGGGGAGTCCGGCGCCCGCCGACACTTCGCAGCGGCCGTCCATCAAGGTAAGAACGTATTTTGAAGTCAACGGCGTGCTGACAGGGTCATCATGATTTCGGATATGAATCGCGGGACGAACCGCCAGCCGAACGGCCCCTTCGCCGGACAACAGGCGGTACGAGACATGTACGGTATTTTGACGATAGGGCAGGATTACGCGTTTTTCCAGGATGAAGTTTTGAATTCTGTACACCCATATTGGCAGTCCCATTTCGAGGCGAAATTCAGAAACTCCGACGATGTCATGGGTTCCTGAACCAGAAAGAACTTGCGTGCCCAGGTACACAACGGCGCCGTGGGGCAGACGAACGCGCTCGGCGACCCCATTCAACATCATGATTCGTCCCGATGGTTGAGCCGAGATTAGCAGCCCGTGATAACGGCGCGTGAGAAATCCGTCGATGGTTCCCATCGCATATCCGCCCAGGCCGTTCGTCAGGATCCATTCTCTTTGCGGCTCGAACCCGCCGTCACGCGGCTCATGCATATCGGGACTATTCGGCATGCTCCCCCTTCGACAGCGGCACGGATGTCAGCAAGATTGCCGCTTCTCCAGGGACCATCCAGCCCTCGTCGGTCTCCGGTGAATAGCTGCCGTTCCCGCCATATTGGGGGTCTTCGGTGGAAAATAGCAGCGTCCAACGCCTATCAATCGGTGGCGCGAGCAGCGGTTCGGGCGCCGGGGTCAAACGCAGGTCCGCTCCGAAGTTCACAATCAGCAGCCAGTCGCTTTCGTCCGTGTTGAAATATCGCAGCAGAAAAGCGTGCTCGGCCAGAACGGCCCCGTCCAATCCGCCCGGTTTGGGGTTTTTCAGGATTCGCGCGCCGTGACGTAACCGGAGCAGGTCTTTATGGAGCAAGTACCAGGGATGATGCCGCTCGCGGTCGGCGAAATCCAGTTTGCAGCTTTCGAAAGTTCCCGGGTTTCCCGGGTCGCTCAAGAGGCTCTGCGCCTCAGGCCCTTGCAGGCTTCGGAACTGCGAAAGAAACTCTCCGCGGCCCCGATAAACCAACTTGGCGATCTCTGGCCGATGATCCGAGAAATACTGGAATCGCGCGGAGGAGGCAAATTCCTGGCCCTGAAACAACATGGGAGTCGATGGACCGAGCAGGAGAAGAGCGGTCATCGCTCTTAGTTTGCCGGGGCTCGTGATCTGATGCATTCGCCTGCCGCGGGCCGAATTTGCGACTTGGTCGTGATTCTCGATGAAGGTCACGAATGAGGCGGGCGGAACTCCTAAGGTCGAACTTCCGCGCCGTTGTTTTTGCCAGGAGTACCATTGACCCTGGTAAAGGAATCCATATTTCGCAGCCGAGACAAACTCCTGTGCCACGCCAAGGTGGTCTGAATAATATGCTTCATTGTGGCCGGTAAGGGCCACCACCGCGCTGTGATGGAAATCATCGTTCCACATGGCGTCGATCCCGTAACCGCCGCGATCCAGCGGTTGCACCAGTCGAATATCTTGCGGTTCGTTCTCGGCAACGATGAACACTGTCCGTCCGAGGGCGCGTTTGTGCGCGTCACGAACAATCTCGTCGAGAATATGCGGCGAGCCATCGTCGTAGATATTCTGGGTGGCGTCTAAACGCAAACCGTCCAGGTGAAATTCCTCGATCCAGTAGGCCGCGTTGCTTCTGAACATCTCGCGCACGGGACCGGAACCTGCGCCGTCGAAATTGATGGCCTCGCCCCAATCCGTCGTATGACGCTTGCTGAAATAATCCTCACTAAACCATTTCAGATAGTTGCCGTCGGGGCCGAGATGATTGTAGACGACATCGAGCAAAACGCCCACGCCCTCCGCATGAGCCGCATCCACGAACGCGCGGAAATCCTCCGGGCGGCCGTACAGCCAAGTGGGCGCGAAGAGATCGACGCCATCGTAGCCCCAGCCAAACCGGCCCGGAAAATCGGCGACGGGCATTACCTCAATCACCGTGATCCCAATCGAAGCCAATTCCTTCAACTGGGCCGCAGCAGCTCTCCAGGTGCCTTCTTTGGTGAACGTTCCAATATGCATCTCATAAATCACTTGCCCGTTCGCCGGCACGCCCTTCCAGCCACGGTCTGTCCAGCGAAAGGAAGGATCAATTACCTCGGAGGGTCCATGCGGCCCGTCCGGTTGAAAGCGGGATGCGGGATCGGGGTAGACGAGTGTGGGGTCTTCATCCAGCCGCAGACGGTACCGCGCTCCAGCCTTGGCTTTCGCGACGAGGCCGGAGTAGTATCCTTCCGGTTCGCGCTTCAGCAAAAAAGATGAAACATCGGGCACCGCCGACTCGATCATCACTTCAACGCTGCGGCGTTCTGGAGCCCAGACGCGAAAGTGAACTCCCCGAGGTCGAACTTCCGCGCCGATGGGAAATCGACGTTTGGGTATGCCTCTCCGTGCATTTGAAGCGGGTTTTCGGCTTTTCATCTTGAAGATTGGACTTGGCCCGATCGGCGGTACAGAAGTTAGAGAGCCACATGGGCTTCGGCGTTTCGGACCTCCTGCGGCGCAACCACCCGGCCGGAGCTATGGTATCTCTTGATTTCATGGCAACAGACGAAGAACTCCGATCAGAGATCGAACGGCTCCGCGCCGAGAACGAGGCGCTGAAAAAACCACGCGGCAACGTGTACTTGAAGGTGAGCGAAAAAGGCGGGCTCTCAGTGTACGGCATGGGCCGTTTCCCGATCACCCTCTACCGCGAACAATGGGAAAAGCTCTTGGGCATGGCCGACGAGATTCGCAACTTCATCCGCGAAAACGATCAGAGCCTGAAGAAGAAAGAATAGTTGCTGTCCGGCTCAGAACGCGGTCGAACAACCGCCCCAGGGACGGAGGCGGCCTTGGAGTCAGAGAAGGTGAGATTGGGGATCCTGCAGCAGAGTGGACACTGAGTCCCATTTGCGGACAGCCTCTTCGCCAGAGATCCTAATAGAATCAACGTAATTTCATTGCGATCGAATTGCGATGTACTTACGCCATGGCATCGCCACTCACGCACACGCTTCGCCAGTTTCGAAGGGATCCTGCTTTCAACTTGACGATAGTCGGAACGCTGGGGCTGACCGTTGGCTTGAGCAC
>Ga0209579_10003397_pt1 | contig 11611 bp, 9 predicted proteins | sample Coa_R1_2_FD_187152 | JGI IMG/M metagenome (GOLD analysis project Ga0209579, IMG submission 187152) | Surface soil microbial communities from Centralia Pennsylvania, which are recovering from an underground coalmine fire - Coalmine... | ecosystem: Environmental > Terrestrial > Soil > Unclassified... | reverse complement strand
CTCCCATCCAGCTCACCGGATGGCCGATCGCATCCACGAGCCACTGCGGATAGCCGGCGACGAGTTCGATCAGCATGGCCAAGAGTGTGAGCGCCGCGAACATAGTCCCCTCCGACCCCTCCACCGGCTGGAACGAACCGCTTCCGCACGGCGGCGACCTGGCCGCGGGCCGGCGGTCGTTTCCTGACGCTCCTGAACCATTCATCGACCTGTCGACCGGGATCAATCCCAATCCTTACCCACTTTCGCGATTGCCGGTGGATGCGTTCGCCCGCCTGCCGGATGCCGATAAGCTTGCGCGCCTCACCGCGATGGCGGCGCAAATCTACGGCGCGTCTTCCGGCATCCATGCGGTGGCGGCGCCGGGCACGCAAATTCTGCTACCACTTGTGGCCGCTTTGGTGCGTCCGGGCCGAGCGGCAGTCTTAGCCCCGAGCTATGGCGAATTCGCGCGCGCGGCGAACCTTGCTGGACATGAGATCACGATGGTGCGCGACTTGGCGGCTATCCGCGCGGCGCGACTGGTGTTTCTCGGCAATCCCAACAATCCCGACGGGCGGCTCTTTTCCCGAAACGATCTGATGTCATTGGCCGGAAATCTCAGCACGCACGACGGCCTGCTCGTCGTCGACGAGGCGTTCATGGATGCGGCCCCGGCCGCCAAGAGCCTCGCAGGAGAGGTTTCCGTCGGCAACATTGTGGTGCTGCGTTCGTTCGGCAAATTCTTCGGGCTCGCCGGACTGCGGCTCGGGTTCGCCCTTGCGGCACCCGAGATCGCAACGCGGCTGGCGGCTACGCTTGGTCCATGGGCGGTTTCGGGACCTGCACTTGCGATCGGAGCCAAAGCGTTGGCGGATGCAGCGTGGATAAAAAGGACGCGGAGCCGCCTCGCCAAGTCCGCAGCGAAGCTTGACGATCTTCTGACCGATTCAGGTCTCGACATCGTGGGCGGGACGAATTTGTTCCGTCTTGCGCGCACGGACGCGGCAACCGAATTGTTCCATCATCTCGGACGCGCCGGCATCCTGGTGCGCCGGTTCACCGAACAGCCGCAATGGCTGCGCTTCGGCCTGCCGGCGAACGAGAAAGCCTGGCGGCGGCTGCAGATTGCGTTGGCTGCGTCCAAGAAGAGCCGCTAAAGTTCTTGCCATGAGTCAGCCGTCACGTTCACGGGCTGGAAGCATCGCGGATCCGCCGCGGCAGACGGTCAATTTCGACAATGCGTTTCGCGCGCAGTTGCGTGATCTTCTTATTTGGCGTCGCGACGTTCGGCGCTTCCGGCGCGACCCGTTGCCGGGCGGCACGCTTGAGGCGCTCATCGACTTGGCATGCCTGGCCCCGTCGGTCGGCTTGAGCCAGCCTTGGCGTTTCGTCATCGTCGAGAGCGAAGCGCGGCGCGCGGCGATCCGGGAAAATTTTCAAGTCTGCAACGCCGCGGCACTGGCCGCGCAGAGCGAAGAGCGGGCGAGCCGCTATGCCCGACTGAAGCTCGCCGGACTGGAAGCGGCGCCGGGTCATCTGGCGGTGTTCGCCGACCGTTCGACCGCACAGGGCCACGGACTGGGCCGGCATACGATGCCGGAGATGATCGAGTATTCGGCGGTTACCGCCATGCACACGATCTGGCTGGCTGCGCGTGCCCAGGGCATCGGCACGGGCTGGGTCTCAATTCTCGATCCGCAGGCGGTAGTGGCACTCCTCGACGTGCCGCCGGAGTGGAAATTTATCGGCTACTTCTGCCTCGGCTATCCGCAGGCCGACAGCGTGACTCCCGAGCTTGAGCAAAGCGGCTGGGAATGTCGCCGATCGCCGTCGTCAGTCACTATTCGGCGTTGACCGAGGTCGGCAATTCGCAGCGTTCAAACCTAGTGAACCGGCGTGCCCGATCGTGCGGTATTTTCCAAATTCCGCATCGGAACCGATCCCATGGTCGTCCGTCCGGGCAGATAGCGTGCGAGGATAATCGGATCGAGTTCCTTGTATGCGGTGTCGGGTAGCCGGTGCCAAATCTCGTCGCGCCCAAACAGCTCTATTCCCAGATAGCCGCGCACGGTCAATGTCTGGCCGTCGGGGCTCACCTTCATCACCGCATTGTAGACATTGCCATCCCGCGGATCGAGGATGTTGCCGTGCTCATAGTACAGGCCGTTGCGTTGCATGCCTCTGACGAGCGGAAGACCGAGCAAGGGCTGATTCCTGCGGTCATCGCGGCAATTCGTACATGCCTGATTGGGCGGGTCACCCGGCCGTAAAAAGAATTTGGCAACGACGCCCTCATAGAGACCGTTTTGCTCGAGGAAAAGGAACCAACTGACGGATTTCCCCGTTTCCTCATCGACCTTTTGCCACAGGCCGGTCACGGATGGTTCGGCCGCGGCAGCGGCATGCATGGTTGCAAGGAGGGCCACCAGACCCGCCAGCGCGAGTTTCCGAGTTTGAACGATCATCTGGCCTCCGTTTTTTTCGTTTCAAGTCGAATCAGGACGGCACCATTGATGGCGCAGAAATTGTGGCTCGACAATGCGGTGATTTGAGGACGCGTTATCCACTGCAAAGTGATCAGTTGCCTCGGGAGTTCCAATTTGTTCAAATCTTTAGCGACCGTCCGCGCAATTCCTAGAGATGAACGTCAAAGCGGTAACGCGATGCAGGTTTCGGGCCGCCCCAACCCCGTTTCGCGCTCCAGCCTGGCGCTCGATAACTTGCGCGGCATTGTGATCCTCATCGTGTTGGGTTTCCATTCGTCGCTGGCCTACGTGAGCTGGGTTGCGGCGCCGAAAGTTGACTTCGACAGCCCACCCTACAGTTGGCGCGCCTTCCCGATCGTCGACAGCCACCGTTTTCTAGGCTTTGATCTGTTCTGCGCGTGGCAAGACGTCTACCTCATGTCGCTCATGTTTTTTCTCTCAGGTCTGTTTGTGTGGTCAAGCCTCACGCGCAAGACAAGCATGACTTTCGTGCGCGATCGCGTAGTGCGGCTTGGCATTCCGTATGCCTTCGGCATTGTCACTGTCATCCCGCTCGCCTTGTATCCAGCCTTTCGCGTGACGGCTGTAGATGCAAGCCTCGCTGCCTATTGGCATGCACTGCTGGCGTTGCCTTTCTGGCCGAACGGCCCGCTTTGGTTCCTCTGGCAGCTTCTTATCCTGAACGTCATCGCCGCTGTTGCCCACTCGATTGCCCCCGACGCGCTGAGCACTCTCGGCCGTTGGTCGATCGCAGCCGGAACCCGCGTCGCCCCATACTTTGCCGCGCTCCTTGCGGCCTCGGCATTAGCCTACGTGCCCCTTGCCGCGGCGTACACGCCATGGACTTGGTCTGACACGGGGCTCTTCGCGGTTCAGCTATGCCGCCCGCTGCACTATGCGGTCTATTTCTTCGCCGGTGTGGGTATTGGTGCCGGAGGTATCAACCGCGGACTGCTTGCGGTTGATGGTGCGCTGGCACGGCGCTGGGCGCTGTGGCTTGCGGCTGCTCTGGTGTCGCTGATGCTGTGGATGGGGCTCACGTCGCTGACGATGAACGGCGGTGCTTCAGTGGTTACAACGATCTCTGCCGATTTCAGCTACGTGTTGGCTTGCGCCGCAGGCTGCTTTTTCCTGATCGCCGCCAGCCTGCACTTTGCCGCTAGGCCTTCACGGATTCTCGGCATGCTCGCCGCGAATGCCTACGCGCTTTACCTGCTGCATTATGTCTTTGTCGTCTGGCTGCAATACACTTTGCTTAACACGCCGCTGCCCGCGGTTATCAAAGCGCCGATCGTGTTCGGCTTGACGCTGCTGTTCACTTGGATAACCGCGACGACCGTCCAGCGTATTCCATTGGGCGCCCGGCTTATCGGCTCGTCGCGCCATCCGCTTCCGAAGTTTGCGCCCTGAGCATGTCCAGGATTTTGGCGACAATCTCGCGCGGCCGCGGTTCGATCGACACCACGAGGGGGTGCTCGTCCGGGCCGGGCTCTTCCAAGGCCTCGAACTGACTCTGCAGCAGGCTTTGCGGCATGAAATGCTCATGGCGCGCGGCGATGCGGCGCCCTATCAGCTCCATACTGCCTTTCAGATAGATCAGCCGCACATCGGGACGATTGCCGACGATGACGGTGCGGTAGCGACGCTTGAGCGCCGAGCAGGCCACCACGGCGTGTCGGCCCGAGAGACGGGCCTGATCGATAAAATCCGCAATGGCAATGAGCCATGGCGCCCGGTCTTCGTCCGTCAACGGAATGCCGGCATGCATTTTGTCGATGTTGCGGGCTGGATGGAACCAATCGCCGTCCTCGAATTCCCAATGCAGCTGAAGGGCGAGCTGCGTGCCAATAGTGGATTTTCCGCTGCCCGATACGCCCATCACCACCAGGATCGACGGCATCGATGGCGATGCTTCCATGGATGCGATGTCGGGGCGCACGTCTCTCGTCAAATACGATTGTGCAGTATCCATTTAATTACGCTCCAAATGAAACACCCGGTCACGCGGCGCTGAACGCCGGCGTTGCCGCCGCTGCGCGGTCGGTGAACCAATAGACGGCGCCGGTGGGCTGCAATCGTGTCGCCGGCAATGACTGGTCGCCGGCGCGCACGCGGGCCAGCGCACCGTGCTTGCTCTCGCCGGCCACCAAAAATGCCGTGATGCCGCTGCTGGCAAGCACCGGGTAGGTCAGAGTGATGCGGTCCGGTGGAGTCTCGCCCACGACCGGGAGCGCCCAGCGCTCCGTCTCCTTCAGCGCAGGGCTTCCCGGGAACAGCGAAGCGATATGGCCGTCCTCGCCGAGACCCAACAATGTCAGGTCAAAGAGCGGCCGGCCGGCGTCCAGCGTTTCGGCGCCGTAGAACCGCCTGAGCGTGGTTGCGTACGCGGCCGCTCCGGCTGCGGGACTCATGTGCTCGGTCGGAATCGCGTGAATGTTTGCCGCGGGAATCGGGACGTGGCGCAGCAGCGCTTCCCACGCCATGTGGAAATTGCTTCGTTCATCGGCGTGCGGCACCACACGCTCGTCGCCCCAGAAGCAATGGATGCGCTCCCAAGAAAGCCGTTTGCGGTACGTTGGCTCGGCGAGAAGCTCATAAAGCCGCCGGGGCGTCGTGCCGCCGCTCAGACACAAGGCGAACTGCCCACTCGACTTCGACGCCTGCTCGACGATCCAGTCGGCGACCTCGCGCGCCAACTGTTCCGGCGTGTCGAATATCCGGGTCTGCGCAGTGGCTCCAGCGCTCATGAGATCATCCGCCACTGTTGCCCGCTGCGCGTCAGCAGCCGCTCTGCCTCCGGTGGCCCATCGCTTCCCGCCGGATAAAGGTGCAGATCGCGCCCGTCGGCCGCGCCCCAAGCCTTGAGAATGGGATCGACCACGCGCCAGCCAGCTTCGATGTCGACGGCGCGCTGGAACAGCATGGAGTCGCCGACCATGCAGTCGTAAATCAGCGTTTCGTAGCCGGTGCTCGGTGCCGCATCGAAGTAGTCCGCGTACTTGAAATTCATTCGCACATTTTCGATGCGGACCTCCGGTCCGGGAATCTTGGCGTTGAAATGCAGCGCCGCGCCTTCATCCGGCTGGATCCGCAGGATCAAAAGGTTCTGCGCAAGGCTCTCGACCGGCATGTCGCGGAATATCGCCAGCGGGGCGCTGCGGAATTTAATGGCGATTTCAGTCTTGCGTGCGCGGAGCGCCTTGCCGGTGCGCAAGTAGAACGGCACGCCAGCCCAGCGCCAATTGTCGATCATGAAACGCATGGCGACATAAGTCTCAGTCATGCTTTGCGGCGCCACGCCGGGCGCCTCGCGGTAGGCCACTACCGGCTTGTCGTTGACGCTTCCAGCCGTGTATTGCCCGCGAACGATATCGGCGAACGCACTGTCTTTATTCAGTGGGTGAATAGCTTCGATGGCTTTCAGCTTTTCGGTGCGCACCGCGTCCGCCTCGAAACGGCTCGGTGGCTCCATTGCGGTCAGCGCCAAGAGTTGAAATAGGTGATTGGGCACCATGTCGCGCAACGCACCGGTGCTATCGTAGAACTTGCCGCGGCTTTCCACCGATACCGTCTCGGCAACGGTGATCTGAACGTGGTCGACGTGGTCCCGATTCCAGATCGGCTCGAACATACCGTTGGCAAAGCGCAGAACCATGATGTTCTGCACGGTTTCCTTGCCGAGGTAGTGATCAATCCGATAAATTTGGTGCTCGGAAAAAGCACCGAGGAGTTCTTTGTTCAGCGTGCAAGCCGATTGCAGATCGTAGCCAAAAGGCTTCTCGATGATGAGGCGCCGCCAGTTTCCGTTCTCTTCCCTGGCCAGGCCCGTTTCGCCGAGCAAACGCGCCACGTGCGCGAACAAGTCCGGTGGCACCGCCAGATAGAACAGACAGTTGTCGCCAGTGTTGTAGGCACGATTGACCTTCGCGAGTTCGGTTTTGAGGCGGCCGTAAGTGGAAGGATCGTCGAGATCGCCTCGCACGTATCGGCATCGCGCGATCAAGTCATCGAGTGTTTCCTGCGCAACTCCGTCGCAGGCATATTCCTTCAATGCATCAGCCAAATACCGCCGAAATTCGTCGTCGGACATTTCGGCTCGCGCTACACCGACTACGGCAAATCCCTCAGGCAGAAGCTGGCCAGCGGCGAGATTATAGAGCGCAGGCAGCAGCAGCCTTTTGGTCAGGTCGCCGGCGGCGCCGAAAATGACAAACGCGCAAGGGTCGGCGCGGCGCGGCGCGCGTCCGGTAGCGGTGACAAGACTGGGCGCGGCGATGTCCATGATCACGGACCCTTTGGTTCGATATGCCCCCCAAACTCCTTGCGCATTGCGGAGAGCAGCCGGTCGGCGAAACCGTGATCGTCACGGGAACGAAAGCGCGCGTAGAGTGCGGCTGAAATCACGTTCGCCGGCACCGCTTCCTCGACCGCTGCCATCACGGTCCAGCGCCCCTCGCCGGAATCCTCCACCACGCCCGAAAATCCGTCGAGTTTCGGATCGCTTGCTAATGCGATGGAAGTGAGATCGAGCAGCCACGACGAAATCACGCTGCCGCGCCGCCAGACTTCCGCAATGTCGGCGACATCGAGATCCCACCGCTCATCCGGCGGCCGCGCCTCGGAGGTCGCCCCTTTGAGGATAGCGAAACCCTCGGCGTAGGCCTGCATGAGGCCGTACTCGATGCCGTTGTGGATCATCTTGACGAAGTGCCCCGATCCACACGGGCCACAGTGCATGTAGCCACACTCCGGCCGCTTATCGCGTCCGTCACGTCCGGCGGTGCGCTCGATATTGCCCTGGCCAGGCGCGAGTGCTGAGAAAATCGGATCGAGGTGCGTGACCTGCTCTTTGTCGCCGCCGATCATCAGACAATATCCGCGTTCGAAGCCCCAGACGCCGCCGCTGGTGCCAACGTCGAGATAATGGATGCCCTTTTGTTTCAGCTCGCGCGCGCGGCGCACATCGTCTTTGTAAAAGGTGTTGCCGCCGTCGATCAGCATATCGCCGGCTTGCAACGCGCCGCCGAGCTGCGTCACCGCGTCCTCGGTGATTTTCCCGGCGGGCAGCATCAGCCAGATGGCGCGTGGCGCAGTGAGCTTGGCTGCCAAATCCTCGAGGCTGTTGCTCCCGGTCGCGCCCTTGCCGGCAATCGATGCGACCGCGTCGGCGCTTTTGTCATAAACCACGCACGAATGGCCGTGTCGCATGAGCCGCTGTGCGATGTTGCCGCCCATGCGGCCGAGACCGACGACACCTAGCTGCATGGGCTCACCTTATCGCAACGCCGATTGCGCGGCCTTCTTGAGTTCAACCAGCCCAACTTCGGAGTCGCGCGCGAGATGCGCGCGCAAGACGCGGCGGCCTCGCTGTTCCAGCACGCGGAGGTCGCCACGCGCCTGCGCGGCTTCGATGATGCCGAAGCTCGCTTTGCGGCCTGGAATTTTCACGTCCTCGCCGCTGTCAGCGGTGACCTCGAGGAAGACGCCGGAGTTAGGACCGCCCTTGTAGGCCTGACCGGTCGAGTGCAGGAAGCGCGGGCCGAATTGCAGGCAGGTAGCGATGTGTTTTGTGTCGCGCACCGCCGTGCGCAGCTCTTGCAACGGCTTCATGTGCGCTTCGCTACGGTCCACATAGGCCAGGATGGCGAAATAATCGCCGTCGTGAATGCGGGCGAAATGGGCGCCGAGCCAGCTCTCCAGCGTCGAGTTGGCTCCTGCCTGCCGCAGCGCCTGGGCGTTGCGCTCATCGGTGTAGAGCGCGATGCCGTTTTGTTTGAAGACGGGTGTGTCGGCGGCGAGCGCGCCGGTCTTTTCGTAGGCGTCGGTGAGCTGGCGCGTCTCGACCTTGCTCGCCTCGACATCCGGCTGATCGAACGGATTGATGCCGATGACGGCTCCGGCGACGGCGGTCGCGATCTCGAAGCGGAAGAACTCCTGGGCAATAAGGTTAGGCGAGGCCAGCTCAATGCGCACGACAGGTCGACCGGCACTCTCCAGTGCCGCCATGAGCTTGTCTTGAGATGCGTCTGGATGCGCGGCATCGCGCAGGTAAATGAACAGCCGATGCGCGTCATACACGGAAGGATCGCCGAGCGGCTCGCCATCGATCGGAATGACGCCCTTGCCGTTCTTGCCTGTGGACTCGGCCAGCAATTGCTCAGCCCAGGCCCCAAACGACGCAATGGAAGGCGAGCCGACAACGGTGACCTTATCGCGCCCCCGCAATGCAAGCACGCCAATCGTCAATCCAAGTTCGATTCCGGGATTTTGCGCCGGTGGCACCTCGGGCCCGCACGTGCGCACCATCACCAGGGCCGATTCCAAAAACGCGCGTACGTCATGACCGATCGCCGCAAGCGGAACCATGCCGAAGGGCGAGAGCACCGAATAGCGTCCGCCGATGCTGGGAATGCCGTGGAAGACTCGATGAAAGCCTTTTTGCTTGGCGACTTTTTCCAGGTGCGAGCCCGGATCGGTAATGGCGACGAAGTGCCGGGCGGCGTCGGTAGCGCCGATGGCGTCGGACGCTTTGCCGAAGAAATAATCCATGAGGACGTTCGGCTCGAGGGTCGATCCCGACTTGCTGGAAACGATGAATAACGTGCGCTTGATGTCGATCGCTTGCTCGAACCGCTTCACCTGATCCGGGTCGGTGGAATCGAGAACGTGCAGCTTGGGGAAGCCCTTTGCCGATCCGAGGCTCGCCGCCAGAACCTCTGGGCCGAGGCTTGAACCGCCCATGCCGAGAAGCAGCGCGTCGCTGAAACCCTGCGCCTGCACTTCGGCGGCGAATTCCTTTAAGCTCGGCATGTCGCGCAACTCCGCGTCCACGACGTCCAGCCACCCGAGCCAATCGCCTTCGTCACGGCCGGTCCACAGCTTGGGGTCTTCGCTCCAAAGCCGGCGGATGTTGCCCTGTGTGCGCCAGACCTCGGCCGCTTTGTCGAACTCCTTTTTCAGTGGCTCAGGCAGCGCGAGCGTTTGCTCATCAAGAGCCTTACCCAACATGCGCCTGCGTTTTTCCGCGAGCGCGCCGTTGAGCTTATCGAAAGCATCGGAAAACAGCGTCACGCCGTCATCGACGAGCTTGTCGGTGACTGCATCAAGTGAGATGCCGGCGCGCTCGATCACGGCAACGGTCTGCGCGGCCGCGTCCACGTCCGCGGTAAGCGTGTCGCGCACTTTGCCATGGTCGCGGAACGCGTCCATGGTCTTTTCCGGCATGGTGTTGACGGTCTCGGGACCGATCAGCTCCTCGACGTAGAGTACGTCGCTGTAGGCGGGATTCTTTGTTCCGGTTGAAGCCCAAAGCAGTTGCTGCGGACGCGCGCCGTGCTTTTTCAGCTGCTCCCAGCGCGTGCCCGAGAAGCGCTTTTGCCAGCGCTGATAGGCAAGCTTGGCGTTTGCGACCGCGACCTTCCCACGCAGGCTCGTCAGTGTTGTCCGCTCGGCTTCGTTGCTTGCCCGCGCTGCGGCTTCGTCCAACTGATTGTCGACGACGGTGTCGATGCGGCTTACAAAGAAACTTGCGACGCTGGCGATGCGGTCGATCGGCTTGCCCGCTGCCGCGCGCTCTTCTAGCGCAGAGAGAAAGGCCTCGACGACCTCTTCGTAAACCCGCTGCGAGAACAAGAGCGTAATGTTGATGTTGAGTCCCTCGGCGAGCAGTTGGCGAATTGCCGGGATTCCGGGCTTGGTGGCTGGCACTTTGATGAAGATATTCGGGCGCGAGACCGCGGCCCACAGCCGCCGTGCTTCGTCGATCGTCCCCGCCGTGTCCATAGCGAGATAGGGCGACACCTCCAAGCTGACGAAGCCGTGCCGGCCTTGAGTGTTGTCGTAAAGCGGGCGCAGCATGTCGGCTGCGGCAGCAATGTCGGCGGTGACCACGCGCTCGTAGATCGTGCTCAGCGATGTGTCGCCCTTGCCGACGAGGCGTTTGATCTCATCGTCATAAGAATCGGACTCGCCGATCGCCTTCTCGAAGATCGAGGGGTTCGACGTGATCCCGCTGAGCCCGTCGTCGTCGATCAGGCGCTTGAGCTGGCCGTTCTGGATGATCTCGCGCGACAGAAAATCGAGCCAGACGGATTGGCCTTTTTCCGCGAGCGCCCGCAACGGATTCATGAGTGCTTCCATTTCTCGATTTGTGATTTGGCAGCTTCGACAACGTGGTCGGGAGTAAAACCGAAAGCCTTCAGTATTTCCTTAATCGGTGCCGATGCGCCGAACCGGTACATGCCGAGCATAACACCCTCCGCGCCCGTGTAGCGCTCCCACCCGCGCGGCGAGGCGGCCTCGACTGCGACGCGCGCCTTGACGGCTTTCGGCAGTACACTCTCCCGATAGTCCTCATCCTGCCGATCGAACAGCTCCCACGAAGGCAGACTGACGACGCGCGCCGCGATGTTTTCGCTCGCAAGGAGTTCGGCTGCTTGCAAACACAGCGCGACCTCGCTTCCGGTGCCGATGAGGATGACATCAGGCACCTTGCCCGGCGTGTCCGCCAAAACGTAGCCGCCTCGGGCAACACCAGACGCGGGTGCGTAGCGGCCGCGGTCGAATGTCGGAAGTGGCTGCCGGGTCAGCACCAGACAGGCCGGAGAGTTCTTGAGCCCAACAATAACGCGCCACGCCTCGACGACCTCGTTGGCGTCGGCAGGCCGGAGAACAAACAAATTGGGGACGGAGCGCAGTCCGATCAGCTGCTCGACCGGCTGATGGGTCGGCCCGTCTTCGCCGAGCCCGATTGAATCGTGTGTGTAGATGTAGATCGTCGGCAAACCCATCATCGCTGCCAGCCGCATTGGCGGCCGCATATAGTCGGAGAAGACCAAAAAGCTCGAACCAAACGGTCGCAAGCCCACGAGCGCAAGGCCGTTGAGAACCGCTCCCATGCCGTGCTCGCGAATCCCGAAATGCAGATTGCGGCCCGTGTGCTCCGAGGGCTCAAAATTGCCGGCGGAATCAGAATTGAGCGAAGTCTTGGTCGAGGCGTTGAGGTCGGCGGCGCCGCCGATCAGCCACGGATAATTTTGCGCTACGGCATTGATCGCCTTGCCCGAGGACTCGCGCGTAGCGAGGCCTTTGGGGTCGGCGGGAAACGACGGCAGATCGGCGTCCCATCGCGGCGGAAGCTCGTG
>Ga0209579_10003396_pt1 | contig 11617 bp, 10 predicted proteins | sample Coa_R1_2_FD_187152 | JGI IMG/M metagenome (GOLD analysis project Ga0209579, IMG submission 187152) | Surface soil microbial communities from Centralia Pennsylvania, which are recovering from an underground coalmine fire - Coalmine... | ecosystem: Environmental > Terrestrial > Soil >... | reverse complement strand
CGCTTCGACGTCCGCGCCGTTGAGGATCGTGCTGACGATCGCGACGTCGAAGCCGGCGAGGTCGAGATCCGTGTCATGATCGATCGCAACGCCGGCGGCGAGAAAGCGCTCGCGCAGCGCCGGCGAGCCGCCCGCCGGGACCGACAACACCACGCGGTGCCCGCTCGCCGCCAGATGCTCGGCATAGTGCAGCAAGGCGTAGACGGCGCCGTTGTTTCGCAGCTCGTGGATCCGCAGCAGAATGTGCATGAGCGTGGGCCAGCCGCTTCAGCCGCCGAGCGCGCGCGCCAGCGCCCAGGCCTGCTCGGCGAGCGGGCCGGCGAGCGCGCCCATCTCGGCCGCTTCCCGGCTCGCCGCGGTGCCCTCGATCGCGCGCTTGGCGATGCCTTGCAGGATCGCGGCGATGCGGAAGAGGCTGTAGACCATGTAGAATTCCCAATTGGGAATCGCCGTGCGGCCGGTGCGCCGGCAATAGGATGCGACATATTCCGCTTCGTCCGGGATCCCGGCGGCCGCGAAGTCGATGCCGGCGAGGCCGCGGAAGAGTTCCGGCGTCACCCGCCAGCTCATCGCGTGGTAGGCGAAATCGGCGAGCGGATCGCCGATCGTCGACAATTCCCAATCAAGGACGCCGATCACCCGCGGCTCGCTCGCATGGAAAACCAGATTGTCCATCCGGTAGTCGCCATGCACGATCGCCGCGGCGCCCTCGGGCGGCAGATGCCGCGGCAACCAGTCGATCAGCGCGTCCATCGCCGCGATCGGCGTGGTTTCCGAGGCGCGGTATTGCCGGCTCCAGCGCGCGATCTGGCGACCCATGTAATTGCCCGGGCGGCCGAAATCGCCGAGCCCGGCCGCTTGCCAATCGACCGAGTGCAGCGCCGCGATGACCGCGTTGATCGACTGGAACATGCAGCCGCGCTCGGCAGGCGCGATGCCCGGCAGGCGCTGGTTCCAGAAGATCCGGCCGTCGAGAAATTCCATGACGTAGAAGGCGCTGCCGATGACGCTGTCGTCCTCGCACAGCGCATCGACGCGCGGCACCGGCACGGCAGTATCGGCGAGCGCCCGCATCACCCGGAACTCGCGTTCGACGGCATGCGCGCTCGGCAGCAACGGCCCGAGCGGCTTGCGCCGCAACACATAGGCGCCCGAGGCGGCGGTCAGCCGGTAGGTCGGGTTCGACTGGCCGCCGGCGAAACGCTCGGCGGCGAGGGGGCCGCGAAATCCCGCGACGTGTCCCGCCAGCCAATCGGCCAGCGGCGCGAGGGGCAGATCGAGCTCGCCGGCTTGCTTCGGTGCGGCATCTGTCATTTGCGCGGAGCCCCGAGGGAGACGCAGCAATCCCGGCGGAATTGAGGCATTATCGGCCGCGAGATTGCTTCGCTTCGCTCGCAATGACAATGAAGATCGCCAGGAAGATCGCCGGGAAACTGATCTGCTGGTTGGCCGCGCTGGCCGGCGCCGCCGCCCTGGCGGGCGCGCTTCCCGCACCGGCCGCCGACGCCCCACCGCCCGCTGCCGCCGATCCGCCGGCGGGGCAATTGCTCGTCGCCTCGCGGGCGATCCAGGACCCGCGCTTTTACCACAGCGTCATCCTGCTGGTGCGCCACGACCAGAGCGGCGCCTTCGGCATCGTGATCAACCACCCGCTCGGCGAGCGCCCGCTCGCCGCCCTACTGGCCGAGAGCGGCGGCAAGGACGCAGGTCCGGGCAAGAAGGGCGATGACAAATCCGCCGACGCCGCGCTCCCCGGCGCGATCCCGGTCTATCTCGGCGGCCCGGTGCAGCCGCAATTGGGCTTTGTGATCCACGGCAGCGATTACCGCCGCCCCGAGACGCTGGCGGTGGCGGGCGGCATCGCGCTGACCGCGAGCAAAGCATTGCTGCGCGACATCGGGCGGCACAAGGGGCCGGCGAAATACCTCTTCGCGCTCGGCTATGCCGGCTGGGGCGCCGGCCAGCTCGAAGCGGAGATCGCGCGGCACGACTGGTTCACCGCGACCGCCGATCCCGCTCTCGTGTTCGACGCCGACCGCGAGACGCTGTGGCAGACCGCGCTCGACCGCCGCACCCGCGAGCTTTGAGGGGCCTTACAGCGCCTTCAGCATCGCCTCGGCGCCGGAAGCTTCGACCGAGCCCGGCTGCGGCTCGACGTTGAGGCTCTTCACCGTGCCGTTGTCGACCAGCATCGAATAGCGCTGCGAGCGCACGCCCAGGCCGCGCGCCCGCATGTCGAGTTCGAGCCCGAGCGCCTTGGCGAATTCGCCGCTGCCGTCGGCCAGCATCATCACCTTGTCGCCGACGTTCTGCGCCTTGCCCCAGGCGTTCATCACAAAGACGTCGTTGACCGCGACGCAGGCGACCGTATCGACGCCCTTCGCCTTGATGTCGCCCGCCTTCTCGACATAGCCCGGCAAATGGCGCTGCGAGCAGGCCGGCGTGAAGGCGCCGGGCACCGCGAACAACGCGACCTTCTTGCCGCCGAACAATTCGTCGGTGGTGATCTCCTTGGGTCCGTCGGGGCCGAGATAGCGCAGCGTCGCCGCGGGCACCTTGTCGCCGACCTTGATCGTCATGGGATGGCCTCCGAAATTCTTGGCGCCGCGCGAGGCTCTCGGCGGCGCGGGGGGCGCCACCGATAGCATAGCCCGGGGCGCGCCGTAAACGCCGCGCCAAGGATGCCGCGCCGCCCTACTGCCGCCGAGCGGCCTCTCCCTTTGCGTCCGGCGGCCGGGCCGGCTTATCCTCGCGGGCGGAACGGATCGCGCGAGCCTCGCGTTCGCGCCTCGGCGGGCAACCCGCGCAGCGGAGGCCACGGATGACATCGCTAACCGGTCAGCTGCTCGTCGCGATGCCGCAGATGCAGGACCCGCGCTTCGCCCGCTCGGTCGTCTACATCTGCGCCCATAGCGGCGACGCGGGGGCGATGGGTATTGTCATCAACAAGCTGCTCGACTCGCTGACGATGGACGAACTCCTGACCCATCTGAAGCTCGCGCCGAGCGCCAGCGGCGGCGCCCGCCCGGTGCATTTCGGCGGACCGGTCGAGCCCGGCCGCGGCTTTGTGTTGCACACCGCCGATTACCGCGAAGAGGCGACGCTGGTGGTCGGCGACGAATTCGGGCTGACCGCGACGCTCGACATCCTGCGCGCGATCGGCAAGGGCGAGGGGCCGCGCCGCAGCCTCCTCGCGCTCGGCTACGCCGGCTGGGCGCCGGGCCAGCTCGACGCCGAAATGGGCGCCAATGGCTGGCTCTCGGTGGCGGCCGATTCAGACCTGCTGTTCGACGACAATTTCGCCGCCAAATGGCAGCGCGCGCTGAAAAAGCTCGGCATCGACCTGACCATGCTGTCAAGCGACGCCGGCCACGCCTGACCCATCCACGCCCGACCCGGGAGCGGCCCCGTGGGCTGCTCCTGCAGCGGAAGGACCGCTGCGGACCACCCGGGCTGCCGCTTTCAGCGGCTTTTTTCTTGCCCCTGGGGAATAACCCGTCGCGGTCGACCGTTCGCTCCGGCATGAAAGTGCTTCTCTCCGCTCTCGTCCTGGCGCTCGGCATCGGATTTGCTCTGCCGGCGACCAATGCTGACGCGTGGTGGTGCGGACCGCATCGATGGTGCGGACCCGGACCGCGCGTCGGGGTCTATGTCGCGCCCGGCGTTGGGTTCTGGTGGGGCAGAACGTGGTATCCCCACCGCTGGCGTCCGGGTTGGAATCCCGCCTGGCGCGCGGATCCGCGGCGTAACTGGTGCGACTGGCACCGCTGCTGACGCACCGCACAGCGCACCCAGGGGCGCGCACGACCGGGGCGCCCCTGTAACCTGTTAGCGCACCCGCGTTTTTAAATTCCTGGCTGGTCCCATCCGCGCCCGAATGCCGGACGAGACGATGCTCACCAGCGACGCCGGCTACACCTGACCCACCCACGCCTGACCCGAGAGCGGCCCCGTTGGCTGCTCCTGCAGCAAATCTGCAGCCAGCCCCCGCCCCCGGCAACCGCCCCGCCCCCCGTCGACCTAACGCCGGCCCTGGGGCCCGCGGCGCCAGGCCATTCTAGAACCGAACACGAAGGCGGGTTCCGGCCACGACGGCGGTATTGATATTCGCGAGTTGCGGAAGCAGCAGGGAGGAGGATGGACTGAGCGTCTTTTTGAGGCCCGGATCGATGATTTGGAGGTCGGCAGTCGCGCTGAGCCAGGGAGTCAGCGCGGCGCTGTAGTACATCTCGATCGCGTCCTCGTGTTCGAGGCCGAGGTTGAGTGCCTGACGCAAGAACGGAACGAAATCGCTGCTGAACTGTGTTCGCGCGAAGCCGATGCCGTAAGTGTCGTCGGCGCGGCCTGGTATCATGCCCTTGCCGCCGATACCCGTGACGAATGAATACTTGATCGGGTTCGGGTTGCCGTCGGAGGCCCCGAAATTGAAGAAAACGCCGATCCCGTGCTTCGGGTCGCCGTCGGGCTGCCAGAAATACTGATCGAACCCGTAGTACATCGACCAGCTGCTGTTGCTGCGGTTGGCGGGTTGTGTTGGAGTGAGCAGCGCTGGGAAAGTTTGCTGAAGGATGCCCGTCAAGATGGGACCGGGATTCGCCAGCCGGGGAAAGCGATCGGTCAAGAGCAAGCGAGCGATGTTGGAAGGATCCTGAGAGAGCGAAAGCTGGTCCTGGTCGCTCCAGGTGAACCCGAGGCCCTGATGACCGACGAGCCCGTACGGCTTGATCGTCAACTGGCCACTGCCCACGACCACGACGCCGTTGCTGAATGCCTGGCTCAAACTGTCACTCGTCGGTGTCCCGTTCGCGCCGAGCACCAACCCCGACAGGATAATATCTTCTCGCGGCAGAGCGATGATGCCACCTCCGAACGAAGAAATCGGCACCTGGGCGAGGGTCATTGGGATGACGAGTGCGGTGTTCTGGAACTGCGTGTGGTAGTCGCCGTAGAACTCAGTCTCGCCCAAATCGAACGTGTTAATCTTGCCGGCGAACAGGCCGAATTGGGGGCTGAGGAACTGTGTGAATGTCGCGTTCATGAGCGCGGAGGTGCGGTCGTTTGGCGCAGGCAAAAGCGCCGCAGTGTTTACCGGTACTATCGCGCCCGCATCATGGAACACGTTGCTCCCGAAGCCGGTGTCACCCTCGAACTTGAAGAAGCCGCCAGGCCACAGACCAGCCTTCTGCGTGTCGATATTGAGCGTGTAATCGACATTGCCCCAGAAATTGCCGCCGGTGCCGCGGCCGCCGCTCAAAACGCTCTGGGGGGTCGCAAGCAGGTCCACGTCGAGCACGACCCCTTTTTTCGCGAGGTCATCGCGCAACCCGCCCCAGTCGCCGGTGAGGCGGGGTCGGGTCAGAATGTCGCCGCCCCAGGTATCCGGGGTTTCATATGGCTGCGCCCCGGCCAGGTTCGGGGCGAACAGCAAGATTAATCCGCTGAGGAAAATGCCCGCTTTGAGGCCAAGGTTCACGAAGCCCGTGCGCATTTTGCTTTCGCCCCCGGATAAGAATTGTCGAGTCGGAACACCCTCGATCAATCGGCCTTGAAGTGCGTGAGGTTGGGGGCGGGTGGGTTCGGATACTTCTTGACCGACACCAGGTATTCCTCCACGACCTTGTAGGCTGGCCCCGCCATGAAGATGAAACTGCCGCCGACATTCAGGTCTTCGTGCGGGTCCATCTCGATGTTGTAAACTTTCGGGAGGTACATAGGGCTGTTGCCCGTGTAAACCCCGCCGAGCATTTGCTGCCCGGTGCCGGTCAAATGCATGTCCTCGAAGTAGTAGCGCCACTGCTTCCAACGCGCGGCCACCAGATCAGGCCCGATGAAGGTGAGCAGCGATTCACGCGCTCCCGTTTCACTCTTGCCTAAAAGCACCGCCGTCTGGTCCACGCCGTCGATCGGGCGATCCGTGGGCAGCTTCGCTCCGAGGATGGCCGCGAAGGTCGGCAGAAAATCCATCTCGGAAAACATGGCGTAGGAGGTCGTGTCCGGGGCGATATGCCCGGGCCAGCGGATGATGCAGCACGTGCGGATCGCGCCTTCGGTCGCCTCCCCTAGTTCGCCCCGGAAGGGACCCGGGCTGCCCATGTCGGGCGACCCCAAATTGCCCAATTCCCGCAGAATCCAGCCACTCGGACCATTGTCGGAGGCGAAGACCACGATGGTGTCGCCGTCGATCTTGAGTTCCTTCAGCGTATCGAGCACCTGTCCAACGTGGTAGTCGCCCTCCATGATCTTGTCGCCGTAATTCCCGATGCGCGACTTGCCGGCGAATTGCTTGGATGGAATATTCGGCGCATGCCCCATCGAGAACGGGAGGTAAAGGAAGAACGGCTTGCCGGCGGCCTGCTGCTGTTTCATGAACGCGACGGAGCGGTCGGTCAGATCGTTATCGATCTCTGCGCGGACCTCGGGCGTGAAGGGCTTAACCCGCTGCATCGGGCCGCCCGCTTTTTGCTGCACGATCCACGGCCCCTTCTCAAGCAGGGCGCTTTCGGGCGCATCAAAGGAGTGCGTCATCAAAATCTGCGGGACGGTCAGCGTATCGCTCCATGAGGTGTTGGGCGGGATGCCGTAGAACTCGTCGAAGCCGTGCGCGGTCGGTACGGCCTGCGGGTCTTCGCCGAGGTGCCATTTGCCGAAGATGGCCGTCGCGTAGCCGGCGTCCTTGAACAACTGCCCCAGCGTGTAGGCTTTTGCCGAGAGCTGATTGGGGCTGCCCGGCAAGGCGATGAGCGACAGACCGTTGCGGATCGAATATTGCCCCGTGATCAACGCCGCCCGAGACGGCGTGCAGCTGGGCTCTACCAGAAATTGCGTCAGACGCAAGCCTTCGCGGGCCATCTGGTCGAGGCGTGGCGTCGGGGAGCCCCTTAACTCGCCGCCGCCATACGATCCGAGATCGCCGTAACCGACGTTGTCGGCAAGGATGAACACGACGTTGGGTTTCGTCCCTTGGGCTGCGATCTGATTTGGTGCCGGCGCTTGCGCTTGCGCCTGCGCTTCGTGCACCAACCCCGCACCGCCAACGGCGCTTGCCAGGGCCGCTTTGGCCGTCGACACAAATAGTTGGCGTCGATTCATCCGAGCCTCCGTCGAGTTAGTCCTGGGAGTGTCCCCGGGAAGCAGCTTTGGACCGGCGAGCGGCCGGTATCGAGCGGTCGGGGCGATTGGCCTGGCTCAGGGGCGCCAGTCTTCGCGTAGGATCGCGAAGAGGAGGTGGTCCTGCCATTTGCCGTCGATCAAGAGGTAGTTGCGGGCGTAGCCTTCCTGCTGGAAGCCGGTGCGCATCAGGAGGGCGCGGCTCGGCACGTTGGTCGGCAGGCACGCGGCCTCGACCCGGTGGAGGCGCAGCCGGTCGAAGGCGAAGTCGAGGACCAGCGGCAAGGCCGCGCTCATCAGGCGCTGGCGGGCGAAGGGCTCGCCGATCCAGTAGCCCAGGCTGGCGGTCTCGGCGACGCCGCGGCGGACGTTGGAGAGGCCGATGCCGCCGGCCAGCGTCTCGTCCTCGCGGAAGATGAAGAAATTGTAGCCCTGGTCGGTGCGCCAATCCTCGGCATAGCGGGCGACGCGGGCGCGAAAACTGGCGCGGGCCAGCGCGTCGGGCGGCCAGCTCGGCTCCCACGGCGCGAGAAAGCCGCGCGAGCGCGCCCGCAGCGCCGCCCATTCCTCATAGTCGCCGCGCTCGGACGGGCGCACGAAGACCCGCTCGCCGGACAGCCGGAACGGCTCGGCCCGCGCCAGGAACAGCCGCGGAAAGGTCTTGCGCTGCGCCGCCATCTGCCGTTCCTGCCCCCCTTCGCCCTGCCCTTCGCCTCTGGCCGCCTCAGGCCGCCTCAGGCCGCCAGCCTGGCCCGCAGCCGGTCGAAATCCTCGAGGCGTCCGGTCGGCCCGAGCGCCGCCAGGGTCGGCGGCGCGGCGCTCCAGCCGGCGACGACCCGGCCGATCGCGGCGTCGTCGACCGCTTCGATCCGGCGCACCATGTCGGCGGGGTCGAACGGGGTGCCGTGGATCAGCATGTGCTGCGCCATCTGCTCGCAGCGCGCCCCGGTGCTCTCCAGCGACATCAGGAGGCCGGCCTTCATCTGCGCCTTGGCGCGCGCCAGCTCTACCGCATCGAGGCCGTCGGCGAGGCGCAGCGTCTCCTCGCACAGGATCGGCATGATCTCGCCGGCTTCCTCTTCGCCGGTGCCGGCGTAGATGCCGAAGAGCCCGCCGTCGCGATAGCCGTGCGCGAAGGAATGGATCGTATAGACCAGGCCGCGCTTCTCGCGCACCTCCTGGAAGAGCCGGGACGACATGCCGCCGCCGAACGCGGTCGACAATACCGTCGCCGCATAATAATCTGGGTCGCCGAGCGCGAGGCCGGGGAAGCCCAGCACGAGATGCAGCTGTTCGAGGTCGCGGTCCTCGCGCATCTCGCCGCCGATGTAGCGCGCCGGCTCGGTCACGAGCGAGTTCCCGTTGGCCCCGGTTGCCGGCATCGCCGACAGCAGCTTGTCGGCCAGGTCGACCAGCCGGTCGTGGTCGAAATTGCCCGAGGCCGACAACACCATGCGCGCCGCGCCGTAATGGTCGCGCAGATAGGCGATAACATCCTCGCGCGACAGGCGGCGGATGATCTCCGGGCTGCCGAGCGTCGGCCGGCCCATCGCCTGGTCGGGAAAGGCGCGCTCCTGGAAATGGTCGAAGATGATGTCGTCCGGCGTGTCGTTGGCCTGGCCGATCTCCTGCAGGATGACCGTGCGCTCGCGCTCCAGCTCCTGCGCATCGAAGCTCGAATGCATCAGGATGTCGGCGAGGATGTCGAGCGCCAGCGGCACATCCTCCTTCAATACCTTGGCGTAGTAGGCGGTGCTCTCGCGCGAGGTATAGGCGTTGAGGTGGCCGCCGACCGCCTCGATCTCCTCGGCGATCGCGCGGGCGCTGCGCCGCTCGGTGCCCTTGAACGCCATGTGTTCGAGGAAATGCGCCGCGCCGTTGACTTCGGGCGCCTCGTGGCGGGTCCCGACATCGACCCAGAGGCCGAGCGAGACCGTGTCGACCGTGTCGAGCCGGTCGGTGACGATGCGCAAGCCGTTACTCAGCGTGGCGAGTTGTGTGGTCATGCCGCTCCCAGGGTTGGCCGCGTGCGCCGGGCATGGGCGCGCACAAAGCGCGCCACCGCGGCGGCGTCGTTGGGCAGGGTGGTGATGCGTTCGCGCTGGTCCATGATGTCGGCGAGGGCGGCGGGCGGCACCGGGCGTATGCCGGTGGCGCGCTCGACCGCGTCGGGAAATTTCGCCGGGTGCGCGGTCGCCAGCGCGACGAGCGGCGCGCCGCCCGGGCTTGCCGCGATCTCGGCGCGCGCCGCGGCGAGCGCGACCGCGGTATGCGGATCGATCAGGAGCCCGGTGCCGCGATAGGCGTCGGCGATCGTCGCGAGGGTCAGAGCGTCGTCGACCCGGTGCCCGGAAAAGAGCGCGCGCGCGCCGCGCCACGCCTGCTCGTCGGCCGGCAGCGCGCCGCTCGAACGAAACGCCTGCAGGGAGGCGGCGACCGCGGCGCCGTTGCGCGCCTTCAATTCAAAGAGCAGGCGCTCGAAATTGCTCGCCACCTGGATGTCCATGCTCGGGCTGAGGCTCGCCACCACCGGCGCGACGCGCATGTCGCCGGTCGCCAGGTAGCGCGCGAGGATGTCGTTGTCGTTGGTGCCGATCACCAGTTGCTCGACCGGCAGGCCCATCGCGCGCGCCAGGTGGCCGGCGTAGACGTTGCCGAAATTGCCGGTCGGGACGCTGAACGATACCGCCCGCCCGGCAGCCGCGCCGAGCGCCAGGGCGGCCGCGAAATAATAGACGATCTGCGCCGCGACCCGGGCGAAGTTGATCGAGTTGACCGCCGACAGGTTGAGCTCGCGCCGCAGCGCGGTGTCGGCGAAGAGCGCCTTGACGATGTCCTGGCAGTCGTCGAAATTGCCCTCGATCGCCAGCGCGTAGGCGTTTTCCGCCTCGACGGTCGTCATCTGCCGGCGCTGCACCTCGGAGATGCGGCCCGCGGGATAGAGCATGAAGATGTCGAGCGCCGCCTTGTCGCGGCAGGCGGCGAGCGCGGCCGAGCCGGTGTCGCCCGAGGTCGCGCCGACGATCGTCACATGCTCGCCGCGCCGCGCCAGCGCGCGATCGAACAGGCGGCCGACCAGCTGCAGCGCCAGATCCTTGAAGGCCAGGGTCGGCCCGTGGAAGAGCTCGAGCAGCCACAGCCGCTCGTCGAGCTGCACCAGCGGCGCCACCGCTTCGTGGCCGAACCCCAGGTAGGCCGCCTCGCACAATTCGCGCAACTCGGCCGCGGCGAAGCTGCCGGTGGCGAACGGCGCGACAACCCGCGCCGCCAGCTCGGCATAAGGCAGCCCGGACAGCGCTTTGAGATCGAGCAGCGGCAGGCTCTGCGGCACATAAAGCCCGCCATCCTCGGCGAGGCCGGCCAACAGCACGTCCTCGAAGGTGTGGGCGGCCGGAAGCGGCCGCGGATCGCGGGTACTCAGATAGCGCACATTGCCAACGTATAACCCCACCTCTCCGCCCGCAACCCGCACGGCCTTGCATCGCGCCGCGATCGTTGCCTCCGGCGGCCGCGCGGTAGAGGATCAGCGCTAAGGTGGCCACGGTGGAGGAAGCGCGCAATGTTCGAGGGATTCACCAAGAGCGAAATCCAAACCCCGGCCGCCAATTTCGGCGGCGCGCGGATCAACCTGCGGCACGGCGGCGACGGCCCGCCCTTGCTCCTGCTGCACGGCAACCCGTTGACGCACGCCTCGTGGGGCAAGATCGCCGGGCGCCTCGCCGAAGATTTCCATGTCGTCTGCCCCGATCTGCGCGGCTACGGCGACAGCGTCGGCCCCGACGATGCCGGGGAGAACAATCTCAACTACTCGTTCCGCGCGATGGCGCAGGACCAGGTCGCGGTGATGGAGAGCCTCGGCTACCGCGAGTTCTTTGTCGCCGGCCACGACCGCGGCGCCCGCACCACCGCGCGCATGTGCCTCGACCACCCCGACCGGGTGAAGCGCGCCGCGCTCCTCGACATCCTGCCCAATCACCACATCTGGACCCACACCTCGCGCGAATGGGCCTTGCGCTCGTGGCATTGGGCCTTGATGGCGCAGCCCTACGATCTGCCAGAGCGCCTCCTTGCCGGGGTCGGGGCGCACTGGTTCATGGAAAAGAAACTCTCGAAGCCCGGGATCGGCCTCGGCATTTTCGACCCCGAGGCCTTCGCCGAATACGTCCGCTGCTTCAACTGGAAGACGATCAAGGGCTCGTGCGCCGACTACCGCGCCTGCGCCACCTGCGACTTCGAGATGGACACCGCCGATTTCGCAGCGGGGAGGAAAATCACCGTGCCGCTATTGGTGCTCTGGGGCGCCCGGAGCCACACCGAAGGCGTCCACGGCGACGTGCTGGCGGTCTGGCAACAGAATTACGCCACCGACGCCACCGGCGGCCCCCTCCCCTGCGGCCACTACGTCCCCGAAGAGGCGCCGGACGCGGTCTACGCGCACTTCATGCGGCATTTTAAAGGGTAAACGCTTGCCGATGGGGTCGTACACATCCCCGTCACCCCCCGCGGAAGC
>Ga0209579_10003394_pt1 | contig 11623 bp, 11 predicted proteins | sample Coa_R1_2_FD_187152 | JGI IMG/M metagenome (GOLD analysis project Ga0209579, IMG submission 187152) | Surface soil microbial communities from Centralia Pennsylvania, which are recovering from an underground coalmine fire - Coalmine... | ecosystem: Environmental > Terrestrial > Soil >... | reverse complement strand
GCCTGGTTCTGGTTGATCGGCAGCAACTGCCCGTTGCACAGCGCCCAGCCCTTCGGCGCGAAATTGAAACTCATGATCTTGATTTCACTCAAGAATGGCGTAGCCATTTTCCGCTCCTCTAATCCCAAAGCCGCGCACGTCAGTAGGCGGCAGATTTCAGACGACTTCCTCTTGCAGCGACGACGTGCCCAACTCCGTACTCGTGATTGCTCAGGTGCAAACTTGGATTTTCGTGTGATACGCGATCGAACTGATCAAGCTAAACTTATCGGCCTAAATCAGTGATTGTCAATCGTAATTTGTCTACTTTGACGAGGAATTTATACTTCGTGCATAAAATCGCTATTTTATCCGAAGCGCTTGCAGTTTCTTCTCCAACATCGGCCGAATCACCGCCGGATCGCCCTTTCCCTTAAATTCACCCATGCACTTTCCAAATATTGCGTTGATCACCGCATCCTTGCCGCCGACATAATCCGCGACGAGTTTCGGGAACTTTTGCAACACATCGTCAATGACCTTCTCCGTCGCCCCGCTGTCCGCCACGACCAGCACGTTCTCCTCTTGAGCGATCACCAGCGCGCCCTTCTTCGTCTCCAGCATCTTCGGAAACACGATCTCCTTCGCCGCCGCGCGATTGATCTTCTTTTCTTTCTCGACGAGCTGAATCAATTCCGCGACCGCTTTCGGCGCCAGCCCGCACGTGTCAATCGTCAGCCGCCGCTCTTTGAGAATCCCCTGCAAATCCGCCGTGATCCAATTCGACGCAAACTTAGGCGCCACGCCTTCCTTCAACACCGCCTCGAAGAAATCCCCCATCGGCTTGAAATCGGTCAACACCTTCGCGTCGTACTCGCTCAACTTCAATTCATGGATGTAACGCTGCTTGCGCGCTTCCGGCAATTCCTCCAGCACCACCTTCACCGCGTCGATCATCGCCTTCGTGATCGTGATCGGCGGCAAATCCGGCTCCGGAAAATAGCGATAGTCCTGCGCGTCTTCTTTCGTGCGCATCGTCCGGATCACGCCCGTCTCGCCATTGAACAGCCGCGTCTCCTGAAACACTTTTCCGCCCTTTTCGTAAATCTCAATCTGCTCTTTGATCTCCGTCTCCACCGCCGCTTCCACGAACCGAAACGAGTTCATGTTCTTAATCTCGCGCCGCGTGTTGAACGTCGTCTGCCCAATCGGCCGCACCGACACATTCGCGTCACACCTCAACGACCCTTCCTGCATGTTGCAATCGCAAATCCCAAGAAACTCAAGAATATGCGCAATCGCCTCCATGTACGCCCGCGCCTCCGCCGGCGTCCGCAAATCCGGTTCGCTGACAATCTCCAAAAGCGGCGTCCCCGCGCGGTTCAAATCCACGCCCGACCCGCCGCCGCCTTCCGAATGCACCAGCTTTCCCGCGTCCTCTTCCATGTGAATGCGCGTGATCCCAATCCGCTTGTTCTGCCCGTTGACCTGAATGTCCAAATACCCGTTCTTGCAGAACGGCAAGTCGTACTGGCTGATCTGATAATTCTTCGGCAAATCCGGATAGTAATAATTCTTCCGGTCGAACTTCGTGAACGGCACAATCTCGCAATGCAGCGCCAGCGCGGCCTTGAGCGCAAAGTCAAACGCCTGCGCATTCACCACCGGCAGCGACCCCGGCAGCCCCAGACACACCGGGCAAACCTGCGTATTCGGCGGCTCCCCAAACGAAGTCGGGCACCCGCAGAACATCTTCGTCTGCGTCTTCAACTGCGCGTGCACTTCCAGCCCCATCACAGATTCATAAGTCGGCATCGTCAATCCCCGTAGGGCGGGCTGCCAGCCCGCCCGATTCCGTAGCGCAGGCGTCCCCGCCTGCACATGTACCGCCGGCGTCCCGCCGGCCAGTTTATCACCAGAATCTCAATTCCACCGCTCATCCTAATCGCTTCACTTCGCCGCGCAAGCCCGCCCGCACGCGGTTTGGTGCTGTACTTTTTTTAAAGTAGAGTTTAAAGATCAGCGCGTCGGATGGATTTCGGAACGAGGCGCGCGCATGGACGACATCAACGATCTGCTCAGGCAGCTTGAAAGAGACGATCTGCTTTCAGGCCTTCCGTCGGATCATCGCAAACGCGTGTTCGCGAAAGTTCAGGCCACTGCAAACATGTTGATCGAGGGGTCGCCGCGCCTGGTCGAACTTCGCCGGCAATGGGAGTCCGCCCCGTCCGGTTCGCCCTGGCAGAAGGCGCTCTGCGACGAGATCAACGAGCTTCAAGAGCACATGACCGCCGTGATGAAAGATACCGTCGGTGAAATGAACGCCGCGAAGGCCGCCGCCGCCGCGCTCAAAAAGAAGTGACGCGCGCGCGGTTTGGCGTTGTACTTTTTTTAAAGAAGAGTTTAAAGATCAGCGCGTCGGATGGAGCGTGAGCCACGCCTGAGCCTCCGCGCCGCGCGCGCTTTCAGATTCATCTCTCGACGGCCATCGTGATGATGTTTGTCGCGGGCGGTTTGATTTGGGCGAATGTGACCAAACGTGAGTGGATTGCGGGATATTACGTTTATGGTTGGCCAGACGTTGTGTTTTACGATTTCCGCGGAAACTCGCTGAGTGACACGTATCAGTCACACATTGAATACAAGTCGATCATTATCAATTTTGTCATTGCGGCGAACATTCTTTGGCTTGTGTGGACATTCTGCGAATGGCTCATCCGCCGCCGCGCGGCGCGGAAGGGAGCGTGAGACATGCCTGAGCCTCCGCGCCGCGCGCGCTTTCAGATTCATCTCTCGACGGCCATTGTGCTGATGTTTGTCGCGGGCGGGTTGATTTGGGCGAATGTCTACGGGCGGCGCTTGGACGGACGCGGAATGGCATGGACAGGCCTAAGCATGGACAGGGTTTCTGAGCAAGAATTCCTTGCATGCGAAAAAAAATACATTTGCTGGGCTGGGCCGCGCACCTACGAATACGGCTGGCCGCTCGGGGCGATGCAAACTGGAACGGAAGTACTGATCGACAGTCGCGGTGGAACGATCGAATTTTGCTACGACAAGCCAGTAGATTTTCCCAAGTCAATTCCCATTATGCGTCGTACCGGCCCGATCATCTACAACGCACTTATAGCACTAGCAATTCTCTTCGCCGTCTGGTTGCTCTGCGAGTGGCTCATCCGCCGGCGCGCGGCGCGGAATGGAGCGTGAGACATGCCTGAGCCTCCGCGCGGCGCGCGCTTTCAGATTCATCTCTCGACGGCCATTGTGCTGATGTTTGTCGCGGGCGCGTTGATTTGGGCGAATGTGAATGAGCGAGAGTATGTCTTCGAGACGGATGACGCCGAATTCTACCGCGTAGGAGACGTGATTTATTGGTTCGAGATTCAACACGCTGAGCACGGCTGGCCGTTCTATGCAGTGCAACGACGCATTAAGTTTCCCGCTTTGAAAAATGACAAAACCGTGGACAGGGGGGAGGTCGTTCCCTCCATCTGGCGCACTGGCCCGATCATCTACAACGCGCTCATCGCCCTCGCCATCCTCGTCGCCGTCTGGTTCCTCTGCGAATGGCAAATCCGCCGCCGCGCGGCACGGAATAAGGGATGAGCTTTTTTCATCCTTGCGGGTTTTTGCGCGGCGCGCTAACGTTTGGCTTTCGCCAAAGATTTCGACGCCATCGTCAAGTCGTTCAAGCTGATTGAGGCGAAGTAGAATTGGACGAAGATTGAGCGGTGAATCGGGCCTGAAAGGCCCACACATCTTAGCCCAGGGCGTGAGCCCTGGGTCCGCTCGCGCCGCGAAACCAAAAGCCCTGAAAGGGCGGCACAAATGGAGGCGCGCCCATGTCGCAATCGTTATCGAAAATTCTGCTGCACGCGGTCTTCTCCACAAAACACCGCGCTCCATCGATAACGCCCGAGATTGAACCGCGTCTCCACGCGTACATGGCCGGCATACTCGAAAATCTGGAATCGCACGCGATCCGCATTGGCGGCGTGGTCGATCACGTTCATGTGCTGTTCCGTCTGTCAAAAAATAGATCGGTCTCCGACGTGCTTGGGAAACTCAAGGCGAATTCATCGTCATGGATGAAGGACCAGGGAAGAATTCACGCGGGATTTCACTGGCAAAATGGATACGGCAATTTTTCAATCGGTGAATCGGCGATCGATGGGGTCGTTCAATACATCGACAACCAAAAAGAGCGGCACAAGACGATGACGTTTGAAGAGGAATTGAAACGCCTTCTCGATTTGTACCACATGGAATACGATGAACGTTATTTGCGGGATTGAGCGCGCGCCGGTGTGCCGCCCTTTCAGGGCTTTTTCAATCCGGGGCGACCCGAACCCAGGGCTTACGCCATTAGTATCTACACAAGTTCTCTCTCCTATGAGAGAGAGCGATATAGGAAAATGAGACGAAGTTTCAGCAAAGACGTGTTATCCTGAACGCAAGGCGAAGTTCCTTGCGGCCGGGGGGATGCCAAGTTCGTCAACACGTTTTTCATCGTCAAATTTCCATTCTTCTCGGACCTGAAAATGAGGTCTGACTTGTGTAGATACCAATGCCGCTGGGGTGGGCCACCCAACGGCGTTTCACTTCGCGAAACACGTGCAAGCGGGACGCCTGCACCACGGGCCAGCGATTTTGGCGCGATGTGCCAAATCAATTCAGGACTTTCCTCCTCTCTCGTTTAGCGCGGCGCTGAGTGTCACCGCGCCGCGGCCTTTGACGAATTCTTCAAGGACTTCCATGAATTCGCTGACGTCTTTGAATTCTTTATACACGGAGGCGAAGCGGACGTAGGCGACTTGATTGGTTTTGCGCAATTCGCGCATGACCAGTTCGCCGAGGACCATGGAGGGGACTTCGCGGTCGTATTTTTCGAAGGCGTCGGTTTCGATGGCGGCAATCATGGCGTCGATTTGGGCGGCGGAAACGTTGAGTTTTTCGCAGGCTTTCTCGATGCCGCGGCGGATGTTTTCGCGCTCGTACGGGACGCGGCGGCCGTCTTTTTTGATCACGCGCAGGGGTGTATCTTCCACGCGTTCGTAGGTCGTAAAGCGGCGTTTGCATTCGAGGCATTCGCGGCGGCGGCGGATGGTGACGCCGTCCTCGCCGGAGCGGCTGTCCACGACGCGGTCGTTGTCGATGCGGCAGAAGGGGCAGCGCATGGTTAATCCTGAATTCAAAATTCAAAATTCAAAATTCAAAATTACATGCGGCGATTCCATGCAAGCTGAACTCTGCCGGTCAAATGCTCTGCATCTTCGGCGCAATTCAATTTTGCATCTTGAATTTTGAATTTTTAATTTTCATTTGTTTATCGCTTTGAGCGCCTTGGCGGCGGCGTCGCGGACGGGTTTGGATTTGCTCGTTTTGATGACGGTGTTGAGTTGGGCGGCGGCGGATTTGGCGGGCGGGCCGATTTTTTCGAGGGCTTCGCTGGCGCCTTCGGCGCTTTTGTCGTCTTTCAGCGCTTCAATTAATGTGGGGACGCCTTTGTCTTTAAGCGCGACGAAGATGTCCACGGCGGGGCCGCGAATGTCGGGTTCGCGAGCCAGAAATGGCGCAACGGGTTTCGCGCAGCTTTCGTCGGGGCCGATTTCGACGAGCACCATCATGGCTCGCGTTACGACCCAGGTGGTTTTGTCGTTGAGCATTTCGAGGATGGACGGAATCGCGGGCTTGGCTTTTTCGCCGAGTTTGCCGAGCGCGGTGATGCCTTGCTGGCGGACTTTGGGATTGGCGTCTTTGAATTTGGCGACTTCGGCGCTGACGTCGGCGGGCATATCCGCCGCGAGCGCGACTGTCGCCCAACTGATACACGCGACGAGCAGTATTCTTGCACGCATAAGCTTCCCTATTAATGGAGAGTAATCTTTGGTTCATTCTTTACTTTTTGGCCGAAATGTCAACGGAAAATCCGAATTCAACGGCGGCAAGAGTGCCGCCGCTCCAACAGCGAAAAAGCGTAGGCCAAATGGCCGCACAGAATTTGGTCGGCACGTTGTGCAGATTACAAATATTGTCAGTCCGAATATATCGTTTCGCACTCATTTTTATTGCTTTTCAGAATTATTTAACAATTGCAAAGCCATAACTTCTTGATCTTAAAGAGCGTGCTGCCGATTTTCGGACGAAAACGCGGAAATGGCTATGCACAATGCAGATATTGTACGCCGTTTGCACATGCACGGCCGGTGCGACTGTCACCAGTGGGAGGATGTCATTCAGAGCGCCATGTCATTGCCTACCTATTTCCCTCCCGCCACCAGCGTCGCGGCTGATGCTGGATCGCACATCGGCAAAGTCACGCTCAAGCGAGCCGAGACCGCGTTCATCGAAGGCTATGACGACGCGGTCGTGAAATCGAACATCCATTATCCGGCTGACGCTCAGCCGTTGCGCGCCAGTCATGTCTCCAATGTCAGCCAGCTCGAGTCGATCGCGGCGTTGATTCCGGCGTCGAAGCGCAGCGACCGGCTGACGGCCGTTCCGGATTCGCCGATGCTCAGCGAAAACACCGAGCGGATTTTCCAGCGCGCGATAACGGGCACGGAGAGCGACATCAAAGCGCTGGCGGAGTGGGCCAACGTTCACGAACTTGAAGCCAGCGCGGTGCGGCAGCGCTTGCGGCAGCAGCAGCATGAATTCGCGGCGCTGTTTGAAATGGTGAACGCGATGTCCGCGCGCGCGCTTGATCTGCTTTCGCTGCAATCGTACATGTTGCGCACGGTGTCGGGGCGGTTCGTGACGGCGCGCGTGATGATTGTGCGGCGCATGCGTCCGGAGGACCGCGACTTTTTTTGCGCGGCGTCGCAGGGCGTCAAGTCGGCGCAATTCCGGCTGACTCACGATTCGTTTTTGTGCCGATACGCGTTCGAACGCGGAACAAGTTTCGCGCTGGCCGATCTTCCGGACCCGCTGCCGGATGTCGCTGAAATCGCGACGCTGCGCGCGCTGGGCATCGACACGGCGGTGCCGCTGTTGCAGGAAGTCGATCGAACCGGCGCGGTGCTGGAAGGATTTCTGTTCATCGGGCCGAAACTGACGCGCAAGCCGCTGGCACGGCCGGATATCAGTTTTCTGGACGTGCTTTCGAAGATGTTCGCAATCTGCCTGCGCAACGAAAATCTGTACCGGCGATCGATCGTTGACACGCTCACGGGCGTTTTCTCGCGCGGGCATTTCGACGCGCAGCTTTCGCAGGAATTGGTGCGCGCGGCCAGCACGAAGAAAAGCATCTGCTTGATGATGATCGACATCGACCGCTTCAAATTGTTCAACGATTCGCACGGCCATCAGACCGGCGACATGGTGCTCAAGGAATTGGCGCGCGTGATCGTCGAGCAGGTGCGCAGCGTCGATCTGGTGGCGCGCTATGGCGGCGAGGAGTTCGCGATTGTGTGCGTGGAGATCGACAAAACGGTCGCGCGCGAAGTCGCCGAACGGCTGCGGCTGGCGATTCGCGGAATGGAATTGAGCGCGCCGGACGGGCAAAAATTGAATGTGACGGCGAGCTTCGGCATCGCCTGTTTTCCCGAAGACGCTCAGGATATGACCACGCTGGTGCAGATGGCGGACACGGCGCTTTACAAATCGAAGGACGAAGGACGCGACCGGATTACGATGGCTGATGGCAGCGCGAAAAAGTTCAAGCGTCCGTCTTCGAAAATCCGGCACAAGAATTTCATGTCGAGCGGATCGCATCGGGTGCCCATTAACTTGCAGATGCTGCGGCGCAAGCAGGATCAGACGGCGAAGCACGCGGGGGATGAGGAGCGGCGGGGGAAGTGAGTGGGGAACATTTGGCATTTGGCATTTGTGAATTGTGCGCTTAAGAACAGTGATTGTTGATTGTTGATTGTTGATTGTTGATTGTTGATTGTTGATTGTTGATTGTTGATTGTTGATTGTTGATTGTTGATTGTTGATTGTTGATTGTTGAACCCATCCATCGCGCGCCTCGATCGCATCGTAACCGCCGAGAGGAGCACGCTCCTTCGGCGAATTGGTGCATTAAGCGAGAGATGCTGCCGCCGTGCGAGACACCTGGAATCGGCAATGGTACTTTAATTATTCCTTCCCCTTCCCCCGCGCTTGCAACCGTTTCCAGGCCGCTTCGTTGGCGTAGACGCGGCGGTCTCCCGCGTCGGGCAGTTTCACTTCTTGGAGATTTTTTGACGGCAGGGTCGGCGGATCGGTTTCCCATTCGTCGGCGCTGCGTTTGAAATCGGTCACGTACAACACCGGTGTCGTGGAATTCCAAATGGCGTCAAGCTGCTTGCGGTCGATTAAAAAATGCAGCGGCGGGCCGGGATACTTTGGCGGGGGGCGGCTGGGGTCTTCGTCCATGATCAGAACTTGCGCGGCTTTATCGTTTGTGTATTGGCGCAGATAAAAAGCGGTGCCGCCGGCGGCGCCGACTTCGTCGGAGCCTTCTGAAATCCAGACGCAATCGTCGCCGACTTTCGGCGCGAGCTCTTTCACCATTTTCTTCGAGGAGGTGATGGAATCGAAAGTCGCGAACTCGTGGACGTTGAACAGCTCCAGGCCGCTCATCAGCAGCACCAGCCCGGCCAGGGCCGCGCGCGATTTCTTAAGAAAAATCAGCAGCCCGCACACAAGCAGGACCGTGCCGACGACGACGGCTTCGATCGGGATGACGCGCTGCAGCGCGGGAGTTTGCTGGAGTTCGGGGACTTCGGACAAAATCTTCGGCAGAAAAAACGTCATGGCGGCGGCGGCGAGGCCGAGTAACGCGACTGATCCCGCCGCGAGATTAAGCTTCCAGCCGCGCCATGAATCCGGGGCGCTCCAGAATCCCGAGCAGAGAATTATCGTTGGCGGGACGCACGGGAGGGCGTAATAAATCAGGCGCGACGGGAATGGAAGAAAGAATAGAATCGGAAGGACGGCGCCGAGCACGAGCAGCAGGATCGCGTCGTTCACGGTCGTGCGCTCGCCGTTGCGTTTGAACGCATTCGCAATCGAAAATGTGGCGACTTGCGGCAGGAACAGACACCACGGGCTGGTCCAGATTGCGGTGAACATTAGGAACGCCGCAACGGTAACCTGCACGCGGCCATAGTCGTGCGGCTCGCGCGTGTCGAGCGCGCGTTTGAAATGTTCGTTGACGATGATGTAGTTGAGCGCGCCCGGATTGTGTTTTTCATAAAGATAAGCCCACGGCCCGATCACGCAGGCCATGATGACGAGGCCCAGAAGCGGGCGCGAACGGCGCATCAAGGCCCAATCGCGGCGGATCAGCACGAACAATCCGGCGATGGCCAGCGGGAAGAACAGGCCGATCAGCGCTTTGGCCAGCACGGCCAGCCCGACGCAGATATAAAAGAGAATCACCGGCCATTTCGCGGCGGGTTTGCAGATGCCTTTCCACAAGAAATACAGGCTGGCCAGAATCAGCACCGAGACCAATTCGTCGATCATCAATTGATGCGCGAAAATGTACCAGCCTGAGACGACGGCGAGCATCAGCGCGGCGAAACGGCCGGCGCGCAGGTTCCAGATTTCGCGCGCCCACTGCCAAGCCAGAGCCATGCCGGTGAGCGCGATCAGCGCGGAGGGGAGACGCAGCACGAATTCGACGCGCAAGCCAAAACGCGCCAGCGCCCAGTAGCTCGTCGCGATCAGCCAATAGAAGAGCGGCGGTTTGTTAACTTCGCGTTCGCCGTTTAAGTATGGCGTGACCCAATCGCCGCGCTGGACCATTTCGGTCGCGCCGCCGCCGTATTGAGCTTCATGGGGTTCGTAGAGGCCATAGCTGCCGATGCCCCAGAGCATAAAAACGGCGGCGAGCACGAAAAGAGCGAGGTCGATCCAGGAGGCGCGCTCGCGCAAGTTTTGATCGTGCTCCGCGCCTGAATTCACCACCATCCGAAACTCCAGTTCCTATAAACAGCGCGCCCGCGGCAAAGCGTTGGATACGCGGATCGTGTTAGCGCGGCGGCATTGTAGCGCATCGCGCGCGAATTTTCACGGACCGTTTGTAGTTCCGCCTTCAGGCGGACGAACGCGAAGCGAAGCGCGGGTGCCACGGATTTGCAGCCGTTCGCAAATCCGTGCCGGTTGCAACCGACGCTTTCGCAATCATCCCTCACGATGGTTTCACGCCGAGCACCCCTCCGCGCGCAAAGAAAAAAAGGGGAAAGCGAAATTAGTCCAGCGGCACAATCACACGAAACCCGATGTTTAAGTAGCGATGGACGGGAGCGAGCCCGTACCGGATGGCCGAGCGGCAGAGCCTCGGATCGTTGTGCCAGGAGCCGCCGCGCACGACACGGGCCGCGTCTTCGTCCGCGTTCGTTTTGACATTAATCGAGTTGTCCTCACGGTATGCATTTTGGCACCATTGCCAGACATTCCCGTGCGTGTCGTAAAGGCCAAAAGCATTGGGCTTGAACGATCCGACTGGTGTGGTGGTGCGTCGAAAAACGCCGGTGCCGCGCAAATACGGGCTTGCCTCAGTGCCGTAAAAATTCGCTTCGTCCGTCGAAATCGTATCACCGGTATTGAAGGCGGTGGTTGTTCCCACGCGGCAGGCGAATTCCCATTGAGCTTCCGTTGGCAATTGAAAGGAAACATTCGCGCCGAGTTGCGATTTCGGTTTCGTCGAGAACTTCGCGCAGAAATCGGTCGCATCGTTCCAAGAAACTGCCTCGACCGGCAATTGCGGTCCTTTGAAGTCGCTCGGATTCGTGCCCGTCACTGCCTCGTATTGCGCTTGAGTCACGGTAAATTTACCCATGTAAAAAGGCGCCTCGATCGTTTCGAGATGCGCGTGCTTTTCGTTCTCCGGAATCTTCGCGTAAAGTTCCAGCGCCTTGGCGTATTCCGCGGCGTGCACGCGCGCCTGGCGAATCCGCACCACACCGCCGATGGACAGGCCGTAGGCCATGCTCATCGCCAGCAGCCAGCGCAGCGAAAAGGCGAAGCGGCGCGCGCGAATGCATTTCACGATCAACACCAGCAGCGCCGCGAGCGCGCCCGCGCCGCCGATGGCGAGCAGCGTCCACGCGCCGGCGGGCGTGACGGCGGGCGGCGGCGGCGCGGGCGTGCCCATCGTAAATTGCCCGGCGGGGATCAGGACCATGTCGAGCGTCACGCCGCCTCCCAGATCGAACGACTTCGCCGCCGGCAATTTCACGCGCGCCGCGTAGGACTCGACGGATTCGCGGCCATCCCAGAAGGGATAGCGCGGCGCTTCGGCGGCAACGGCGGAGGCGATGAGGAGCGCGGTGAGAAAGATGGGGCGCATGGGGGACTCAATACAGGATGAACACCAGAATGCAAAATTCAAAATGCAAAATGCAAAATTGAAGGCGGGGCGGAAGTTCGTTCTGAAATCTAACGGACGGTTCGCGTCCAAAACTTCAAATAATCCGCGCCAACAGCTTGTTCGCCGTTCGTGTGCCACATGTGCCATCTCTGAAAACCAAAGTCAAGACAACACCTCCCTTTTCCTTCCAAATCCGTCTTGGCTTTGGAGGGCTCTTTGCGTTCACCACGGGCGCGCGGCTGCAGAGAGTCCCGCGCCGGCCTGGGATCGGGCGCTCGTCGCGGCTCTCTCATTGCTCTTCTTCTCGGTCCTTCGCGTCAAAGCAGCTTGAACCAGCCA